>JAEEGG010005990.1_pt1 | contig 28626 bp, 24 predicted proteins | sample 9134161 | NCBI WGS metagenome assembly JAEEGG01 (sample SAMN16246543, study PRJNA631951) | gut metagenome | biome: gut microbiome; feature: rumen; material: CR-attached | host: Bos | place: Iran: Karaj | collected 2018-10 | reverse complement strand
TGATAACGACAAGAACAACGTAAGGCTGTTTGCGCAGAACTATGCGGCGCACTTGGATAAGATCGTGAAGTTCATGCTTCCTGACCTTAAGGCTGTCTACGGCAAAGTAACTGCGAAGGACGTAAAGGCTAAGCTCGGAAAGCCGAGGATCGATCTGGGAAGATACCTGGTGACGTATCTGGAGCAGACATTTGACGGCGAGCATATTTTCGAATTTGAATTCATGGATGATGAGTTCGATGAACTCGAGAATTTCGTGATAGACGGTTAATCCTGAAGATCAAATCCGGTGTTGATAAAACCTGATCATGTGATAAGATATTCTCCCTTTTGAATTCGGGGATATAGGAGGAATATGTATGGTTCACATTAAAGGTTTGGAAGGAACGTTCGATACCGTCGTATCGAAATATGAGAAGATGCGCCCCGGGTACGCTCCGGAGCTCTATCAGACGATCTTCGACTACATCTCTATAGGCGAAGAATCGAGAGTTGTTGAGGTCGGAAGCGGCAGCGGACAGGCTACTTTGCCGGTCTTGCAGAAAGGCTGCGAACTTGTAAGCGTAGAGTATGGCGAGAATTTCTCGAAGGCATTAAGAGAAAAGTTTAAGGACTATCCGAAGTTCTCAGTCATTACGGGCAAGTTCGAAGATGTGGAACTTCCGAAGGACAGCTTTGATCTGGTATTTTCTGCTACGGCTTTCCACTGGGTGCCGGAAGAGATCGGATACAGAAAAGTATTTGAGGTACTCAAGAGCGGAGGCGTTTTCGCGCGCTTTGCAAACCGCCCTTATACCTGCAAGAACGAGCCTGAGCTGGCGGCAAAGATCGACTCTTATTATGTCGAATACTATAACAAGTTCCATAAGAAAGAGAGCAAACCGAGGACCGAGTTTACTGAGGACAAGGCGATAGAGCTCGCTGCAATTGCGGGAAAATACGGCTTTACAGACATTAAGCACGCGATGTTCTACCGTGAGCGCGTGTTTACTGCAAAGGAATACTTAGAGCTGCTCGGTACTTATTCCGATCACATTGCGATCGAAGAGTCTATCCGGAACGAGTTTTTCGCTAAGATCGAAAACGCGATAAATGAAGCCGGCGGCACGATTACGATCACGGACACAATGGACTTGGAGCTCGCTAGGAAAGCCTGATAAATCTTCCTGAAACTAATGTTATAATGGTGCTGTTCGAATGGGGATTTGGACGGTTGTTATGGCTTGGGAAATATCTGTATTTCTAGGGGATTTATGACACCAAACGGCTATTTAAACAAGAAGATATTGTTAGTTGATGACGATGAGAGCATCAGCTCTCTGATAGAGACTGTCCTTAATAAAGAAGGCTACAGCAAGGTGTTTAAGGCAGGTTCAGGCAATGAGGCGATCTTTAAGGTAAGCGAGACAGAACCGGACCTTATCGTCCTGGATGTAATGCTTCCTGATTTTGACGGCTATGAGATCTGCAAGAGGATAAGGGAGAGATCGATGGTTCCCATTATCTTTCTGTCTGCGAGATCTGATGAGTCGGATAAGCTCATATCCTATGCGATGGGCGGGGATGAGTACATTACAAAGCCCTTCAGCCCGAAGGAGCTTTTGGCCAAGATAACGGCAATGTTAAAGCGCCAGTCTTACTATGACGATAAGGGTGCTAATGATAACCGGTATTCTTTCGGCAGCTTTGTTTTGGATTTTGAGAAGAAGCTCCTCTTTAAAGATGGCGCAGAAGTCTTCTTAACTGCAAAAGAATATTCGCTCTTAGAGTTCCTGATAATAAACAGGAACATTACGCTCAGCAAGGATAAGCTCTTAAGCAGCGTATGGAACATGGATTATCAGGGTTACGACAATACCGTTATGGTCCATATCCATAATCTGCGCGAGAAGATCGAGGAAGACCCGTCCGATCCCAAGTTCATAAGAACTGTAAAGGGCAGGGGATATATGTTCGTCGGATGAATAATTGCAGATCATGAAGAGACAGATAATCAAAACATACTTAAAGATCATCATTGTTGCGGTAACGGCTTCGATCGTTATTTCGGGTATTTTATGTTTTGTCTTATTCTTCCTGGGACGTTCGGCAGATAACGATATGCCCCAGTATCTGGTCTACAACATAAAGCCGCACATCAGTTTTGCGGAAGCAGGAATAGAGCTTAACGCCGAAGGCAAAGAGCGCTTGCAGCATCACGACGTCTGGCTGCAGGTAATAGACGGGTCCGGCAACGTTGTATTTGAAGATAATACCAAGGGAGATCTTCCTTCAAAATACAGTCTGATCGAATTAACAAACGCAGTCCTGAATTCAAACAGGCTGGGGAATTATACGGTTTATATGTCCGATATTCCTGAAGCAGACGGATATGCAGTCTTATTGGGATGTGACAGCCGGCTTGTTACCAAGTACACGTATAATGCCACAGGCGAGATCGCGTTTATCATCATCGGGTGCATTCTTGTTATATCTGTCGTTACCGGATTAGCGGTTCTGTTCTCTGCCATCGTGTTCTCGAGAAAGATCACAAACCCTGTCGGCGACATCATTGAGGACATCGATAAGATCCAGAAAGGTGAGAAGATAACCCGCCGCAGCAGTGCTAACAACAAGCTTTTTGAGAACGTTTTCGAGAGCGTCGAAAACTTAGAAGCGATCCTGAAACAGAACGATGCCTTAAGAGCGGAATGGATAGTGAATATCTCACACGACATAAAGACTCCGTTATCGACGATAAAGGGCTATTCAGAGCTTCTTTACGATCAGGATTATGAATACTCTCCTGCTGAGATCAGGAATTATGCCGGACAGATGCTCAAGTCGGAAGAAAGGATCAAGGAACTGGTCGACGATCTGAAGACCAGCAACTCCTTAATAGAAGGGAAGGTAACGCCCGTTCTTGAGAGCGTTGACATCATTGATTTTATCGAAAAGTGCATCAGCAACGCTTCAACTTATTATGTGCACGACAAGCAGATACAGTTAGATAAATACTGTGCGGCCAAATGCGAGATCGACGTAAAACTTATGGAGCGCTGCATCACGAACATCATATGCAATGCTTTCGTACATAACGATAAAGATGTTGAAGTAAAGATATCAGTTGCGGAAGAGGACGGTAATATAATCATCCGCATCTCTGACAACGGCAAGGGAATGCCGGCAAAAGACATGCCGCATATATTTGACAGATACTACCGCGGTACCGGTTCCGGCAAGACGGAAGGAACAGGTTTAGGGCTTGCCATTGCAAAGGAGATCGTACTGCTTCACGGCGGCAGGATCGATGTAAAAAGTGTTTCCGGTAAAGGAACAGTATTCACGATAAGTCTTAAAAAACAGACGATTTAAGATAGATTTAAGGCAGATTTTATTTGGCGATAAACCTGCAATATTAAGATTTCCCCGAATGGCTGAATTCTACAAAATTCTTATAGGGGGAAATCCATGAGATATCTGATTCGTTCAATAAAGAAATTCATTATTCCATCCTTGATATTGCTGCTGTTATTGACGGCAGCCCTTACAGTTTTTTGCTTTATAACAGTTAAGAATACTGCAGTCTGCAACAGGATAGAGATCTGGATCGAAGCTTGTGATTATGTGGATTTCTTCCTGCCTCTGGCAGTATGCCTGGCATTTACGCCTTTCTTCTATTTCATAAACAGGAAAGGCTTTCTCAGGTATGCTTCCGTAAGAGCGGGGAGAAAGCGTTATTTGTTGACTCATTTCCTTGCGGCTGCGGTCTGTACCGTTCTGGTCGTACTTGTCGCCTATTACGCAACCTTGTGCATTTCTCTTAACATGACACCCGAGACGCTGGTTACGGAAAACCGGTTATTCGATTATGTGTTCGGCGAATATGAGGTCAATCACCCCTATCTCTTCGGCCTGGCATGGTGTTTTTACAAGGGCGTTGTGGCAACGCTTTTCGTATTATTCGGAAACCTCCTGGCCCTTCATACGGACAATCTGTTTGTTTCCGTCTTGGGACCCTTCGTATACTGCATGGCGGAGAACCTTATAACCTCGCTTCTCAACCTGCCGATGTACAGCATTATGACGACTTATGTACTGAACAGGCTCTCGCCTTCCTGCATGCACGTACATAATTATCTGATCGGTTGTCTCACTTATATCGTTATCACCATGGCGATCATTCTCATTATCAGGAGAAAGAAAGAAAATGTTAATGTCAGGAATTAGAAACAATCTATTTCCAAGGAATAACAGGATCGCAGCGATCATCCTCTTATGTGTTTACGCATACATGTGCGGCACACACCTGGTCGAAGCGGCGGGCGCGGGACTTAATCTTTCCGAATATCTGCTCTGCTGCATCACGGATCACTATTACCTGATGTATGCGCTGCTGTTCTATCTGATCATAGATTCGGCGATCCGGATCAAATCCGTTTTGGAGATTGCAAAGATACGGTACAGGTCTCTTGTAAGGTATTACGGATCTGTCATCTTAACGAGACTTATAAGCCTCTTTATCCTTACTGTTTTACACCTGCTGATACCGCTGGCTGCCGGCATTTCAAGACTGGCACCTGATACCTGCTACAGCCTGGTGTCATCAGAGGGTCCGTTCTACAGCAATTTCGAAGTCATTTATGCCTTGGCCGGCATCATCCCGAACTCTGTTCTGGCAATAGTTATGGTAACGGCATATCTTTATGCCGGCATCTCATTTATCTGCATTGCTGCAGCCCTGATCTTCGAGATCTTCGGCAGGAAAGGCTTTGCAATATGCACGGCAGTTATCCTTATAAACACATTCACCGGCTTTGTGACAGGGCTTGATGAAGGCGTATTCAAATACCTCTTCTTCAATGATTATTTCATCTTCCATCACGGCCTGATCGGCGGCAATCCATGGTCTCTTCCGGCATACGGACTCGTAATGGCCATAGTTATATATGTCCTGTTTAAGTCCGCCGTAAGGCACAATTCCAACCGTTCCGGCGAACGCAGAAAATATACCCGCAATCTCTATTCGCATCCTGCGATAACGGGCGCCTTTTATCTTGTTTACATAGGTCTCGCATTCACCATGAGCCTTAACGGCAGCGAAGCCTTTACCTGGCAGCTTTTGAAGGGCTTCTCGTACCTGCAGTTCAATGTCGTTGAATTGCTGTTCTACATCGCGCCGATCATGTTTTCGCTGTTCTTCGTAAACATGGAATGGGAAAACGAGATAAAGGAAAGAAATCTCTTTGCCCTGATCAGATACGGAAAGCGCGGGAAATGGGAAAAGGAAAAAGCCGTAAGCGAACTCCGGTTCGTTGCAATAAACGTCCTGATCGTTGTGGCCGTATCGTTCATATCCGCCACGGTTCTTACAAACGATCTGGACAACACGCTCCTCGAACTATCGGCATTTTATGACCTGAACACCGGAAGAGTAATAGCCTTCGGCGTCTTAAGCGTTCTGTTCAGGGGTATGGAGTGGTTCCTGTTCTACGCGATCGACAAGATCTTATTTAAGCTTACGAACAGCACCATTGCTTCCTACCTCATAACAATAGCGTTTATCTTCATAGGCTTTGTGCTGCCGGCCGTAAATCCGATAGGAAAAGGCTCGCTTTACCAGCTGCTGGAAATAGGCGCCAAGGGGAGCCTTAGCTTTGTTCTCATGGCAGTTCTGGAAATGATACTGATCATTGTCCTTTTCAATACAAATAAACATTTAAAGGAGAGAAGTTCTCATGGAATCAGCAATTAAATTGGAAAACGTATCTAAAGCTTTTGGCGGCAAGACAATATACAGGGATGTCTCTTTGGAGATCGCGAAAGGAATGACCGTCGGTTTTGTCGGTGAGAACGGCAGCGGCAAATCGGTGCTGTTCCAGCTCCTGACAGGCCTTTTGCCCTGCGATTCGGGCAAGGTAACGGTAAACGGCGATACTCTCGGCGACCAGGTTGATTTTCCCGCCGATGTCGGAATACTGATCAATGAACCCGGCTACATCGAATATATCTCAGGTTTCCGCAACCTGAAGCTTTTGGCCGAGATCAACAACAGGATCGGCGAGAAAGAGATCAAGGAATCCATGAAGATGGTCGGTCTTGATCCCGAAGACAGAACGCCCGTTAAGAAGTATTCAATGGGCATGAAGCAGAAGCTCGGCATCTGCCAGGCGATGATGGAGAATCAGACGGTCATAATCCTGGATGAGCCTTATAATGCGCTTGATTATAAGACCAACCATGAGATCACGGACATATTGGAGCGCCTTAAGAGTGAAGGCAAAACGATCCTTCTTACAAGCCATCAGCACGACTATCTTGAGAAGCTCTGCGATGTCATTTACTGCATCCATGACAATAAGATCGTTCCTTTCACGGAAGAATATAGAGAACTGTACTTCGGAATATAATCCCTTACCGCGTTCCGGCTGTACAGCCAAAGCAGGGCAGGAGCTTAACGGCTCCTGCTTTGTTTTATTGACGGTTTTTCGCGGATTGGAAACAAGGTCCGGAGGCCTATCATAACTGCTTAGTGTTGCAGGATTGTCACTTTTTTATGGTTGAACACTCAAAAAATATAAATTATTATATCTTGGATTATTTTTCAGGAGAAAACTGATGTCTAAAGTAAACAACACTAAAGCTATAATATTCACGGTAACATTACTGTCTGTAATGGTAATGCTTATCGCAGGCACTATATTCTACGTCTATAAGGACCCGGTCATTTCAGAGACCGCGGCATCGGAGCAGACAGTCGAGACGACAGCTGAGACTAAGGCTGTGCGTGAGAAGAGAATATCGGTCTACGGCACAAGCGATATCCAGGGTAAGCTCATCGATTCTTCCTCCGGAGACAAGATGACATATCAGTACAGACTTGCTTATATGGCAAAGGCCTTCAGCGATGCAAGGACTTCAGGTGATTATGACGATGTCCTGCTTGTTGATGCAGGTGATATCTATAAGGGCGATCCGATCTCCAACCTCTCCGAAGGTGCAGCTCTCAGAGCCGCATTCGACAAGATGGGTTACGATGCCGTAACTCTCGGAACCGGTGATTTCGAGTGGGATGCCACAAGATTTGCAACAGACGGTTCTGCTACCATACCGTCATATGAGCTCGGTGAATTTACGGGCAACCCGACGATCCCCGTAATCGCATCCAACCTCTACAACACGAGCAACAAGAGCAGATCGCTCTTTACCAAAGACTATGTAATCGTCGAGAAGGCAGGCGCACGCATTGCGCTGATCGGATATATCTCTGACGTCTCTTCCCAGGTCGTATCTAATAACATGGACCAGTTTGAGATCCATGAGGACCTCGCTGAATTTGCAAAGCGCGTCAAGGAGATCAAGGCAGCCGAGAATCCGTTAATTACGGTCGTAGTGGCACACTGCGCTGCAGATACTGTTGCTGCTGCCATGGATCCGGCAGATGTCGATCTCGTAGTCGGAGGCCTTACAAACAGCGGAGTATACGGCAATACAGAGAACGGCGTAGCTTATATGCAGGCCGAGAGCGACGCAAAGGGCTATGCACACGCTACATTCGTACTTAAGAGCGACGGAACGGTAAAGATCGAATACATGACTTATGTATCCATCATGGATTCCGCAGAAGCTCTCTATGATACTTCCGCTAATTCCGGGAATTTCGATCCGGATGTTCTTGCTATCTCCCGCACGGCCGTTGATTCCACGAGCGATGCCATGAACGAAGCATTGGGTTATATCGATGCCAACGTTGAGAGATCAGCCATTATCAGCGGACGCACCACCACAGCCGGCAACTTCCTTACTGGCCTTATCCTCGAGAGCATGAAGGGACAGGGCGTTGTCGCAGCTTTCCACAACTGCGGCGGAATGAATAAGGACCTCATCACTCCCGACGGCGGTCTTTATCAGGTATCTGCAGGCGATATCTATGCGGTCGCATCACAGGATTACGCCCTGCTGGTCTATGAACTGACCGGTGAAGAGCTCGCAAAGCAGATCGCCAACGGTTTTGCCAACGGTGACTACGGAGACCAGATGTCAGGCCTTACCTTCGAATACAAGAACAACGGAACCGAGGAAGAGCCTGTTATCGAAGTCGTAAGCATCACTTTGAGCGACGGCACCAAGGTCGATGTCAAAGACCAGAAGACCAAGTATAAGGTCTGCATTACAAATTACTGCGCCAAGGTACCGGGAAGCGTTTTCGAAGGCAAGAAGCCTTTGAAGGATGAGAAGGACGCTCCCATCGATAACCAGGCCATCATCAAGGTTCTCAGAAGCAGAAAGAGCGGCGGTGACGTTCATATCCCGACAGACAACAAGCCGAGAGGAACCGTTGCAGCTGAGACAACCGGGAACTGAGAACTCTTAAATTTAAAAATTTTGTGCCGGCAAATGCTTTGCGGAAAACAGTAAATCGCTTAGCAAATGCCGGCACTTATATTGTCAAAAGGATTCTGTCCTGTTTATTGGTTACTCCTTAACGAGGTCTTTTTCTTCAGACTGGCTCTTGTTTGTGACTACTGTGAAGCTTCCGATAAAGCAGATAGCAAAGCAGAGTCCTAAGCCGACGTTCTTAAAAACGACGCTCCAGAGGATGAGCATTGCGATGAAAAGTGCAAACCTCGTGATGTTGATCCCGAGTATCTTCTTATACTTGACTCTTGAGATGAGCTTATCCTGATATTCAGCTTCATGTGCCTGTCCTGAGCCGACAGAGCTTCTTAAGTGGTCGATCATGGAATGGTCGAAATAAGCCAGTTCCTTCTCAAAGCCGTCTGCGAAAAATCTTCTGCCCTCAACAAGGCTGTCTCTTGAATCTTCCAGCCAGCGCTCTAACCCCTTCTTGTCTGAAGGTGTGCCTGCGATCCTCTTTATCTCCGTAAGACCGATGATGTACTTCTTCTTATTGATCTTCTTTGTCATCACAAAGATCTGTGCCGAAGGCATATCCTTTATAGTCTTGCCGTAAGCGTCGACAAAATCTGTCTTTGCTTCTTCAAGCATGCCGCTTAAGACTTCATATGAGAGAACGCCTTTTAAGCTCTCGTGGATCTCTAACTTGCCGTTTGCAATTCTCTTCAAAGAGAATCTTGAGAGTGTGCCGATGTCTGTGCCTTTTACGTATTCCATAACTGTTTTCCTCGCTTTTCGAATTGGGTTTTGCTTTTGACAACGTCATACTATCAGGCGAAGAGGCGTCAAAATCAGAAGTGTCGTGAATGGCACTTTTGTTGTCGCAAACGGAACAGTTAGCCCGGCTGCGCGGGAATATTTACTTTCAGATCTAAGGCTTTCTTGCAGAAAGGCCGTAATACCTTCTGTAAAGAACGATGTGGCCGTTAACGGTGTTCTTAGAGATGTATTCGTCGAGCAGGCCCTCGTCCAAAGGTCCGCCTTCTATTGAGTCATCCATCAGGATCGGAACGGTCTCAAGGAATGCCTTGAATGTCTCCTTGTCCCTGAAATACTCGCGCGTGTGGATCGGCACGAGTTCCACGTCCGCAAATCCCGCTCTTAAGACATTCTCGTAATCTGTGATGCTGACCGGCACGGGATCGTTATAACCCTGGCCGCCGCCCATGATGAGCTTTAAGTTCCAGCAGTCATACTTGTCGACGCCCCTTATGAGAAGGTGCCCGCCGGGCTTTAAGCACTTAAGGATCTGCACAGGGTCCGTTATCGTGTGGCGCGCCGTTACGATGTCGAAGTGATCGTCAGGCACATCCATTTTGAGGTTGTCCATGACCTTAAATGAGATGTTCTTCCGGCCGCTCTTTGCAAGATTAACGCGTGCAGTCTCTACCATGTTCGGAGAGTAATCCGTGCCTAAGATCTCAGCACAGTCAGGGTAGTATTCCAGGACCTTCTCGCCGCCGGCGGTGCCGAGATCGAGTATGCGCGAATCCGGCCTCGCAAGACCTTTGAGAAGCCCGTAAAGATCCCAGTCTGTCAGGCATTCCTCATGGATACCATACTCATCGAAACTCCAATGAGCCATGTTCTCGTAATAATCGAAATCACTGTCGTGAGACATAAAAAAGAACCTCCTTTCACGAACAGCAAACCATACGGGCATCAGCCCGTCCTTCTTTGTCATTCATGATGAGATTCCAAGGTTCTTATCATTAGTAACCCCGCTCTTGGAGGAGCGTCGCGGCTGCAGAGCGCGAATAACTAATTACCCTGCAACATATTTATTATACCACGTCCGCCCCCCAGAAGAAATTGCCTCAATTACGGGATCTTAAGCGCCTTGTTGCCCTGAAAGAGCCTGTTTTAAAGCGTTTGCAGGCTCAAGATGACCTTTTCGAACACTTCGAAAAAGACCTGTCGGAAACAATAAGTCTTATTCTTGTAATGAAGTTGACCAAGAATTCTGATAAAATGCTTAGACAAAGCTACAAACATGGTGGGCGCATGCGATTAAAAGACTTATTAAGATTTAAGAACATTGTAATTCAGTGTCACGACAATCCTGACGCTGATGCAATTGCATCCGGTTTTGCGTTGAAGTGGTTTTTCGAGAAGAACGGCAGAGATGTCAGATTTATCTACAGAGGCCGCAATGAGATCAAAAAGAGCAATCTTACCATCATGGTCAAGAAGCTTGAGATCCCGATCGAGTATGTGCCCTTTATAAGTACCGAAGAGAAGCCTGACTTGCTGATCACGGTCGACTGCCAGTATGGTGAGAAGAACGTTACCAAGACCGAAGCTAAAAAGGTTGCGATAATAGACCACCACAGAAAGCTGGTCGAGACGGACGATATACTCTCGAACATCAACAACGAACTTGGCAGCTGCTCTACAGTCGTATGGAAGATGCTGAGGGAAGAAGGATACGATCCGAACGAGAATAAGTTCGTCGCAACGGCGCTTTATTACGGCCTTTATACCGACACCAACAGGCTCTCGGAAGTATCGCACCCTATCGACCGGGATATGCTCGATTCCCTGAATTTCAACAAGGCTATCGTAACTGAGATGAGCAACTCCAACATCTCTTTGAACGAGCTTCAGATCACGGGAAAAGCGATCCTTAATTATGAATATTACGACAGCAACAAATATCTGGTAATCGAGGCTGAGCCCTGCGATCCTTCCATCCTGGGTGTCATCAGTGATTTCGCGCTTGAGACCGAAGGCGTAGACGTCTGCGTCGCATTCTACGTAAACGCTTATGAAGTTAAGTTCTCAGTAAGAAGCTGCTCCAAGGAAGTCTATGCAAATGAGCTCGCGGCATTCTTGGCTGACGGAATGGGCGGCGGCGGCGGCCACATCCTGAAGGCCGGCGGTACGATCAAGCCCGAACTTCTTACAAAGCCCGCGAAGGATCTCATCAGGGAGAGACTCGCTCTCTATTACGATACATATCTTGTTATCTATGCAAAGGATACGACTCTCGATACATCGAGAATGAGACGCTATTCGAAGATCCAGCAGACGATGGGCACGGTAAGGCTTGCCGATGTTTTCCCTGTCGGAACGCATATCAACATCAGAACTCTTGAAGGAGACGTCGACACCGTTATCGACGAAGAAGCATATCTCATGATCGGCGTTGAAGGCGAGATCTATCCGATCTCCGAGCAGAAGGTCAAGAGCAGCTATGAATTCACGAATTTCGTATATACGAGAGATTTCGAATACGAGCCGAGGATCAGGAATTCCGGCACGGGTGAGATCAAGTATGTTCTGCCCTTTGCAAAGACAGTAAGATCGCTCGGTTCATCCATCATCTTCGCACAGCCCCTGACGCAGCCCGTAAAGCTCTTCACGGCCTGGACAGAGGATAAGTACTATTCAGGCAGAGTCGGCGATTACATAGCCGTCAGAGCCGATGACGAGCATGATATCTACATCATCAACAAAGACATCATGGACAAGTCCTACAAGCCGTTCTGATCTTCCTGACTAAAATCCTGCCGGGAAAATTGCAAAGGGTAGAATCGTACGTTTTTCGATGCCAAAAACGTACGAAAATAAGGCTTGCAAGTTGCAACGGGTGAAATCGTACTTTTTTCGCCCTCCAAAACGTACGATTTGACATCTTGCAAATGGAGGCCTAAGAAAGCACGTTTCTGAACCGGCTATAATACATGCCCCCTAAAAAGGGCCGGCAATTATATAAAATGGCGTTTTTATATAATTGTTACCCCCTAAAACAGGGCCTGCATTACAGTAACATCAAAGTCCGTACTTGGATTTTGTTGCCTCATCAAGAGGTGTGTCACCGAGGATCCTCTTGGCCTTCTCGACAAGATCTTCAACGCTGTAATGCTTTATGTATCCCGGATGAACGTCTCTGGATCCGCGGTAGGAGTATACATAGAATCTGTCTGTAGCCTTGTGATAGCAGTAGACGTTCTCAATGCATGCGACCTCATACATGGTGTCCAGATCGTAGATGAAGATTATGTAATCAGACTGTATGTAAAGCTGGTTAGCTTTGTCATCGAACCATGCCTTTGACCTGAAGCCTTCTGTGAAATACTTCATATCATTCTTGGTTATGAGCTCGCCCTTCTTATTACCGTAAACAGAGATATAACCGTCTCCGACGATATAGATGCGGTCACCCTTGAAGGCGGCACAGTCAACGGCGGTACCGTTGCGGCTGATAGTAAACTGCTCCTTGAGGGATGCGTCCGTAACAAGGACAGTGTTGCCGTCGGATATAAGCACACGGGAGCTGTCTTCATTTACGGTTACATAGTAGCCGCGGACCTTGGTGAAATCCCAGTTGTCCGGGAGATCGACCTCGTCGTAATCCATGGACTTCATATCAACGGCAAATAACTTGTCGACGACGAAGATGAATGCCTTATTAAGGCTCTTGCAGTAGACAACATTGAAATTGTTGTACCCTACAAAATCTTCCCATTTGCCCGGAACGTCAAACTCATCCTTATCCGAACCGTCGTAATTGCTGATCTTAACCAGTAATTTGTCCGAACTGTAATCTTTTTCAGTGGCAAACAGCTTGCCTGCTGATCTTACCGTTCCGAAATCCAGTTCAGAGTTGATCTGGGTTATTTTGTCCTTGTCCGGATCGATCTGATAGACCGACTTTTCGAGCAACAGGTAGAATTCGCCTTCCAGATATTCAACGTCAAAGTTGGTTATGCTGACATCGACATCAGCAAGATCTTCCGTATAAGAAAGCTTGCCGGTGTTGAGGTCGATTATGCTGACTCTGACATAGGTCGTGTCATCGTTTGCGATCAAAGCGGCGGAGACGAGATAGTCCTCGTTCGAATCGAATGTCTGTGAGGTTGAGCCCATCGAATACTCTGAAGGAACCTTTACGGGCTTCCACTCGTCATCCTGAATGCTGCGGTTATAGCTTATGATGTCCGTATCATACTGGGAGACTGCATAGATGACGTTTCCGATCGCGCCTGAAGTAATGTTATTGCAGAGCACGTTGTAAGAAGCCAGGTCATTGTTCTTTGAATTTGCGGCATAAACATATTCGCCGTGCCTTAAGATGAATTCCGGATATCCGTCTTCGTTAAAGTCACCCGAAGTGATGACGGAACTGCTGGTTATGTATTTATTGAGCTCATTTCCGGTCTCCAGATCAAAGATACCGACTGCATTGCCTACATAGCAGAGCACCGCATTGCGTGAAGGGAGAGCACGTATGTCAGAACCCATGGAGACGTCGGTATAGACCAGGTCTTGTGACCATCTCTTGTTCGAGTTGGTACCGAAGAAGCTGAATGTCTTCGTTGCGGTCTTGAGAATACGGTAATCCAGGCTGTAAGAAACAGATGTGTTGACGAAATCCATGGTTGAGATGGCACAAAGGTTGTTGTTATCTACAAACGTCAGCTTCTCAAGATACTTGGCCTTGATATCGTAAGACTGGTCCTTCTTGGTCTCAACGTCATAGATATGGATCTTTATGCTGTCTTCTGCGGTCAGATTGTCATCGGAATAAGCGATCTTCTTACCGTCAGGCGATACTGCAGGATTGAAGACGCTGTTAAGAAGCGTCTTCTCTTTCAGCTGATACGTTTCCTTAACGGCACCGTCTCTTAAGGAGAACTTTGCGATCTCGCAGCTGCCCACATAAAGGAAAACATCGCTTACAGTGAAATGGATATAATTCTTTAAGATCGATGAACCGGATTCCGGCGTATATGTCCACATGTGCTTACCGGAAGGAATGTTATAGGCCTCGACCTTGTGGCTGAAAGTGATTACAAACGTTTCTTTGTTCGGAATATCGATCCTTACCGGTTCTTCAACGCAGGCTTTCTCGAAAACAAGCTCCCTTGTCTCGGTATTCCAGCAGTAGATATTGCCTGCATCATCAAGAGCACCGAGATAGGACAGATCATCAGACACGATGCTGGTCTTAACGGCATATTTGCACTTATAGTTCCATGCCGGCGTGAAATCCACTCCGCGGTTGGATGTATATGCTCCGGTTGCGTCAGAGATCGCGCGGAGCGCAGGCGCCGTAACGGGAGTCTTATCTTTCTTATTTGAAGGGAGAGCTGCCAGAGCCAGCTGGATCGCATCGGCCCTCTTGCCGTCATCGAGCAGCTGACGTGATTCGTTGGCAAGATAGACGGATCTGGTCCGTAAGGACTCCAAATAAGCCTTATTGATCTGCATCCTGCTGTAGAGCATGTAGCCGCCGAAAGCAAGCACGCCTGCAAATGCAGCTGCCACGATCGCTCCCGCACGTCTTAATCTGTACTGTCTTCTTCTTCTCTGGAGTTCATCGTATGAGCAGCCGAGGAGTCCTGCCGCAAGCCTGGGAAGTTCTTCCCTGTCTGCCCTGGCTCTCTGGAGCCTGTAGTCGCAGGAGAGCGGCTCTACGGGAACATTTATCAGATGAGGGAAACCGTTCGAATCAATGATCTCCTTCTCGCCGGTCGTAAGCTCTTCCGGGATTACGTCCTGCGGCTCACCGTCGCAGAGAACAGTGAAGATCTTGTCTTTTGTATGTGTCTTAAGGAATGTCTGGATCTCTCTTTTGACCCACATGGATTCCTTGGTGTTGGTCGAGCAGATAACGATCAGGTACTCGGACTTTTCGAGTGCATTGGTAAGGGTCTCCGTAAGGTCGCTCGTGATGGGGAGCTCATCCTTGTCGCGGAAGATCCTCGTGATCTTCTCATGCCGGATCTTGCCCTTAAGGCTGTGCGGCACGTGGAAATGCTCGAGCTGCTTTTGAACATGCTCAGCGATCTTGATGTCCAGCGGGGCATGCTTGTACGAGATAAACGCGTTATAGAAATCTATCATAGATGTCCTCTCCCTTTTTTTCCTTCAAGTTATAGTATCACAAAAACTTTTTATATGTCTTTATGCCATTAAAACAGACTTCAGGGTGAGAATGTTGCAGAGGGGGGAGGTGCATTGTTCCGGCGGCGCTTCAAGTACGGCCCAGTCGCTATCGCATTTTATGTCGAGTGGCCCTGTTTCTATCGCATTTGCTCGAAAAAATGCCGTTTGCGATAGAAAAACGCCGTTTTCTGTAATTTTCGACCTTAAAAAAGGGCGTTTGCGATAGTGAGATGATCCGCCCGTCATTCGGCACTGCGGTCAACGATAGTCACAGTGCCTTCTCCGCCGTCGACGGTAACGACATCACCGGTCTTAAGCACCGTGGTCGCATTAGAGCAGCCGACAACGGCCGGAATGCCGAATTCACGGGCGACGATCGCGGCGTGGGACAGGGGCGCGCCGATGTCCGTGACGATCGCGGAGACCTTGTGGAACGCGACTGTCCAGCCGATATTGGTGGCGCGGGTAACGAGGATCTCGCCTTCGTTAAGTTCGTCGATGCGCGATACGTCATTTATCACACGGACTTTGCCGGTGACGACGCCAGCAGCGCCCGCAAAACCTTTGACGTCGGTGGCAGCCAAATCGGAGGTGACAGCCGAATCGGAGGCGGTGGCTGAATCGGAGGTGGCAGCTGCGCCGGAAGGACGGCCGCTTACGTAATAATCGTATCTCCTGTCAGGGTCTGCCAGCCACTTATCCGGGTCAAACCTGCCTATGATCACGCCGGGGAAGCCAGGGTAGGAGAGGTATCTTTCAAAAGTCTCTTTGCGGGCAGGGATGTATGAGACGGCGGTCTTATCGCCCTTAAGGAGCGCGAACATCTCCTTGTAGCCCAGCATGAAGATGTTTTCGCCGATGCCGTTAAGTTCGCCCGCCTTAAGGCAGTACTGCCTGAAGACGCAGAAGATGCGGACGCCTTTGCTCCTTATGTCCTCGCGAAAAGCATTCGCATGGATAAACTTTCCGATCTCTTTGTCGATCCACTTGCGCCTGGAAGGGTATTTCTCCTTGAATTCGGCGAGAGCCTCTTCGTAGGAGGCTTTCTGGCGCTCCTGCATCGCGCGGAGGCTGGCGGTATTGGCAGCGCGGTCCTTGAGCAGATTATCGATGAATGAAGGATCCTCGTAAGGCCTGGGAGACATGAGCTCCATCTCGTCAGCGGATCTGTGGCCGCATTCGCGGATGTAATCCTCGCGGGTCATCTTGCCTGATGCGACGTCTTCCAAAAGAAGTGTCGGCTTCATGCATTCGATAATGCCGAGTGAGCCGCCCAGCAGGCGGTTAGCCATGTCTTCGCCGGCGATCTCAGTGATCTTCTTGCGCAGCGAGAAAAGGGGCACCAGCGACGTCCCGCTCTCTGCAAGGATCGAAGCGAGGCCGTCATTTAACTTAGGCTGCAGGACATCGTCCCAGAATGCCATCAGCTCAGCGCTCGAACCGATAGTTTTAATCTGCTCCATGAGCCCTTCTGAAATGCCGTGGAGATCAGCCACCATCTCGTGTTTCTGCTTCTTTGTGAGCTTAGACTTTTCCTTAGGGAATAAGAGGTGCAGGAAATTCTTCCTGAAGGCCTTTTTGTCGAACGGCGATATTGGGATCTCACAGCCTTCTGGAATGCCGCCGACTAAGTCTTTTACGGTCTCATAGGCCTTCTCGCGGGACCTTCCGAAGCTCACCATCAGAGAGCACATGACCGATATGTTCATGTATGCCTGACCGCAGACGTTCTCGAGCCAGCAGGGGAGTCCCAGAAATTCATTGATCTTCTCCAGAACGCTGAAGGTCATGGGGCTTACGGGCTTCATAAAGATCTCGCCGACATTGGTCTTTGTAAGTAGCTTTGAGCCGGAACGGGTGCCGTTCACATCGTAGTTCTTAACATTGAGCCTTGTCAGCGTCGTTATCGGGCGCGCCTGCAGGATATAGACTCTGCGGCCCTTTATGCACCATTCGATATCCATCGGAACACCGTAGAAAAAGCGTATCGCGAGGCTGTATCTGCGCAAGGTTTTTGCGTAAGGGGAGAGCTCCGGATTGCCTTCATAGGAATACTCCAGCGCGCCGATTCTGAATTCTTCGGCGTTCTCCGCGCCTGACACGAGCTTCTCGCCCTCTCCATGAACGTAGTTGCCGATGATGTAATCGTCTTTGCCGGTCAGGGCATCGGAGGTGAATATGACGCCCGCATAGTCAGCCTTAATGAACTCCTGGATCACGACGCCGATGCCTTCGCTTGAGATATCGTTCTGAGCCTTATAGTTCTCGACGCGCGCATTTTGGGCAGAGGCGGCGACTTGATTAACAGCTTCCCTGATCGCGGGCACCATCAGATCGGTCAATGTCTCATACTGTCCTGCAAATGAATTGCCCGCACCGTCTTCGCCGATCGCGGAAGACCTGACTGCATAAGTCTTAAGGCGGTCCAGCTTCGCGATCACCGAATTAAGTTCAGCGTTTGCCTCTTCTGTTATCTTTCCGTCCCTGAAAGCATCCGCGGTGATAACGTATCCGGAAGGTATGTTCATCTTCAGGTTCTGCATCATCAAAGACAGCGACGATGCTTTGCCGCCGCACTTTTCGAGCATGGAAGAAGGGATGGATCTTAAGTCAAAAATGTATTTCATGCCAGCAGGAGGTCGATCCTCATATCGATATATTTCTTGAGTTCTTTCGCGTTATCGAGGTCGATGCCGAAGTCGCGCTTGATATCTTCCTTGCGGCAGATGATGAGCTGCATCATGGAAGACAGTTCGTACGCGATCAGTCGGCACTCGCGGTCGGTCTTCCTGCCCGCATAGTGCTTCTTAACGTAAGGGAAGCTGAAGGATTCTTTCGAGAGGTCGCGCTCGAAAAGCACGAACGGTGAGATCGCCTTTGTGAACTTGGGATTCTCCACAAGGCACTTTGCGACGATGAAGTGGAGCTTCTTCAAAAGCTCCTTGGGAGAGATGTCCGACGCGATAAGTTCGGCGATGGGCTCCTCCTTCAGGAAATCCAGATACTGCTTCTGGAATGTCTGATAGATGAGGTTTTCACGCGAGCCGAAGCAGTAGTTGATCATGGAGGGCTTAACGCCGGCACGCTCCGCGATCTGCCTTGATGTCACGTTGAGCGGATCGTCTGCTTCTTCCATCAGCGCGAAAGTGGCGTCCACCAGTTTCTCCTTTGTAATGCCCAGTTTTACGTCCTTTTGCATATTTTGACCTCGATTATTGTACGCGTTCAATAATGATATTACCACGCTTCGTATTTCTGTGCAACAAACAGCTGTCTTTATCTGTATTTAAGAACAAAGGAACAATTTCCGTAGAATTCCAAAGGAGACCGGCAAATGAAAACACCTATGGCTTTGTGGAAGAAGATCTACATTTTTCTGGCAGTTACGATAATCCTCGCACTCAATATCTTTGTCTTAGGCTATGCCGTGCGCGCCGAGATGCCTTCATACCAAAGAAGAAACGACCCTCACTATGTTGAGGCCGTTAACGTTGAGATCGACCGCGTCATGGGCTTTGAAGAGAACAAGGCGGATGAGATAAAGCAGGCTCTTCCGGCAGGTCTTGCCGAATACGCAGTCGCCATGGCCATCCCGGATGTGATCCTCATCGGCCTTGCAGCAAGCATCTATAAGACCAAGTCCTACAGGGATGCTGGCGAAGATGTCAAAGCCGGAAAGCATAAGGTCGCCGCTATCGTCTTCGGATGCGTAGCTCTGGTATTTATCCTCGCGGTCGGCGGAATATTCATGTTCGGCTATCTCCCGGCTGCCCGGGCTGCCACAGCTTCAATAAACTGCCACTAAATACACTTCGAGGGGGGAAGTGCCGTATATATATGCAGGGGCTGCCGTAACGTTTAAGTTCCGGCAGTCCTTGTGTTTTGTCCCAAAAGCAGACTGCCCTCAATGTTATAATTACAAAAGATATTCCGTTGGAGGTAAAAGTTCATGGTAAGGCACGTAATCGTCTGGACGCTCAAGGACGAATATTCGGAAGAAGAGAAAGCTGAGATCAAGGCCGGCATCAAGGCAGGTTTGGAAGGCTTGGCTGGAAAAATCCCCGGCCTCATCGAGATAAAAGTAAACACAGAAAGGCTCGCAAGCTCTTCAGGTGACGCGATGCTCGATTCCCTTTTCGAAAACGAGGAATCCCTGAAGACTTATTCTTCGAATCCACTGCATGTTGAGGTCGCCACGACGAAGGTAAGACCGTTCGTTAAGGTCAGGAGCAGCTTCGATTATTTGGTATAATTATTTCAAATTTCAGGAAAGGAAACAGGGTTATGGAAGGATTAGAAAAAGTTCTCGAATTTTTGGACAAGACACAGACTTATTATCTGGCAACAGTTGAGGGCGATCAGCCGAGAGTAAGACCTTTTGGCACGGCTCTCATTTATGACGGCAAGCTCTACATCCAGACAGGCAAGGTTAAGCCCGTTTCAAAGCAGCTCGCTATTAATCCTAAGGCTGAGATCTGCGCATTTGATGGCAGCACAGGCGTATGGCTCCGCGTTGCAGGCGAACTCATCAACGATGACAACCGTGATGTTAAGGTCGCTATGTTAGAGAAGCTTCCGCAGCTTAAGTCAATGTACGATCCGGATGACGACAACACACAGGTTCTCTACTTTAAGAATGCAGAAGCTACATTCAGCTCTTTTGCAGGCCCTCAGGAGACGATCAAGTTCTAAGATCTTATGATTCAAGATATATTTCCGCACAAGCTGGATAATCATTTTTATCCGGCCAGAAAGCCTGATGCCAACAGTTATGTAATGGCCTTCAGGCATCAGGACATTTTGGTTAAGGGCGAGGAATTCCCGCGTGTAAGCAGTTTTTCTGACGATTGCAGCGAAAAGCTTATCTATCTTTTCGCAGTCGACGAAGATTACTACTTTTTCCTTGACGCCCGTGATGAGACAATGGCGCTTCCCGAAGGATACGAATTCGTCAATGTCAGGTCTTTCAGGCGTTCAGGGATAGCAGAGAAGAAGAACGTGTTCCTCGCATTTACTGCTCTGCAGCTTGCCAACTGGTACCGCGGCAATAAGTACTGCGGCATCTGCGGTAAGGAAACGCACATAGACGATAAGGAGCGCGCACTGCGCTGTGAATGCGGCAATGTGATCTATCCCAGGATCGTACCCGCAGTTATCGTCGGTATCACTAACGGCGACAAGATCCTTGTGACCAAGTATAAGACGGGCTTTGCGCATTTCGCGCTCGTTGCAGGATTTACTGAGATCGGTGAGACTTTGGAAGAGACCGTCGCGCGTGAAGCGATGGAGGAGACCGGTCTTAAGGTCAAGAACATCCGCTACTACAAGTCACAGCCGTGGGGCATTGTCGACGATATCCTGGTGGGCTTCTATTGCGATGTTGACGGTGACGATACGATCAAAATGGATGAAGGCGAGCTCAAGGTCGCCGAGTGGCGGACCAGAGAAGATATCGAGCTCCAGCCCGACGACTACAGCCTTACGAACGAGATGATGAAGATGTTCAAAGAGGGCAGAGCCTGAACAAAGGCATTGTTGCTATTCAACATAAAAATATCGAATAACGATAAAAATCTATTGAAATTCGCGGTGCGCTGTGTTACTATACTGCCATAAGGCAATATAGCAGCACGGAGGTACCGGGTATGACGCGTCCAATTTATGACAGCGAACAGTTAGCCACAGCAGGCGCCGGAATGACGCCTGAGCGCGCAAAGGCACACTGCATAATCTCACTTGTTTTAAGATACGGCGTACCGACCTTGCTCTGGATTTTGTTATATATCGGTATTTACGCTCGTCTTTTTGGATCTGTATTTAACAGCATGGCAATCATGTTGCTGATGCATTTAATGGTGTTTGCTCCCTATTTTGCGTCATGGGGTTTGATGATCGGTGTCAGGCTGCATAAGAAGGATTGTCTCTTCGGCAAGGTCCTGATGGTCCTTTATATCCTCGATACGGCTGCTGTGCTCCTGTACGGTTACATATCGTTAGCAGCCTTCATTAACGCTATGCACTAGGCTCTTACGGGGTGTTATATGGCTTACGTTAAACTCATAATGCCAAGGATGCATAAAAGACCCGTCGACACGGATCTTAAGCTTCACATGTCGCCTCCTTTAGGACTTCTTACGATCGCCAACATTATCCGTGACAGGCATGAGATCAGGATCGAGAACGAGAACATCAGAGATATCGATCTTACGGATTCTCCTGATATCGTAGGTATCTCCATAACGGTAGATGCTCTTCCGAGAGCCATAGAGATCTCGAAAGCATACCGTGCAAAAGGCATCCCTGTCGTAGCCGGCGGGATACACATCACAACGGCGCTCAATACGATAGAGGACGGGCTTTTCGACGTTTTGTGCGTGGGCGCGGCAGAAGGCACCTGGCCTCAGATCATGGAGGATCTTGAGAACGGTTGTCTTAAGAAGATCTACCGCTGCAGGAAGCTTACCACCGGTGACATCGTAAGTCCTGCCTATGACCTGGTCGATCACAGGGATTACCTTTACTGCAACATAATCCACACGAGCAGAGGATGTCCTTTCAGGTGCGATTTCTGCTACAACAGCGGCAATGACCAGCAGTTCATCAACCGTGATATCGATGTGGTCTTGGACGAGATAAGGATGCTCAATAAGAAGCACATCATGATAATAGATGACAACTTCTGCGGGAACCCTAAGTGGACACGCGAATTCCTTACAAGGCTCAAGGACCTTCATATCAGGTGGAATGCCGCGGTATCGATCAATGCCGCATACGATGAAGAGCTTTTAGACCTCATGAAGGAGAGCGGTTGCCAGGGCCTGTTCATAGGCTTTGAGAGCATCAACCAGAATGCCGTATCCAATGTTCATAAAGTCCAGAATCACACGGACACATATGAGCGCGCGATCAGGAATATCCATGACAGGGGCATCATGATCAACGCAAGTTTTGTTTTCGGGCTCGACGGAGATACGAAAGACACCTTCAAGGACACACTTGACTGGATCGTAAAGAATAAGATCGAGACCGTTACCTCACACATCTTAACGCCTTATCCCGGCACAAAACTCTATGACAGGATGAAGGAAGAGGGCAGGATATTAACAGACGATCTGTCCCTTTACAACACGGCGAACGTAGTCTACAAGCCTTCGGACATATCTCCGGAAGACCTCTATAAAGGCTATCTCGGGATGTATAAGAAGATCTATTCGTTCAGGAACATAATCAGGCGCATTCCGGAGAAGAAGGATCAGCGCGCTGCATATCTGATGTTCAATCTTTTCTACAGGAAATTCGGCAAGCTGACTGATGCGCTCTGCAAGCTCATTACCTATGAACGTATCGGTCTCTGGGGTGAGACGATGTCGAAATATATGAAGTGATCAGCCCCTGATCTTTCCTATTACAGAGCAGATCACAAATGCAGCGATGTCCGTAATTACGATCGTTGATCCGACGGGCGTATTGAAGAGGAACGAGAGAATGATACCCGTAAATGCGCAGAAGACGGAAAGTATTGCCGAGAAGACCGTAACCGACTTAAAGCTCTTGAAGATCCTCATTGCCGAAAGAGCAGGGAAAATAACGAGCGCGGATACGAGGAGCGAACCTACGAGGTTCATTGCAAGAACGATGATGACTGCGATAACCGTTGCGATCACAAAATTAAGAAGTCTGGTCTTCGTGCCGACGGCCTTTGCAAAGCTCTCATCGAATGTGACCGCGAAAAACCTGTTATACAAAAGCACAAAAGTTATTACCACAACGATCGACAGAACGATACAGAGGACGACCTCCGATTTGGTGAGCGTCAATATCTTCATGGATCCGAAGAGTGAAGTGCATACATCGCCTGCGACATTTGATGATGTCGGGAAGATACTCATCAGGAGATAACCGAATGCAAGGGCGCCTACGGAGATCATGGCTATTGCCGCATCACCCTTTATCTTTGCGTTCTGGCCTGACCACAGGAGCAGGATCGCGCAAAGGATCGTGATGGGGAGCGTCAGGACCATCTGGTCTGCAAGTCCCACAACGGCTGCGATCGCCATCGCGCCGAATGCAACGTGTGACAAGCCGTCGCCGATATATGAGAATCTCTTGAGTACAAGGATAACTCCGAGAAGCGATGAGCACAGCGCGATCAGAACGCCGGTGATCAAGGCGTATCTTACGAAGGGATAAGCAAGGGCTTCGATCAGGATATCAAACATGGTGATGGTGGTGCCCTCCTTCCCCGAGATATTTGCTTCCGGCAGGCGACTTCTTGTAGTCCTCTACTGTTCCGAAGAAGAATTCGTTGCCGATATGAAGAACGTGCTTGGCATATTTGACCGAGCACGCGATGTCGTGTGAGATCATGATGACCGTGATGCCTTCGTCGTTGAGCTTCTCGATAAGGGAATACATCTCGCTCGTAACGAGGGGATCCAAACCCGCTACAGGCTCGTCAAGAAGGAGCATCTTCTCTGTGGCGCAAAGGGCTCTTGCAAGGAGCACGCGCTGCTGCTGGCCGCCGGAAAGTTCCCTGTAGCAACGCTTGGCGAGGTCAGTGATCCCTAAGCGCTCCATGTTCTTGCGGGCTCTTTCTTTCGCAGCCTTGGAATAGAAAAGGTGGAAGCCCAGGCTGTTCTGGCAGCCGGAGAGGACGACCTCATATACTGAAGCAGGGAAATCCTTCTGGACTATCGTCTGCTGCGGAAGATAACCGATCGAAGATGCGGTCAGATCGTCATGGTATTCGATAGTGCCGCCCAAAGGCTTCTGGAGGCGGAGGAGCGTTCTCATGAGCGTGGACTTGCCCGCGCCGTTTTCGCCGACGATGCAAAGATAATCACCCGCTTCGACGCTGAAGCTCAAGTCCTCAGCGAGGGTGATATTCTCGTATCCGAGTTTTAAGTTTTTGCAGATCAGCTGCTCCATTTAGGCCTCTTCTTATTTATAGGGTACGGAAAAGTATTATAGGAGCGCCGGTATGGAGTGTCAATATGAAACTGATTATCAGTTTCAACAAACAAATGCCGTTTGAAGTCATTTTCTGCAGCGCCGCTGTAATGCATGCCGCTTTTTTAGGGGTGACAATTATATAAAAACGCCGTTTTATATAATTGTTGGCCTGTTTTTACCCCCCTGTATTACAGTCGTGATTTGCCCCGCCCGTTTTCAAAACAATACACTAACGATACACTAGACCTGTAACATTATTGCATCGACCACTAATTATCATGGTAAATGCTTGTCCGGACGTCAGTCTCCTTCGTTGCTCTCGTTCGCCATACAAGCGTATGTCTCACTCGAGCTCCTTGGATACTATTGTCCGTCCCGCGCATTTATTCCAAGACACTTAGTGGCCGATGCAATACTTAACGGAGGTTCTCATGTACAGAGTCTTGCTCGTTGAGGATGACAGCCAGATAAGGCAGGTCATCGGCGATTATTTCGGGAGGCGCGATCAGATTGCGCTGGATTTTGCTGAGGACGGAAATCTGGGCCTTAGTAAGATCCTCAACGAAGAGTACGATCTCTTCCTTCTTGACATAATGATGCCGGGCCTGGACGGCTTTGAGCTCTGTAAGATCATCAGGAGGAGGTCGGATAAGCCGGTCGTTTTCCTTACGGGAAAGGTCAGGGAGGAAGACATCCTGTACGGCTACGAACTTGGCGCAGACGATTATATCGTGAAGCCTTTTTCGATAGCGGTCCTGTACAAAAAGCTCCTGGCGATCCTTGAGCGTGCTGGAACTGAACATGTGGAGCGCAAAGTCCTTACGAGCGGGCAGATAGAGCTCGATCCCCTGAGATTCGAAGTCCGCGTGGCAGGGGATGTGGTCGATCTTCCACCGAAGGAATATGCGATCTTAAAGTACATGATGGAACACCCGGGCGTTGCAGTCACGAGAAAACTCTTGCTGGCAGTTGCCTGGGGCGGGGATGATTACATCTCCGAGCGCGTTATCGACAACCGCGTCAAGAATCTCCGCAAAAAACTTCGCAAAGAAGGCGACCGTATCAAGACCCTTATCGGTGTCGGATACAGGTTCGATTAAGGAGCGTCCGAAAATAAGGACGGCCGCAAGTTTACGGGGAGGAGTTACATCATGAAAAGGAAAAATTATTTCCATTTTGCCATCAGCAGGGTGATCGCAGGGCTTATCATCGGCGCCATGATATTCGGCTTGACGGTTGTTTCTATTTCAAACCTTTTCTCAACCATGGTAGACAATGGTTTCCGTGACCGCGCAGATGTTTATAAGAAGCTCTTAGATAATTACGACAACGGCAGATACGATGAGACATTTATAGAGATCATTACGAACATCTATAGAGCTGATTATCTTAAGTTTGCGAAGATCAATGAAGATGGAAACATTGAGACTATCTACGAGACAAGATATGACGTCATTCCAGTAGAGGATAATATTTATTCCTGGTTTAACGTTACAAATGATGAGGCTTTGCTCGCACAGGGACAGAAGATCTTGCATTTGAATGATAAAGACTGGGTTATCAAGTATGTTAAGAGTGATGAGGCCTGGCAGTTAACAGGGCTCATGGCTACGGATTATACCAACAGCTGGGATCTGTGTGCTCTGGCTGAAGGTTACTATGCAAACAAGCTGTTCTGTGTAGCCACGGAATTCAGCGGATACGCAAAGTACAGCCAGCCGCTTGTAAAAACCCATTACGTTGAAGACGGAATGCTTCATATCGGTAAGGTTGACCAGACCGGATATGAACCCTGGCAGGACAGACCATTTGGGAAGAAATGGGATTTTACGGATCAGTCAAAAGCAGATAAGTATATTACGGTAGATGAAGAAGGCTTTTCCAACGAGCTGTATTTCTACGAGAGAGGAAAGCGCCCGGATGCATACTTAAACGACCTGGAGAAGATCTTCCTTGCAAAGAATCTTAATGATCTTACGAGTGAGTTTGACAACAGATTCGGAGACGATTACGACTGGGACCGCGATCTTGAATATACTAAGTACTACGCATACGGCGGAGCGGACAACTCACATCAGGGTGAGTATAGCTATTCGATAACCACTGAGGATAATACAAGAGGCAAGATCAACGTCTACATGATCAATGGCCGGCAGTACATGGTTGAATTCGTCATGAAGACTGCACCTTTTGAGGCTTTCTACCAGCCTTTCCTGATCCTCCTGGGCATAGTTCTCTTTGTCCTCTGCGTCGGCATCGCCCTGCTTACGGCGATCAGGCCTTATTCGCAGTACAAGAAGGCATACGAGAACAACAACTTCAAGAACAACCTCATAGATTCTCTGGCACACAACATGAAGACACCGCTGCAGATCCTGGGCGGCTATGCCGAGAACCTTAAAGATGTAGAGTCGGGCGAAGAGAAGGACCGCTACGCAGATCAGATCCTTGCCAAGACCTCCGAGATGAACAAGGACATCGAAGCCATCCTTAGGACCGCCGAGAAGTCGGACCGCAAGTTCATCAAGGCCTCCGTACGCACTGCCATGGCAGAGGCTGCGGAAAAGGCCGGCATCACGGTCAACATCAAAGGCGATGCTGACATTAAGATGGACAAGGATTATTTCAAGACCGCGCTCTTCTGTCTTATCGACAATGCCTCGAAATACAGGACCGCCGGCGCTCCGGTCGAAGCCGACATCACGGGCAAAGGCTTTAAGATCACGAATAAGACTGATGCAGCGAAATTTACTCCGGGCACAGGTCTTGCGATCGCCGGAAGGATACTGGAGCAGCACAAGCTCTGCCTTAAGACGCAGCTGAAAGACGGTGTTTTCGAGGCCTTGGTCACCAAAAAGCCCGCTAAGGACTGATCCTATACCTGACCTTCACCCCGGAAAGTAAAGGAAGTTCAAGAGTCTACCTTTTTCGGATGCCCCGTGCAATAATCTGTATGTAACACCTAAACCATATGGAGGAATAAGCAATGGGAAGTCTGAAGGATGATTGGAAAGAGACCGGCAAGGACTTGGGCGGCGCGTTCAAGCAGCTCGGCAAGTCCATCGTCAAGTCCGGTGCCGTCGTTGTAAACAAGGCAAATGACTGGGCCGAGAGAGACGATGCCAAAGAGGCAGCCAGGAAAGAGGCTGAGGTAGAGAAGGCCAGGGAAGAGAAGGCTGCAAATACGGTAATCTGCCCTAACTGCGGCGCTGAGATCACGGATCCTGAGGCGGTCTTCTGCCTTAAGTGCGGCACAAAGCTCGCAAAATAAGTCTTTCATAAAGATAAGGCGATCAGGCAGGCTGCAATTGCGCGGCCTGCTTTTATATTATCAAAAGTTAGCCGCAATTAACCCGTTTTCGGGCATAGCGAAAATCATTTGGCAAAAAAGGCCCCTTTTATATGGAAATCTTCTGTTAATATGGGATACTTTCCTCCATTTTGCGGTTGAGTTTTGACAAAAAGATTGTAATATAAGAGCGTCAAGACAAAATTCGTTAGGAGGATATATATATGTCTTTAGTAACAACGACTGAGATGTTCAAGAAGGCTTATGACGGCGGTTATGCTGTTGGTGCTTTCAACGTAAACAACATGGAAATCGTTCAGGGAATCACAGAAGCAGCAGGTGAGCTCAAGAGCCCTGTTATCCTTCAGGTTTCCAAGGGCGCAAGAGCTTACGCTAACCACACATACCTTGTAAAGCTCGTTGAGGCAGCTGTCATCGAGAATCCTGATATCCCGATCGCTCTTCACCTTGACCACGGTGATACATTCGAGCTTTGTAAGTCATGCATCGACGGCGGCTTCACATCCGTAATGATCGACGCTTCTTCCAAGTCTTTCGAGGACAACATCGCTCTCACAAAGCAGGTTGTTGAGTATGCTCACGACCACGGCGTAGTTGTAGAGGCTGAGCTCGGTACACTCGCTGGTATCGAGGATGAGGTTGTCGTAGAGGCTGGCCACGAGAGCTACACAAGACCTGAAGAGGTTGAGGAATTCGTTTCCAGAACAGGATGCGACTCACTCGCTATCGCTATCGGTACTTCTCACGGTGCTTACAAGTTCACAGCAGCTCAGTGCACAAGAAATGCAGATGGCATCCTTGTACCTCCTCCGCTCCGCTTCGACGTTCTCGAAGAGTGCATCAAGAGACTCCCCGGCTTCCCTATCGTTCTCCACGGTTCTTCTTCCGTACCTCAGGAGTTCGTTAAGATGGTTAACCAGTACGGCGGAAATATGCCTGATGCAGTTGGTATCCCTGAAGAGCAGCTCCGTAAGGCAGCTACACTCGCTGTATGCAAGATCAACATCGACTCCGATATCCGTCTTGCTATGACAGGTAACATCCGTAAGTATTTCGCTGAGCACCCTGATCAC
>JAEEGG010005989.1_pt1 | contig 28628 bp, 40 predicted proteins | sample 9134161 | NCBI WGS metagenome assembly JAEEGG01 (sample SAMN16246543, study PRJNA631951) | gut metagenome | biome: gut microbiome; feature: rumen; material: CR-attached | host: Bos | place: Iran: Karaj | collected 2018-10 | reverse complement strand
CACATGTTCGAAAGTCTCTCTGACAGGCTCTCCAGCGTCTTCAAGTCCTTCCGCGGCGTCAAGACGCTCGACGAAGAGAACGTCAAGGCCGGCCTGCGCGAGGTCAGGCTGGCGCTGCTGGAGGCCGACGTCAACTTCAAGGTCGTCGGCGACTTCGTCAAGACGGTGCGCGAGCAGTGCCTCGGCCGCGAAGTCACCAAGGGCGTCTCGCCGGCCCAGGAGGTCGTCAGCATCGTCAACCAGGAGCTGATCAAGCTGCTGGGCGGCGAGACCTGCGCCCTCGACCTGCAGGGCCGCCAGCCCGCGGTGATCATGATGGCCGGCCTGCAGGGCTCGGGCAAGACCACCTCGGCGGCCAAGATAGCCAACTACCTGCGCCGCCAGAAGATGCGCCCCTACCTGGTGCCGGCCGACGTCTACAGGCCGGCGGCCATAGACCAGCTCGTCGTGCTCGCCAAGGAGCTCGCCATGCCCTTCTTCCCCTCCACGGTGGACATGAACCCCGTGGAGATCGCGAAGCAGGCCGTGGAGCGGGCCAAGCAGGAGAACGCCACGGTCGTCATCCTCGACACCGCAGGCCGCCTGCACGTGGACGAAGTGCTCATGCAGGAGCTGGCCGACATCAAGGCCGCCGTCAATCCCCAGGAGATACTCTTCGTCGCCGATGCCATGACGGGCCAGGACGCGGTCAACGTGGCCGAGACCTTCAACGCCAAGCTCGGCATCACGGGCGTGGTGCTCACCAAGATGGACGGCGACGCCCGCGGCGGCGCCGCCCTCTCCATCAAGTCCGTCACCGGCGCCTCCGTCAAGTTCGTCGGCATGGGCGAGAAGCTCTCCGAGCTTGAGGTCTTCCACCCCGACCGCATCGCCGGCCGCATCCTCGGCATGGGCGACATCCTGACCCTCGTGGAGAAGGCCCAGGAAAACATCAAGCAGGAGGAAGCCCTGGAGATGGCCCGCAAGATGAAGCAGGCCACCTTCGACCTCGAGGACTTCCTCAAGCAGCTGCGCCGCGTCAAGAAGCTCGGCAGCCTCGACGGCATACTCAAGATGATTCCGGGCATGGGCGGCATGCGCGAGAAGCTGGCCCAGGCCAGCGGCGCCGTGCCCGAGAAGGAGCTCGCCAAGTTCGAGGCCATCATCAGCTCCATGACTCCGGCGGAGCGCCACGATCCCGACATCCTCAACGGCAGCCGCCGGGCCCGCATCGCCAAGGGCGCGGGCGTGCCTGTCCAGCAGGTGAACGTGCTCATCCGCCAGTTCGAGCAGATGCGCCAGATGATGAAGGGCCTCCTGGGCGGCGGCAAGGTCAAGGCGCCGAGCCTGCCCAACATGCCCCGCGGCTATACGCCGCCAGGCACGAGACCGAGCATCGGCATGCCTGGCATGGGCATGCCGGGAATGGGCATGCCGGGAATGCCGGGCATGCCAGGCATGGAGGGCATGCCCCCCATGCCCATGCCGAAGGGCGGATCGGCCGCAAAAAGCAAAGAGGCCCAGAAGGCAAAGAAGAAAAAGCGGAAGGAAGCCAAGAAGAACCGCCACCGCTAGGCGGCTCTCTCCTTGAACTTTCCTTTCGTGCATCGTATACTAGTCAACCAACTTTTTAAGGGAGATATATCCATGGCTGTGAAGCTCAAACTGACCCGCATGGGGAGCAAAAAGCACCCCTTCTACCGCATCGTTGCCACCAACATTGAAAACGCCCGCGACTCCAGGCCCCTGGAATTCCTCGGCTACTACAACCCCATGGTCAATCCGGCCGAGGTGAAGCTCGATGCCGAGAAGATCCAGCAGTGGCTTGCCAGCGGCGCCCAGCCCACCGAGACCGTGCGCTCCATCCTCAAGGACCACATGCCCAAGGCCGAAGCCTAAAGCGTGATCCCGCATGAAGGAGCTTGTGCTCTACATCGCCCGCTCGCTTGTGGACCATCCGGAAGCCGTGGGCGTCGAGGAAGCCGAAGGCGGTCCCGAGGGAACTGTCCTGAAGCTTTCGGTGGCCAAGGACGACTTGGGAAAAATCATCGGCAGGCAGGGCCGCACGGCCCGCGCCCTGCGCACGCTGGTCAACGCCGCCTCTGCCAGGCAGGAGCGGCGCGTCGTGCTGGAAATACAGGAATAGCCGGCGTGCCTGAAGACTGGATTTGCCTGGGGGCGCTGACGCGCCCCCACGGAATCAAAGGGGAGATCTGCCTCAATCTGTACGCAGACTCCCCTTCTCTTTTGGACGGCGATCTCCTGCTCGAGCGCCGCAACGGCCTCCGCTCGCCCGTCACCTGCGTGAAGCGGCGCCCCCACAAAGGCATGTGGCTCGTCACCTTCAAGGAAGTCCAGGACCGAAGCGCGGCCGAAGAACTTGCCGGCGCAACGCTGTGGATGGCCAGAAGCGCCCTCCCCGAGACCGGCGAGAACGAAGCCTACATTGCCGACCTGCTCGGCCTTGAGGTTGCCCTCCCCGACGGCACCGCCGTCGGCGTCTTCGACCACATCGAGACGCCGGCAGGCCAGATGCTCTGGGCCATACGGAATTCCGGCTACGAGTACCTCTTCCCCGCCAGGCCCGAGTTCATCGTTTCCTTCGGCGAGACCATCGTCATCGATCCGCCGGAAGGCCTGCTGGAGACCTGCCGGACGAAGATCTGAGCCTGCCCCTGGCAGGCGCGGGGCCAGGCGCCGGCCACGCTTCCACGCAAAGCGAAGCCTCAGGCGCGGCGCCGCCTTCCCGGCAGGAAGCCTAGCCTCAGGGAAGAAACGCTCCAGCAAAGCGACACGCCAAGCCCGGCAAAGCCCTCCGGCAGCCAGGAAATCAGCAAGGCCGCCCAGAACGCATCGCGTTCCAGGCGGCCTTTGAACAATCCTGCGCCCTCCAGGGCGCTCGGCTATTCCGCCTTGGCGGTCTCGGCCGGCGCCGGCTGGGGATCCTTATTGTCTTCGTAGAGCAGGACAGGCTCGGCATGGTCCTTGACCACGGCCTGGTTGACCAGGCATTCCTTGACGCCGGGCAGGGACGGGATGCGGTACATGATGTCGAGCATGATCTGCTCCATGACGTTGCGCAGGCCTCTGGCGCCGGTCTTGCGCTCCACGGCCTCGTGGGCGATGGCCTTGAGGGCGTTGGGGGTGAAGCTCAGGCGCACGCCGTCGAGCTCGAGCAGCTTCTGGTACTGCTTGACCAGGGCGTTCCTGGGCTCGACGAGGATGCGGACCAGGTTCTCCTCGCTCAGGTCGTCCACATGGGTGAGTATCGGGATGCGTCCCACGAATTCGGGGATGAGGCCGAACTTCACGAGATCCTGGGGCTGGATCTTGTCCAGCAGCTCCGAGAGGGGCCTGTCCTTCTTGGTGCGCACGTTGGCGCCGAAGCCCATGGCAGAGCCTGCCATGCGCGCCTCGATGACCTTGTCCAGACCGATGAAGGCGCCGCCCACGATGAAGAGGATGTTCTCCGTGTTCATGCGGATGAACTCCTGCTGGGGGTGCTTGCGGCCGCCCTTGGGCGGGATGTTGGCCTGCGTGCCCTCGACGATTTTGAGCAGGGCCTGCTGGACGCCCTCGCCGGACACGTCGCGGGTGATGGAGGTGCTCTCGGACTTGCGGGCAATCTTGTCGATCTCGTCGATGTAGATGATGCCCTTGGAGGCCGCCTCAACATCGTAGTCGGCGTTCTGGAGCAGGGAGACCAGGATGTTCTCCACGTCCTCGCCCACGTAGCCGGCCTCGGTGAGGGTGGTGGCGTCGGCGATGGCGAAGGGCACCTTGAGTATCCTGGCAAGGGTCTTGGCGAGCAGGGTCTTGCCGCTGCCCGAGGGGCCGACGAGCAGGATGTTGCTCTTCTCTATCTCGACGTCCTCGCCGAGGCCCTGGGAGAAGAAGACACGCTTGTAGTGGTTGTGCACGGCCACGGAGAGTATCTTCTTGGCCGTGTCCTGGCCGATGACGTACTCGTCGAGGCGGTCCTTGATCTCCTGCGGCGTGAGGAGGCAGTCGCCGCCCTCCCTGGCGTTCTTCTCCTGCAGCTGCTGGGCGCGGTCCTTCATCATGAGGTCGTAGCAGGCCTGGACGCAGGAGTCGCAGATGGCGACGTCGTTCTGGACGATGAGGTTGGCCACGTCCAGATCGCCGCGGCCGCAGAAGGAGCAGCGCGCGGGCTGGCTGGCGGGGGTGTTGGTGGGCTTCTTAGGCATCGGTCTTGCTCGCTTCCTTGCGGGATTCCATGACCTTGTCGATGAGGCCGAACTCGAGGGCCGCCTGGGGCGTGAGGAAGTTGTCGCGCTCGGTCGCGGCCTTGACTGCCTTGAGGGGCTTGCCCGTGTTCTCGGCAAGGATCTCGTTCATCATCTGCTTGATGCGCTGCATTTCGCGCGCGTGGATCTCCACGTCCGTTGCCTGGCCGCGGTAGCCGCCCAGCGGCTGGTGGATCATGATGGTGCTGTGCGGGAGTGCGTAGCGCATGCCCTTGTTGCCGGCGGCCAGCAGGAAGGCGCCCATGCTGGCGGCCATGCCGAGGCAGAGCGTGGACACGGGGGCCGCGATGTAGCGCATGGTGTCGTAGATGGCCAGCCCCGCCGTGACGGAGCCGCCGGGGGAATTGATGTAGAGGTTGATCTCCTTCTCGGGATCCTGGCTCTCGAGGAAGAGCAGCTGGGCGCAGACGAGGGAGGCGACCGTGTCGTCTATCTCCGTTCCCAGGAGAATGATCCTGTCTTTGAGAAGGCGCGAGTAGATGTCGTAGGAGCGCTCCATGCGCCCGGTGTTTTCGATGACTATGGGGACGGTGTAGGCCGGCATTGGCAAGCTCCAGGGAAAGGGGAGACGAATGGGGCGGGACGGCTGCTGGGGCCGGGAAAAAGGAAGCGGGAGGGGAGCGTCCGGACAAGACCCGGATGCACATCCCTCCCGGCCGTGCGTTATCTTGGCTGGAACGGCTCCGCCATTGCGCGCTGGGCGTTCCTTGGCTTAGGCTTCAGGCTTGGCCTCTTCAGCCTTGCCCTCTTCGGGCTTGACTTCTTCAGGCTTGGCTTCGGGGACAAGGGTGACCTTGGCCTTCTCGTAGATGGCGAGCATGCCCTTGTCGGCAAGGAGCCTGTCGCGCAGATTGAAGATGAGGCCGGTGTTGCGGTAGTAGTCCAGAAGGGTCTGGGGATCCTGGTTGACGTCAGTGGCCTGACGGTAGATGGACTGCTGCACTTCGCTGTCCGTGACCTCGAGGCCCTCCTTCTTGGCAACGGCCATGAGGAAGATGGTGGACTTGACCGCTTCGGTGACCCGGGGAAGGACTTCTTCCTTGTACTGGGCGACCTGCTCTTCAGTCAGGGCCTTGCCGGCCTGCTGGGCCTGGCGCCTGCGGGGAGCAATCATCTCCTCGGAGTAGATGTCCATGAGGGCCTGGGGCAGCGGGAAGTCGACGAGCTTGAGCAGCCGATCGAGCAGCTTGGTGCAGGCATCTGAGCGGAAGAGGGGCTTGCGCTGCTCGACGATGATCTCGGAGAAGCGCTTGCGCAGCTCCTCGAGCGTGGCGACCTTGAACTGCTTGAAGAAGCTCTCGTCGAGTTCGGGGAGGGGAAGCTCCTTGATGGCGTGGACCTTCATCTTGACGACGGCGGTCTTGCCGGCGAGAGACTTGTTCATGAAGTCAGCGGGGAAGGTCACGGTGCGCTCGCCGGCCTGGCCAGCCTGCAAGGTGGAGGCGAGCTCCTCGATCTCGGCGATGCCGCTGTTCTGGCCCACGCGGTAGTCGAAGCCCTGGGCTCCGAGATCCTTCATGGGCTTGCCGTCGACCTCGACGGTAAAGTCGATGTTGGCGAACTGGCCGGCCTTGGCAGGGCCCACGCCGTCGATGGGGCGCATCTTGGCATTGCGCTCGCGGACCTTGAGGATGAGGGCGTCCACCTCGTCCTGGGTGGGAACCTTCTCGACCTCTTCCACTTCGAGGCCTTCGTAGTTGGGCAGGTCGAAGACGGGCAGATGCTCGAAGGAGATGCTGTACTCGATGCCCTTGCCGCGCTCGAAGGCGGTGATGTCGGAGACGTCGACGCCGGAGACGGGGGTGACGCCGACTTCCTGCATGACCTGGTTGATGTGGACGTTGACCAGATCCTGCTGGGCGTCGCGGTAGAGCTGGCCCTTGAAGCGGTTCTCGATGATCTTGGCAGGAACGTGCCCCTTGCGGAAGCCTTCCAGGGCGATGCCGCGCTGCTGGAGCCTGACGGCGGTGTCGATGGAGGCGTTTACCTCCTCGGGATCCACGGTGATCAGCACCTTCTTCTTGCAGGGCGAGACGTCTTCGACAGTATATTTCACGGGAAACTCCTTTGTGCTGTATTGGTGCGAAAGGGGGGAATTGAACCCCCACGCCAAAGGCACTGGATCCTAAATCCAGGGCGTCTACCAGTTCCGCCACTTTCGCAGAGCAAGCAGAATACACCTCTTGAAGGTGCAGATCAAGAATGCATGCGCACTTGGCCAGGCCAGGACCGCCGCAAAAAAAAACGGGAGGCACTAGGCTTGGCTAGCGCCTCCCGGAAAGGTCATGGGGAGTCGGGCTTAGGCGTCGGCTTTGGGCGCTTCGGCCGGAGCGGCCTCGGCCTTTGCTTCGGCCTGGTAGTTGGTGAACTCGATGTAGCACATGGGGGCGTTGTCGCCCTTGCGGGGTGTCGCGAGCTTCAGGATGCGGGTGTAGCCGCCGGGCACGCCGGCGAACGGCTTCGCGATCTCGTCGAAGAGGCGCTTGACAACGGCACGGTCATTGAGGACGCGGAAGGCAAGGCGACGGGCTGCAACGTCGTTCTGCTTGGCGGCGAGCGTCACAAGCGGCTCGATGACGCGGCGCAGTTCCTTGGCCTTGAGTTCCGTGGTGCGGATCCTGCCGTGGGCGATAAGAGCTTTCGCGAGATTCTGCAAAAGGGCCTTACGATGAGAAGGAGTGCGCGACAGTTTTCTGCCGGAATTGCTATGCCTCATTTTGCTGATCCCTCTGTTTCTTCCATTCCTGGTACTTTTTGTCGAAATTGTCGATCTTCATGCCGAAGTCGAAACCCAGGTTGATGAGAACGTTTTTGATCTCGTCCAGGGACTTGCGGCCGAAGTTCTTGGTCTTGAGCATGTCCTGCTCGGAGCGCTGCACGAGTTCGCCAACCGTGGTGATGTTGGCGGACTTGAGGCAGTTGGTCGCGCGGACGGAGAGCTCAAGCTCGTCTATGGACATGAAAAGCTTGTCGTCGAGATCGGCGCCCCCGGCGACGCCGCCGGCGAGCTCGCCGGACACGCGTTCGTCGAAGTTGATGAAGACGCTGATCTGGTCCTTGATGATCTTGGCCGCGTAGGCAATGGCGTCCTCGGGAGTGACGGAGCCGTCGGTCCAGACTTCAAGGATGAGCCTGTCGTAGTTGGTCATCTGGCCAACGCGGGCCTGCTCGATGGTGTAGCTCACCTTGCGGATGGGCGAGAAGCTGGAGTCAAGGGCGATGATGCCTATCTCTTCGTCAAGGCCACCATGGACGTCGTGGGGCACGTAGCCCTTGCCCATGCGGCACTCGAACTCCATGTCGAGGTCGATGTCCTCGGTCAGCGTGGCCAGGTGCAGGTCAGGGTTGAGCACCATGACATGCTGGTTGCACTTGATGTCGCGGGCGGTGACCTCGCCCTTCTGGTCAACGTGCAGGGTCAGCTTCTGCGGCTCGTCCGTGTCCATCGCGAGGCGCACCTGCTTGATGTTGAGGATGACGTCGGTGACGTCCTCAAGCACGCCGTGGATGGTGGTGAACTCGTGCTGCACGCCCGCGATCTTGACGGACACGAAGGCGGCTCCCTGGAGGGAGCTGAGCAGCACGCGGCGCAGGGCGTTGCCTATGGTGGTGCCGAAGCCGCGCTCGAGAGGTTCGCAAACGAAGCGTCCATGCATGCTATTCGAGGACTCGTCGCGGGTGATCTGCTCGGGCTTGACCAGCTCCGACCAGTTCCGCGAATTGATAAGGCGATCGCCCTGTTTGATAAGCATGCTGCCTCCGCCTACTTGCTGTAGAGTTCGACGATAAGCTGTTCGTTGACTTCAGTGCGGATGTCTTCGCGCTGCGGCACGGCCTTCACGACGCCCTTGAAGGCGGCGTAGTCGGCCTCGAGCCAGTTGGGGGTTCCGCGGCGGCCAATGGTTTCCTGGGCCTCGGCGAAGACCTTCACCTTGCGGTTCTTTTCGGGAATCTCGATGGAGTCGCCGACCTTGACCTGCAGGGAGGGGATGTTGACCTTGTGGCCGTTGAGGGTGAAGAGGCCGTGGCGGACGAACTGGCGGGCCTGGTTGCGGGAGTTGGCAAAGCCGAGGCGGTAGACCACGTTGTCGAGGCGGCTTTCGAGCATGACCAGCAGGTTGGTGCCGGTGACGCCCTTCTTCATGTCGGCCTTGATGAAGTAGCTGTGGAACTGGCGCTCCAGCAGCCCGTAGGTGCGGCGCGTCTTCTGCTTCTCGCGGAGCTGGACGGCGTACTCGCTGACCTTCTTGCGGGCGCGGCCGTGCTGGCCGGGGGCGAAGGGACGGCGGTCCACTGCGCACTTGCCGGAGAAGCAGCGGTCGCCCTTCAGAAAGAGCTTGGTGCCCTCGCGACGGCAGATGCGACACTTTGCATCAGTATATTTAGCCATGGATGAACCTCTTGGTGTCGCCTACACGCGACGGCGCTTGGGCGGGCGGCAGCCGTTGTGCGGAATGGGGGTGATGTCGCGGATGAAGGCGACGCGCATGCCGGTGTTGGCAACGGCGCGCATGGCCTGCTCGCGGCCGGAGCCGGGGCCCTTGACGTAGATGCCCACGGTGCGCATGCCGCACTCCTGGGCCTTGTGGGCGGCCGTCTCGGCGGCCACCTGGGCGGCGAAGGGAGTGGACTTGCGGGAGCCCTTGAAGCCGGACTGGCCGGCGGAGGCCCAGCTCACCGCGTTGCCGCGGGTGTCGGTAAAGGTGACAATTGTATTGTTGAAGGTCGCATCAATGTGGACGATGCCCACAGGAATGCTTCTTTTTTCCTTCTTCTTGGTAACTTTCTTAGCCTTGGCCATCGTAATTCCTCGTTGAATGAAAATGCTTCAGGCCACAGCCCGACGCGGAAAAAGGCCCCCTGCGGGGGGCTACTTTTTCTTCGACGCGGCGCCGTGGCGAGGACCCTTGCGGGTGCGGGCATTCGTGTGCGTACGCTGTCCGTTGACAGGCAGGCCGCGACGGTGGCGCAGGCCCCTGTAGCAGCCGATGTCCATGAGACGCTTGATGCTGCTGGTGACGTCGCGGCGGAGGTCACCTTCAACTTTGTAGTTGCTCTCAAGCTCCTTGCGGATCTCGTTCACTTCTTCGGTGGAGAGATCATCGATGTTGCGTTCCCAGCTGATGCCGGCAACGTCGCAGATCTTGAGGGCAGTCGTACGGCCAATACCATAAATATACGTGAGAGCGATATCCACGCGCTTGTTGCGGGGAAGCTCAACGCCAGCTATTCTTGCCACAGTTGCACTCCTGCCTAGCCCTGGCGCTGCTTATGCCTGGGGTTTTCACAGATGACCCGAAGGACACCCTTGCGCCGAATGACTTTGCACTTGGGACATATTTTCTTGACGGAAGGTCTGACTTTCATATCAATCTCCTGCAGATACACTGCCTTTGTCGGTGCACCAGGCACCATGGGCCTGACACCATGCAGGATCAACCTGCTCGCTCCGCAGCCGCAACAGCAGGCCGGCAGGGGACAGGGATGCATCCCCTGGCGGACCTATGGCGCGGAAAGAGCTGATTATCCTCTTTCGGCCACCCTGTCAAGCAAGGAGGCCGCAGGACACGGCGTCCGCCCCTCAAGCTTGGAACTCGCGCAGGCCCAGCCTCGGGCTAGGCCAGCTTGTTGATCTCGGGATACTGGGACTTGTAGCGCACTATCCCCCGGTCGCCGACGCTCAGGATCTGGGGGCCGGCCGAGGTGACGGCCACGGAATGCTCGAAGTGGGCCGCGTACTTGCGGTCCTGGGTCACGGCAGTCCACTTGTCGGCAAGCACGTCCACCTCCCAGCTGCCCTCGGTCACCATGGGCTCGATGGCGATGCACATGCCGTTGCGCAGCTGCACGCCCCTGACGCCGGGATCGAAGTTGGGAACTTCCGGCTTCTCGTGCATGGCTGCGCCGACGCCGTGGCCGACGTAGCGGCGCACCACCCCGAAGCCGTGGCCTTCGACGAAGGCCTGGACGGCCTGGCCGATGGCATGGACGTCGTTGCCCTGGACCGCCTTCTCGATGCCGACGTAGAGGGCTGCCTCGGTCACGCAGAGCAGGCGGTCGGCGGTCTCGGAGATCCGGCCCACGGGATAGGTGCGGGCGGAGTCGCCGACCATGCCGTTGTACCTGACGCCGAAGTCGACGCTCACGATGTCGCCTTCCTGGAGGATGCGCTTCTTCGAGGGAAAGCCGTGGACGACGGCCTCGTTGATCGAGCAGCAGATGGCGAAGGGATAGCCCTGGTAGCCGAGGAAGGCGGGCTCGACCCTGTACTGGGCGCACAGGTCGCGGGCCACCTCCTCCAGCCGCCAGGAGGGGACGCCGGGGCGGACCTCGTCGCCGATGGCGTCGAGGACGTTGGCGGTGAGCCGGTCCGCTTCCCGGAGGTTCTCGATTTCCCGGCTGTTCTTGATGAACACGCCCTGAAACTTCTTCATGTCTTTTCCCCCGCTAGCGGGTCAGCCGGCCGCTCTTGCGGGCGCGCTCCATAAGATGGCCGTACTGGCTGGAAATGACGTAGGATTCAACCTGGTTCATGAAGTCCATGGCCACGCCCACAAGGATGAGCAGGGAGGTGCCGCCGAAGTAGAAGGGCACGTTGAACTGCGCGATGAGGAGCATGGGCAGGAGGGAGACGGCGGCGATGTACACGCCGCCGGAGAGGGTGAGGCGCGAGAGCACGCCGTCGATGTAGTTCTGGGTGCGCTCGCCGGGACGGATGCCCGGGATGAAGCCGCCGTTCTTCTTCAGGTTCTCGGCCATGTCCTTGGGGTCGAAGATGATGGCCGTGTAGAAGTAGCAGAAGAAGAAGATCAGGGCCACGTAGAGCACGTTGTAGACCAGGCTCATGGGCTGGAAGAACTCGGAGACCAGCTTGACGTACTCGTTCTGGGAGAACTGGCCTATGGTGGCGGGGAAGAGCAGCAGGGAGGAGGCGAAGATGGGCGGAATGACGCCTGCGGTGTTGAGGCGCAGGGGCAGGTGCGTGTTCTGCCCGCCGAACATCCGCCTGCCGATCTGGCGCTTGGCGTAGGAGATGGGGATGCGGCGCTGGGCGCGCTCCACGAAGACGATGAAGACCACGACCGCAGCCATGAGCGCGAGTATGCAGACGGCGAGGAAGATGCTGATGTCGCCGGCCTGGATGAGCTCTATGGAGCGGATGATGCCGCGCGGTATGCCCACGACGATGCCGCAGAAGATGATGAGGGAGATGCCGTTGCCAATGCCCTTGTCGGTGATCTGCTCGCCCAGCCACATGATGAGCACGGAGCCCGCGCAGAAGGTCATCATGGTGACGAGGCGGAAGGACCACCCGGGCTGCAGGACGACCGGCAGGCCCGAGGGGCTCGACATGTTCTCGAGGCCGACGGCGATGCCAAGGCCCTGGATGAGGGTGATGAGCACCGTGAGATAGCGCGTGTACTGCGTTATCTTGCGCCTGCCGGCCTGCCCTTCCTCCTTGTAGAGCCGCTTCACCTCGGGGCTCACCACCTGCAGGAGCTGCATGATGATGGAGGCCGAGATGTAGGGCATGACGCCGAGGGCGAAGATGGAGACGTTGGACAGGCCGCCGCCCGAGAAGATGTCGAACAGGGCGAAAATGGTTCCGCTCATCTGCTCGAAGAAGGAGGCGATGGCCTGCGCGTCCACGCCCGGGATCGGCACATGCACGCCGATGCGGTAGCAGCAGAGGAGGAAGAAGGTCCAGAGCAGGCGCTTGGCGAGGCCGGCCTGTCCCGGGGTGAGGTTCTGAGGTTGTGCCATGTATGTCTCGTCTTCTGTTGAGAGTCTGCGGGTGGCGGGGCGTGCATAAGCGCCTTTGCCCGAAAGCCGGGGGCTTTCAGGCAAAGGCGCACTGCAGGCTTTGCTGGGGCGGGGGCGCGCTATTCAGCGGCCTTGCCGGCCTTCTCGAAGGCAGTGGCCTTCCCGCCGGCCTTCTCGATCTTCTCGGCAGCGGCCTTGGAGAACTTGTGGGCCTCCACGCTGACCGCGGATTCGAGTTCGCCGCGGGAGAGGATCTTCACCGGGGCGCCGGACTTGGCGAGGCCGCGGGCGTAGATGCTCTCGAGGGTGATCTCCTGGACGCCGGGGAAGGCGGCCAGAAGGTCGTCGAGGTTGATGGCCTGGTAGGTCACCTTGAAGGGGAAGTTCTTGAAGCCGTGCTTGGGCAGACGGCGCTGGAGGGGCATCTGGCCGCCCTCGAAGCCGGGGCGCACGCCGCCGCCGGCGCGGGCGTTCTGGCCCTTGTGGCCCTTGCCGGAGGTGCCGCCAAGGCCGGAGGCGCAGCCGCGGCCGACGCGGCGACGGGTTTTGCGCTCCTCCGGGAAGGGATAGAGGTCGTTGAGCTGCATTTCTATATTCTCCTGGCGGGCTACGCTACTTCTCGACGATAGCCACAAGGTGAGGGATCTTGTTGATGATGCCGCGCACCGCGGGGGTGTCGGGAATCTCGCGCTCGACTTCGCGGCGCTTGAGGCCGAGGGCGTCGAGGCACTTGCGCATGTTGGGCGTCTTGCCGGCGCGGGAGCGGACCAGCTTGATGGTGATTTTCTCGGCCATGGCTACTTCCTCGGAGCTTCCAGCTTCTTGCCGCGGATGGCGGACACTTCCTCGGCGCTGCGCAGGGAGCGCAGGCCCTCGAGGGTGGCGCGAAGCACGTTGTGGGGGTTGTTGGTGCCGATGGCCTTCGCGAGCACGTCGCGGACGCCCACGGCTTCCATGATGGCGCGCACGGCGCCGCCGGCGATGATGCCGGTACCTTCGGAGGCGGGCTTCAGCATGACGCGGCCGGCGCCGAAGCGGCCGAGCACTTCATAGGGAAGGGTGCCGTCCACCAGGGGAATGTAGACGCGGTTCTTGCGGGCGCGGTCCGTGGCCTTGCGCAGGGCTTCGGGCACTTCCTGGGCCTTGCCGAGGCCGAAGCCGACATTGCCCTTGCCGTCGCCGACGACGACCAGCGCGGAGAAGCTGAAGCGGCGGCCGCCCTTGACGACCTTGGCAACGCGGTTCAGCGCGACGATCTTTTCGATTTCTCCCAGCTCGTTGACGGGAGTCTCAGTGTTTTTTTCACGCATATTAGAACTCCAGGCCGCCTTCGCGGGCGCCATCGGCTACGGCCTTGATGCGGCCGTGGTAGAGGTAGCCGTTTCTGTCGAAAACAACGCGGACGATGTCCTTCTCCTTGGCGAGGCGGGCAATCTCCTTGCCCACGCTCTCGGCGCCGGCCTTGTTGCAGCGCAGAGCTTCGCCGTTCTTGGAGAGGACCAGCGTGGAGGCGGAAACGAGGGTCTTGCCGGCCTCGTCGTCGACGATCTGGGCGTAGATGTGGACGTTGCTGCGGAACACGACCAGGCGCGGGCGGGCGGCGGTGCCGTTCACCTTGCGGCGGATGCGGACCTTGCGGCTGAGGCGAGAATCATTCTTGGACATTTTCATGATGCGCTCCCTACTTCTTGCCGCCAGACTTGCCGACCTTGCGGCGGATGGTCTCGGTCGTGTACTTGATGCCCTTGCCCTTGTAAGGCTCGGGCTGGCGGACGCGGCGGATGCGGGCCGCGAACTCGCCGATGGCTTCCTTGTCGGCGCCGGCCAGGGTGAGGACGTTGCCCTCCACGGTGGCCTTGATGCCTTCGGGCACGTCGAGCAGCACGGGATGGGAGTAGCCCACCTGCAGTTCGATGGTGCTGCCCTTGACGCCGACGCGGTAGCCCACGCCGACGACTTCCAGGGACTTCTTGAAGCCCTGGGTGACGCCGAGGATGCAGTTGTTGAGCAGGGTGCGGCGCAGGCCGTGCTGGGCGTTGCTCTCGCGGGAGTCGTCCTTGCGGGTCAGCGTGATGGCGCCGTCCTTCATTTCATAGTCGAGCATGCCGCAGACCGGCGTGGACACGTGGCCGTTGGGGCCTTTGACGTCGATGACGTCGGCACCGATCTTGACTTCAACGCCGGCAGGCACGCTGACGGGCAATTTACCTATTCTAGACATAGCAGCACCGCCTACCAGATTTCGCAGAGAAGTTCGCCGCCCACCTTCTTCTCCCTGGCCGTGCAGCCCTCGAGGACGCCGGAGGAGGTGGACAGGATGCAGATGCCAAGGCCGTTCTGCACGCGCGGGATGTCACCGTGGCGTACGAAGACGCGGCGGCCGGGCTTGGAAATGCGGCGAAGGCCGGTGATGGCGGCCTTACCCTTCAAATACTTGAGGGTGATCTTAATGCCGCCTTCGTCTACGGCGACGTCGTCGACGTACCCTTCCTGCTTGAGGATGGCAGCGAGAGACTCTTTCATCTTCGAGCGCGGCACATTCACTTCCTTGTGCAGGGCCAAATGCGCGTTGCGGATACGCGTGAGCATGTCCGCAATAGGATCTGTGATCATCGTTACTCCTGAACGGGTTTTGGAGTTGGGCGCACCATGCGCCTACTTTCCATAAGCGAAGCGGCGGTATACCACAAAGTGGCTACCGCCGCAATGCCGGACCTGCGGGCCCGGACGGATTTTTGCTATTTTTTTACCAGCTGGACTTGCGCACGCCCGGGAGCTCGCCGCGCAGCGCCATGTTCCTGAAGCAGATGCGGCAGATGCCGAACTGGCGGATAAAGGCGCGGGGACGGCCGCAGATGGGGCAGCGGTTGTACTTGCGGGTGCTGAACTTCGGGTCGCGGGTGGCTTTGATCTTGAGGGAAAGGCGGGCCATGCTATCCTCCGCTACTTCTTGAACGGCATGCCGAGCTGGTCAAGGAGAAGCTTGCCTTCCTTGTCCGTGGTGGCCGTGGTCACGATGGTGATGTTCATGCCCTTGGGATTCTCGACGCGGTCAGCTTCCATTTCGGGGAAGATGGTGTGCTCCTTGATGCCCAGGGTGAAGTTGCCGCGGCCGTCGAAGCCGCGGTCGGGGATGCCGCGGAAGTCGCGGACGCGGGGCAGCGCGAAGTTCATCAGCTTGTCCAGGAAGTCCCACATGAGGTCCTTGCGCAGGGTGACGCGGGCGCCGATGGGCTGGCCTTCGCGCACCTTGAAGTTGGCGATGGACTTCTTGGCGCGGGTGACGACAGCCTTCTGGCCGGCGATGGCGGTGAGCTCCGCCACGGCCTCTTCCATGAGCTTGTTGTTCTGCGTGGCTGCGCCGAGGCCGATGTTCAGGGAGATTTTGGTGATGGCGGGCGTCTGCATGGGAGACTTGTAATTGAACTCCTTCTGCAGCGCCGGAACCACTTTCTCCGTATATATCTTTTCAAGGCGGGTCATAGGTTCACCTTATTCCATGACTTCGTTGCACTTCTTGCAGAAGCGCACTTTCTTCTGTTTGCCGTCGGCCTCAATGTACTTGTACCCGACGCGGGTCGGCTGGGCGCACGCAGAGCAGACGACCATCACGTTGGAGACGTGGATGGGCATTTCCTTCTCGACGATGCCGCCGGGCTGCTGGGTATAAGGATTGGCGCGCATGTGGCGCTTGGCCATGTTGGCCTTCTCGACGACGACGCGGTCGTGCTTGCGCAGGATCTTCGTCACCTTGCCGACTTTGCCGGCGTCCTTGCCGGCAATGACCATGACTTTGTCGCCCTTGCGGATGCGAAAGTTCTTCATTGCAGATCTCCTACAGGACTTCGGGGGCGAGAGAGATGATCTTCATGAAGTTCGCGGCGCGCAGCTCGCGGGCCACAGGTCCGAAGATGCGCGTTCCGACGGGCTCGCCGTTGGTGCCGATGAGGACAGCGGCATTGCCGTCGAACTTGATGTAGCTGCCGTCGGGGCGGCGGAGCTCCTTGGCCGTGCGCACGATGACCGCGCGCATGACGTCACCCTTCTTCACCTTGCTGTGGGGAATGGCTTCCTTGACGGAGACCATGATGATGTCGCCGACCGTGGCGTAGCGGCGGTGGGAGCCGCCGAGCACCTTGATGCAGGCAACTTTCTTGGCGCCGGAGTTGTCGGCGACCTGAAGCGTAGATTCTATCTGGATCATGGCGTCACCCTACACAGCCTTTTCGATGACGGAGACCAGGTGCCAGCGCTTGTTCTTGGAAAGCCTGCGGTACTCCACGATTTTGACCTTGTCGCCAATGCCGCACTCGTTCGCGGGATCATGGGCCGTGAACTTCTTGCGGCGCCTGATGTACTTCTTAAGCAGAGGATGCTTGACCAGGGTCTCGACGCGCACGACAATCGTCTTGTCGTTCTTGTCGCTGACCACAATGCCGGTCAGGGTTCTGCCGTTGCAATGTTCAAGAGCCTGCATGTCTAGCTCCTCTTCTCGTTCAAAATGGTGCTGATGCGGGCCACCTGCTTGCGCAGCGCCTTCAGCTCGCTCGTCTTTTCGAGCTGGGCGGTGGCGTGCTTGAAGCGGGCGGTGAGCAGCTCCTTGCGGCTCTCGTCGAGCTTCTCGGCAAGCTGCTCTTCGCTCATCTCGCGGAGAGCCTTGGCGTCCTCGCGGACGCTCCCCTTCTTCTTGTCGGCCATTTAGAAGCCCTCCTTGGTCACGATGACGGTTTTCACCGGCAGCTTGTGGGCGGCGCGGGTCAAAGCCTGCTTGGCGAGCTCGTAGGGAACGCCCTTGACCTCGTAGAGGATGCGGCCAGGCTTGATGGGAGCGCACCAGCCGACCGGGGCGCCCTTGCCGGAGCCCTGACGGGTTTCCAGAGGCTTGGCGGTGACCGGACGGTCGGGGAACACGCGGATCCACACTTTGCCGCCGCGGCGGATGTGGCGCATCATGGCGATACGGGCGGCTTCGATCTGCTGGCTGGAAAGATGGCCGTGCTGGGTCGTCTTCAAGCCGATATCACCGAACGCAAGGGAGGATCCGCGGTGGGCGAGGCCACGCAGGCGGCCCTTCTGCCACTTGCGGAATTTAACCTTTTTGGGCGCTAACATTCTGATCTACCTCTCTGTCAAGGATTTCGCCTTTATAGATCCAAACCTTGACGCCAATCGTGCCGTAGGTGGTGCGGGCTTCGGCGAAGCCGTAGTCGATGTCGGCGCGCAGGGTCTGCAGCGGCACGCGGCCGTCGCGGTACCATTCGCCGCGGGCGATTTCGGCACCGGCCAGACGGCCGGCGCAGGAAACCTTGATGCCCTCGCCGCCGAACTTGCGGGCCATGGCCACCGTGCGCTTCATGGCGCGGCGGAAGGCGATGCGGCGCTCGAGCTGCTGGGCGATGTTCTCGGCCACCAGCTGGGCCTCCACTTCGGGACGGCGGATTTCGCTGACTTCGATGGAGAACTCGCGGCCGAACTCCTTGCGCAGGTCGGCGCGCAGCTTCTCGATCTCCACGCCCTTGCGGCCGATGACGATGCCGGGACGGGCGGTGGAGAGGATGAGGCGGACCTTGCCGCCGGCACGTTCAATTTCAATTTTCGCGAGTCCGGCTTCCGCGTTGCGGTTCTTCACGAACTTGCGGATTTTGCTGTCTTCGAGAACGAAGGCAGGGTATTCCTTCGCGCTGAACCAGCGGGAGAGCCAGTTCTTGTTGTAGCCAAGGCGGATGCCGAACGGATGTACTTTCTGACCCATAGCCTATTCCTGCCCTTCAGCGATGATGACGGTAATGTGGGCTGTGCGCTTGTGGATTTTGGTGGCCCGGCCCTGGGCGCGGGGCATGAAGCGCTTCCAGCTGGGACCTTCGTTGACCACGACTTCCTTGACGAACATGGCGTCGACGTTCGCAGACAGCTGCTGCATAGCGTTGGCGACAGCGCTCTTAAGGACGCCGTAGATCACGCCGGCGGGCTTGTTGGGGGTGAAGCGCAGGATGTTCAGCGCTTCTTCAACGCCCTTGCCCTGCACGTTCTTGGCAACGAGGCGGGTCTTGCGGGGCGAGACGCGCTGGAACTTGGCGATTGCTTTAGCTTCCATCACCTACCCCCTACTTCTTGCCTGCCGCGGCCTTCTTCTCGGCCGAGTGGCCGTGGAAGGTGCGGGTGGGCGCGAACTCGCCCAGCTTGTGTCCAACCATGTTTTCGGTGACGAACACCGGCACGAACTTCTTGCCGTTGTGGACGGCGAAGGTCATGCCCACCATTTCGGGCAGCACCATGGAACGGCGGGACCAGGTCTTGACGACGCGGCGGTCCCCGCTGGCCTGCGCGGCCTCGACTTTTGCCATGAGATGGCCGTCCACGAAGGGACCTTTCTTGAGAGATCTAGGCATGTCTCACTCCTACTTCTGGCCTGCCCGCTTGACGATGAGGCGGCTGGAGGGCTTGTTGCGATCGCGGGTCTTGAAGCCCTTGGCCGGCATGCCCCACGGAGAGACGGGATGGCGGCCGCCGGAGCTTCTGCCTTCGCCGCCGCCCAGGGGATGGTCGATGGGGTTCATGGCCACGCCGCGCACCTTGGGGCGGCGGCCAAGCCAGCGGTTGCGGCCGGCCTTGCCGAGGGACACGTTCTCGTGGCTCAAGTTGCCCACCTGGCCGACGGTGGCGGTGCAGGAGGAGAGCACCTTGCGGACTTCGCCGGAGGGCAGGCGCAGCAGGGCGTACTTGCCTTCCTTGGCGACGAGCTGGGCGTAGGTCCCGGCGGCGCGGCAGAGCTGGCCGCCCTTGCCGGGATAGATTTCGACGTTGTGGACCACGGTGCCCACGGGGATGCGGGCCATGGCCATGGCGTTGCCGGGCTTGATGTCGGCCTTGTCGCCGGCAATGACCTTGTCGCCCTGCTTGAGGCCGAGGGGCGCGATGATGTAGCGCTTCTCGCCGTCAACGTAGGTCAGCAGAGCGATGCGGCAGGTGCGGTTGGGATCGTATTCGATGTGCGAGACGGTGGCTTCGATGCCGAGCTTCTCGCGCTTGAAGTCGATGATGCGGTAGAGGCGCTTGACGCCGCCGCCATGGCGGCGGCAGGTGACGCGCCCGCGGTTGTTGCGGCCGGCCTTCTTGGTGAGGCCCACCGTAAGAGACTTTTCGGGAGTCGACCTGGTGATTTCCTCGAAATCGGAAACCGTCTGGAAGCGACGACCCGCGGAAGTCGGTTTCAGCTTGCGGACAGCCATGGCTTACACTCCCTCGAAGTATTCGATCTTGTCGCCGTCGGCCAGCGTGACGTAGGCTTTCTTCATGCCTGGCTTCGTGCCGACGACCCTTCCCTGGCGCTTGCGCGCGCGGGGAGCGATGCTGACGATGTTCACGCCAAGAACGGTCACGCCGAACGCCTGCTCGACGGCCTTCTTGACTTCCAGCTTGTTGGCCTTGGGGTTCACAAGAAAGGCAACCCTGTTGGCGGCTTCAGCAAGCTCGGTCATCTTTTCGGTGATGCGGGGCTTAATGAGCACCTGCGTGAGTTCCATCTTATTCCCCCTTGGCAACGAAGCGGGCCTGCACGGGCGCGATGGCGTCCTGGAGCAGGACCAGCTGCTTGTTCTTCAGGATTTCGTACACGCTGAGGCGCTCGGGCGTCGTCAGGGTGACGTTGGGGAGGTTGCGGGAGCTGCGGTCGAGGTTCTCGGTGAGCTCGGGAGCGACCACGAGGGCCTTGGTGAGACCCAGGGCCTTGGCAACCTTGGCGAAATTCTTGGTCTTGCCGTCAGGCAGGCTGATTTCCTTCACGACCAGGCAGTCGTTGGCCGCAACGCGGCTGGAAAGGGCCATGCGCAGGGCAAGAGCGCGGACCTTGCGGTTGACTTTGAAGGAGTAGTCGCGCGGCTGGGGTCCGAAGATGATGGCGCCGCCGCGCCACACGGGCGAGCGGTTGGAGCCGGCGCGGGCACGGCCCGTGCCCTTCTGCTTCCAGGGCTTCACGCCGCCGCCGGAGACGTAGGCGCGGGTCTTGGCGGAGTGGGTGCCGGCGCGCTTGGCGGCGAGCTGAGCGCGCACCACGAGGTTCAGGATCTCGGGACGGGCCTCGACCTCGAACACTTCGGGAGCGAGTTCAACGGAACCCACTTCCTGTTTTTCCTGATCATATACTTTAATGGTAGCCATCTTATCACCTATGCTACTGCTTGCGGATGAGCACAAGGCCGTTCTTGGGCCCGGGCACGGCGCCCTTGACGATGATGACGTTGTCCTCGGGACGGACGTCGACCACCACGGCGCTGGGCTGGGTGACGGTTTCGGCGCCCCACTGGCCAGCCATCTTCCGGCCCTTGATGACGTGGCCGGGGAAGGTGTTGTTGCCGATGGAGCCGTTGTTCCTGTGGACCTTCTCGTCGCCGTGGGTGTCCTTGCAGCCGCGGAAGTTCCAGCGGCGCATGCGGCCCTGGTAGCCCTTGCCTATGCTCTTGCCGGTAACCTTGACGACGTCGCCGGCCTTGAAGAGCTCGCAGGTCAGGGTGTCGCCGGCCTTCTGCTCGGGGGCGCCGGCCAGGCGGATCTCGCGCAGGGCGCTGTAGAGGCCCGTGCCGGCCTTGGCGAAGTGGCCCTGCATGGCCTTGGAAACGTGCTTTTCCTTGGCTTCGCTGAAGGCAATCTGCAGAGCGTTGTAGCCGTCCTTTTCCTCGGTTTTCACCTGCGTGACGGGGCAGGGACCGGCCTGAATAACTGTAACGGCCACAGAGGCACCGTCATCCCCGAAAATACGGGTCATGCCAAGCTTGCGACCTAAAATTCCCATTTTCTCAGCCATGACTGCCTCACACTAAAGCTTGATTTCAACATCAACGCCGGCGGGCAGAGAGAGCTTGCCCAGAGCGTCTACGGTCTGCTGCGTCGGCTCGAGGATGTCCATGAGCCTCTTGTGCACGCGCATCTCGAACTGCTCGCGGGACTTCTTGTCCACATGCACGGAACGCTGAATCGTGAATTTGTGAATATTGGTAGGCAGGGGGATTGGCCCGGCCACACCGGCACCGGTGTTGCGCGCAGTGTCCACGATTTCCGCGACCGCTTTGTCAAGGATGCGGAAGTCATAGGCCTTGAGCTTGATCCGAATGCAATCACTGCTAACTGTCGTCATTGTCTGCTCCGTTTAACAAAAATCCCGCACTGGTTGGGTGCAGCGCGGGTTCCTCGCGCTGGGGCCATAAAATAAAAAGGCCCGGAAGCTGGCCTAACCCGTTGGGAGGCGAACTTTCGGGAGCTTGACTGCGCCGCTGTGCGGCGCCGCGCAGGAGATGCTTGGGAAGAAAAGGGCGTGAAGGCACGCCAGGCATCTTCATGCGACGCTCCCGGCGTTCTCCACGCACTGCGGGCGCTCGACGCGTTCCGCAGGATGGTCCCGCAGGGTCACCAAATGGGGGTGCTGCCCCCTCACCTTTACAGCCCCGGGCATGCTTTTCACGGCATGGGATCCGAAGATGGGCTGGAACGGCTCGATCAAGTCCGGCATTTGGCAACGCCTGCACTTGTCAAAACCAGTCCCGCCGAAGCGGTCCTGGCGCATCAGGACGGACTCGATCCGCCCTTCCCTGCCGTCCAGGGATACGCCCTCCCGAAGGAGAGCAAACGGGTTCTAGTCGATCTGGCAAGCCCTGTCAACGCCAAAGAGCGACTGGGGCAAATTTTTTCCGCGTCCCCCGGGAACGCCTCCTTAAAAATGTGCCTTCCGGGAAGGACCGCCCTGAAAAACGGCGCCCCTCCCGGAAGACGAGGGAACGAAAGACGGAGGAAAGGAAGGCGGAGGCGAACGCTATACCGAGGCGAGCAGGGCGTCGGCGTAGTCGTCGCCGTTGAAGGGCCGCAGGTCCTCGACCTTCTCGCCGAGGCCGACGTAGGTGATGGGCAGGCCCTGCTGCAGGGCCACGGCAATGGCGACGCCGCCCTTGGCCGTGCCGTCGAGCTTGGTCAGGATGAGCTCGTCCACGCCGGCCGACTCCTTGAAGAGCTTGGCCTGGGAGAGGGCGTTCTGGCCCGTGGTGGCGTCGAGCACGAGCACGGTGCGGTGCGGTGCGCCGGGATGCTTCTTCGTGATGACCTGGCGGATCTTCGAGAGCTCGTCCATGAGGTTGACCTTGGTCTGCAGACGGCCTGCCGTGTCCACGTAGAGCACGTCCACCCCCTCCTTGAGGGCGCGGTCCACGGCCTCGAAGGCCACGGAAGCAGGATCTGCGCCCGGCTGCTTGGCGTGGAAGAGCGTGCCCACGCGCTCGGCCCACACGCGCATCTGGTCTATGGCCGCAGCCCTGAACGTGTCGGCCGCCGCTATCATGACCTTCTTGCCCTGCATGCGGTCGCGGTAGGCGAGCTTGGCGATGGTGGTCGTCTTGCCCGCGCCGTTGACGCCTATCATGAGCACGATTTCCGGCGGGTTGATCTTGAGGATGCGCCTCGGCTGGGCGAAGATCTGCTTGATCTCGCGCTTGAGCGCCTCGCGCACGCCCTCCGAGGAGGTGACGCCTTCTTCGCGGCATCGCTCCTTGAGGCGCTCGACCAGGCCCACGGCCGCCTCGTAGCCGAGGTCGGCCATGATGAAGAGCTCCTCCATCTCCTCCCAGAAATCGTCGTCGAGCTCGCCGTGGCTGGCAAAGAGCCCTTCGAGGCGCCTGGCAAACTCGGCCCGGGTCTTGGCGAGGCTCGCCGTGAGCTTGACGAAGAGGCGGCTGCGCTCGTCCTCCTCGTCCTCGAGATCAAGGGCGATGGCCAGGCGGTACTGCAGCTCGGAGCGGAACTCGTCGAGTTCGCGGTACTCCATGCGGGCAAGCCAGCCTGAGAAGTCGGCCACGAAGGCGTCTATCTCGGGCGCCGGCGCCTCGAGGGACTCGAGCAGGAAGCGGATGCGGGACTCCAGCAGAGGACCGGCCTCCGCGACGCCGTCCAGGACGACGTCGAGCCAGGCTGAAAGCTTGGGCTCGGCCTGCCTGAGGCGCACGGTGAGCTCGGCATTGGCATCGCCAGAAGCCGGCGGGGTCTTGCCCTGCACAGGCGCGGCAGTCAGGGCCGCAGACACTCCCGAAAGCTCCTGGAGTTTCTGGGCTTCCAGGGTTTCCTGAATTTCCTGCACAAAGACGGGCTCCTGCTCCGGCGCAGGCGCTGCTTCGAAGAGGGCCCAGCCGCCGCCAGCCGATGCGCCTGTCCCGCTGGGGGCGCTGGTTCCGCTCGAAGCCGCCTGATCCGGTGCCGGGGCCGCCTGGCCAGCAGGCGTCTGCGCCGCTGTGTCAGCCTGCTCCGCAACAGGCGCTTCGGCAGGCTCAGGTGCCTGCTCAGCCTTGGCCGAGATCTGCGCGGCCTCGGGTTCGGGCGAGGGCTCCGCCTGCGCTTCGGGCTCGGGCGCGGCCTGGCGCCTGCCGAAGAGGGAGGCAAAGAAAGAACGCTTGGGGGCGGGTTCAGTGGCCTTGTCTAGAGTCTTGTCTGGATCCAGCACCTGGGCGGATGCGGCTGCCGGGTCCTGCACGTCTTCGCACGGCGCGGCTTCGCGCGCAACGGCAGGTTCTGCCGGCACAGCCTCGGAAGGGCCTTCGCCGGCGACTTCGGCTACGGTGGCTGCTTCGGCCGCGGCGACATCGTCTGGCGCCGTTGCCTCTACAGAAGCAGACAGCGGTGCATGTGCAGGTTGAGCGGACGCTTCGGGGGCCGTAAGGGCTTCTGGCGCTTGGGGGGACTCGGGTTCGGGGGCCGACGCAGGCATCGCTTCGGCAGCCGGCGCAGGCTTTGGTTCAGGCTCTGGCTCTGGAGCCGGCTCTGCCTGAGGCTGGACGCCAGCTTCGATGCCAGCTTCCATGCGGGCCTGCTGTGCCGGCTGCGCTTTCTCGTCTTCGACCTTGCCCTTGTCCTTATCCTTGTCCGGGCCCTCGTCCTTGACGGCTTCGGCAGCGCCCTGCTCGGCGAGTTCTTCCGCCTTCGGAGCGCCCTCTTCGGGAGCGGTGAATATTTTCTTTATGGCTGAGAAAAAGCCCATGTTTCCTCCTTGGCGGCCATGCCGCCTGCCGGTGTTCGGCAACGCGCAAGGCTAGCGGCCAAGCCGCTCGTCCAGGGCGTCCAGCACCCGTTCCAGTTCGCGCCGGCAGTCCTGCAGGGCGGCTGCGGGCGAAGCCTCGCCTGCACCGGCAAGGGCCTTGGCCACAAGGCCGCTCTGTTCGGCCAGCCTGTGAGCGCCAAGGCTGAGGGCAGCCGTGCGCAGCTCCAGGGCTTCCCTGGCGAGGCCTCCGGCATCGTTCTGGCGGAAGAGGACGGCAAGCCTGTCCGGCGCATCGCGCCAGGCCCGGCGGAAGCCGTCCGCCACGGCGCTCCAGCCCTCGGAATTGTCCGCAACAAAGCGCCTGCCGTCCGACGGCTCGATGCCGTCATGATAAATGTCGCGCTGCGAGGCGTCCAGCGCCGGCCGGCCAGACGGGCGGTCGGCCGCAGCGGCGTCTGCCTCGTCCCCGTCTTGCCGAGTCTGCCTGGCTTGCCTGGCCACCGGGCCGAGCTTGTCGGCCTGGCCTATCCTGGCAAGGCACAGGTCGCCCGTAAACCAGAGGAAGAGCAGGAGCGCAGCCGTGGCAAAGACCCCCCACAGCGCCGTCCGGGCATAGATAGCGTGGCGGACTTCCTCCATCTGGGCAGCCACGAGGCGCGTCGGCAGGTAGACCTCCACGGTGCCGACCTCGTCGCCGTCGGGACCGCGCATGATGCTCATGCCCTGCACCGTCTCCTCGGTCATCTCGTCGTCCCAGGGGACAAGGCCCCGCCAGCCCCGGCGCTGGCCCTCGAGCATCCTGTCTTCGGCGCGGATCACGACGGCGTAGAGGCGCCTGTCCTCCATGACGCGCATGACGAGGCTCCGCGCCAGGGTCTCGTCCATGGTCCAGCCGGGCATGGACGCCACGGCGCCTATGCCTGTCGCAGACCGGGCAGCCTCGGCTGCCAGCTCCTGGTCGAGCACGTCGCGGACAAGGCGCTCTTCGGCGAAGCCCATGAAGCAGGCTATCCCTATGGCTGCGAGCCAGACGAGGATCGCGCCCGCAAGGCGGCGTCCGGCTTGCGTCTTGATGTGCATGGATACTCCTTCGGTGGCGGAAGACTGCTTCGCAAGACTGCTTCGTAGGTTGCTTCGAAAGACTGCCTAGGTGGCGGAGGACGCTGAGCTGGGGGAAGACTGGCTCCGCATGGCCCTGCGCTGGCAGGCGAGACGAAATTCCCGGGGGCAGAGCAGGCGCAGCAGGGCAAGCCAGGCAAGCGCGCCGCCAAGGCAGGCAAGGCCAAGGCATGCCCCCCTGCTCCCCTGCCACAGCGCCTGCACGCCAAGGGCGGCGCCTCCTGCCGCAAGGCCGCAGAGCGCCATGCGCGCCACCTGCCCTGGACGCAGGAATGCTGCAGTCTGGCCGGCTCCGGGAACAGGGACGGCACCCTGTTCGCGCAAGGATCGGAAGACCAGCCAGGCAACGGCGAGACACTGCGCCCAGAGGGCTGCCGTGCAGGCGAGGGGACCGGCAAGGGCAGCACCTTGGCCGCAGAGCTGGGGAAAAGCCAGTCCCAGGATCAGCGTTGCGAGAGTACAGCACACAGTGCCAAGCCATGCAAGCCGATCCAGGCCTCTGGCATGGCAGGCTGCCACCAGGGGGCGCAGGAGGATGCAGGCCGGCAGCGCCGGCACAAGGCAGCGCAGCGCCTGCGCCGTCTGGGCGACGCCTTCCTGGCCGAAGGCGCCATGGCCGAGCAGGATGTCGGCAAGCAGCGGTGCGATGGCCCAGAGGCCGGCGGCCGCTGGCAGGGAGAAAAGCAGGCCCGCGTGCAGGGCAAGGCGCAGGCTCCCCTCGAAGCCGGCCAGGTCGCCGGCCTTGGCCGAGCATGAGAGCGCTGGCAGGGAGACTATGCCCATGCAGGCGCCGACCACGCCCACGGGCAGCTCCAGCAGGCGGTCGGCAAAATAGAGCGCGGACATCCGGCCCTGCCCTGCCAGGGAGGCCGAGGCCATGGCCGCCAGCACGGCAAGCTGGAGCGAGGAGGAGGCAAGCACCACGCCAGGCATGGTCCACAGGCTTGCCCGAAGCCTTGTTCCCAGCGCGCGGGCCTTGCGCTCGTCCTCCTGCGTTCTGCCTCCGGCCCGCAAAATACGCTGGGGAAAGCGCCGGCGCTCGGCCTGCCAGAGGAAGCCCCAGAGCAGGATGGCCTGCACCATGCCGGCCGCGGCTATGCCAAGGGCTATCATCTCGGCAGGCTGGCCCTGCCCCCTCCAGGCAAGGCCCATGAAGGCGAGCACGCAGAGGTTGAAGCAGACGGGGGCAAGCGCGGCCCTGCCGAATTCCCCCAGGGCGTGCAGGAGCCCCATGGCAAAGGAAGCCAAGATCGCGCAGCCAAGATAGGGACTTGCCAGGCGCAGAAGGCTGGCAGCCTCGGCACGCCAGAGGACCTCGCCGCCATGGCCCGGCGCCAGGAGTCCTGCCAGCCAGGGGGCCAGGAGAAGTGCAGCCAGCGTGAGCCCCAAGGCGGCCGTTCCTAAGGCCGGCAGAACGGGGGCAAGCGTGGCCCTGGCAAGGAAGGGGGTGCGCCGTGCTTCTTCTCCGCAGGCTTCTGCCGTCACCGGCAGGGAAAGGACGCCGTCGCCCAGGAGCTTGCGCAGGGCGTGCGGAACGACGGTGGCGGCCACGAGGGCGTCAGCCAGGGCGCCTGCTCCCAAAAGCCATGCCATGCCCAGATCTCGGGCCAAGCCGAGCAGGCGCGAGACCACGCCCCACAGGCCTACGACCAGCGCCTTGCCAAGCCACGCGCCCGACGTCCAGGGCGGCCGGGGCGCCTCGGCGCTGCCTTTCCCGCCAGCCACCAGCACTGCATCCTTAAATTATATGATCGCGACCTAGGGCCTGTGCGGATCAGGCTCCGTCTTCCACTGGCGCACGTACTCGCGCAATGCCTCTGCCTCTGCCGGCGCAAGCGCTTTCCAGTGCTCGGCAAAGACGTGGATGGCCGTGCCCCCGCGGGGGGCGAAGAGGCCCTTGACGCGGGCCCAGCAGGGATCGAGCAGGGCGACGATGTCCGCCAGCACCGTGTTGGTGATGGTCTCCATGAAGGACTGGTGGGAGCGGTAGGCGAAGAGGTACATCTTGAAGCTCTTGGACTCCACGCACAGCTTGTCCGGCACGTACTCGAGGACGATGGTGCCGAAGTCGGGCTGGCCCGTCACCGGGCACAGGGAGGTGAACTCCGGAAAGGTCAGCGTCACCATGTAGCGGGAGGCCGGAAACCTGTTCTCGAAGCACTCCAGAATGTCCCTGCTCGGGCCCTCGGCCGCGAGATAGGAGTGGCCGGCCTTGAGCTGCTTCAGCCCGCTGGTGTCGTCTTGGCTCCGGGATGCCATGCAAAACCTCCTTGCTTGCGCGCGATGCGCCGTTGTAGCCTAATGCGCCCGCAGCCGCAATTGCTGGACCCTGCGACCTTGCAGGTCAGGCAGGCTTGGCTGCGGACAAGACCACGACATGCTTCAAGGAAGACCACATGCCCCGCAAGCACCGCTACCAATGGGACGAATCTGCTGGCAGCCATGGCCAGCCTGAGGACCAGCCTGTCCGGAAGAGCCGCTCCCAGAAGAAGAGGGAGAGCTCGGCCTTGCAGGAGCTGGGAGCAAAGCTCGCCAAGCTTCCCCTGCGCGCCCTCGAAGGCTTCCCCCTGCCCCCTGACCTGCTCGAGGCCTTCAGGGATCTCAAGGCCATCAAGAGCAACGAGGCCAGGCGCCGCCACTTCCAGTACATCGGCCGCCTCATGCGCGAGGCCGAGAACCCCGAGGCCATAGAGGAGGCCTACGTCCGCCATGTCGACCAGCTGGGAGGCTGAGCGACTGTACGCTGGGAGGCTGAGCGGCGATCCGGACTCAGCGCCCAAACGCAGACTCCAATGAACAAGGGGACGTGCCGGCATATGCTGCCTGCACGTCCCCTTGATGTTGTCTTCTGCTGGACTGATCGGCCTAGAAGAACTGGCCCATGCTGAACTCAAGCCTGCCCTGCTCCCGCTCGTTGTCGAAGTCCTTCTTGAGCGGAATGCCGTAGGCTATGCGCAGATCGCCCATGGGAGAGCGCCATCTCAGCTCCAGGCCCGTGGAGTAGACCCAGTGCTTGTCGAAGTCGAGCTTCAGCTTCTCGGTCTTGGAGTCGATGTTGAAGCCGATGTCGAAGAAGGGAACGATGGCGAGGCCCATGTCCTTCTGGAAGGTGTAGACGTATTCAAGGTTGCCAACGCCCATGACGTCGCCGCCGATGACGTCGTGGTCGTAGCGCGGATCCTTGGCGCGGGGCGAGGCGTCCGAATAGGAGTAGCCGCGCACCGTGTCCATGCCGCCGACGTAGAAGCGCTCGAAGACGGGGATGTTCTCGCTCGTGTTCTGGAAGAGTCCGCCGAGACGGCCGCGCACGTGGATGGTGTTGGTGTCGTTGAAGGAGTAGAAGCCCTGCCAGTCGCCGACCACCTTGACGAAGTTGTCGGTGCCGCCGAGGCCGCCGCCGCCCCATTCGCCCCAGAGCCTGGCGATGGTGCCCTTGGTGGGCCGCTCCCTGCTGTCCGTGGTGTCGCGCAGGATGCGGGCGTTGATGGCGC
>JAEEGG010005988.1_pt1 | contig 28634 bp, 17 predicted proteins | sample 9134161 | NCBI WGS metagenome assembly JAEEGG01 (sample SAMN16246543, study PRJNA631951) | gut metagenome | biome: gut microbiome; feature: rumen; material: CR-attached | host: Bos | place: Iran: Karaj | collected 2018-10 | reverse complement strand
GGGAGAATATGACCTCCGTCTTGTCGACATGTTGGGCACATATGGCTCGTACACCGTGTTTGCTCCTACAAACGCGGCTGTGGAGAAGTATCTGGCAGAGCGTGGATTGAGTTCGGTGGATGAGCTGTCTGTTGCAGACTGCGACACCATCGCATTGAACTCTATCATCGAGGCTGCGTATTTCACGACCGACTTCAATGATGGTCAGTATCCAAAGTCTAACATGTTGGAGCACATCGTCAGTGTGAAATCTTATCAAGAATGGGACGAGGTGAAGAAAGATTCTGTCTTGGCAATGTATATTAACCAGTCTTCTCCCGTCATTCATGCAGACGACTCTGTGTCGAATGGTGTGGTACATACCGTGAGCACCATCGTAGGTTCCAGCAACGACCTGATTGGTACCGTGATTTTGAGTGACTCAACTTGCATGCTCTATGGTAAGGCATTTCAGGTGACAGGTATTATGGATACACTCCAGGATCACTATGTGGATGACACTTACGGATGGGCTAATGACAAGGATCGTATTGACTCATGTACTTGGACCAACACCAAGTTGTGTATCCCAACTGCTAAGCACTTGGATGGCTCTGGCGGTGAGTACGACAACGTGGCTTATCCTGTGAAGCGTTACTTCAATTATACAGTGTTCATGTGCCCTGACTCTATCTTGAAGGAGAAATATGGTGTCACGACGCTTTTGGGAAAGACAGATCCTGCTTCGTTGGAGTATCTGGCTCACCAGCTCTATGACCCCATGTATCCAGAAGATGCAGACAATGATGAATTGACTGACCGCAAGAACGCCCTCAATCGCTTCATCTCCTATCATGTGATTGACCGCTATGGTGACTATTACAGCCTGACGTCAATGGATAACAACGACTTGCAGTATAATTTCAACCGTATGAAGTATGACATCTGTGACTGGTATGGTACTTTGATGCCTCAGTCATTGATGAAGTTCTCCTTCCCATCGGGTCCTCAGGTAGGTCTGTACATCAACCGTCGAAGCGTCCGTCACCATGCGGATGAGCGTGGAGGTTGGTATCGTGGTGCTAAGATTGCTTCACCGAAGGAGTATACCAGAATTACTACAGCTTTGAACGGTATGTATCATTATATCGATGACGTTGTGGCATACGACCGAAACATGCAGGAAATAGTCATGAACGATTGTATCCGTCTTGACTGTACGACCTTGTCTCCTGACTTCATGACTAAGTTGACAGATGGTGAGGTTGCACGTGGTCACACATGGGGCGGCAATAAGAAGTATGATGGTGCAAAGAACACAAACAACCCATCGGATAACAACAACCGAAGCGTTGGTTTCAAGCCAGGTTACGCACGTAACTTTGAGATGACTGCCAACACCCACATGCACGTACGTGGCCGTTCACTTTGGTTCTGGTCATACGAGGGTGATGAGGTGATCTTCAAGGGACGTTATGACTTCACTTTGAAGTTGCCAGCTGTACCTGCAGGTACATACGAGGTTCGTATGATGACCTGTGTGGGCTTTGATACACGTGGTATCGTGCAGTATTACATCGATGGCGAGCCTCAAGGCATTCCATTTGACATGCGCCCAGGTGGACGTACCTTGTTTGGATGGAAGAATGATACAGACTTGGGTGATGACGATGCTATCACAGCATTTGACAAAGCCATTCACAACATTGGTTGGATGAAAGGACCTAAGTGCTATCATTGCGGATGGCGTAGCAGTTTCGATGCGGGTTCTGCCACCATGCGTGCTCAGGACAACACAATCCGTAAGGTCATTGGTACCTTCACTACGGATGGTAAGTCTGACCACTTCTTGAGAATACAACAGAAGATGGAGTCTGAGAACAACGAGTTGAACTTCGACTTTATCGAGCTTTGTCCAAGTTCTGTATATAACAATGAATACTTTGCGGAACCGACTTGGTAAATAACCTTTCAGCCACCTTGCCCTTCATCGGGCAGGGTAGGCTGGCAATGACAATTAAAGAAATAATATGAATAATATCAAAAATACATTTCGTGCCGGATTTGTGCTAGCAGCAGGACTCGTAGCGATGTACTCATGTTCTGACACATGGGACGACCACTACAATGCAGGTCTGTCAGCACTCAAGTTCAATGGCACAACGATGCAGGCTCTTGAAGAGACTGCACCCGATTTCGCCAAGGTTGTCAAGGCGTATGGGTTCTCTCGTGAACTTTCTTCTGATAACACATACACCGTGTGGGCACCCGCAGATGGTTCTTTTGAACTCTCTGACTATGTAGGGGCCAATGGTGAGAGAGTGGCAGATTCAGCAGAAGTGGTGAATGACTTCATCAAGAATCACGTTGCACTTTACCCATTGTCTCTCACTCCAAAGGATCAATCTTTCAGTCTTTTGAATGAGAAGAGAGGAAGCATGACTTCTGATGGTATGTTTGGTCATATCAAAATTGACGAAGAGAAGAACAATATCTCATGTCAGAATGGTATCATTCACCTTATTGAAAGTCCTTCTCCTTATTCTTACAATCTTTTTGAGATGATTGCCAAGCAATACAAGGAGGATTCTGAAGATGGTAAGGATACGCTTTCTCTTTATGCTTATCTTTATGACGAGAAGGTGAATAAGGATACATTGATTGAGAACAAATCTGTAAGCCGCGGTGTGGACGCTGACGGTAATAAGATCTGGGTGAGCCAGTACTTGGAGAAGAACAACACTGTGCTCAAGAACTATGATGCACGTCTTTACGAAGAGGATTCTCTCTTCATCGCGATTCTTCCCTCAGCTAAGGCTTGGGGTGAACGCTACAAGAAGGCTGCTTCACTCTTGCAGTTCAATCCTTCAGAGGATAATCGTGCTGCAGGCACTTGCGACTCTTTGACACGTCACTATGCAAATTCCTTTGCTATGACAGACTTGTTCTACAACAAGAATGCCAATGAGCATTGGGAAGACTCTCTGAAGTCCACCAATTATTACAATTCTTGGCATGGCGTTGTCGACTGGACACAGCATGTGTATTACAGCAAGGAGCCTAAGTATATGCCAGAAGACAAAGAAATCAATGACATCTTGGCTAAGTGCGGAGAACCAGTAGAGTGCTCTAACGGTACTGCTTATCTTGTTGATGAATATCCTTTCTCAGCAGTGGAACAGTTCTTTAAGAAAATCAAGGTGACTGCATCTGATGGAACTGTGAACAAATTGGGTTCTGGTGACAACTGGACTTACACGAAGGGTGTTCAGAAGTCTTTCGGTGGTCGTTCAGGTATTTTTGTTTCATCCATTCCTACTTACGACGAAGAAGGTGAACAGACGGGCGTGGACCAAAAGCGTCAGAATTATCGCTTTGTAGATTTCGTTCCTACAAGTGGTAACATCACGGTTGGTTTCAATGTGCCTAATACACTTTCAGGCTTGTATGACATTTATATTGTCACTTGCCCAATGTGGTTGGCATCCGATTTCAACAATATTGACATGGCAGAATGGGATGTTCGTCCTTATCGTTTCACAGCCACTATTATTGAGCGTGAGAATGAGGGTAAGAACATTGGTCAATTCCCAACAAAGGGTAAGACACTTGAGAATCCAGATCCTATTGATGAGAAGCAGAAGACCATCTTCTTGTCTCAGGGCATGATTTACGACGATGCTGGTCATATCATCGTGAATGATACGACTTATCTGGGTCAGTATCAGTTCAAGAACGCTTATTATGGCAGAGCTGATTATGGTGTTATCATCCAGATTGCATCATCCATCCTTTCCAGCCAGAGAAAAGACTTCTCTAACGAAATGCTCATCAGTTCTATCATTCTGAAGCCACATGATGAAGATACAGTGGCAGAAGAAGCAAAAACGAGAAAAAGTATTCAGTTGACAACTTCTAATATACGTAAATAGTTATGCAGCACTTCAATAAATATGGAATCGCAGCATTCATGTTCTTCCTTGGAACCGCACTTCCAGCTGTTGCACAGGATGAGGTACAGGAGGAGGTAACAGAGGTAGCTGCACCTATCAAAAAGGTTAAGCCAGCGAAGACATACCCAACGATTGACGTGACGGGTAAAGTGGTGGATGCTGTTACAGGCGAACCACTTGCCGGTGTTCAGCTTCAGGCTTTCAACAACAAGTATTATACTGCCATGACCGACGAGAATGGTGCATTCACCATTCAGGTTCCTAAGTTTATCACGGCACTTTCTGCTCGCCTTGAGGGTTACAACTTGAACAATGTTTCTCTCAATGGTCGCACCAGTGGTGTGAATATCCTCATGCAGTCTAACCTCTTGAAGGGTGATTATACGACCAATGCTTCTGCTCGTAAAAGCGTGACAGAAGAATCATTTGTGAACACACCCGCTTTGACCATCGACCAAGAGATTCAGAATCGTTTGGGCGCCGATGTGAGAAGCATTCAGCGTTCAGCTAATCCGGCTGAAGGCGTTGCGATGTTCATCAACGGTTTGAACTCTTTGAACTCAAACGCCATGCCACTGATTGTAGTGGATGATGTTGTGTACGACATGTTGTATGATGCAACCATGTTGCACACAGGTTACTTCAACAACCTGTTGCAGGCAATCAATGTGGATGACATCGAATCAGTAGAGGTATTGAAGAATGGAACGGCATTCTACGGCGCGAAAGCAGCCAATGGTGTCATTCGTATCAAGACCAAGCGCTGCCATTCAATGGCAACCCGCATCGATGTGAACATCAATGCAGGTCTTGAGCTCAGACCTAAGAACTTCGACCTGATGAATGCTGGTCAGTATCGTTCCTATGCTTCAAACCTTTTGCAGACTACGAACACCACTCTGACGGAGTTCAAGTTCTTGCATTCAGAGCCAGACTACTATTATTATAATGTGTATCACAATAATACAGACTGGAACAAGGAAATTTCAAGAACAGCATTTACGCAGAACTATGGCATCTCTATCCAAGGTGGTGATGACATTGCACAGTATAACCTCTCTGTAGGCTATGGTGACGCTAAGTCAACACTGAAGAGAAATGACATGCAGCGCTTCAATGTACGTTTCAATACAGACATCGTGCTGAACAAGTGGTTCTACACTCAGTTTGATGCCAGCTATACGAACGTAACACGCAACTTGCGTAGCGATGGTTGGGAGAACAATCAGTTCTTGCAGGCATTGGCTTCACCAAGTGCATTGGCTAATATTAAGGCTCCTTTCTTGAGCCCTTATGACTTCGCTACAGACCGTCATGAGACAGACTTCATCGCAGATGCTGATGATTATCTGAACGAGGTTTGGGGTAGCATCAACACAACCAGAGCTCAGATTGCCAACCCTGCTGCAGTTCTTGCAAACGGTGAGGCAAAGAACAAGAACCACTCTGATTGTACGATGATCAACGTATCTATCGCTCCAACATGGGAACCAACGAATAATTTCTCTTTGACAGAGAAGTTCAGCTACACTCTTCAGAGTTTGGATGAGGCTTACTTCACTCCAATCATTGGTATGCCTACTTATACACTTCCTGGTAATCTGGACGCTACGGAGAACTCCAAGTATTCCATGTACTCAAAGCACAATGCTGTGTTCTCTGACACACGTGCAGATTGGAAGATTCTTCCTAATGGCCCACACCGCGTGGAATTGTTGGGTGGTATCCGTTTCATGAACGATATTTACAGAGCATCTTATCTGTATGCTGATGGTACTGGTAGTGATAAGACTCCAAATACCGGTAGTAAGAACAGAAAGATTGATGGTACTGACACGAACTGGAGAACTTTGGCTTACTATGCTAATGTGGATTACAACTATATGGGCAAGTATTATTTGACAGGTCAGTTGTCCATGGAAACTTCTTCACGTTTCGGTAAGAAAGCTGATGGTGGTCTGAAAATGTTTGGTGTTGCATGGGGTTTGTTCCCATCTCTCCAGGCTGCTTGGGTCATGTCAAATGAAGATTGGTTCCGTACAAACAATGTAGTTAACATGTTGAAGCTGAATGCTGGTTTCGAGTCTGTCGGCAACGATGCAATGGATAACTCAGCAACCTTGACTTACATGGCATCAGAAATGCTGTTTGGTAATGCCAACTCTTCTCTTGGTTTGAGCAATATTGGTAGCTCTTCTCTCCAGTGGGAAACCACGAACCGTTTCAACTTCGGTTTTGAGGGTAACTTCTTTAACAACCGCTTGAATTTGAGAGCTAACTACTTCTTCTCTAAGACCAACAACTTGATCACTCTGGGTACATTGGCTTATGTGGCAGGTATTCCTAACTACTACACTAATGATGGTGCCTTGAAGAATCATGGTTTCGATGCTGCATTCAATGCAAAGATTATCGATTCTAAACAGTTTAAGTTGGAATTGGGCGCAAGCATTGGTCACTACAAGAACAAGTTGACTCGTCTTCCACAAGGTATGAACTCTTACGAGACAAACCTCTACGGTGGAACAGTTCTGACAGAGGTGGGTAGAAGCGCAGGTGTCTTCTACGGCTATAAGACTGAAGGAGTTTACAAGGATACAGGTGCAGCAGAGGCTGATGGTAAATTCATCCGCGATGCATCTAACAACCCTGTATATTTCGGTGCTGGTGACATCAAGTTTGTGGACAAGGATGGTAATGGCGAAATCAATGCAAACGACCGCTTCGTCATTGGTGATCCAAATCCAGACATCTTCGGTAACATCAGCTTGAAGCTCCACTACGGAAAGAATTGGTCATTGGCTACTAACTTCAACTACTCTGTAGGTAATGACGTTTACAACTATCAGCGTGCCGTTCTGGAAGGTGGCTCAAACTTCATCAACCAGACAACAGCTGTGACTCGCAGATGGACTACCGAAGGTCAGATTACAGACATGCCAAAGGCTACTTATTCAGACCCAATGGGTAACAGCCGCTTCTCTGACCGTTGGATTGAAAATGGATCTTATTTGAAGTTGAAGAATGTTACATTGTCCTATAAGGTGCCAATCCAGAATGAATACATTCAGGGTTTGACTATCTGGGCTGCAGCTAACAACCTCTTTACGCTGACAAAGTATCTGGGTCCTGATCCAGAAATCTCTTGTGGCAACAGTGTTTTGTATCAGGGAATCGATGCTGGCTACCTGTCTTCAGGCCGCAGTTTCCATCTTGGTGTTAAGATTAACCTCTAATTTGTATTAATCATGAAAATGAAATCTATTATAAAATGTGGCTTGCTTTTGCTTGTACTCGGAACAGCCACTGTGTCATGCGAGGATATGTTCACGGCTGACAACACGCTTGTGACAACAGAACTTGCTCCACAAGACACACTTTATCAGATGATGGGTATCATCAAGCGTATGCAGAAGCTGGCAGACCGCACAGTGCTGTTGGGTGAGGTGAGAGCCGACCTCGTCGATGTGGATCCACTCCATGCGTCAGCAGACATCCAAGAGCTTGCTGCGAACAACGTGTCTGCTGCGAATGTGTACAATCAGCCTTCTGATTACTATGCAGTCATCAACAGTTGTAATATTTACTTGGCTAATGTTGACTCTATGCGTAACTCACAGGGCACCCGTAAATATTTTGAGAAGGAAATACTGGCAGCCAAGTGCTATCGTGCATGGTGCTATCTCGAACTGCTCAAGATTTATGGTGACGTTCCATATATCCGCACTCCCGTCCTGAATTCTGACAATGCTGAAGAAATTGTGGCATCTGGCAAGAAAGAGGGAATGGTCACTATCGTGACGGATATGATTAACGATCTGGTGAATTTCCGTGCAGCTGAAAATGACGAATTACGTCAGAGTTATGGTAACAGAACTTTCAATGGCATTCGTTATTCTGAGATGGTAATTCCTGTACGCGCCATGTTGGCAGAGCTTTACTTGTGGCGTGCTTCCTACACAGGTAATGAATCGGATTACATCAATGCCATCCGTATGTATCATGATTACTTCACTTTCCCAAGTGAGGAAATCAACACGGGAAGAGCAAGAGCAAACTGGCCATCTCGTGATTCCGAGCGTCCAAGTACTAGTGATTACAATAGTAACTTCCTGGATGCTTCACAATGTGCAGGTGTGCTCCCAATGGAGACTTCCCAGTACTATGGAACAGTTTCCAAGTTGAGAGGTGTGTTCTGCTCACTTGACTCGAATAACTATTATCCTGCTGTGGTTGCTTCTCAGCGTGCAAAGGATATTTCAAAGGCACAAGACTATTGCCAGTTCCTCGTAGAGGGTGGCGGTCTTCCAGAGATTTATTTCCGTGAGCACGATCCAAACCTCTATTCTGATTACAAGACAATGGAGGGTGACCTTCGCTTGTATTCTGTTTCTGATGGTCCTGACAATGTGAAGGACAACTCCTCTAACAGTCACGAGAACAGCAGCTACAACAACATGTACTATCTGAACCGCAAGTATGGTACTACAACCAATGGTAACAGCTATTTGCCATTTGTTCCATACTTCCGTAACAACATCCTGTATCTGCACTTTGCTGAGGCACTCAATCGCGCTGGTTTCCCAGAGACAGCCTTTGCTATCCTCAAGTATGGTCTTTCCTACTATACATTGACTAATCGCGACATCGTCTCTAAAGACGAGTTCGACCGTCTTAGTTTGATTACTTCTATTGGCTTCACCGTTCAGGAACCTAAGTTTACGGATGATGATCTTAAGAAGCAGACCACTGGTACTGCTGCTATTTGGAGTTCAGATGTATTCGCTACTTACTTCATCGTTCCTCTGGATCAGATGAATCCTCAGAGAATTATTGAGGGCGGTAACTATATCCAGGTGGGTATTCACTCATTCGGTAGTGGTGACTCTGAGTACAATGACAGATACTTCCTGGATGATGAAGAGACAAAGAGTGGTTTGAAGGCTTATAAAGAGGATCTCGAATTGGAAGAAGTTCCTCGTTTGAGCAGAAATTCCACTCATGAAGACTCTGTAGAGTATGACCGCGTGGTTGCTTACAATGCTTATGCAGATTCTGTGAATATCGCTCAAAAGGATAGCGTTGACTCTTACAATGCAACGTATCTGGCATCTCCAGACATCCGCACAAAACGTCAAGCTCACGTTTCTAAGCTCATCCTTGAAGAGGAAGCTCTTGAGGGTGTGTTCGAAGGCCAGCGTTTCTACGACATCATGCGTTACCAGATGCAGGAGATGGGTGGTGCAGCTATCGGCACAACCATTACAATGCCTGCATACATCGAGGAGAAGTATGGCACTACCACTAAGATGGCTGGTAAGCCTTGGTTCCTCAAGCTACCGTCGTGGTGATGTTTTGCCTCAAATGAGGTGACAAGATAAGAAGAAAGGAAGTTCTGAGCAGAAATGCTTGGAACTTCTTTTTTTGTTTCAACAATTTTCTATATCTTTGCAACAAGAAACATCATTGTTTACCCATTCCTTATGGCTAATATAGATAACAGATACCCCACGCTCCGTGAGACGAAGTTTGTGGATTTAATGCAGCGGCGTGTCTTCAACGTGCTGATTATTGCAAATCCTTATGATGCGTTTATGTTGGAGGATGACGGTCGTGTGGATGAAAAGATTTTTGATGAGTATGCCAAGTTGGGGCTGCGTTATCCACCGCGTTTCTTCCGTGCTGCCTCTCAGGAGGATGCGGCAAGGTTGATTGGCAGGACCAAGTTCGACCTTGTCATTTGTATGCCAGGAACGGCCAACAACGATGTGTTCGACATTGCTCGTGGCATTAAGACGGAATTTCCAACATTGCCCATTGTGGTGCTCACTCCCTTCTCGCATGGCATCACGCACCGTATGGAGAATGAAGACCTCAGTGTGTTTGAATATGTGTTCTGTTGGTTGGGCAATACAGAGCTGTTGCTTTCCATCATCAAGCTGATTGAGGACAAGATGAATCTGGAGAATGACTTGGCGGCAGGTGTGCAGATGATTCTTGTTGTGGAGGACAGCATTCGTTTCTATTCATCCCTGCTGCCCAATCTCTATCAGTTCGTCTTGCAGCAGAGTCTTGAATTTGCCACAGAAGCATTGAACTCGCAGTTGGAGATGCTACGCATGCGAGGACGTTCCAAGATTGTTCTGGCACGTTCCTACGAAGAGGCATGGGCACTCTATTCCAAATATAGTGACAATGTGCTGGGTGTCATCAGCGACTGCCGTTTCCCGATGAAGGCAGACAGTGACGAGAAAGATGAACTGGCAGGTTTCAAACTGCTTCGTGCCATCCGTGAGGTGGACGAGTATGTGCCTTTGGTGCTCAACTCCAGCGAGAGCGACAAGAAACCTTATGCGGATCAGTGCAAGGCAGCCTTCATCGATAAGAACTCCAAGAAAATCAATCAAGACCTCAAGGACTTGATGACCCGACACTTTGGTTTTGGCGACTTTATCTTCCGCAATCCCGACACGATGCAAGAAGTGGGGCGAGTTCACAATCTCAAGGAATTGCAGGACAATATCTTCACCTTGCCGGCAGATTCGCTCAGTTACCACCTGCGCCACAATAACGTGTCGCGTTGGTTAGCATCTCGTGCCATTTTCCCGGTGGCAGAGTTCCTGAAGAAGATTACGTGGAAGGTGGAAACAGATGTGGATGCACATCGTCAGTATATTTTCGATGCCATTGTCAGTTATCGAAAGATGAAGAATCAGGGAGTGGTTGCCATCTTCCATCGTGACCGCTTCGACAGTTATAGCCAGTTTGCCCGCATTGGTGAAGGCTCCTTGGGAGGAAAGGGTAGAGGTTTGGCATTCCTCGATAACATCATCAAGCGTCGCACCGACCTTAATGAGTTCGAGAATGCGACGGTGCAGATACCCAAGACCGTGGTGTTGTGTACCGACATCTTTGACCAGTTCATGGAGAACAATTCGTTGTACGAAGTGGCACTTTCCGATATTCCCGACGAGGAAATCCTGCAGCACTTTCTGCATGGTCGTTTACCAGAAGAGTTGGCCGACGACCTCATGTCCTTCATGGATGTGGTGAATGGTCCTGTTGCCATTCGTTCTTCTTCCTTGTTGGAGGACAGCCACTATCAGCCATTTGCCGGTATCTATTCCACTTACATGATTCCACGTGCCAACGATAAGTATGTACGTCTCGAAATGCTCTCCAATGCCATTAAGAGCGTTTATGCCAGCGTGTTCTATCGGGCATCGAAAGACTATATGGTTGCCACCTCCAATGTGATTGACCAAGAAAAGATGGCGGTCATCCTTCAGGAAGTGGTAGGCCAGCGTTATGAGAGCGGTTTCTATCCCACCATTTCAGGAGTGGGGCGCAGCATTAACTACTACCCGATTGGTGACGAGACAGCCGATGAGGGCATTGTGGAGTTGGCGCTTGGATTGGGAAAGTATATCGTGGATGGCGGTCTTTGTCTTCGTGTCTGTCCTCATCATCCCGACAAGGTTTTGCAGACGAGTGAGATGGAGATAGCGCTACGAGAGACACAGACGAAGTTTTATGCCTTGGATGTGGAAGCCAGTGAAAATGGCGAATCCGATGGAGCCTTGGCATTTCAGGTGGACGATGCTTTCAATCTTAAGAAAGTGACAGTGCGCGATGCCGACCACGATGGCTCCCTCAAGTGGATTGTCTCCACCTTCGACCCTTATGACCAATGCATCTACGACGGCTATTATGAGGGAAAGAACCGCAAGATTATCTCCTTCTCGGGTGTGTTGCAGAATGGGGTGTTCCCATTGCCCGAACTCTTGCAGAAGGTGCTCTACTATGGGCAGAAGGAGATGGCACGTCCTGTAGAGATAGAATTTGCTGTCAATCTTCACGACGACAAGACAGGTGAGTTCTATCTCCTTCAGATTCGTCCGATGGTGGACAACCAGATGCAGTTGGATGAAGACATCACCCTGATTCCCGATGACGCTTGTTTGCTTCGCAGCCACAATGCGATTGGTCATGGCATTGTCAACGATGTCTATGATGTGGTGTATGTCAAGACAGATGATTATACGGCAGCCCAAAACCCCGCAGTGGCTGAGGAGATAGAGCGCATCAACCGTGGGTTCCTCCAGCGTGGCGAAAACTATGTGTTGGTAGGTCCTGGTCGTTGGGGTTCCAGCGATTCATGGTTGGGCGTTCCTGTCCAATGGCCTAACATCTCTGCCGCCAAAGTGATAGTGGAGGCGGGTTTGAGCAATTTCCGTGTAGATCCAAGTCAAGGCACACACTTCTTCCAGAACCTCACCTCGATGGGCGTGGGTTACTTCACCATCAATGACTTCATTGGTGACGGCATTTACAACCAATCCGTACTGAAAGACATGCCAGCAGTTGAAGAGACGGAACATGTGCGCCATGTCCGATTCTCTAATCCCATTGGCATCAAGATTGATGGCATGAAAAAAGAAGGGGTGGTGTTACTGCCCGCTTAGCCGTTCCATCCGAATGACATCGTTGGTGAAATCTACCACGGCGAGTCGGTGAGTGACGAAGATGATGGTGCTACTTGCAAAATGCTGTTTGAGATTCTCAAGCAGCTTTTTTTCTGTCTCCACATCAAGGGCAGAAGTCGCTTCGTCAAGCAGGAGCACCTTGCAAGGATGCAAGATGGCACGAGCGATGGCGATGCGTTGAGCTTGTCCCTCTGAGAGTCCCCCGCCTTGTTCGGCACACTTTGTGTCAAGCCCGTCGGGAAGTGTGAAGACGAAATCAGCCATGGCAAGATGCAGTGCATGGTGCATCTCTTCTGCGGTGGCAGCGGGATTTCCCATCAGCAAGTTTTCACGAATGGTGCCAGAGAAAAGCGTGTTGCCTTGCGGAATGTAGGAGAAGTTACCGCGTAGGGCAGGGGAGAGAGAATGATGATTGATAATGGATAATTGGGAATTGGAGGATTGTGAGTATGCCTCAGCAGTTCCCTCTGTGGGGTTGATGAGAGCCAGCATCAAGCGGATGAGCGTGGTCTTTCCTGCACCCGTTTCACCCAATATGGCGGTGAAACTGCCGGGACGGAAATCGTGGGAGAAGTGTCGGATGACGGTGCGCCCGTTGTCTGTGTAGTGATACGACACATCGTTGAAACGGATACCCACATTCCCTTCCATCCTCACAGGCTCTTTATCCTCCTCCAAGGGCAGTTCCTCCAGTTCCATCAGACGTTCGCATGAAGTCATGCTGTTCACGAAGATGGGTAACAGGCGTGCCGCATCGAGCATGGGGCGTTGAATGCGGTTGATGAGTTGGGTGAATGCCATGAGCACACCCACCGTGATGAGTCCTGCCTGCAGTTGGAACAAACCCCACACCAGTGCGATGAGGAATGCACCAGCAAAACCGATGTTGACCAATGTCTTCGAGAGAATGGAAAAACGTGCCCTTGCCTTGATTTGCTTGCGCAAAAGGCTTTGACGTAGTTCCAGCTTGTCCACCATGGACGATTCACGTCCCAACACCTTGATGACCATCTTGTGTTGGATGCTCTCCTGAATGAGGGATTGAATGGCGGAATTGCTGTCCTTGATGGTGCGCACAATGCGGCGCATACGTTTGAAGTAGAGGCGTGACAGGACAACGAAGATGGGCGAGGCAATCACCACGATGAGGGCGAGTGTGCTGTCCATCAGATAGAGATAAATGAACGAGGCAATGAATTGTGTGATGACGATGACGGTGGTGGGCATGACATCTGTCATCAGATTGACGATGTCGTTCACGTCGCCAAAAAGGCGGTTCAGCACATCACCGCTATGATACTTCTCAATGCCGTGCCATTTCCCTTTGATTAATTGGCGAAAGAAGAACTGCTGCATCAGGTTTTGTGTTCTCACACCCAACACTGCGCTAATCCATGTTGAAGCAATGTGCATGCACATTTCCAACAGAAACACCACACCCAGCAGTACAGCTGTCCAGATGATGCTGCCCTCCTTTGCATGGGTGGCAATGTCTGTCAGCGAGCGGAGCGTGTCCACACCCAACAAGCCCAATCCCACCATGGCAAGTCCAATGAGCACATTGAGCGTAGCTTGCTGACGGCAACTCTTGTGATGCCGCCACAACCACACCATGATTTTCCTCGTCGAATATTTTGTCTTGTTAATTTCCACCCCAAAAACTCTAAACTCTTATCTCTAAACTCTAAACTCTCAACTCTCAACTCTCAACTCTTATCTCTCAACTCTTATCTCTCAACTCTAAACTCTAAACTCTAAACTCTCAACTCTCTCACCCTCTGCTGTCCGTTCCCCACATCATCTTTTTCCGTAAGGTGGAGAAGAAACTTTGACCTTGTCTTGTCACCACCCTCACGCAGTAGGGTGCCTTGCGGATGCGCAGGTGAATATTGTCGGGATAGCTTTGGCTTCGCCCGTCAAGTGAGATGAGGAAGCTGTGGCTTCGGCTCTCCACACGGAGCGAGATTTCGCTGGTGTCACACAGCACCAAAGGACGCATGTTCAAACTGTGAGGAGCCACAGGAGTAAGACTGATGGTGTCACTTTGCGGCACGATGATGGGACCGCCCACACTCAGCGAGTAAGCCGTGCTGCCCGTAGGCGTGCCGATGATGAGTCCGTCTGCCTGATAGGTTGTCAGATATTCGTCGTTGATGTCCGTGTGGATGGAAATCATCGAAGAGATGTCATGCTTCAGAATGGCAATCTCGTTGAGGGCAAAAGGATAGTCCTTCAGTTCCATCTCGTCGCATGAGATGTTCAGCACGCTATGCCGTTCCACGCCGAAGTTGCCGTCGTAGATGTCCGCCATGGTCTCCTCGATATGGTCGGGCGAGAAACTTGCCAGAAAGCCCAATCTGCCCGTGTTGATGCCGACGATGGGAATTTCCTTCTCGCCCACACGGCTTGCCACATCCAGAAACGTGCCATCACCACCCATGCACACAACATAGTCGGCAGAGAAGTTGTTGTCCTTGATGAGCTCACAATCAGGCACATGAATCTTCAGGTTGTCGCGCAAGAAAAGATAGAATGTTTCGGGCATGGCGAGTTCCGCTTTCCTTTCCGCAGCGATGGCGAAGAATTTTTGCACGGCAGCACTCTTCCGTTCCTGATGCACGTTGCCAAAGAGGGCAAACTTCAGCTTTTTAGTCATATTTAATATTTTTTATTTGTCTTGTGTGTGAAAAAAGTTGTACTTTTGCACTGCAAAGGTACATTTTTAATTTGATAAATAGTACCTTAGACATAGAAAAGGTGACTTCTAATAGATAATTGATACTAATTTACTGAAACATTATGGAAGAACTGAGCATTCTTGAGCTCGCATCGAAAGGCGGATGGATAATGATTGTCCTCGCAGTCCTTTCTGTCATTGCAGTGTACATTTTCGTTGAGCGTTTCTTGGCTATCCGCAGTGCCGGCAAGGACGACAAACTCTTCATGGACCGCATTCGCGATTACATGAAAAACAACGATGTCAAGTCGGCCATCAACTATTGCCGCAACACCAACACCGCTGCCGCCCGCATGATTGAGCGTGGCATCAGCCGTATCGGCAAGCCTGCCGCAGAGATTCAGACAGCCATCGAGAACACCGGCAACCTCGAGATTGCCACGATGGAAAAGCGTCTGCCTGTGCTGGCAACCATTGCAGGTGGTGCGCCCATGATTGGTTTCCTCGGCACCGTCATCGGTATGGTCGAGGCATTCTGGCAGATGAGCAATGCAGGTGGCAACATCGACATCAGCCTCCTCTCGGGTGGCATCTATCAGGCCATGATCACCACGGTGGGCGGTCTTGCTGTCGGCATTGTGGCACTTTTCGGCTACAACTATCTGGTGGCAAAGATTGACGGTGTGGTGAACGAGATAGAAGCGAAGTCACTCACATTCATGGACATTGTAAGCCAAGGGGAATAGCCTATGTTTAAGCGACGTACAAAGGTCAGCCCGACGTTCAACATGGCGTCCATGACCGACATCATCTTCCTCCTGCTCATCTTCTTCATGATCACGAGCACGATGGTGTCGCCTAATGCCATCAAGGTGCTCCTGCCGCAAGGAAAGAAGCAGACCACTGTGAAGGCGACGGCACGTGTGGTCATTGATAAAGACCTCAACCTCTACGCAGCTGCCGGCAACGAACAGGAAGAGCCCGTCACGCTCGAGGAACTGCCGCAAGTGCTGAATGCACAGATGAACGACTCCACCGAGCTGTTCGTCTCTCTCTATGCCGATGAGGCTGTTCCTTATCGGAATATCGTTGAAATTCTTAGTATAGCCAACGAGAACCACTTCAAGATGGTTCTTGCCACTCGACCACCTTCCCGCGATGAATGACAATTCTCCCAAGAAAGATAAGGTAAAGGCTGGTGTCATCTCCATTCTGGTGCATGCCGTCCTCGCTGTCATCCTTGCCATCTTGACACTCTCCGTGGTGCAACCCGACAAGGACAAGGAAGATGGTGTGCCCGTGCTCCTCGGCAATGTGGAAGACGCAGGAGGCGAAGACCTCGGTGGTTTGCCTGCCGATGCATCCGGCACTCCCGAATCCACTGATGCCCCCGAATCAACCGATGTACCTGAAGAGGCTGACCCTGTACCAGTCGCTCCACCACCAGCACCGAAGCCTACACCTGCTCCTAAACCCACTCCTGCGCCTAAACCGCAACCTGCCAAACCTCTCATCACACAAGACCAAGAGAAGTCCATAGCAGCGGAAGAAGCCAAGAAGAAGGCGGCAGAAGAGGCTCGTAAAAAGGCTGCTGAAGAAGCACGCATCAAAGCAGAAGCAGAAGCCAAGCGTAAGGCAGAAGAGGCTGCCAAGAAACGCGCTGCCGAAGAAGCCGCTCGCAAGAAAGCCGCAGAGGAAGCTGCCAAGAAACGCGCTGCCGAAGAAGCTGCTCGCAAGAAAGCGGCAGAGGAAGCTGCCAAGAAACGTGCTGCAGAAGAAGCTCGTCGTAAGGCAGAGGAAGAAGCACGCAAGAAAGCTGAAGCCGACCGTAAGGCTGCTGCTGCAGCTAACAGCCGTGTGGCTGGCGCATTCGGTAGTGGCAACAAGGGAAACAGCGGCAACACAACAGGCAATGGCGCACAAGGTTCACCCACAGGCAACAGCAATACGGGTGCCACCACAGGAACAGGTGGTTTAGGTACAGGCACATCTGCTAAGGTGGGCAACCGCACCGTCGTCTATCTTGCCAAGCCAAACTATGCCGACCCCAACAGCGAGGGCACCGTGCTTGTTTCCATTCAGGTCAGCGCATCAGGTTCTGTCATCAGTGCCAGCGTGACCAGCAGCACCACTTCCTCCGCTGCTCTCAAGAATGCGGCAATCGCAGCAGCCAAGCAATCCCGATTCTCAGAGGGTGACCGCACGGAGAATGGCACCATCACCTACCGGTTCAAACTCAAGTAGCCCAATAAATCGTAAACCATTATGAAGATATATACTTTTCTTGCTACAGGCTTCGAAGAAGTGGAAGCCCTTGGTCCCATCGACGTGTGCCGTCGTGCAGGTCTTGAAGTGATAACTGTCTCCATCACGGATGAGCTTACTGTGGTGGGTGCACATGGTGTGGGCATTGTGGCAGACTCCATGTTTGCCGACAACGACTACAGCGATGCCGATATGCTTTTCCTTCCGGGAGGCATGCCTGGAGCAACCAACCTCAATGCCCACGAAGGGCTCTGTAAGGTCATTCTTGCTCATCATCAGGCAGGCAAGGCACTTGCTGCCATTTGTGCCGCACCGATGGTGTATGGCAATCTCGGTCTTGCTCAGGGCAAGAAGATGACCTGCTATCCGGGTTTCGAGCAATACCTGACAGGTGCAGACTACACAGCAGCCCTTGTGGAGCGCGATGGACTCATGTTTACCGGTAAAGGTCCTGCTGCCGCGTTGGGGCTTGGTTATGCCATCGTGGAGCACTTCTGTGGCAAAGATGCAGCCGACCAGTTGAGACAAGGCATGATGTACAAACATATCATCGAAAAGTGAACGCCGTCATCATCGTAGCCGGTGGTAAGGGGCTTCGCATGGGCGGCGACATACCCAAGCAGTTCCTTCCTGTTGGTGGCATCCCCATCTTGATGCGCACCATCGACCGTTTTCTCCAGTTCGACGAGAAGATGCAAGTGGTGCTCGTGTTGCCCGAAACGCAGCAGGACTATTGGCGCACACTCTGCGACGAATACCATTTTTCGCGCCCTTACACCCTTGCCAATGGAGGAGAAACCCGTTTTCACTCTGTCAAGAACGGACTCGCCAAAGTGTCCCTCGATGTCACACTTGTAGGCGTTCATGACGGTGTGCGTCCCTTTGTCTCCATCGACACCATTCGTGCCTGCTACGATGAGGCTGCCCGTTCCGAAGCTGTCATTCCCGTCACCGATGTGGTGGAAACCTTACGTCAGGTTCTCCCTGGAAAATCCATCACAGTGCCCCGCAGCGACTACCGCCTCGTTCAGACCCCTCAGGTGTTCTCTGCTCATCTTCTCCGCCAAGCCTATGAGCAACCTTACACCGACTTCTTCACCGACGATGCCTCTGTGGTGGAACGTTTCGGACACTCCGTCACCCTTGTTCCAGGCAATCGCGAGAACATCAAAATCACCACTCCCTTCGACTTGACCATTGCCGCCGCAATGTGTGTTCCGAATTGAGAATATCTGCAACTTGCAACTCGTTTGTAGGTAAGACTTAAGTACAAGAGTGTCCACTTTTGGACAGTGGGTGTCCAGAAATGGACACCTTTTTTGTATGTATTTACAGAAAACCAACGAGTTACGACTCAGGCACGTGTTTTGTATTGAAAGAATGAATAATTTTATCCATTTGCGAAGTGAAGAAAAGAACATTTATCTTGACGATGGTGTGTCTCCTGACTCAGATGGGGCATGCCGAAAACGACACGCTGCGGTTGAGCCTTGATGACTGCATTGCAATGGCACGTCGGCAAAGTGTGGATGCGGCTGTGGCATTGGGCGAATTGAAGTCTGCCTATTGGGAGTGGAGGAGTTACAAGGCAAACATGCTGCCCGAAGTGTCCCTGTCGGCGAATGTGCCGACGTACAACAAACGATACAGCACGTACCAGCGAGAGGACGGCACACACTCCTATGTGCGGAACGACTACATGGAGTTGGACGGTTCAGTATATGTGAGTCAGAAAATAGGACTGACTGGGGCAACGTTGTCGGTGGAGTCATCGTTGGATTGGTTGCGGCAGATGAGTGGTGAAACAAGTGGAGGGCGCAATCAGTTCATGAGCATGCCCATCGCACTCACGTTGAGTCAACCGCTGTTTGGTGTGAACTCGCTGAAATGGGACCGTCGCATTGAGCCAGTGCGCTATCGGGAAGCAAAAGCCTCTTTCCTTACCGAGACTGAACAGGTGGCTATGCGTGCCATCAGCCTGTTCTTCAACCTCCTGTTGGCGAACGAGAATGTGCGCATTGCCGAGCAGAACCTGCAAAATGCTGAGAAACTCTACGAAGTGGCAAAGGCGAAGCGGGAAATGGGCACCATCAGTCAGAACGATGTGTTGCAGATGCGGTTAGGAATGCTGAATGCCCAATCGGCACTCACCTCTACGGAGAGCAGTCGGAAGGCGCGGATGTTTGAACTGAAAGCCTTCCTTGATGTAGAAGCGGACATCGTGCCCCTGGAACCGGAAAAGATTCCAGAAGTGGTGCTTCACTATGAGGATGTATTGGACAAAGCCTTAGAGAACAATGCTTTTGCGAGCACCATGCAACGGCGGCAACTGCAAGCCGACTATGCGGTGGCAAGTGCTAAAGGCAATCTGCGAGGCGTGACACTCTATGCGCAGGTAGGATATACAGGCACAGGAGGACGGATGAACGATGCTTATCGCGACCTGTCAAGTAAGGAAGTGGTGCAGATAGGCATATCCCTTCCTCTGCTCGACTGGGGCAAACGACGCGGACAGGTGAAAGTGGCTGAGAGTAATCGTGAGATTGTGCGGAACCAAGTGCGGCAGCAGTCACAGGAGTTCCGGCAGAACCTCTTCGTGCTGACCGAGCAGTTCAACCACCAGCGTCAGCAACTCCGCATTGCCGAAGAGGCCGACACCATAGCCCAGCGCCGCTACCACACCAACGTGGAGACTTTCAAGATTGGCAGCATCTCCACCCTCGAACTGTCGGATGCACAAACCGCCAAGGACGAAGCTCGCCAACGTCGCATCTCCGAACAGTTCAACTATTGGTACTACTACTACCAGTTGCGCTCCATCACGCTGTGGGACTTCGAAAAAGGACAGAACATCAACGTGGATTTTGAAAAAATAGTAAAATGAAGACAGATAATCAAACTATGGACAGAGCCATTCCTGTCAGCGTACAGCGCAAAAGAAGAATGGTGCGATATGTCAAGTATGCCGCCATCGTGGCAGTTGTGATGGGTGTGGCAATATGGCTGGGCATACTGATGATGAGTTCAGTAGATAAGAAGAGCCTCATCACCTCGCAGGTGGACAGGGGCACCATCGACGTGAGCATCACCGCCACAGGCAAAGTGGTTCCCGCCTTCGAAGAAGTCATCATCTCACCCATCAGCGCACAGATTCTGGAGGTCTATGCCCATAGCGGCGACACGGTGGATGTGGGCACGCCACTCCTCCGCCTCGATCTTCAATCGGCTCAGACCGACTACTCCAAAGCCCTCGATGAGCAGGAAATTCGTCGGCAACAGATGGTGCAACTCACCACCAACACCGAGACCCAGCTGAGTGACCGTCGCATGCAGTTGGAGGTGGAGGAAATGAAGATTGGACAGTTGGAAGCGCAATTGCGCAACGAGCAATATCTGGACAGTCTTGGTTCAGGCACGAAAGACCGTGTGCATCAGGCTGAAATCGCCCTCCGAACTGCACAAATGCAACTGAAGCAACTGAGGCAGCAGTACGAAAACGAGGTGCGGGTGCGGAAAGCTGACCTGCGCATGAAGCAGTTGCAGGATGGCATTGCCGACAAGAGTCTTGAGGAGACGCGCCGTACCCTCGATGGTGCCAACATCCGTTCGCCCCGCAAGGCAACCCTCACCTACATCTGTTCCGAAATCGGCAGCATCGTCGGATCGGGTTCCAAAGTGGCAGTCATCAGCGACCTCACCCACTTCAAAGTTGATTGCAGCATTGCCGACACCTATTCTGACCGCGTGTTGGCAGGAGGACGTGTGCTCGTCAAAATCGGAAAGGAACGTCTTTTCGGCACCATCAACACCGTCACGCCTCTCAGTCAGGACGGAGTCATCACCTTCACGGTCTTGATGGATAACCCCAGCCATCCCAAACTCCGTTCAGGCTTAAAGGCTGAGGTGTTTGTCATCACCAGCATCAAGGAAGACATTCTGCGCATCCGCAATGGTTCTTACTATACAGGTGCAGGCGATTACACATTATTCATCTATAAAGACGAACACACCCTCGTGCCTCGCACTGTCCACCTCGGCGACTGCAACTATGATTACGTGGAAGTCATCAGCGGATTGGAAGAGGGTGACAGCGTGGTGGTGAGCGATATGCAGAGGTATAAGGGAAAAGAGAAGATTCGCATCAATGAGTGAAAAAACTCTCATCTCTCAACTTTCAACTCTAAACTTTTCATTACCTTTGCAAAAAATATTTTGATATGATTCTGATAGTTGACGACGACAGAGCCATCCGGGTGACGCTGACCCTGTTGCTGGAGCGAAACGGCTACATGGTGACGAGTACCGATGGTCCCGTGGCAGCAATGGAGGTGGTGCGCAACCATCTTGACTTGGAGTTGGTGCTGATGGACATGAACTACACCCTCGCCACGGATGGTGAGGAGGGGCTTACCTTGCTGAAACAGGTGAAAGTGTTCCGACCCGATGTACCAGTCATCCTGATGACTGCATGGGGCACCATTGATTTGGCAGTGCAAGGAATGCGGAATGGTGCCTTCGATTTCATCACCAAACCGTGGGACAACTCCGTGCTGATGGACAGGATAGAAACGGCGATACTCTTGCGTCGCTCTCAGCCAGACAGTGAGACGCCCCAATCCTCCTTTCAGCACCCCAAAAGGGGTGAGAGTCTCACCTGTGGTATAGGTGAGAGTCTTACCTATGGTACAGGTCAGAGTCTCACCTATATCATAGGACAATCGCAAGGCTTGTTGTCGGTGCTTGCAACAGCTCGTCGTGTCGCTTCCACGAATGCTCCTGTGCTCATTACGGGTGAATCAGGTACTGGCAAGGAACTCATTGCCCAAGCCATCCACGAACTGAGCCGACGGGCTGATAAGCCTTTCGTGAAGGTGAACCTCGGCGGCATTTCCACAGCCCTCTTTGAGAGCGAGATGTTCGGACACAAAAAGGGTTCCTTCACCGATGCCAAAAGCGACCGTACAGGGCGTTTCGCACTTGCAGAGGGAGGCACCATCTTCCTTGATGAGATTGGTGAACTGGAACTGGCAAGCCAAGTGAAACTCCTGCGTGTGCTTCAAGACCAGACCTATGAGGTGTTGGGTGACAGCGTGACCAAACGAGCTGACGTGCGTGTGGTGTGCGCCACCAATGCAGACCTTCGTCAGATGGTTAACGACAAGACCTTCCGCGAAGACCTCTTCTATCGCATCAACATCATCCACCTGCATCTGCCACCTCTGCGCGAACGCCAAGAGGACATTCCCCTGCTCGTGGAGCACTTCATCCGCCAAACCTGTGTCACCAACGGTTTACCCATCGCGACCGCCTCTCCCGAAGCCATCCAATACCTCCAAAGCCTCCCCTTCCCAGGCAACATCCGCGAATTGAAGAACTTAGTGGAAAGGACATTGCTCATGAGCGCAGCCCCCTCCCTCACCTCCCCCAAAGGGGAGGAGAAACCATGCGGGATGCAGCTTGCAGCAGAAGACTTCCAAGCCAATATACAAGAGACCAACACACCGAAGGAGCCCCTCCCCCTTGGGGGAGGATGGGAGGGAGCTACCCTTGAAGAAATCGAACGGAACTCTATTGCCGCCTCCATCCAGAAGCACAACGGCAACCTCTCGCTCGTGGCAAAAGAACTGGGCATCAGTCGTGGGGCACTCTATCGAAAGATAGAAAAACATGGGCTTTGAAGAGTTGAGGGTTTAGAGTTTAGAGGTTAGAGTTTAGAGGTTAGAGTCGAGAGGTTAAGGTTAAGGTTATCGTTAAGGTTAGAACAAAACATGAAGATACAGCATTACTTCCTGTTGCTTGCACTCATCATTGTCGGTGTGTTTGCCGCTCTGATGTGGTTGACGTTTAGCATCCGTCCCGTCATCTTTTATGTGACAGAGGGGGTGCTGGTGGTGGTGATAGCCTATCTCATTTTTTTCTATCGAAAAGTCATCCGTCCCATTGACGCGCTGACCAGCGGTATGGAACTGTTGCGCGACCAAGACATGAGCACCACACTCTCAACCACAGGACAGAAGGAAACTGACGAAATCGTGAAGACCTTCAATGCCCTCATCACCCGACTGCGCAATGAGCACCTGCGACTTGACGAACAAAACACCTTCCTCAACCTGCTCATTGATGCCTCACCGATGGGTGTCATCCTCTGCGACCTCTCAGGCAATATCAAATCCATGAATCCTGCCGCCAAGCAGATGCTCACGCCTGCACTTTCAGAAGCGCTCAAATCCCTGCCGTTGGGAAAGGACACGACTCTCCGACTCAGCAACTCCCAGATTTATCACATCTCCCATCTATCCTTCCTTGACCGAGGCTATCAGCATCCCTTCTTCCTCATCGAGTCGTTGACCTCGGAAGTGATGAAGGCAGAGAAAGCCGCCTACGAAAAGGTCATCCGCATGATTGCACATGAGGTGAACAACAATGTGGCAGGGATTGTGAGCACCTTAGACCTCATCCAGACTGAAGTACCCGAAGGCACAGCACAAGAAGCCCTCGAAGCCAGTCGAGAACGCACCCAAAAGATGGCTGAGTTTGTCACACGCTTTACCAATGTGGTGAAAGTGCCCGAACCTCAACTCACGCTCTGCGACCTGAGCGAAGAAGTGGAGACGTGCCACTCTTTCCTCGAAGGCCTCTGCCAAACCCACCACATCCGTCTGACTCTTGACCTCACTGATGAGGCCACACCTGTCCATCTGGACACCACCTTGTTCCAACAGGTGCTTGTAAACATTGTAAAGAACGCCATCGAAAGCATCAGCAATGAGGGTGAAATCCGCATAGAAACCCAACCCAAGACCCTCATCATCACCGACAACGGCAAGGGCATCTCTCCTGAAGTCGCCCAACACATCTTCACCCCTTTCTATTCCACTAAACCTCAAGGACAAGGGCTGGGATTACTCCTCATTCGTGACATCCTCACCAAACACGGTTGCACCTTTACCTTGCTGACCAATCCAGATGATGGCTTGACCCGTTTCACCATCATGTTCCCATAACAAGAGTGTCCATTTCCGAACAGTAAAGTGTCCAGAAATGGACACTTATTTTTTAAGCTACTACTGATAATCAATACATTAGTATTTTGGCACGTTCTTTGTATTATAAATATGGAAAAAACAAAGAACAAGATGAATAAACTTCTTATCTACCTTCGCCAAGCCCTCCACATGATGAAGGAGGAAAAGCTCTTCTCTGGCATCTATATCGTAGGAACAGCGCTGGCAATTGCATTCACGATGGTGATTGCTGTGGTGTATTACGCCAAGTTGGCAGACATCGAGCCAGAAGTGAATCGGAGCAGGACGGTGTATGTGTTGCCGATGTTGGAGATTCCCAAAAACGGATACGAGCTCAAGGAACCGACAAATTTTTACAGCTTAAACGAGATGAAGGAATGGTTCTATCCGATGAAGAGTGCGGAGGTGATCAGCGCCAGCATTAAAATATCTGATTTTTTCAGAGACAAAGCATACGCATGGTACAAGGACAGCAAGCCTGTTCCTGTGGTGGAGCGATTGGTGGATGCCAACTTCTTCAAGGTCTATCACTTCCACTTCGTTTATGGACGGCCTTTCGCACCAGCGGACAGTCTTTCGCCCATCTGCATAACTGTTTGGCAAGGAAGTTAATCCTGTCGGCAAGGTGCTTACTGCCACCACAGACCTCCGTGTGGTGGGGGTAATAGAACCGACCTCGTCCATTGCGGAGCAGAGTTTCGGTCAACTTTTCATACCTCAATCCGATGGTGCCAATATGATGACCATTGTTCTGAAAGAAGGATGCAGCGTGGCTGATTTGGAGAAGGAACTGGAGGAAATTGCCCACAAGCGGAGTGTCAGCAGCAAGAATCTGGATTATTCTTTCGAAAACAGAATATGGCCCCATGCCCAACTGCAATTGTCGGGGGGCAGGGAACTCTCTTCATGGAAGGACATCCTCCTTGCCCTCTTTCCACAAATGTTCGTGCTGCTGCTTGTACCTGCCCTCAACCTGAGCGGATTGGTGGCAGCACGAATGAAACGCCGACTGCCTGAGATGGGGGTGCGCAAGGCTTTCGGAGCCAAACGGAGAGAACTGCTCCATCAAGTCATCACGGAGAATCTGGTGCTCACCCTTTGTGGCGGCATCGTCGGTTTGGTCATCACTTGGCTGTTGCTCTACGTGTTTCGTTCGTGGGTGTTCTTTGCCGTCAGCAACCACGCCACCACGATGCCCGAACCGACCATTGAGGGCGAAATGCTTTTCTCGCCCCTCATTTTCCTCATTGCTCTCGCGGTATGCCTCATCGTCAATTTGATGTCAGCTGCCATTCCAGCGTGGCTCAGCCTTCGCAACCCGATTGTTGAATCCATGAATCAGAAGAAATGAAACAGATATTGAATAATCTTTGGAGCCAACGGGCTCAGAACGTGTGGCTGCTTGCCGAACTGGTGTTGGTGTGCTTTGTGGCATGGAAACAGCTCGACCCGATTGCCGTGAGGATGTACTATAAGAGTTTACCAAAGGGCTTTGATTGCGAACGACTGGTGGTGGCACAAACTTCCATCACTGATATTCGGTGGTTTGAAGGTGACAATGCGGATAGAGTCCTTGACCAGAAAACTAGGATTCTCAAACAGAAATTGCAGGCATCAGACGAAGTGGAACAAGTGTGTATACTTTCTCAACTCTATGGCTTGTTGGCTCCTCGAAACATGTTCTCTCACAGTGTTGATAACGAAGGTGATCTATATGCGTATGGAGATGACACCGTTCATGTATATGAAAATCTCTACCTCAAGAACGAGCACTTCTTCGAGACCTACGGCATCCATGCAGCAGAGGGAAGCCCATCGGTAGAGGAACTATCCAAATTAGATCATGGCATAGTCATCAGCCGCTCCCTTGCCGAGCGTCTCTTTGGATCTGCTAAAGCCGCCATCGGCAAAGATATTACTCACTCATTCTTTATAGAAGAGGAATGGGTGACAAGTTATCGCATCTGTGGAGTGGTGGAGGATGTTCATGTGTCAGAAATTTCCTTCGACACTTGGCAACGCTATGTTCCTACCACCGATAACCCCTTACGTTATGTTCACAGCCAGCTTCTCATCCGCCTGAGACCTGATGTGAACGTGCGACGCTTTGTCGAGGAGCAGAACTTCCGTCTTCGGCAATTCGCCACTGACGGCTTGGCAATCGTCTCCTTCACCCCTTACGAAGACCTCACCACGTCCAAGAATCAGTTTGCTTCGCCCATGCTCTCATACGATTTCAATCTTTCTGTCGCCACAGCCCTGTTCTTCCTCATCAACCTCTGCTTGGGTGTCATCGGCACCTTCTGGATGCAGACCAAGAGACGCACGGAAGAGTCGGGCATCATGCGAGCATTCGGGGCTACGAAGCGACGCATCATGGGCTTGTTCCTCGCAGAGGGCTTCGTGCTCACGACCATCAGCATGCTCATCACCTGTGTGCTCTACATCAATTATGTGAAGACAGGATTAGGGGAGTTGTGCATCCCCTCTTCCACACAGCCCGACCCAACATGGGTGGCAGACAAACCCCTGCACTTCCTTATCATCTCAGGCATCGTCTATCTCATCATACTCCTAACCGTTTCCATCGGCATTCTTATCCCTTCATGGAACATCGTCAGGACAAAACCTGTGGAGGCGCTGAGAGAAGAGTGAAAGACCCTCTCTGCCCTAAAGGGCATCTCCCCCGTAGAGGGGGAGACCAAGCGGGGTGTAAGGGGGTGTAAGGAAAAAATGGTAATAAGAAAACTATTATGACAGAAACAAAGAATAAACAAGCTGGATGGCAACTCACCTCCCAATTATGGGGGAGGGGATGGGGGAGAGGGCCTTTATACCTCCGCCAAGCCCTCCACATGATGAAGGAGGAGCGGCTGTTCTCCAGCATCTATATTGCAGGAACAGCGTTGGCGGTGGCATTCACGATGGTGATTGTGATGGCCTACAACTTCAAGATAGCACCTGTCTATCCTGAGGTGAACAGGACTAACACCTATTATTGGAACAGCCTCAGAGCGTTCAATCATGATGGAGATAACGAAGACGCCTTCGAACATGGAGTAGGGTATGCGATGGTGGAACGGCTGAAGAAGATGAAGAGCGTGGAGAAGGTGGGTGTTACACACTTGACATCGGGTGACCAGCTTTGCTTGATACAGAAACCGGGTGGCGACAGCAAGAAAGGATTCAAGAAATATGTGGACGACGGCTTCTTTCAGGTATATGAATTCGAGTTCTTGGAGGGCAGGCCTTTTACACATACGGAATGGGTGAGCAGCCAGAAGTTGGCGGTGATTACTGACAGACTGGCTCATAGAATATTTGGAACAAAAGAGAATCTGGTGGGCAAGGAACTGAGAGCGGCATCGGACGTGGCATCGGACACTCTGACCATCTGTGGCGTAGTGAGGGCTGGCAGCATCGTTTCTTCGATGAGTTATGCCGACCTCTACACTTGTTGCTATTCCAAGGATGACCTTTTTGACTATTGGGGATTCTCTTCCACTCAAGGAGTCATCATTGTCAGTCATGATGAGAAGCAGTTGCGGGCAGACATCAACGAGATGCTGAATCGTCTGAATGCAGAACTGAAAGCGAGCGGCGAGGACTGGAAGTATCTTCCCCCTGAGACAGCACTCTTCCCCCATTGGCAATTGGGGTTGAGCGACAACACGTTCAATGTGAATTATCAGCCGGGCGACTGGGTTTATATACTGCTTCTCGTCTTCATGCTCCTGTTGGTCCCCACCGTCAATCTGAGCGGCATCATCTCGGGCAGGATGGAGGCACGCCTCGCTGAGATGGGTGTCAGGAAAGCCTTTGGTGCCAAGAAGCGTGAATTGCTCTTCCAAATTATGGCTGAAAACATTGTGCTGACGTTCATCGGCTCAGTGGCTGGCTTGCTGATTGCTTGGGGCATTGTGAGCTGGGGCGGCATCTGGATGCTTGATGCGTTAGGTTTCTCCTACAACACAGCTTATTTCGTTGACATGAACGATTTCGTTGCCACAGGCGAAATGCTCTTCGCTCCTATCGTGTTCGGCATCGCCCTGTTCGTGTGTCTGTTCATCAACACCCTTGCCGCCATCGTGCCGGCTTGGTTGAGTTTAAGAAAACCGATTGTGGAATCTATGATGGAAAAGAGATAGAATCATGATACTCACATTAAAGAATCTTTGGACAAGACGCAGGCAGCACGTATGGCTCTGCGTGGAATTGGTGCTCATCAGTGTGGTCAGCTGGTTTGTGA
>JAEEGG010005981.1_pt1 | contig 28646 bp, 23 predicted proteins | sample 9134161 | NCBI WGS metagenome assembly JAEEGG01 (sample SAMN16246543, study PRJNA631951) | gut metagenome | biome: gut microbiome; feature: rumen; material: CR-attached | host: Bos | place: Iran: Karaj | collected 2018-10 | reverse complement strand
ATATGTCGCTAAACCAGTCTAATGGGATTTATGCACTGTAGAATTCCGTTCTGAAAAATAATTTAAGGTTTAAAAAAATTAAAGTTTGAACTAGCTCACGCCGCGATCTCGAACTATTACCCAAATTTCTTTTGCAAAATCTCTCATTAATTTGTCAACAGTCGGATCAGCATGTCCGGCAGTAGTATCAGCATAAAAATACTTCAAGTATTCTGCGGAAGTTTTGTAAGATGCAACGTCTTTATAAAAAATTAGTGATCGGTCTTTCTTTTCGCTGGTTCTTTTATCGTCTTCTAGCAAACGTTTATCTTTCCACAAACTAACTTTGTTCGTCCACAACAACAGAAATCCAAATATAAACGCGCCAAAAAACATTGTCAACAGAATCCAAACCGCAATAAATTTTGAATTTATTGCCATTGAACTTCCCCTTACAAGGTAAATATTTATTGAACAAAATATTAAAGAAAAAGCGAACAGCCCGAAATTCAGCATCTCAGATCGTTTCAGAGCTCTTGTGCTAAGGATATACACGTCTTTTATCGTATTAACTAATAATTTTTTTTCCATTTTTATCTCCATTTATAAAATCAATTCCTACTTTATGCTATTTTAAATTCTAGAAACAAAACTCCCAAAAACAGAATATGCTAAAAATCGAAATATGGTATAATAAACCATATTGTGTGATACAAGAGTTTTAAGCCACCGAGTGTGGCTTTTTTTGTTTTTGGGGTTTTGGTATTTGTTGTTTCTTAATTAGCCGAAACAAAGTTGCCTCAGAAACCCTTAACTCTCTAGCAATTCTAGCTACAGGCATTCCTTGTTCATACAGAGTTTTGAATGTCGCGATTTTTTCATCAGTCATAGTAACAGGACGGCCAGTTTTATAACAACCTTTCCGTTTTGCGCTTTCAATTCCCTCTCGCTGCCGTTCGTGGATCAGCTGCAATTCAAACTCGTGAATGCTACCCAATAGCTGCAGCAGAAGTTTTGATGTTGGATTTGAGCCGTTTTTTGAAAATTCAAAGCCCTGGGAGACAAAATGAATGGTACAGCCCTTATCTGTTACTATGTTAACGATCTCAAGCAGGTCTTTCAAATTGCGTGCTAATCTATCAAGTGAATGCACATACACATGATCACCTTCTCTAATATATTCTATCATTGCCTGCAGTTGTGGTCGCTCTTTAGTTTTCCCGGAAATTTTTTCTTCAAAAACTTTATCAAATGTCATACCGTCAAGCTGACGTAACGTTGTCTGATCGACAGTTGATACCCGTTTATAAGCGATTTTCTGACTATTCATAGAGTAAATCCGTTCAAAAGTATGACTGTGATATGAAACTGAAACATAATTGAAAAATTAAGACTTTTGCAATGCTTTTTACATCCAAAAAACGAACTATCAAAAGGTATACCTTTTGACATCATCTTCCTCTGTTCTTTTTTTCTAGTTGATCCATCAGTTTAGTCTGAGTATTGGACATACTTTGAGATATATTCAGATAATCTATCTGAAATTGCCTAATAAATGATACTGTTTTAGTAAAATTCATATTGTTTACTTTTAGCAAATTTTTATCTTTATTGTCTTGAATATCATCAATATCATCTTTCATATTTTTAGCAAAATCTTTCATAAATGAAGATATCTGTTCATTGTTTATATCTAATCTTAAAGATTTATCCAAAGCTTCTGTACATACCATAAGAGCTTTTCTGACAACCGTTTTAGGTTCATTAAAACATTTTTCACTTTTAAAAAACGAGATCAGCAACTTACGATAACTTCTGAATATATTGTTTGTTGAAAAACTAATTTGTTCGAGTTGATCTTCTGTTTGGTAACGGTTGGCAACATACTGATTTAAACAAAGTAAATTTGTCATGGTTTTGTACAGTTGCTTATCAAGTATTTCGTCTAGTTTTTCTTTTGATTTTTTTATTCTAGCCTTTGCATCACCTATGTTTTGCGCAGATAAAGTGCTATTCTCTTTGTTATCAAGATTTTTTTGATTATCAATAATGGAGTTGCTTGCAGAAATGAATTCATCATGCAAGCCAGTTAAATCGATAGGGAAAATTATTTTCTTACTTAATTTATTAAACTCTTTAATATTAGATTTATTTATGTATAACTTGTCAGGTTCTGGCTCAAAAAAATCGTATAACAAAAATAAAACTTTGTTGGTAGAATCAACCAAGTCCTTATGAGAGTCAGGCTTTGTTGTCCATAGTTTTAACAAATCATCACGTATAGATACACAAACTTCTTTGTTAAAAACGTTATTACTATAGTGGGCAGGGATATTTATTACTCCAATAACTCCGATGTCAAGTTCACATAAAACCCCTCTACTGAATAAATCGGCATTTCTAGCAGAACAACCAGCTAGGTCTCTTCCTAGCATTCCTTCCTCAATTTGACAACTGTCGTTTTGAAGGTCTTTACTATCCCTATCTATATGTTTAAATCTACCAAAAGGAGATCTATTAATTCTTTGAAACCTCGAAAAATCTTCATAATCTTCATAGTTTTCATACGATTTATCTTCTTCACGATAATAACACCTTGCTAAGGTTTTAAGAATTATAACTTCCCTAGATAAAAATAATTGCAAATCTTCTTCAAGTTCAAAGTCCAACTCGTTGTACTTTTTCAAATCTTCAGAATTATTTGTTTCAAGACATCTTTCAGGAAGTTTATTTTTTAAAAACTTATAATAATCAATCATTCCAAGAAATTGAAATTGCACATCTTCAGAAAAGATTAGCATTGCAGTATTTGTAATTTTGCTCATTATTTCAAAAATCTGTTCTAATCTCGTCAACCATGTCCATTATTCTTTGGAACTTCTCATGCTGTGCATTCTCGTATTTCCGATATTCTTCAGGATTATCTTCTTTCATTTTCTCCAACTTTGCGTATTTTTCGTCATATAATCTTTCAACTACTTTCACATGGTATTTGCAAACTTCATCTATGCTCTGTTCTAGTCTCAAATCCTCAAGGATAGAAATATTATGTTCATATCTAAATACCAGTATAAAAGCAATAGTTTCATCTTTACGAAATCTACTTTCATAGGCTTCAGCATCTTCTACCGCAGAAAAATCATTCAGTATTGCAAGCAAATAAGGAACATAAGGTGCTAAAAACAAAACTTTTTCTTCAGTGTTCTTTCCTCTAGCATGATCTAAAAGTATGGTATAGCATTTTTCATAATCCAGGGTATTTTCAATATCTTTATTGTAGCTGAATTGATATTTCTCACAATCTTCGTCTGAACATAGTCTTATTTCGTTTAAAGGCTTAACCAAATCTAAAATATTCTGAAAATTGTTATGTATATTTTCATCGAAAGGAAATCGGAACATTTTTTTATTCAATAAACATCTATCCCTTCTCATATTTACATTGAGCATAAAAGAATCATCCATTTCGATGCAATCACTACTACTCATTATCTTATCTCCATATAATTTGAGACTATTCTCTTTTGCAATAAACTAGATTTCAGGACAATAATAATTATTGTCTAAATCCAAAATCTTTTCCAGAACACGCACATTGCGTGCAGACATTTCATCCGGGTAGGACTCATGCAGAATATAAGCTTGATTTAACCCATAACCATCACCGGTAAAATTGATTGGATTCAAATCATATAACATAATGTTATTCTGATAATGAATAGATCGTTCCTGCAGTTCTATGAGATCATTCTGCCAGTAGCGGTAAAAAGCATCGCGCTGTTCTTCTGTCAGAACCGACCCATACTTTTGCTGGGCAAAAGGTTCTTCACATGCAAATGAATTATCCATCATGTTGATCAGATCCCTAGAGAAGACACTGATAATAAAATCATCGCGCCTGCGTTGATTCTCCGGTAATTCAAGATATTTAAAATACAGCTCATAATCATTATTGCATCCGCGATAGTGGCTGGCTATTTCATCCTTACTGTAAGGAAATACTTCTCCAGTCTTAAAGTTGGCAACATCGCAAGATTCGATTCTCTGCTTTACTACAGGATCATTCATGAGCTGATTAAATTCTTCATTGCTAACACTAGAACGCAAAGTAAAGTTACGTAAAAACGAACTTCTTAACATATCACTGCGAGCCATCATTAAAGCCTGCAATAATTTACCGGTATATTCATCCTTTGGTTTAGGCATCTCATAGGTGCAAAATTCATGAATACAGTCGAGTTCTGAGTTTCCCATGCCATAACCGTTAAAAATCTGCTCTGCTTCATAATAATCTTCATAATCTCCCAGATATCCAGGATTGTAGCCACTAACTGAAAACAGAGGCTTATACTCCCCTTTTTCAAAAGGACTACTGCGGTATTCTTCCTTAAGCGGTAGAAGTTCCCAGGGCATCAGGCCATTCAACTCTGCAAATTTAGCAAGAAGTTCATCTCTGGCCTGCTGTTCATCCTTATCGCCTGGATCAAAGTCAGCTCTTTCTGTTTCTACCAAATCAGCATCCCAGACGTAACTGTCTGATTTAACTTCGGCAAGAGTATGATGATTCTTAGATTCATTATAATTGCTGAAATCATTGAAATATCTGATGTAATCAGCTTCAATCTGCTTTTCCAATTCAGAATTTAAAAATTCTTCATTTTCAAACATCGCTTCAAACAGCTCAAAAAGTTTAGCTGCGTGAACTTCATCCTGCTCAATTTTAGAGTTAAAGATATGTAGCGAATGCTCACCGAAATAATATACATAGTCCCCAAAGAAACATGTTTCCAAATGTTTGATAATTACAGGACTTATTGCAGAATCTTCATTATTCAAATGAATGAACATTTCCAGCAGCAGCTTTATGAACAGTTCTGAATAACCGGAGGAATTTATAGCTTTGTCTATCTGATCTTCACATTCAGCAAGATACTGATTGAATACAAGTTGCTGTTTGCTGCTGGATTTCCATGCATTAAACTTGTCAGCAATACACTTCTTATAATCGTAAATTTTGCGCTGCAGAGTCTTGTCATTAAGTTCAGCCAGATCAAATGAAAATGGTGATTGTGAAAGATATTCCAACGTAATCATAAAATTTCCTTAAATTTCATTATCTTTTAATATATTTAACATAATACATACAAAATAGTAAGTAGTATCTATAAAATTGTGTAAAAAATCCGCGCTTTGCACGGATTTAACATACACTTTGGTTATATTCTTATGTATTCATAATAAAATTACCGTCTTATACCACCTCTCTTAATATTAGGCGGATCACGTTCATCGTCCGGATTATCGTGTTTCTGACTATTCTCCACTTCATCATCTACAGACAATTCTTCAATGTCGGCAAATTCCTCTAATTCCTCTGATTCATCAATCAATTCATCGCGAGAGCTGGTATCCAGTTCTTCCGCCAATTCATCTTGATTTTCTTCAGTGTTCCTCTGTTGTTCCTCACTTTCTGCCAATCCCTGATCCAGTAGTTTGATTTTTTCGAGAACTTTCTGCAGTTCTTCTTCCTGCGGAAATTTATCAACCAACTTGGATTTACAATCTTCTAAATTTGCTTCCAACAACTTTAGATTTGATTCACTCAAAGATTTACTGAGTGATAAAGATTTTTCAGTTACAGTAGTTTCTAACTTATCGATAATATCGAGAGGTTTTGTTTTTGGTACGGTAAACGACGTATGAACACTGTTGTTTTCAGGATTCTTCAACTCTAAATAAAAGACATTTCTAAGCCCGGATGTTGATGTACAGAGATTAAGAACAAATCCGTTATATGAACCGATTTTTTTCTTTTTCACATCACGAACATTGAATTCTTCAATGAGTTTAGCTATTTTTTTGCCTGCTTCCTTTTTATCTGTAAATTCAGTGTCAAAAAGTTTAACTGCAAAACCAGGTTTAGCGTGAATTTTAAGGTACTGCAGATCATCTGTAGCAGCAGATAAATGACGTTTTTCGCTCTCTATCTGTTTTGGTAAGATCTCTGTTACAGTTCGGTTAAGCTGCGACTGTTCCGCCTTGAAAGCATTTTTCATAATGAGAATCCTGTCGCGCTCATTTTCGGCTTCAAGCTTTTCCTTGATGCGATTATCACCGATTGCCAGAGCTTTAACTTCTGCAAAAGTCAGAACCGTTTCATCCAGCTCGTCACAGGTGCGGGCCGGAGATTTAGTAGTCATAATCTGTGATATGAACTTTTGCTTTGATTCCTGCATCTGCCATAGGTATGCATCGAATGTACCCTTTGTAATATAGTTGTAAATTTCAACCTCCTTGTTCATATTGCCTGGGCGAACAATACGACCGTTTCGCTGAGCAATATCGGAAGGTCGCCAACCGATATCAAGATGGTGCAATGCTTTTAATCGCTTCTGGAAATTAGTTCCAGCTCCCATTTTCTGTGTACTGCCGATTACAATGCGAACATCACCACTATTCACTTTATCGAATAGCGACTGTTTTTCTTCGTCGGTAGCATAATCATGGATAAATGCAATTTCCTTTGCAGGTACTCCATAATTATTAACCAGTTTGTCTTTGATATCGTCATATACATAGAACTTATTTGCATCACGATCCTTTTCACTGGCAGGCGGTGTATTCTGATCACAGAAAATTACCTGTGTCAGTTTGTCTGATTCTGTCTCTTTATAGATATCGTACACTTTGCCGATTAAGGTATTAACCTTACTGTCAGGATCATCATCTGCAGACGTATCATAAGCGCGAGGATCAAGTCCTAAACTTCTGCCTTCGTGAGTAATTTTCAGCATATTGTCATCGCGCGGATCTACTCCACCTGAATGTATTTCGTTAGCGCGGTATGACAAATCTTGAATTGCAGCTTTCTGAAATTCATTTGCTTCAACAGCTATAGTAGTCTGTTTAACAGAAGGAAGATTCAGATTAAGTTCAGACTGCATTTTGATATCGGCTATTTCTTTGAAGGTGTTCATTAGCTCCGGTACATTGTTGAAGGCGTTTAGGGAAGTTCTCGGTTCAAACTTATCACCTACGACATCTACTTTAGTTTCTGTGCTGATATGACCAAAATTAGATACCCAAGAATTGAAATTATGAATATCCATTTCCTTCAAGCGATCTTCTTCCAGGTATTTCTGCATCACAAACATTTCAGTCATAGTATTTGATACAGGTGTACCAGTAGCGAAAACAACAGCATTTTTACCATTTTCATTCAGATAATGCGTTTTGGTGTATAAATCCATCGCTTTAGCTGAGCCGATAGTCTTCATACCCTTAACATTCAATGTTGAAATAACACTTAAATTCTTAAATTCATGTGCTTCATCCACAAAGAGTTTATCAACTCCAAGCTGCTCGAAATACAACCCGTTCATTGAGTCATTTTCTGCGGCGTTCATGGCTTTGTTAAGCTGCGTTTTCAGGGCATTAATCCTTTTGATCATTGCCTGATACGTTGCTTTGTGGCCATCATTGTCGTACAACTCACTGGCCATAAGTTTATTTAAATCGTCAATCATGTTGCCAAAGATGTTAGCTTTTCTTTCAGGTGATACCGAGATATAGCTTAAAGCCTTATGTGGAATAATTACCGCATCACAGTTAGATGCGGCAACACGACTAAAGAAATTAACCTTTTTATCGCCTTCAAGCTGATCTTTGGTTCCCACCATCAATTTAGCTGCAGGATATAATTTTCTGAATTCCTGCTCGGTCTGCACAACAAGATGATTAGGGACAACAAGCATAGACTTATTGCACTTTCCTAATCGTTTGCTTTCCATCGCTGCCGCAATCATTTCAAATGTTTTACCTGCACCGACTTCGTGAGCAAGCAAGGTGTTATTTGAACCCTGCACCATTCTGGCAATGGCATTGAGCTGATGCGGATGTAGCTTAATTTCGGTATTGTGGCCCGGCAGAGTCAGGTTAGAGCCATCGTATTCACGAACTTTGAATGAATTGAAGCGTGCATTAAAAATATCCTCTAGCTCTTTGGTTCTGTCACGATCAGACCATATCCAGTTTTCAAAATGAGCTTTCAAAGATTTGAGCTTTTCTTCCGCCACAATAGTTTTCTTGTTATCGCGAACCGGTACTTCCTTTGCTATAGCCTTGTCAGATCCTTTTTGCGGAACATAAACAGTCTGCTTAATCGGTTTTCCGTTTTCATCAACAGCATAAACTACCGGATTTTCCATCTTAAAAGCACAGTCCATTAATGATATAGCGTTGAATTCAGGTATTCCTAAATCGCTGACAATCTTTTCCTGGTTATCAAAAACACCGCGCAATGAATATTTTGCAATTTTCCGAACCCAAGAATCATCATTGAACATTAATGAGCCAGTAGCCTGGCAATATTCTACTTCCAAATTTGCGAATGAACGTTTGACTTCTGAGTTTACAGTATAGGTATCATAGAAATGGTTGCAATCTTTAGTCAGTTCTTCCTTAATAAACTGGTTGTAAAATTTTGCCGGAATCCAGGTATTTCCAAGTTCCGCCTTAATATCTGCAGAAGTAAGTCTCTTAGGCATAGCACGCTGCAGCTCCTCCACATTATGAGTTAACCCTGCTTTTTCAGCAGATTTAATCTTCTGTGGAATATTGCCGGATAGATATTCACTTCTGGTAACATACATGCCAGGTATTCCTTCATCTTTCCATTCTTCCGTTAAAGGAATTGAAGGATCTATGAAAATTTGATCACCCAGTTCACTTATTAACTCTGAATATTTGTGCGGTGTTCCCACCAACTCAGCCATATATGGCAGATTAACGAATCCATATTTATTGACTGACAAATTCAGAGCATCGGTTGCATTGCTAGCTTGAGTAATATTTACATTAGGCGATATGGTCAATTCGGTAAACATATCGGCCAATCCCACAAATTTAGTAACCTTTTGTGTTTTAACAGAGCCATCACTCTTTAATACAACATTACCTGCTTTATCAAGTTTTGGTTCGTCAACTGTTTCTGTATTTTCCAGATTCATCAGGAAATTTACAGAGGAATCATTCCTGAAGATTTTTTGAACGTCGGATTTAAAGATTCGATCATGCTTAGCTACAAATTGGTTGTAGGTATCATTAAGCACTTTCTGCTGATCTAAAACAACGTTTTTAGGTAAATCGTCAAGCTGCATATTTATGAGCTGATAAGCCGCATCTCTCAAATTTACACAGTCAATCACGGAATCCTTCAAAGATGCAGGAGCGTTCGGGAACGCAACAAAATGCTCTTTTTCGGTATGATAATAAAGTTCATTATCCTGAACAAAGAATTTCATCTTGTCCATTTTCGGATCAAATTTCATCTGTTCAACTTTATCCATACTTACATCAGCAGCATAAGCAAATATGTTATTTTTCTTGTCGGTCTGCTTATCAATGCTCTGATACCATTCAGGAACTTCATCTGCAAGAGGATCAATTACATCTGTCTGTATAGGCTCGATTGTTCCATGAATTTGAGCGATGGCATTCATGAATACTTTCTGCGTTTCTAACTTAACAGTTGACTGATCCTGCCAGAAATTAGGCGGCAGAACTTCCAAATCACGTTCGTCCTTGTTGTATCGGCTTTCGCGAGTAGTCATAGAACCCACAACCATTTCAGGATGTTCAGTAAAGTATGAATTTACATAAACATAATTTTCCGGCAGTTCTTTTTTCTTTTCATCCGGTTCACGGTAATTATCAGAAACACCTTCTGCTGTGAGTGAATCTACCCATGAATTCTGAGCAAGTGCTTCATCTTCTGAAAGTACACGGTCGCGTTTTTTGATAAACAGAATATCACTTATTACATTGGTCCCACTGTCATCAAAGGTATTGCCTGGCATTCTGATTGCACCCAGCAATTCACCGCGCTGGGCCAGATACAGACGATGCCTGTTGTCCTGGGAATCCATTGTCTGATGTGTAGTCATCAAAGCAATTACTCCGCCAGGTTTAACCTGATCTAACGATTTAGCCAGGAAATAATTATGAATGGTGAAATTCAACTTATTGAACTTCGGATCATTCACATAATATTTTCCAAAAGGCACATTACCAATAACGGCATCAAATTTATTTGATCCGCCGATAGTCTCAAATCCGGCAACTGTAATGCTAGCATCCGGGTAGAGACATTTAGCAATTTGACCGGAAACCGGATCAAGTTCCACACCTTTGAACTTAACTTTGTCCTTCAAATCTTCGGGACAACATCCGATAAAGCGGCCTGTACCGCAACTTGGTTCCAGAATGTAGCCGCCTTTAAAGTTCATATTTTTCAATGCGGTATAAATACCGTCGATAACGTTAGTAGGAGTATGATATGCAGTAAGAGAGTTCTCTGACGCATATTGAAATTCATCCTCGGTTAAAGCAGCTTTTACATCTTTAGACATTTTGCTATCGTTGCGAGGATCTAGAATATGAGCAAGGCCGCCCCAACCGGAAAAATTGGAGAGCGTAACAAGCTGTTCATGGTTAAGGAATGTTTCTTTGTCTGTAGGATAAAGATTGTTTTCATTGATTTCTCTTAACAGTTTAGTTGCTTCCAAATTTCCCAAGCATCTAACTGATTTGCTAGTATTAGGTTGAAGTCCGCTATCGTGCAAATCGAAATTTCTGACACTTGTAATTGCAGGCATAACCTTTTCAGGTTCAGTAGCATTAGCAGATGTAGTTTCCTGAACAATATTTTCAGAAGGTTCAAGACTTTCCTGAACTGTTTGCTCAGTTGCAGTTGCAATTGTTGCTTCCGGTTCCGGCTGCACAGTAACTTCTTTTTTAACATTCAATTCTGGATATAGAACTCTCTGTGTTGCAGCAGCAGTTATAGATGAAATTTCTTCTGTAAATGCTGACTCGGAAACGGAGGACGAACCGAATGTTTTTCTCAAATCTTGATAAAGATATGACGGAACATGCACGGTTGCAAAACGATCCTCAGTAGACATTGAAGCTCTGTTGGAAACTAGTGAATCAGGCTGTAGTCTGCTGTCTTTGAACTTATACTCGAAAAAGATCCCGGAACCGTCAATTTGCATATTGTCAGCCAGGTAATCTTCAAGCTGCTTACGGTCCTGCTGATTTTCAAAATTACCAGTTTTATATAAATTTACCAGTATATCGAAAGGATCTTTTTCAGTCTGGTTCTGATTCTGTTCTGGTGTTTGCACAACAGTTTCAGTATTCTGCTGTTCCTGTGGCGCAATGTATTCATCATAAAATGCTTTCAGCGTTTTTGAATTTGCATCGCGGATCTGTCCAATGAACTGTTCGATTGGATAATCACGCAAACTTTCATTTTTGCTTTTATACCAGCTCGGATCATAAATTTCGCCATCGCCATTTTTGAATTTAGCCACATCGTCATCTGCATAAATAATTGAGCTGAACAAAGTAGATTGATTCAATACATCCAATCTGGCATTTGCAAAAGCTTCACGATTGAAAGCAGGTGATTCTTGAGCAGAAATATCAGTAATTATGCTGTCCTTAATTGAATCACTGGCACGAAGGATTCGAGTTGTATCAGCAACTAGGCTGTTAATCGAATCACCTAAATCATACCTGTTTCGGATAACACTTTGATTAGAGCCAAATTCAAATTCATCAGGATAAATCACTGATACAGAAGTTTTGGTAAAACCGCGTTTCGGCTCCTGCTGCAGATTTTTCATCCACAGATAATCATTACCATCTTTAAGAGTTTTGAATTTGCGGGTATTCTGCCAATCCTGTTCAGGATATAAATCAGGTCCGCCTTCTGACCAATGCATATATACCATCGGCGGCATAGTACCTTCATTTATTACTTGATTCAGAGCATCCTGATTTAACGCAATACCGTCAATCAAATCAGCTCTGGTAAAATCTTCTTTTTCCGGGTTATAGCTGGTAAGAAGTTCATCCGTTGAATCTGATAAATCCCAGTCCAAACTCGTATATTCATTTGTATAATTTTCTGAATTAAACAAAGGCGAAATCGGTATGCAGGCATTGATTTTTTCAAATTTTTCATAATCAATGGTTTGAAAATAACCGACAGTGCGACCGGATTCATAGATCTCTTTTAGTCTGTTTCTATCTGTTGGTACTTCTCTATCATCCACAGTGAGAGAAACATCATACATTTCTTCAAATTCTCTCAACGCTTCATTACCGCGCTGCCAGAGCTGACGATCAATTATTTCAGTGACATTGACTGAATTAAATTCATTAGTCTGTAATCTTGCAAGCTGTGTCAGTACCGGATCTGTATCATTCTTTGATAACAGATATGCAAGTTCTTGAGATTCTTTTTCACCATATTGAGCTTTTACAAAATCAGTAATAGCTGGTTGCCATTGTTCTGCGATTCGTGAACCAAAAGCGTTAAGCATATTGTCGGAAGTTGCCATAACTGCCGGTTGTTGTCCGGCATCTTTACATTCCTGAGATAAAGAAACCAGTGTATCGATAAACTGCTTTTTCATTTCTGGCGTAAACGGTTTTGGTTCAAGTCCGCGTGCGGAAAGTTTTACCATATTTTTGCGTTCAAAATCTTTAACTGCCAGGAAAGACACCAATTTAATATAGTTATCAGAATCAGACAGATTGAATTTTTTATTTTCAATATCAGAAAAAATGCTCGGTGATGGTTCTCTTTGGCTCTGCTCTGTTGAAATATCGTTAATATCATTCTGTTGACCAGATATCTGAATTTCTGAATTTTCTGCAGGATGTTCCTGAACCTGCGGCGGTTCTTCTCGGAGTGTTTCCATGCTCTGAATTTGAGCCTGCTGCTGTTGAATGATGATTTCTTTTTCTGAAAGCTGTTTTGATAATTGATTGAGGGAGGTCTGCTGCTGATTTATGGTTGCTTGTAACTGTTGATTAAAGGCTTCCATCTGCTTCTGGAATGCTTCCTGCTGCTGTTTCATTGCTTCTGCAAACTGTTTCTGTAATTGTTCCTGTTGCAGCTTTAAAGCATCCTGCAGAGTTTGATCCGGTGCGTTAGGTGCTTTTTCCTGGGTAGCCCGGATTTCTTCTTTTGTGGCATTTTTGCTTTCCTGCAGTTGTGGTGCTACTGTCGGCTGTTGTGCCTGTTCCGCAACTTGCTCCTGTTCATCCGAATACTGATATTGATTCATTGCTGTTTCGTCGTTCTCAACTAATCCTGAAACAGCTTTACCTTCATTACCAATATACTTTTTCTGTTCTTCTGCAGAAATTACAGCAGCGGTAACCTGTTCCACCGGTTGTTGCGGAGTCTGCTGACTTATAAAATTGCGAACACGGTTTGATACCTTGTTAGCCTGAATAATTCCATCGCTTATCTGATCTACAATTCTGACAGCTCTTTCAGCATCAGATAAACCTTCTGCTGCAAGCTGTTCATCATAATTTCTGATAGAATCAACAATATTCAAGTCAGCATCGGAGCTGTTGAAATTGAAAGCATCCTCAATAAATCTGGTTGCAAGATCTGTATGAATTGGAGCAACGCCTGACGGCAGTTCTGCAGAAATTGAACCGGATGCAACAGTGCTGAAAGCATTGTGATAGTAGACTGCAGGATCTTCCGACTGTTCGCGAGCTGGCATTTGATTATTCTGAATGTAAGCATCAGCACTGCTCTGCTGAAACTGCTGTTTCGGCTCGTCAAGTTTGGCCAAAATTTCCGGCGATAACTGACACTGTGATAAATTAAAAACTACCGCTGTTTTTTTAATTGGTTTTTCCAACCACACTTCCTTACTGCTCTTTTCGCCGTTTTCATCCGTAGTGGTTATGGTCTTTTTCCATTGCCAGGAAACTATTTTAGTTCCATGCGTGCCGCGTGGTAATCTACCACCTAATTCCTGCAACTGTTTGAAAGTCACCCAGCGCTGATCAGTAAAGCCATTTTTAAGCGCTGCCGCCGACAGCGCCAACTGATTTATCGCGCTGACCGGATTGCCCTTACCATCAAGCTGCTTTCCCGGATTATGATTTGTATTAAGCTCTTTGAGCGATGTTTCAAACATCGATAATGCAATGTCTTTGACATATTCTTTGTATTGCTGCTCTGCTTCTGCAGAATCAACATCCCTAATTGAATTAACGTATCTCATGTTTTATCCCTTAAAAAATTAATAGTTAAAATCCCAGCCTTCATTTTCCAATGTAATTTTTAAATCTTCACATTCTTCAACCATCTGCTTCAAATTCCGGTAATAGAGTGAATCTGTTTTACCTGCTGCAGTAAGTTCCTGCAGCTCATTCTGCAGATTTTGCAATTCTCCTGAATAAACAATGTCGAAATTATCAACATCCTGATCCTCAATTGAAGACAATTCCTGTTGTTGCTGTTCTTCACGCAACAACTCTAAAAATTCATTTGAATCACAAACTTGTTGTGTCGGATGTGTGATGTAAATTGCGTGTGACTTATTTCTATTTTTTTCTGACATCTAAAAAAATCTCTTATCTGTGAATACCCTGAGATTGTTTTTTGGTATTTACTCGTTTCTGCTCGTTCTCAACTTCTACTGTTTCATAATTTTTCAGAATTTCAGGAAGTTCAGAGTTTTCAGGCTTATAGTAAGTCCAGGTTTTAGATTCATCACTAAAGTGGGCATTTGCCTGATGAAGTTTTTCTCTGAGCTCCTCAGATTTTGCCGCCAGCGGAATTTTAAAGTCCATACGAACATGTTTAACCAGATTTGCTTTAGGTACAATTTCTGAGTTTTTGAGTACGTCAGGTAATGGATTGTTCTTTGTTGTTACAAACATCCAGCATTGATAGTCTGATGACCAATGTGCGCCAGCATCTTTGATTTTCTTGCGAAATTCCTTGCTAGTTTTAGCTTCCGGCACTTTAAGATATACAGGTTTCTTCTGCAGATTTTCAGGTTCACAAACTTTCAATCCTTTGATTTCTTCCGGTGTTTGCTCTTTCTTTGACATCATAAAATAGTATGATTCATGCTGATAGTCCCAGGAAATACCCGGATATTTGTCATGCAGTTCTTCCTTGCCCTTGAGTTCTGCAGGAACTTCAACAAAGACCTTTTTCTGAAGATCATCATACGGAACTGTCTTGAAACCTTGCAACGCCGCAGGAATTTCACCATTGATTTCATTTACCTTCCATAACTTCTGATCGTAGTCGAATTTTGCTCTGTTCTCCCTGAGAGCCGCCTTCACCGGATCTGATAACTCCTCTTTGCTGATTTGCAGATATTTGTCTACAATCCTGGTCATGGTATTCGGATCTACCTGCTCAAATGATTGTAGGATATTTTCGTCATTTACAGCGCCGGGAACGTAGTACCAGCATTTATAAGAGTTATCCCACCTTGCACCTGCATCCTTAATCGTTTTCCTTAAACCTTCATCGGTTTTTGCATCCGGTGCGCTAAAGTACACGCGATCTTTAGGATTGCTGAAAGGTTCAGAATTTTCTTTGTCAAAATCACTCATTTTTTACTCCATTTCACAAGTGAATAATTTAAATTAAGCCAGTTTGCCCACTGGCGAGCCTTGTTAATCAGCTTGCGCTGATATATCAAATTGTATTTTTCAGTTCTGGAATGATAGTTTGCAGCTCTTTGCCACACGGTTCCGCTGTCATTTTTCAAGTGATTCCCAACACGCCATGCGGCAAGAAAAAATGAATAACAGCCCTCAGAGCTTGCCAATTGTTCAAAATCTTCTCCGTATTTTTTCGATAAATCGGAAAGATATGCAGAGTTAAACTGCATATATCCGTAATCGTTGGATTTGTTCTGGTTGACCGATTTGGTATCAGGCGTGCCTCCTTCAATTTCAGCAATTGCAAGCATAATATCTGCTGGTACACCGTAGGCGACAGAAGCAGATATTGAGCATACGATCCTCTCTTGCTCTAGTGGCGGTAAGTCAGCAACTATCATTTGATTTCCTTAGTAGTAGAACGGAGAACCGATAACATTTCCGGTCTGATCCAGCACTTTTACCATACTCAAAGTACCTATACAGTATTTAGGTGTATTTGACGCTGGTCCCTGATTTCCGTGAACACAACCTGTTCCCTCAATATACTTACGAGGAACGGTGTATGTTTCATATTCAACACATTGAAGTTTCATGTATGGTCTGCCATAGCTAGTATGGGCTTCCCGTTCCACCTCTCGGATACATCTTGTTTCCTTGTGTTCAGCAACTACAGCAACATAACCAGTTACAACTCGCAAGCCTGAATTGTCAGTTCCGTCTTCCGTACAAGAAGACAAACTTGGAAACGGTGATTTACCGTGTTTGATTCGATGTTTGAATTCACTGTGCGCTCCGTTACATTCCGGTGACGGAAAACCTGCAGGCGCACACAACCAGATTGCACATTCATCCTGAGATGAAGCGCTGACCGGATTGCCGCATGAAAGCGCTGCCATAGCAGCAAGTAGAACTATTTTTTTCACCGGGAATTTCCTCCTGTGGTATTAGAATTATTAGTGTTGATATTTGCTTCCTGCTGACGGTGATATTGTTCACGTCCAGCATTGAAAGCCTTAATTGGATGACAGTGGGTAACATTTCCAAGTCCAGTGCCTATAGCTTTCATGGATGCTCCGACAGCTTTAATAGTTTGATTACGAGCAAAAGCACCGGCTTGAATACCTTTGTTGCCCAAAGCTGTCTGAATAGAACCACCTACGGCAAGACCTACTACACCGCCTGCAGGACCGCCGAGAACAGTTCCAATTCCTGCACTCACAGCAGGTATGAATGAAGTGGCTGATGCTACATCTGCAACAGCCTTTCCTGCTCTTGCTCCCGCTTTTGCTACAGTTGCAGCACCAGCGGCAGCTTTAGTTGCATACATTTTGGCAGTCGCAGCAAATCCTTGAGGTTGTTGTGAAGATGCAGTTGAGTTTGCGGACTGACTATCTGACGATGCTGAAGTTCCTGCTTCAGATGAAGTTGTACCTGTACTTGATGAACCATTATCACTTGTAGATCCTGCAGAAGAACCTGAAGAAGCAGATGTAGCAGAAGTGCCACTGGAACTGCTATCTGATGGACTTGCATTACTGCTTGTTGAAGATGAACCTTTTGCTGACGGAGTCGCTCCAGAACCACCTGAACCGCTGCTAGGATTGGAACTGTTTGAATTGTTACCGGATTGTGATTGATTTCCCGAATTCTCAGTATTTCCTGTTCCTGCAGTTGGATTCCCAGAATTCTCTGTATTAGTTCCTGCTGGTGAATTTCCTCCTTCTGTCGAACTGTTCATACTGGACATATTTTCAGTATTCTGACTATTTGCACTGTTTTGAGAATTGTCAGATCCTTTTGATGATTTACTGTTTCTTGCTGATTCATACTTTCTTCCAGCTAATTGCGATACTTTCTCAATTCCTGAAGAAGCAGCACAACCAACAGATATTGTTGCTTTTCGAGCTTGACCATACCCTTTAGAAATCATGCTTCCAGTCTGTTGCGGACTCGAAGTATTCATTGAAGTAAAGTTGCCACTGAATAATTGTGCAATTTTGGATGGTACTATATGGGATACAAACAATAAAATGAGAGGATATAGCAACATTGCACATCCAAAAGCTACTATAGATTCCAAAGGAGGATCATTATGAATTAATTTTGTAAAGTAATCATTTAGTCCAGATTGTGTTCCTACTTCCATCATTGCACTTATAATTAGAATTATTGCTAAGTATTGAGAAGCTGTAGATATAATTGCTCTGAAGTATTGAATTGTTGTATCGCGAGTCCACTTTCCCCCTCCAAAGCCAAGCAAAAAGATGCCTGCGTAAACTTGAATAAGTAACGTAAAATTGATAATAAGAACTTTTATTGCAATCAAAATATAAATCAAAAAAATTGCTACTGCCACTATAATCATAATCACATTAGCAACAATCAAAGCCATCGACGGAATAAATTTAAACCAACCATCTGGAGTCCATCTCATGTTTGATAAAATAGAATATAATGTTTCTTGGGCTTGTTTCCAAAGATGGGCAATAATAGAAGTTTTGTTAGAAGTGTTTTCTATATCCCAACCTGCTCCTGCTCCTGCTATTCGTTCAAATGAATGAATTATATCTAATGCTATCCATGAGCCTTCTGTAGCTAGATAATAGAAAAAACCTGTAACTAAAATAAACTTTGCTAATTCACTAAATATTTCTCCAAATTCAGCTCTTTTAAGAGCCATTTCAATCGCAGTCCATGCTAAAGAAAGAGTTGCCAACGCCCAAAACAGACTAGCTGCATAGGCTCCACCAAAGGCAGAGTCAAAACCGGTTCTGTCCATAAACTTGATACCAACAGTTTGCAATGCAGATTGCAAATCATTAATAACTTCATTGAAAAAAGATTCGGCAGTCTCATTCGGATTTGCAACTCCTGAACTCTCAGCGTAACAACAATTCCAAATCGAAATTAAAATTAATATAATAGGTATGAAAATTCTTGATTTCATCTTACTTAACCTTTAATTTTTTTAAGGTTTCTTCTCGTGACTTTCTGTAAGAATCTATATACATCTTTGATATTTCGTCAGATCGCTTTCTTGCTTCGATGATTCTTTTATCTTCTTCTATCTTTTGCGTTCCGGTTTGAATTTGCTGGTGCTGAATAGCATTGAGAAGTTTCATATTATCTTCACGTTGCTTTAACGCCAACTGATACTGCAATAAAGATATGGTTCGTATATCAGTTAGTTTTTGACCAGGCTTGTTGTCTATCTCTGCAGGGCGATTTTTCAGCTCAGTAGAAAAAGCATTAAACGCTTTACTATCTACTTCAATTTGATTAGCGATAGAGCCTTCAACAGTTGGATCATTCTGTTTGCGGTTTTCTTCCACCGTCGCTTCCATCGATTTTAAATATTCACGCATCTGATCATTGCAGGCGCTGGCATTGAGAGCCTTACTTTCCAGATTGTCACAGAGCGTTGCCATAGTGTGATTGATGGATGTTGCGTAATTGTTGTATGTCGCTATAGTTTTGTTATACGTATCAACAATTCGTTGATAACCGTTCATCAACGATTTTAAATCGTTAATGTTAGAAAAAGAGTCAACAATACCCTTGTACTGATCCTGCAGATAGGTATATTGCTGAATCATAAGTTCGTACTGACGAATATACTGCTCGTAATTCTCTATATGGTGAGAAAGTTCAGTCATAGTGTCTTGCACCCATGTTGTTATATCGTTATTCAACAATGCGCCATCGAGTACCGGAACACCAGTGGCAAATGTTGAGGTTGCAAAACTTAAACTGAATAAAACAGCACAACTTTTATTTTTTAAACCTTGCATAATCACTGCTCCTTAATATTGATAATCCTTGTAAACACCTCTGACTGTAATATCTTTGGTAACCATTACATTCAGCCTGAATCCAGGTCTAACCGTCAGCGTTGGCGCAATATTCATATTCTTTCGTATTAACTCAGATGAAGTCTGTGACATCTGAGAACCAGCCGACGAAGCAAACTCATTGGAAAATGATTTAGAATCATTATCATTGGATGTTCTGTCTGCGGCCCAGGCCGAACCTGCTGAAATCACAGACAACATCAGCGATGAACCAAAAAGACGTAGATAATGATTATTAACTTCATCAGTTACACCTGAATATCCTGCTTGATCAGTTCCCGGCATACTGCCGATATCAATGCTTCTACCGTCAGGAAAAATAATTCTCTGCCAGCCCAGCAGCAGACGTTCCTGGCCATAAATGACATTGGCACTGTAACCGCCTATCAGCCTTGAACCTTGCGGAATAAGCAGATATTTGCCGCGTGCTGTGTCATATACATTCTGGCTAACCTGCGCGGTTACCTGACCTGGGATATCAGAATTGATCCCCGTAACTAAAGTTGCCGGAATTACTGTTCCTGTCAGGATTGAATACTGAGCAGGTTTGATAACCTGGGACTGCAGGAACCAGCGAGACGGATCTGGGGTTCTTGACTCAAAATCAGTCATAGTTCTGTTATTACCATTAGAACCGGATGACAGACTTTCACCTGCAGGATTAAAAGAAGGACTTGCACCCTGAATTTGAGCCATTCTCTGATTAAACAGTGCATCAGCACCTCCGTTGCGTAATCTTGCTAGTTCTTCTTTCTGCTGTTGTAGATAAGTGTGCGGTTCTTCAGAAGATGTTCTGCTGAACTCTCTGGCGTTGAATTCTGCACGTGTCCGCGCATCAACTGCGGTTCTGAATTTTTCAATTTTAAGCTGTCTGATTTGCATAGCTTCTTGCTGTTCCATCTGATCATTTACATCATCTACAGCAGGAGGAGCCTGCAGAGTGAATTTCGGCTCTATCGGTTGATGCAGTTCTAGTTTTTGATCATGGTTTGATTCATCAGTCACAGGCGCTGCTGGCTGTTCCTTTTCACCAGAAACGCCATTAACAGAAGGGATCTGTAACGGCTGAGTCAGACCAAAATCACGACCACCGATAATGCTTTCAGCATCGTTCGTTGAAAAGTTCGTACCCTTCTTAACTGATGAATCCTCCGCATTTCGCTGTTTCTGACCTTGAAACATTGCGCTCATTAAAATGTAAGCAACAATTAGCAGAAACGCTGCTACACAGAACAGGATCACTTTGGTATTAGGAACTTTCAGATTTGAACCCTGTGCCGGGTTTTTCTCAATTTCCGTACTCACTACTCGCCCTTCCTCATTACCGACCATTTATAATCATTTTTCCCATTCACATCGTAAACTTTCCCATAGGTTGTAGTGTCAACTGTCAAGATCAAACGAACAATGGTATTGTTGTCATCCAGCAGATATGTGAGGATCTTGCCACCGGATAATTTTTCAGAAATGGAAAAACCTTTTTTTCTAAGTTTTGCTTTTAAAGAGCTGACGAATTCATCATTTGTATGAGCTTCAAAATCAAATTGAGTTTTAGCTGGTGCATATTTCCATGAAAGAAATTCAGTTGCATCACTGCTGATTTTTTCAATCAGTTCAACTTTTGATGAATCATCAATATTTTTGGAAAGATAAAGGCCGGAATTTGATGAATTAACTGCACATCCTGTAAGGAGGATAACGGGTAACAGCAATAATCCACAGCTTCTGTGGATAACTCTATGGACAAATTTAGAGAACATAGTCATATCAAATCTCCCTTATCTTTTTGTAATAGTAATTTTCTGCTGATTTGAACCGACACCGACAATCAAAACAGCCTGCTGGAAGACAGCGTCAACAATGAATTTGTTGCCGATATATCTGTAGTTGACTAGTACATCTTCTTGCGTTGCAGAATCCCGGACGGTAAAAGTTGGAATTTCACTTGATGAAACATTTTTTGGAAGCTCAATAACAGTCTGCCTGCCGTTGTTGTAGACACGTACCGGAGTCCATGATTGACCGTTGCTGGCAATGTCATAGTCAAAGTAAAGATTGTCTATGCTCTCTCCTGTTTCAACTTTCGCCTTTGCTGTTTTATCAGCAGAATATCTTCTGAGAGTTGAAAAACGATTATTGATTTCATCAGGATATGCAAAAGACACCAGCGGCATAAATTTAGTACGATGACTACCTAAATTAATGTGATATGTTCTTCTGTTCGTTGTAACAATTAAATTTGTTTTCAGACCAACATCAAGCGGCTTAACGATAATATGCTGAACTTCTTCCTCGCCTACGCCGGTAACTGCCGGATCTAACATCCAACGGGTATTGTCTCCCAGGTGCAGAGTGTTTATCTGCTCTCCTGGCTGCAGAGCTATATCACATACTTGCAGAACAGCACAAACAACATCGATAGACTGCGCTCCATAAACATAAATAATTTCTCCTGCTTTACCTGCAATCGGTTTAGCGTTCTGATTGGAGTTTCTTCTGAATTCTTCTGCGATTTGCAGAGCTTTCTGCTCCTGCGGAGAAAGCACATACTCATGACCGGAAAAATATTTTTCTTCATATTTGGAAGATGTTGCATCAAACTTTTTCTGATTTTGAGTAGGCATAGGTACAGATGAAGAATCTACATCACTTGCAACCATCAGTGTTTGTTCTGATGCGGATGCAACCTGCTGGCAAGCTGCCAGTATTACCAGACTTAAAAATTTTTTTGAGAGTTTCATATATTTCCTTAACCTTATTCTTAATTAATTTCTTGCCAACTGAAATTCTGGATATAAATACCTGCAGGATTGTCCCTGATCATCTGCTCTGTAAAATCAGTTGGTTCAACGATATAAATCGTTATAAGCGCTTTCATGTGTTTTAAGGCTTTTTCCTTGCCTGAACGTTCACGAACATGCTCATCCCATTCAACGTAATATGTCGTCTCTGACTGTTGCAGAATTGACCGAATTTCAATGCTTACCATTTCTTTTTCTGAACGTTTAAACGGATTGTTTGGAGATTCAGAATTCAGATATTGATTCATCGCAATAATCGCCGGATCTGATGTATTAAGTTTGCTATACAAACGGCGAACCATTGTTGCCTGAACTGTTAAATCAGGCGTAACACTTCTCGAATCTTCAATGAATGAAGCCAAAACAGCTCGAACTACTCGTTCATTGCGGAATGTTGAAACGTCAACCGGACCGGATGTAGGAGCAACATGACCTAATTTATCCACTTCAATAACATACGGGATGTATTTTGACTGAACCGAGTTGTAAACCATGCCGAAAGCGCAAATCAAAGCAAGCAGTAATGACACGGCTGATATTGAAATCCACATTTTCTGCGCCGCAACCGATGATGCCAGATAGTCATTCCACTGGCGTTTAGTTGAAAGAAACGGATCATTCTGAATCTTATTCTGTTGTGATGTTGCTGAACTGTTTGAAATTTCCGGCAACTTATTTTCTTCTGTCATTTAATTTCTCCGTATTTTCTGTAATCTATGTAATTTTCTTCCATCCACTTATAAACCCACTGTTCGCCCCAGGTTGCTTCCAACTCTTTAATTTTTGCTATTGAATCTTTATCAGATGCACCAACGAAAGCTAGCGAAAGTTTACCCAGCGCCAACTCAAACAGTCTGCGTCCTTCTTCTGATACGTAAAAATACTGACGTTTAGGAACCATTGTTGAAACAATCTGAATTTGACGATCATTAAGCCCCATTGACCGGTAGAGCTTGCTGTTCAAATCGTCTTTTGCGTAAACATTTGCCAGGAAAATTTTTGAAGCGGTAGATTCAGTAATAACATCTAGTATTCCCGAATTAGATGCATCAGATAATGATTGTGTTGCCATAACAACAGAACAGTTAGCTTTACGCAGCACTTTCAGCCATTCACGTATTTTTTCTTTGAACACGTCATTACCAAGCATCAGCCACGCTTCATCAAGGAAAATCACTGACGGTTGACCTTTCAAGTTCTTTTCAATTCTTCTAAACAGGTACAACAGCACCGGCAGAGAATATTTGATGTTTAAATTCATCAAATCTTCAATTTCAAACGTACAGAAATTAGAAAAATCAAGCCCATCAGAAGTTGCATCTAAAAGATTTCCGAGTAATCCTGCAATGGTATAAGGTTTGAGTGTATCTCTGATTTCGTTGTCCTGAACATTATTTAGAAATTCAGTTAAACTCTTTGATTCAGCTGATTCACTCGTTGTCTTAATTGCATCTGCTATAGCATTGCGTTGCATCGGTGAAACTTTCATACCATTTAGAGTTAGGATATCTTCAATCCATCCAGCGGCCCATGCCTGATCTGATGCTGTTTCAAGATACTGCAGCGGACAGAAATTCAATTGAGTTTCTTCTGAACCACCAAGAGCAAAATGCTGTCCTCCTACCGCTTTAGTTAATGGATACATTGACATACCTTTGTCAAATGCATAGATGTGCATCCCTTCATACCGGCGGAACTGAGCTGCCAGAGTTGCCAGTAGAGTTGATTTACCGGAACCGGTAGGTCCGAAAATTAGAGTATGACCTAAATCTCTAACTGACAGATTCAATCTGAACGGAGTTGAACCGTTAGTTACGCAATACATCAGTGCAGGTGAATTCTGTGGATAAAAAGGGTTAGGACATTTTTCTGCACCAGTCCAAATAGTGTTAGTTGGTATTAAATCAGCAAAATTCAATGTGTGCATGATTGGCTGGCGTAAGTTGTAGTAATGGCCAGGCAAACTGTCTATATATGCAGCAGTAGCATTAATTGTTTCGATTCTTGCACCAAAACCCAGGCGCATAATTTCACGTTGAACATAGTGAAGCTGTTCATGCAGATTGTCGCGATCTTTGTCGTACAACACCACCACACTGGTATAAAGTCCTGCCGCAACCAGCTGCGATTTAACATCATTGATGGCAACCTCTGCATCTTCCATCATTGCTAGAGCATCAGCGTCATATCTGCCTGAATTCGTATTAAAAAGTTGATCCCAGAAACCGCGAATTTTCTGTCTCCACTTCTTAAAATACTTGGTCATTACTGCAATGGATTGGAATTCATCCATAAAAACGAATCTAGTAGACCAACGATATTCGCAGCTTAACTGTGTCAGTGCGTTCAAAATTCCTGGATAGGAATCTGCCGGGAAACCTTCAATGTTGATAACACCGATAAACGTATCATCGAGCTTTGGAGTTACAGCAGAAAAAAAATCATGTGAACCGATAAGCTGATCTATGTACATGCATTGAGAAGGTACTCTTACCGGATGATCGTTACCGGTGATGCACAGATTTAAATGTTCCAGAAGTGCATCATATTGAATAGGTTTATTTGATTCAGGATCTCTTTCAGTTCTAACGCCAAGACGTTCTAAATTTACCGCCACAGATAAACTCTGTTCGAGCTTAAATAATCCTTCCTTAAATTTGGAAATCAGCGCATTTGTCATTTCTTCATGCGTTGACTGTTTCTTTTCAGAAGTATCGATAAACATCATATTCTGAATTTTCTGCTGTGCCAGCAACGGAGGATTCCAGATAACAGTTATGACTGATTTGCCCTGATACACACTTCCGTGCGCCTCAAAAAAGCTGCGACGTTCCTGATCTATTAACGACGAAATCACATCTGGGAAATGAGAATCTTTTGCACTTGAATAAGCGTCAGTCTCTTTACGTACATGATCTACATTGATTACCCAACCTGCGCCAAGCTCTTTAATTGCTCGATTGATAAAATTAGAAAGAAGCTCTTGCTCTTGGTCAGAAGATGATGCTGTGTCCTGAGTGCTGTACTCGAATGCAGCTAAAAAGCTGCCGTCCTTATTTATGATTATCCCGTCCTCGATAACAGCAGCATAATTGAGAATATCAGTGAAGCCTGATCGGTTCTTCACCTGATTGAAAAACTTTTTTGTTGAAAGCAACTGATTGATTACATCTATGTATAGCAGAATGGCTACCAATCCGATAAGAACAACAGCTACAACAACAATATTTACAATGTACATTTATATAAACCTATTTATATCCAAATCCCGAAGATTTAAATCCAGTCTTGAAATTCTGGCGGTAAGTCATCATTGATTCTTTGTGCAGAATGTGACTGTGAGCCGGAAAGTAACCCTGACGGAAACGCAGATTAGACATGAAGACTTTACGCATTAGCGGATCTGACTTATTGATTATTCGTGCAAAGGTCAGCACTACAAGCCAGAAAGCAATGCCAAGAACAAAACTTGAAAAGCTTTGACCGAAAAATACAGAAATAAAAGCTATGAGAGCAGAACACATGACAACTTCACGATCCCCTCCCATAAAAGTATTTACGCGATGTAAAGATCTGTGAATTGGTACAGTTCTCATGTGTCCCACCTTTTTGACAAGATAAAGTTATTAAGAAATTACATATTGGTGAGTGCTGTCAATAACATAAACATGAGCAACTTCCGCACCTGTACTTGATGAACTGCTACCGAAAACGTCAATGAATTTAGTTCCAGCAATCAGGAGAGAACATACCAGGATTAAGTAAATTACAGATTTCAGGAAGCCAGAGATTTCACCACCGAATATCAGCGTTGCACCAGAAGCAACGATACCGATAACTGCTATAGCCTGCGCTACCGGACCTGTCAGCGAATTTTTCAAATTGGTTAAGGCTGAATCATATGGCATGGTTGAAGTTGCCAATGCAACATCCGGTATAAGTGCCACAACAGCAATTGCCAATAAAGTTACGATTTTCAAAGAATTTTGTTTCAAATATTGAATAAATTTCATATTTTCCCTCTTAAAAAATAAAATAATTACAGTGTTTCAATTTCATATTTCTGCGTCACAGGATTAAAACCTGTTACAGATATGATCTCTTTAATCGTGCGTCCTTGATCTGTGCGTGAAATGCACACTACTAAATCAACGACTTCCGAAATTAGTTTTTCTATATGGTCAGGAGAGTGATCAGACATTGTGATAAGCATAGCCAGGCGATCCAACCCTGCTTTTGCATCGTTTGCGTGAAGTGTGGCCGCACCGCCAGGATGACCCGTGTTCCATGCCATCAGTAAATCGAGAGCTTCCTCTCCGCGAACTTCACCAACCAGAATGCGATCAGGTCGCATTCTCAATGTTGTTTTTAGAAGCTGTGTCATATTTACATTCAAGGATGTATGAAAATTTACAGCATTTTTAGCTGTGCATTGAATTTCTCCGGTATCCTCTATAATAACAGGACGTTCGGTAGGATTAAGATCTACCATTTTCTGAATAATGGCATTAATTAATGTAGTCTTACCTGAACCTGTACCACCAATGACTAGAATGTTTTTGTGTTCGGCCACTGATTTACAGATGACATCATATTGAGAACTGTTCATTATTCCTGATTCTACATACTGTTCCAGCGTATAGACTGAGATTGCTCTCTTTCGTATGGTGAATGTCGGTTTTGAAACAATAGGTGGGATCTGTCCAGCAAAACGACTGCCGTCGATCGGAAACTCACATTCGAGCAAAGGATTTTCAGCAGTCAGCTCTTTGGAATAAAAACCAGCGATGCACTGCATTAATGCAAGTGCCATTGATGAATTTAAATTGCCAATTCTGTGGCATGGCATTCCGAGTTTTTCGACCCAGAGACTTCCATCAGGGTTCAACATGATTTCAACTGTTTTTGGATCATTCAAAGTTGATATAACCAACTGCCCTGCACAGCGTCTAATTTGTTCGAGCGTCCTGCTCTCTTGAGTATCTAATAATTCCATTTTTAACTCATTATATATTTGTTTATAAAAACATTATATACCATTATTTATAGATCGTGTAGTTCTTTTTACAAAGAATAAATGATATACTAACATCAGAAAATAACTAAAATTTTCAAAAAAGATGTGTATTTATACAAATTGAATAGTTAGGTATGCACAAATAATAATTTAGATAAAGAAATGAATAAGAGCGATTTTTGCCAGCAAAAATAATTGTTTATAAAGACGATGTTTTGAAGTTTTATTAGAGTTGCTAAAGATAAAAACTCTCAATAATAGAGTGATTTAAAAGAATCGTATTTTTGCTAGCAAAAATTCATTTGATTTTTTTGAGTTTTAAGAGTGCTTCATCATTCCATTGTTGAACTTTAAAAGCCTGAAAATCAGGTAAGATTGCTTGAACTCTTTTATAGCCATGAGGTGCTGGTAGCATATTTTGCTTCTCATCAACAAGCAAATGAGCTAAAGGAATGTGCATCGCTGTAGCCAATTGCGACATTGCTTTCAATGAAGGATTGTAATCAGCCTGCAAGATCTTAACGACAGTGGCATAGGATAAACTTGCATCTTTAGCTAATTTAGCTTTGGAAAAATTTAACTCTTTTAACCTTTTATTAAGGTTAGCGGCAAAAATTTGAATATCGTTGTTCATGTGTACTCTTTCCTCAATTTCTTGCTTTATTATACAAGATCTTGATTTCTTTTTAACAGGGATTAAAAAATGATTAGAAAAGAAACTTTTACTACTGCAGATAAATGGGTAAAACCATCCAAAGAAGAAATAGTCGAACTTTTAGAAAAAGTCGCTAAAGATATGACATCCATTTCAAAAATTCTAGATGTAAGCTATATGACAATATCGCGTTGGCGGTGTACTGGTAACATCTCCTACAGCACATGGGCTTTACTTGCTCTACTTGCAGGAAAAGGGGATATAACAAGACCTAATGATACAGAAGAAGATTTAGAAGAAAAAATCAAAAGATGTTCAAGTGAGATGGTCATTTACCGAATTAAACTCGCAGAAATTGAGAGAAAAAACAAAATTAAAAAGAAACTATCAAAAAAGTGATAAATAATATTGCGTTTATTCTAAAAAGTAGTAAAATGAAAATAAAGGTTGAGGGAATGAAAATCCAATAGACAACTACCTGGTATTTTTATCAGTGAGAACATTTTTAATCACATTGTCACTGCTCTGCCGGTGCACCTGCTCCTGGGAACTGACTCCAAGATAAACCACGCCAAGCACCGCCGCGGCTGCACCGCCCAGGGTAAGGATCTGTCTTGCCCTTGGCGGAAGTCTGCCTAAAAAACTGTTCTGTCTACTCATTTGCCCCTCAGCAGATTCGGTCTGAAACCGTCATTACCGGAAACGGCGGATTTATCGGTGACCACATAGATTTCCGTACTTTCACCGGGCTGAAGCATAATCCGCGGCCACAGCGCCACTGCCGCAGTCCCGCGGCCGGCACAGATTTTTTCATCCGTCTGTACTACCGACGT
>JAEEGG010005979.1_pt1 | contig 28650 bp, 19 predicted proteins | sample 9134161 | NCBI WGS metagenome assembly JAEEGG01 (sample SAMN16246543, study PRJNA631951) | gut metagenome | biome: gut microbiome; feature: rumen; material: CR-attached | host: Bos | place: Iran: Karaj | collected 2018-10 | reverse complement strand
AGGGGAGAATGCCACTGGGATTAGCCTCACCCCCGACCCCTCCATCCCGAGCGAAGCTCGCCCCCCCGTAGCCTTCCCCACTGGAGAGGGGAGAAGCGCGGCGTATTATACGCTGGACGGACGGAAGCTAAGTGGAACGCCGACTGCACCCGGAATCTATGTCAAGGACGGACACAAGGTGGCGATAAAATGAAACATCTAAATACACGAATTGAACTAATTATCAGTGCGCAGCAAAAATATAAGTAGAAAAGAATAAACAAAGATAGGAGAAATGACAATGAAAAAGAAGTATCAAGCACCGGAAGTAAAGGTGGTTAGCGTAAGGACAGACATGCTGCTGGGAACCGGAAGCCCAGTCACTACTGTTAAAGGTAACGTCTTTAGTAACAGCACTCCGCAAGCAGGGACCAGCGAAATCAAAGCACGCGCACGCAGCTGGGATGACGACTGGTTCAGCTGGGGTGACGACGACGAGTAAAGCGCCAAGGAACCGTGAGTAGCGCCCGCTACTCATTAAGTGCTCCACAATGAGGGCAGGTGCCCTTGTCGTAGAGCAGGCCTCCGCAGCGACCACACTGGTAGCGGGGACGGGGATGGCGGAAATAGCGCCACAGGGCAAACACGATATAGGCTACGAGCAACGGGTAGCCTACATAATATAAGGTGGTGACGCTGAACACGATATAGGCAACGGCACAAGTGGCACCTAACCCCAGCAGATAGAGCACCGCCTCGACAAGGGGTAGCTGACGGCGCACCTCGTCGAGCACGGCAATGCCGACAATGAGGAGCACCCACACGGAAACGAGGAAGAGCCCGAGGCTGAAAGGTACGGCAAAGGGATTGAGCGTGGGGTGATAGTAGAAATGACGCCACTTCTCGGGGTCGAAGAGCTGGATGCTGCTGTAGAGCGTGGCTGAAGAGGCCACCAGCAGACAGAGCAGCGTGGGATAGAACGAGGCAATATCGTTGAAGTGGACGAGCTTGGCCTGACGGCTCAGCAGCTTGCGGTGGACATAGACTGCCACCACCAGCACGACGAAGGCGAGGAAGATGAGCAGATGGGCGTCGGAGAAGAAGTCGATAAACTCGGAAATAGGGTCGTCGGGCGACACAGCGTTGAGCATATCGTGCTCGTGAATCCAGCCGAAGGTTTCCTGGTCGCGAGCCACTTTTACCCAAACAGAATCAATAGTATCGAGGGGGACGGTAGTAATATCGGCCACCACCAGATGTTCGTGCTTATAGACCATCAGCGTGTCGACAGGCATATCGCTGAGCGCCTCGGCAGGCAGCTGCTGGATGATAGGCATGGAGTCGACACGCACCAGGAAGTTGTAGTTCTGGGTGTAGTGGTGGGTGGTGTAGAAGGATATGCTGTCTAACTGCTGCTGGGTAAGGTCCCAGGCATCAGGCGTCTGCTGGCCGCGGTTGTAACACGCGGTCAATAGCAATAACGGCAGTAACAGGCTAAGTATTCGACGCATAGACATTCATTTGGCAGTTACGACAATCGAACTCAAGACGGAAGCGACGGCCATCGCCGAGACGGAGGTAGAGGGGGGATTTAAGTGAAGGGTGAAGGGTGAAGGGTGAAGAATCCGGCTTTGCCGGTGAGGGGTGATGTTGCTTGGGGCAGAAGCCGAGGGAATAGCGCAGGCAATGGCGGCATTGCATGAGCATGGCATCGGGCGCAGGGTGCAGCTCGTAGGCCGTAGGACGGTCGATGCCATAGAAGGCGCAGGCTTCGCGGTTGGCGATGTTATAGAGGTGGGGCTGGGGGTAGGATTCTCGAGGTGCGAGGTGCGAGGTGCGAGGTGCGGGGAGGGATTCTCGAGGTGCGAGGTGTACCTCGAACCTCGATATAAGTAGGCGGCGGAGCTCGGCGAGCTGGCTGCTGGGAATGAAGTAGTTGAAGTCGGCGGGGAGGGCGACGTCGGAACACTCGTAGGGGGTGTTGCCTAACTTCGTCAGCTGGCGGATGATGTTTTCACGCTGGGGCTTCTCGGCCACCTGGTGCTCAATAGCCATCTCCACGGACACCTCGCCCGACGAGAGGCGGAAGCCAGTGGCGGTGGGCTGCAGGGAAAGCGTGATGGGAATCTTGCGCTCGGCACTCGGTTTACTGAGCAGGCGCTCCATCTCCTGATCGTTGTTGCGATAAAGACGCATGCCGGGACGCAGGCCCTCGGGCATGTGCTGGGGGAACAAGCGGTTGCCCTCTACCCTATTCACGCGGAAGCCGATTAAATGAGGTGCGAGGTGCGAGGTACGAGGTGCGAGAAAACAGAGACCATCGCCATTGGCAAAGCTCGCCGTTCCCGCTACGTTGAAGGAGTCGCGCCGTATTTCCTTGACTGTGCCCACAAACTCGCCCATGGCCTTGGGTGTATCGAACGAAGCGATGTCACGACGGCGACCGTTGGCGAAATAGGTGGTGTAGCCTCGGTTAAAGGTGCGTTGCAAGTTGGGCGTGAACGTGTAGCGGCAATGCCCCAAGGAAGCGCGGCAATAGCGGTCGGGATGGCGGCGGATAATCTGGTTGAGCCGCTCACTATAGGCCGCCGTGACGTTCTTCACGTAGGCAACGTCCTTGAGGCGCCCCTCGATCTTAAACGACGTAGCTCCCGCATCAGCCAGCGCTTCGAGGTTGTCGATCTGGCACATATCCTTCAGTGAGAGCAGATGGCGGTCGTGCTCAAGCACCTGACCGTCGGCATCGAGCAAATCGAACTGCATACGGCAGAACTGGGCACACTCGCCACGGTTGGCCGAGCGGTGGAAGCAATACTGAGAGGCATAACACAGGCCGCTATAGCTGACGCAGAGGGCACCGTGGACGAAGACCTCGAGCTCGACATCGGGCACAACCTCATGGATGGCGCGTATCTCGTCGATGGACAGCTCGCGGGCCAGGACTACGCGGCGGAAGCCCAGGTCGCGCAGCCACCGCACCTTCTCGGGGGTGCGGTTATCGGTTTGGGTGGAAGCGTGGAGGTGAAGGGTGAAGGGTGAAGGGTGAAGGGTGAGGGCCATATCCTGCACCAAAACGGCATCGACACCAATCTCGGAGAGTTCGTCGAGCAGGCGGTAAGTATCCTCCAGCTCGTCGTCGTAGATAATGGTGTTGACGGTAACGTAAACTTTGGCGTGAAACTGGTGGGCATAGTCGCAAAGCCTGGCAATGTCGGCCACGCTGTTGCCTGCCGCTGCCCGTGCTCCAAACCGCTGGGCACCGATATACACAGCATCGGCCCCGTGGTCGATGGCTGCCATACCGCACTCCAAGTTCTTTGCCGGTGCCAGCAGTTCAAGCGCTCTCATCACCTCTATAACCTATAACCACTAACCTCTCAACACTAAACACTAACCTCTCAACACTTACCTAATATCCTCAATATTATAAGGTGTCTCCTGATAGACGTAGTAGTTGATCCAATTGGAATAGAACAAATTGGCATGGGCACGCCAGGTAACCAGCGGTCCCTCGTCAGGATTGTTATGGCGATAATAGTTCAGGGGCAAATCGACATCCTTGCGGATATCCTTGTCGCGGCGATACTCTTTGTCGAGCGTATCGGGGGCATACTCCAAGTGGCCGGTAATGAAGAACTCACGACCTTCGCGAGCCATGATGATGCTGACGCCGCTCTCCTCGCCATCGGCAATGAGCTGCAGGGCGGGGTTGGCAAGAATATCCTCACGATGCAGCTCGGTATGACGGCTGTGGGGCATATAGAACACATCGTCGAAGCCACGGAAAATAGGCAGCTGGGCATCGAGCTTAACCTGCGGGAAGATGCCGAACATCTTCTTCGGCAGCGGATACTTAGGAATGCCATAATGGAAGTAGAGCCCTGCCTGAGCTGCCCAGCATATATATAAGGTACTCGTGACGTGCGTGCGCGCCCATTGGAAGATGTCGGTAATCTCTGACCAATAGCCCACATCCTCGAACTCCAGCTGCTCGACGGGAGCTCCCGTAACAATCATGCCATCGAACTTCTCGTTGCGCATCGATTCAAAGTCACGGTAGAACATCATCATGTGCTCGATGGGCGTATTCTTCGGAGTGTGGCTCTTCAGCTTCATAAAGCTGATGTCGAGCTGCAACGGCGTGTTGGAAAGCAGACGGATAAGATCGGTTTCCGTCGTTATCTTCAGCGGCATGAGGTTGAGGATGACAATGCGCAGCGGACGGATATCCTGAGCATGCGCACGGGTATCGCCCATGACAAATATATTCTCCTTCTTCAGCAGATCAATGGCCGGCAGCCGGTCGGGTAGTCGTAATGGCATAATTTATTCTGAATTAAACAATCTTTATCAAACAAACAGAAACGTTATCGCTTCCTCCTGCCTTGTTGGCTGCATCACACAACTGGGCAGCATCTGCTCCATTGTTGAGCATGTTCTCTATCTCTTCATCGCTTACCATATCGGTCAGCCCGTCGCTGCACAGCATGAACGTCACGCCAGGCATGACCTGTGGCGTACAGATGAGCATATCGACATAGGAGGTCTTACAGCCGCCACCAATGCAATTGGTAATGATATTGGAATGGCCGCTCTTGCCCATCAGATTGTTCAGCGAATGGTCGGTCGACAGCTGGGTGAGCTTTCCGTCGTGCAGAAGATATACCCGGCTATCGCCGCAGTTCATCCAATAGAACTCGTTGTTGAAATAGGCCAAAGCCACCATCGTGGTACCCATATTGTAGAAACGTGGTTCGGCATGGCCCTTGGAATCGATAACGGCATTGATGGATTCCAGCCACTCATAAATGGCTTCGTTGAAATCGCTGACGCTGAGTCCCGTAGGCAGGTCGTAGAAGAAATAATGGAGATTGGAAAGGGTAACCTGACTGGCCACCTCTCCACTGTTATGACCACCCATGCCATCGGCTAAAGCCAGAAGATAGCGTGTTTCAGTATCGATGTCCACCTCGACGGCTTTTGCATCATTACGCACGTAGCTGTCGCCGATGAGAATCATGTCTTCGTTGTTATTACGTACACAGCCTACATCACTGGCTGCACTGACAATTAACTTCACTTGACTATGAGCAATTTAGTTAATACTTACCTGCAAACTGATGTTTGCAAGCGATAATATGTCACCATTCTTCAAGGACATCTCAACATCAGGCTGTAGCTGATGCTGATTGAGTTTCGTACCATTCGAGGAGTGCTTGTCGACAACACACCATCCGCTGTTGGCATTGTACTTCAGCTGCGCATGGACACCGGAGATGTACATGTTCTGTTCGAAGAACTTCGTATACGGCCCCTGACGACGGCCTATCACCGCACCGTTGACACCCTGAATACGGATGTTCAGATTGGTATTATAGAGCGTCAGGGCAGGAACGCCATGAGGAATAGGAGCAGCCTTATCACGCCCAGAGGGAAGGGTACGCACACTATCACCGACAGAAACGGCACTTGACGAGAAGGATACAGAATAGGCGGTATTGGAACCCACCTTACGCTGATACTCCTCCAACGATACCATCATTCCGCCGCAATGGGTACAACGACGACCCATCCCTACCCTGCCACACTTGTCGCAGTATAGCAATGCCTGTCCGCACTGGTCGCAGTAATGACTGTCGTCATCTATTTCTTCTTTGCAATTAGGACAAATTATCATGCTTTCTCAATAATATCTTCGGGTAAAATAAGCTGATAGGTCTCCATCGTCACCTCCTCGGGCGGCATCTGGGACACACGCATTGACAGTTGCTGGATAGTCTGATCCAGCAGGTTGCGCATCTCACGGGCATTGCCGAACGAAGCATCCTTGGCCATGACCATCTTGAAGATGACATCCAAGGCCTTGAACTCTGCCGTCGGCGAGAGGGTATACTGCTCTTTCTGAGCCATCTTCTTGAAGATGGCAAGCAGTTCGTCTTCATTATAGTCGTCAATATGGAGCTTATGGGTGAAGCGGCTGGCCAAGCCAGGATTCATCTGCAGGAACTCCTCCATCTTGTCCTTATAGCCGGCTGCGATGACCACAAACTTGCCGCGGTCGTCCTCCATACGTTTCATCAGCGTGTCGATAGCCTCCTTGCCATACTGGTCGTTCTGGTCGCTCAGCGTATAGGCCTCGTCGATGAAGAGGATACCGCCCATCGCCTTGTCACAGATGTTGTTGACAATCTTCGGCGTCTCGCCCATATACTTTCCGACAAGCGTGGCACGGCTGGCTTCCAGCACACGGCTGGTGGGCAGGATATCCATGGAATTGAGCACCTCGCCCATCTTGCGGGCAATAGACGTCTTACCTGTTCCGGGATTACCCGTCAGGATGAAGTTCATGGCCATTTGCTGCACATTGCCTGCTCCCATAGCGGCACGCTGTTTCATGAACATGCTCTGAACGGCCAGACGACGGATGCTGTTCTTCACGGAACGCATGCCGACGAAGTCGTCCAACTCATTGAGCACCTCATCCAACGGACGGGCTTTCTCGTTCTGAGCCGACGGCAGGTCATCGGTAGTGATACAGAACATATCCGCTTCCTTGAAGCCAGGGTCACTCATCAGCGTCACCAGTCGCTGGCTCTGGCGCTCGACGGTTTCGTCGAATATACGACGAGCCTCCCGGGCATTGCCGAAATTCTTGTCACGACGGAGGTATAGCTGTTCGAACTGACGGTGAATGGCTCCCTTGGTATCGTCGCTGATGGTAAAGCTCTTGCCGACAGCCAAGTTCAGGAATATCTGCGTCAGCTCATCGGGAGTATAGTCGTCAAAATGGATGGTTTGGGTAAAGCGGCTCTTCAATCCCGGATTGGAATCTATGAAGTCGTGCATCTGGTCGGTATAGCCGGCAACGATACAGATAAACTTGCCGCGGTCGTCCTCCAGGCGCTTGAGCAGCGTGTCAATAGCCTCTGCGCCAAAGGAATCACCGTCGTTGGACTTCAACGTATAGGCCTCGTCAATGAACAAGACGCCGCCCATAGCCGTATCTATCAACTGGTTGGTCTTGATAGCCGTCTGACCGCTGTAACCGGCAACGAGCTTGGCACGGTCGGCCTCGACAAGCTGGCCACGCGAGAGGATGCCCAACGTCTTGAACACGTCGGCCATGATACGGGCAACGGTAGTCTTACCCGTACCGGGATTACCGGTAAAGACATAGTGCTTGCCCTGGAAAGTATTCGTCTCGCCACGACGAATCTGAAGATTCAGGAAGGCGGCAAGGTTACTGATTTCCTTCTTGACGGCAGCCAACCCGACCAAACCGTCAAGCTTCTTCAGGCATTCGGTATAGTCAACAGCCTTCGGTGCCTCGAATGGGATATCCTCATCCTCAATCGTCATCAGCTGCGTATCGCTCAAAGAGGAGAGATCGCCAAACTGCAGACGACGTGCCTGCTTCTTGCAGATCTCATCAAAGAGGGTACGCATGGTACGGCCATTGGCAAAGTCTTTCTCACGGGAATCATACATCTGCTTGATGCACTCCTTGGCCTTTGCTTCTGCCTGGGGCGACATGATGTATTTCTTCTCGCGGGCAAAGACCATCATGATCTCATACAACTGCTCGGGAGAATAATCCTGAATGTTCAGGAAATAGTTGAAGCGACTCTTGAAACCGGGATTCACACGGAAGAGATTGTCCATCTCCGTCTGATAGCCAGCAGCAATGACTACAAACTTGCCACGGTCGTCCTCCATACGTTTCATCAGCTTCTCCAATGCCTGTGCACCTTGGACATCGCGGTCGCCTGCCTGACTGACGGGAGCCAGCGTGTAGGCTTCGTCGACAAAGAGGATGCCTCCCATTGCCTTGTCACAAAGGCGGTCAACAACCTTGGGTGTCTCTCCCTGATAAGGGCTTACCATCTTTGCACGGTCGACCTCGACAACATGACCGCTGTCCAGATAGCCGATTGCTGCCAAGATTTCACCAAGCTTGCGGGCGATAGTGGTCTTTCCGGTTCCCGGGTTACCCGTCAGGATAATGTGCATGGACATCTTCTCCTGCTCACCCAAGCCACGTTCAGCACGCTGAACGCTACTCTGGACAGAATAGGCAATCTCCTTGACCGCCTGCTTGACCTCGTCCATGCCGATGAAATTATCCAGGTCGTGCAGAATCTCTTCGAGCGAACGCTCCTCAGGCACATATCCCTGAATATCCTCCTTCTCTACCTGTGAAGCATCGGAACCACGACTGATGAACGCGGTGAAAATATCCTCGGCTGTCTTCATGGCGAGGTGGGCATTGCCAAAGGTGTCGTCCTTGATCTTTATCTGATACTTGAAGAAACGCGCCATCTGGCTTTCTGCCTCGGGCGAATAATTGGTAATGCCATATTTGGTCTTCAACGAGAGTTTCGTAATATCGCACAGCTCCTGACAAGTAGGAATGGGCAGGCGGAACGTATACTTGAAGCGGTTCTTTATGGCAGGATTACTCTCCAGGAAATCATCCAGTCCCTTCGGGAGACCGGCTATTACCACAATCGGATTGTCATCCCATTTGTCCATCTCGACAAAGAGCTTGTCGAGCGGATTAACCTGATTGGAATACTTGTCGGGCAACAGCTTCTGGACATTATCAAAGAACAGGATACCGTTGCGGGCCTTCTTGATGTTGTCGTCCCATTTATCTACGAACCGACTATAGTCCACTGCATCAACCATAGTCAGTTTGGGCTTCTCAATAATCTTGTGCTGATAGAAGAAATCACGGATAATCTCTGCAAGCGAGGTTTTTCCCGTTCCGGTTTCTCCTATCACTATTGCATTAACCGACAGTCGCACGTTGGCAATATCCTTCCTCGAATGAAGATAGGTATAGGTATCTACGATGGTCTTGAGCTGAGACTTCACTTCATCAAGTCCCACCAGCCTGTCGAGTACATTCTGACTGACAAGCGGTCGCCCACACCATTTGCAGAATTTGGCAACGTTGCGGTTCTCTTTATGGCAGTGCTCACAAATCATTCCACGTCCTTTTCTATTTGTTTGATTACCTTATGAGGCTGTAACTTCCATTTGTTGTCCAAGTTCGGATTACGGACATTCATCAGGCTCGGGCTGAATACCACAAACTCTGCAACCAGCAGCAGTACCATCAGGCACCATAGGATATAATGCAAGACGGATTCACCGGAAATAGAGCGCACCTGATCGGTCACATCGTCGAGGACACCAAACTTAGATCCCTTATACTTATACGATTTGGTCTTGAAGGTATAATAGAGAGGCTCTAACAACGATGATTGAATATCATCGTCCAGCACCTCGTTCACCAGCCTGTTATCAGCCTTCTGGTCGCCCCTGAAATCAGTCATGTGGCAAATCAGGATATAGACAGCCGTTATCAACACTACACCTATATTAAATAAGGAGGGGTGTGAACCATTCAGGTACTTCATCAAGGCAATGGGAAGGATGGAGGACAAGGCTCCCAGCCCACCCCACAGCAAAGACAAGACGAAGCCGTAGCCACGGAAATAGGCTCGGGTAGCTACAATCACGGCCGAAATGCCACCTAAGGGAATACCAATGGTGACAAACGAATTGCGCAACATGAAATCACGGCCAGTAATGCCGAATATCAGTACGAGCAGAATCCACAGACAGCAGAGGCCATAGAAAGTATAGCGCCAGGTTTTCTCCTTGCGTCTGGCACGATGCCATTCCTTCTTCACACTCTCCATCTTCTGTTGGGTGGTCTCGCGGGCATCCACAAAACGCTTGTAGTACTGATTCGACATATCTATCTCGCCAAGCGCCATCAACCACTTCTCCAACTCACGCTCATAAGAATATTCCTCTTCAAAGTCGCGGGCAGGATCTTCGTGGTAGAAAATGGAAAGCCATTGTGAGAAGCTACCATTACGCATTTCGCTACGCATCTGAGAGTTTTGCGAACGATCCAACTCCTTCCCATCTGTCAACTCTGTTCCGTCGGGCAACAAATAGGTTGGCGTAACGCCGAGAATACAGCAGAACCGGTAAACGGCCGTCTTCATGTCATAAGCCCCTAAGCGCTCACGGTTTTCCTCTGAACGCAGGTCGAACAGCCTGCTGGCCTCTGCCTGCAGCTGTATCCATCCGTGCAGTTGGGCAAAATACGCGAAACGACCATTGGGCTCCGTGATGTCAGACATTTCCTTTTCAAAGTCCTCTGTGCTGAGATGCTCCGCATTCTTCAGACGGGAAACCAGCTGCTGTCCTACTTTCAACGGCGTATCTGCCGAGCGGAGGTCGTAAGCGGCATTCCTGTCAATGTTATACAGCACTTTATAGGCCAACGAGGAAGAATGCTGCTCGCCTTGGGTCATGATTCTCAGGCCCTCGCACGCCATCACGTCCTCATGGCTGTACATCCATGAGAGCAAGCGTCCGTCCGTCAGGCTTCTCCAGTCATCTTCTGTCAGCTGTTCGTTTCCGAAAGCATGCACAATCTGCTCGATAGACGAAGACGGGTACTTGGCCAAGAAGGGTATTTCCTTGTCAATCTCATAGACTACCCGCAAGATGGCCACCCGGTAGTCAGGCTTTTCTGCCTTATCGGGATCGGTGGCGAAATAGGAACGTATACGATTGATGTCGCATTTCGAGTGAGACTCCAGATAGAGGAACAATGCATCGTTGGGATTACGCAGCAACAAAGAGTACTGCTCTACGTAGCTCAACAGCGAAATGGCCACACTATGGACATCGTCGCAGAGATTACCGCTAACATCCTTATACGGATAGGTGGGCTCCATTGCATAGACAGAAGCCATCAATCCTGCATGCTGATCTACGGGATATCGGTTGACGACAATGTCCTTCACCACCGTTGCCAGCTTCATGTTTCCGCAGGATTCCAGCCATTGACTGATGCGTCCGCTGTACAGATAGCCTCTTGCCAACCGCTCGTTATCTACCAGAAGCGGTATCAGTTCATGTACATTGTCGGCAACCAGGTTACGTTCGGGGTCGACAATGAAATTCTTATATCTCAAGAAAGGAGAGCTGATGTCTACAGCCACTTCCTCGCCCAGGAACCACTTCTCCACCTGCTCGTATCCCCAACGGCTCATGGGGTTCACGGCGGTCAGTCCCTGTACAATGTGCTTAACCGTCTCAGGCAGTTCATTCAGTCGTGGCAGACGTCCTTCGTTCTTCTGGCGCATCATCACCCGCTCATTAGAGCTCATGGGATTCTCACCCAGCCAAAGCGCGAAAAGCGTCATACCCAAAGAATAGAAGTCAGCGGCAGGGGTCAACTCAACCACACCGTCAATCACGTCGGAATACATCTCAGGGGCGGCATAAATAGGCGTACGAGCCTGCGTGGTACGATGAGCCTTTCCATCCTTCTCAAGCATCGAGGAGATACCGAAATCACCCAGTACCAGTTCCTCATGGGCATCGTCGCGGAAGAAGAAGTTTGAGGGCTTGATGTCCTTATGCAGGATATTGTTGTTGTGACAGTATGCCAAAGCAGCAGCACCTTGAAGGGCTATCCGACGGAAACGGTTCAAATCGCCACCAAGCTGATACTTATTCAAAGTCCCCCCCTGAAGATATTCCATCAGTTCATAATAACGATGCTTACCTTCCACGTAAGTTTTTCCGAAGTCATAGAGCTTGACAATCATCTCAAAGTCGAAGGAGCGGATGGTCAGCATCAGGTTCTTGTTGACATCGAAATTGGGGTAATATACTTTCAACACGAACTCTTGGCCGTCATGCTCCACAAGGAATATCTGCGCCTCACCGGAAGACTCGCTCAGACACTCCACTTTCTTGTAGGAGACGCCTTTCAAGATGAAGCAATCGCTATTCACTCCTACAGGAGAATGGCTATCATCCACCTTATTCGTCCTTGCCGTTCCCTCCATGATATGGTTCGTACGCATAGTACCACCATCAGGCATATCGCGGAAGGTCTTAGCTTCTTCTTTGTTGGCAATCGTCCTGTCTTCTCCTCCTGGATGACGTGTAGTCCTGTCTGTAACCATTATTTATTGTCGTCTTTAATTTCTTGATTGTTTTTCTTGCCTAAAATCACCCACTTTCCACCAAGCTGCGGCTTAGCACAGCCACAAGGACTGGAATGCATGGCATGTTTCCAGTTGCACACCCAAGCCAGTCGCACACCACCCGGTTTCTGAGCCATCGCATAGTTACGAACCTTGACGGGGGAAGGAAGGGGAGGTACGGCCATGCGGTCTAATATTTCTGTCAGCAATTTGATTTTGTCCTCTTTTGCCTTTTCCAGCTCCTCCTTCGACATCCGATGCGACTCATTCTTCGGCACTACCGGATTGACTACGCCTTTATCCTTTGCCAACAGCAACAGCACTCGCTCACGCAGTTTCTGGTTCATCTGATCTCTCACGACATCGCGCTCCGAGGTATAAGGGAACTGCATGTTCAGCTCCACCAGCTCATTGGCTGCTTCAGAAAGCAACTGATAGTCGGGCAACTTATGCAATTCGTCAGAAAGCGCCTTTGCCTCTTCGGTCAAGGGCGTCCCACACTGCTTACAGAAAGCAAAGTCGTTCAGGGTGTTACAAACGGGACAGACAATACCGCCGCGAGGATTGCCACACTCATGGCAATAGACTTCCGTCTCTGTCATTCGAGCCCCGCAAAACGAGCAGGTATCTGCCTTGATATAATGATGGCACACTTCACAGAAATCTGCCTCAGGGTCAATCTCACTACCGCAATTGGGGCACAACCCCATGCGCAAAGGCGTGCCACACGAAGCACAGAACATGGCCTCAGGGTCGTTGACAGTTCCGCATGAAGGACATAAAACGCCTTGAGCCTGCTGTTGAAGCCGCTGGCTTTCAGTTTGTTGCGCTTGCGCAGCATGATCTTCCAACTCTCCGTGCTGCAGTATTTTCGCGTCACGGTTAGTCAGTTCCGGTCTGATCGTAGAATCTATAGTCATATCAAAATTAGCTAATATCCGTGCAAAGTTATTAAAAAAATAGGAATTCAACAAAAAAAACCGCCGTAAATTTTCATTTACGACGGCATTTTTCTTTTATCACGCTTCTTTTTTACCAAAGTTGCAGGCGTTTATTCTTTGGAATAAACATGGCATCTCCCTCCTTTATGCCGAATGCTTCATACCAGGCATCGATATGAGGCAGGGCTCCATTCACACGCCAACGTCCCAGCGAATGGGGGTCGCTCTTCGTGCGGTTACGGATTTCAGCCTCAGTAATATTACCTGCCCATACGCCAGCGTATGCCAGGAAGAAGCGCTGATCGGCAGTCAGCCCGTCGATAACGGGCAACGGATTATTCTTCGTAGCATTCTTGAAGGCAGCGTAAGCTACCATCAGGCCACCGTGGTCGGCCAGGTTCTCACCGAGCGTCAGACGACCGTTACCCTTCAGGTCGGGCAGCACGTTGATGTTCGAGAAGAAATCAGCATACTCATCGGTACGTTCTGTAAAGTTCTTTCCGTCTGATTCCTTCCACCAGTCGTGCATGTTTCCATCCTTGTCATACTGGCGTCCCTGGTCATCAAATCCGTGGGTCATCTCGTGGCCGATAACCACGCCGATAGCACCATAGTTGAAGGCATCGTCGGCAGTCATGTCAAAGAACGGAACTTGCAGAATACCAGCGGGGAAGCAGATTTCATTAGTCGTAGGATTGTAGTAGGCGTTAACCGTCTGCGGCGTCATGTACCAATCCTCAATATCAACGGGCTTGCCTGCCGTATGGTCAATAGCGTAATCGTTCCAGAATTTCAGGCATGCCATATGATTCTCATAGTAAGACTTTTTCGCATCAATCTGAAGCTTGGTCATGTCAATCCACTTGTCGGGAAAGCCTACCTTCACATAGAACGTATTCAGCTTCAGCAGCGCATTCACTTTCGTAGAATCGTCCATCCAGTCCTGGGCGGCAATACGCTCGCCGAGGGCTATCTGCAGGTTCTTCACCAGCTTCAGCATGCGAGCCTTGGCAGCTTCGGGGAAGTACTTGTCTACGTAAATCCTGCCAAGCGCCTGTCCCATTGCGCTCTGCACCTGACTAGTAGCACGACGCCACAGCGGATGATCCTCCTGACGGCCAGACATTGTCCGTCCGAAGAAGTCGAAGTTGGCCTCGCGCACCTCGTCGTTCAGGTAACTGGCAGCGCTGACAATGACGCCCCACTCCATGTAGTCGCGGTATTCAGCAGGCTTCATCTTGGCAAGCAGCACGTTGGTGCCCTCCATAAATTTGGGCTGTCCGACAACCAGCTCCTGCATGTACTTGCTCTGCAATCCCTGGGCATTCATTACCTGCTCCAGCTTCAGGTTGGGATACTTCGTGTTGAACTCCTGCAAGGTCATCTTATTGTAGTTGGCCTGCGGGTCACGCAGCTCGGTACGGCTCTTCGACACCTTTGCCAATGCCAGCTCGAGCTTGAAGACGTTCTGCATCTTCTTCGTGGCCTGACCCTTGCTGAAGCCGAAAAGCTGGAACATGCGCACAATGTGCTTCTTGTAAGCTTCACGAATCTTCACCGTAGCTTCGTCATTTTCCAAGTAGTAGTCCTTCTGCCCCAGAATCAGTCCGCCCTGGCTCACACTCAGAATGTTCTGCGAAGCGTTCTTCTCATCGGCACCCATGCCTGCATTATAGAACTCGGAATCGCCAAACTTCGCCATTTCCAGCTGCACGTCGAACAGCTGATTCATGGTTTTCGCATTCTCCAGCTGCTTGATGAGCGGCATCACGGGATTGATGCCCTCTTGCTCACGACGGACGGAGTCCATCGCCAGTTTGTAGTAGTCCGACAGCTTCTGTTCAATCGTTCCCTCCTTATAGGTATTGCTCTGCAACTCCTTCAGGATGTCGTTGATACGCTTGTTGTTGTCCTCAGCCAGACGGTCGAACGAGCCGTAGCGAGAATAGGCAGCTGGCAGCGGATTGGCCTTCATCCAGCCGCCGCATGCATACTCGAAGAAATCATCGCCAGCCTTCACGCTGGTGTTCATGTCGGCTAAGTTGATGCCCGATTTCAGGGACTCCTGTGCCGAGGCCGACAGCGTAATGGCTGATAGTGCCATTGAAATCATCATTGTTTTCACTTTCATATTGTTTTAGTTTGATGTTTGTTCATTCAAGCTGCAAAGGTACTACTTTTCTATCATAGCACCAAACAAAAAGCAAAAAAACAGCATAAAGATGTAAGCTGGACTTGTCGTGCAGTAAATTATTCTTACAATCAAAGAAGGACAAAAATAAGCAGGAATTTTGCTCCGGGCAAACTCAAATTTTACCCGGACTAAACTGGCAGTTTACCCGGACTAAACTCGGAGTTTACCCGGACTAAACTCAAAAGGCCGTTTTTGGGGCTTTTTCGGGCTTTCGGAGCGAATTTTTCGTTTTGTGAAAAATAAAGACAAAACGAAGTCGGCAAAATTATCATCCCAGCTTCTCCAATTCCTCGGAAAGCTGCTCCCAGTGCTCCACTTCATCGTCGAGCGCCTTCTTGGTGGTAGTATACTCCGTGACGAGCGTCATGTCCGAAGCGTTCTCGGGCACCATCAGCAGCTCGTCAAGCTCTTTGAGTCGGGCTTCCATCTGCTCAATCTTCACTTCCGAAGCCTTCACGGCCTTCTCGGCACGGGCTATTCGCTTCTGCTGCTCTTTATGCTCGGCGTAGGAGGTTTTCTGAGAGGGCTGGGGCTGCTGAGTCTGCTGAGAGTTCTGGGAATTCTGAGAATTCTGAGTCCCAGTTTTCCCAGAGCTCCCAGTACTCCCAGTACTCCCAAAGCTCCCAGTTTCCCCAGTTCTCCCCAGCTGGCTCAGTTCCTCAATCTTGCGGCTCTGCAGAAAGTCGTAGATGCCGCCAAGATGCTCACGCACGCGGCCGCCGCCAAACTCATAGACCTTGGTCACCAAGCCGTCAAGGAATTCGCGGTCGTGGCTGACGATGATAGCCGTACCGTCGAAGGCCCGGATGGCCTCCTTCAGCACGTCCTTCGAGGCCATATCCAGATGGTTCGTGGGCTCGTCGAGGATGAGCAGGTTCACAGGCTCCAGCAGCAGGCGGATCATGGCCAGACGGCTACGCTCGCCACCGCTGAGCACCTTGACCTTCTTGTCGCTATTCTCGCCACCAAACATGAAGGCGCCGAGAATGTCGTTGATGCGCAGGCGGATGTCGCCCTTCGCCACGTTGTCGATGGTCTGGAACACAGTCAGGCTATCGTCCAGCAACTGTGCCTGGTTCTGCGCGAAGTAGCCTATCTGGACGTTGTGGCCCACCTTCAATGAGCCGTCGAAAGGTATCTCGCCCATGATGCACTTCACGAGCGTCGACTTGCCTTCGCCGTTCTTACCCACGAAGGCTACCTTCTCGCCGCGTTTGATGGTAAGGTTCACATGGTCGAAAACAACGTGGTTGTAGGCCTTCCTCACCTCGTCGCAGATAACCGGATAATCGCCGCTGCGCAGACAGGGAGGGAACTTCAAGTGCATGGCCGAGTTGTCGACCTCGTCGACCTCAATAGGTACAATTTTCTCCAGCTGCTTCACCTTCTGCTGCACCTGTACGGCCTTCGTTGCCTTGTAACGGAATCGCTCTATAAAATCCTTCATTTCAGCGATTTCCTTCTGTTGGTTCTCGTAAGCCCTTAACTGCTGCTCACGGCGCTCTTTTCTCAGGACGACATATTCGTCGTACTTCACGCGGTAGTCGACCACACGGCCGCAGGATATCTCCAGCGTGCGGTTCGAAACATTATTTATAAAGGCGCGGTCGTGGCTGACCAGCACCACAGCCGAAGCACTCTGCGCTAAGAACTGCTCCAGCCATTGGATAGATTCAATATCGAGGTGGTTCGTGGGCTCGTCGAGCAACAGCACGTCGGGCTTCTGCAGCAGTATCTTGGCCAGCTCTATTCGCATGCGCCAGCCGCCCGAGAACTCACTCGTTGGGCGTTCGAAGTCGGTACGCTCGAAGCCCAGGCCAATGAGCGTGCGCTCCAGCTCGGCCTCGCGATGGGCGGCTCCCATCATCAGATAGCGCTCGTGCTCCATCGTGTAGCGCTCCACCAGCTGCATATAGTCGTCGCTCTCGTAGTCCGTGCGCTCGTTCATCTCACGCTCCAGCCGCTCTACGCGCTCAGCCATTGCCGTAACGTTGGCAAAGGCCTTCTGAGCCTCCTCGCGGACGGTGGTATCGTCCTGCAGGCGCATCACCTGCGGCAGATAGCCGATGGTGGTATCAGTAGGCACGGCCACAGTTCCGGCGGTAGGCTTCTGCTGACCACAGAGTATCTTGAGCATCGTCGACTTGCCCGCTCCGTTCTTGCCCACCAAGGCTATGCGGTCGCGAGGGTTGATGACAAAACTGGCATCCGAGAACAGCGGCTTCACGCCAAACTCCACCTTTAATCCTTCTACTGAAATCATCTCTTTATGTATAAAACGGCTGCAAAGGTACGAAAAAGATTTGAGATTTAGGATTTGGGATTTGAGATTTTTTATTACCTTTGCATCGGAAATAGCTTTTATGTCGAATCCAAAACTCAATTCATTCATGAACATATTTGCCCAACTGATAGCCGAAAGGCTCAATATCTCTGCCAAAAACGTTGATGGCACGCTGGCCCTGATTGACGAGGGTTGCACCATTCCCTTTATTGCCCGCTACCGCAAGGAGCGAACGGGCGGTCTCGACGAGGTGCAAATCAGCGCCATCAGCGACCAGTACGAACGGCTGAAGGAACTCCAGAAACGCAAGGAGACCATCCTAAAGACCATTACCGACCTCGGCAAGCTGACGCCCGACTTGGAGAAACGCATCAACGAAACGTGGGAGGCCACCACGCTGGAGGACATCTACCTGCCCTACCGTCCGAAACGCCGCACTCGTGCCCAGGTAGCGCGGGAGCTTGGCTTGGAGCCCTTGGCTCAGTTGCTGCTGCTCCAACGAGAGCGCGACCCGGAGGCAGCCGCCCAGCGCTTCATTGTGGGCGATGGTTCACCCATCGCCACAGCCGCCGACGCCCTTCGCGGTGCCCAGGACATCATTGCCGAGCAGGTAAGCGAGGACGAACGTTCACGCCAGCAGGTGCGCGGAGCATTCCGCCGTACCGCCATCATCACCTCCAAGGTAGTGAAGGCCAAACAAGACACCGACGAGGCACAGAAATTCCGCGACTACTTCGACTGGCACGAGCCGCTGAAACGTTGTTCCAGCCATCGGCTGCTGGCTATGCGCCGCGGAGAGGCCGAGGGAATCCTGCGCCTGAGCATCGACCCTGTTGACGACGATGAGTGCGTAGAACGTTTGATTTCGAAGTATGTATTGTCGAGATACGAGGCGCGAGGTGCGAGAAACGGGAACACCTGCGGCAGTTTGGTGGCTGAGGCCATCGAGGATGGCTACAAACGGCTGCTGAAGCCCTCGATTGAGACAGAGTTCAGTAACCTGAGCAAGGAGCAGGCCGACGATGAAGCCATCCGCGTGTTTGCCGAAAACCTGCGCCAGCTGCTGCTCTCGGCACCCCTTGGCCAGAAACGCGTTATGGGCATCGACCCCGGATTCCGAACGGGCTGTAAAGTGGTGTGCCTCGACGCACAAGGCAATCTGCTCCACCATGAGGCCATCTTCCCCCACCCTCCTGTAAACCACCGCATGCAGGCCACCATTCACGTGCAGCAGATGATTCACGACTACCACATCGAGGCTATCGCCATTGGCAACGGCACGGCCAGCCGCGAAACCCGCGCGTTCGTGGAAGAGGTTACCCCCCTATCGTCCCCCGAGGGGGACTCATTATCCATAGGCTCAACAGTGTCCCCCTCGGGGGACCACAGGGGGGTCCCTATCTTCGTGGTCAGCGAAGATGGTGCCTCCGTCTACTCTGCTTCAAAGACAGCCCGTGAAGAGTTCCCCGACGAGGATGTCACCGTGCGCGGAGCAGTCTCGATAGGCCGCCGTCTGATGGATCCTTTGGCCGAACTGGTGAAAATCGACCCCAAGAGCATCGGCGTGGGACAATACCAGCATGACGTCGACCAGACGAAGCTCAAGCAACAGCTTGACCAGACGGTAATGAGTTGCGTCAACAGCGTGGGTGTCAACCTCAACACCGCTTCAAGCCACCTGCTGCAGTATGTTAGTGGTCTCGGCCCAGCCTTGGCCAACAACATCGTTGACTACAGAAAAGAGAACGGAGCCTTTACCTCGCGCGCCCAACTGAAGAAGGTGCCGCGACTGGGTCCTGCCGCCTTTGAGCAATGTGCCGGTTTCCTTCGCATCCCCGGAGCCAAGAACCCATTGGACAACTCCGCCGTCCACCCCGAGAGCTACAAGATTGTAGAGCAGATGGCCAACGACCAAGGCTGTACCGTAGCCGACCTTATTAATAATAAGGAGAAACGCGAGGCGGTAGATTTGAAGAAGTACGTTGCAGGCGAAGTCGGCCTGCCAACGCTGACCGACATTATGAAGGAACTGGAAAAGCCCGGACGCGACCCTCGCGAGCAGATTGAGGAGTTTGAGTTTGCCAAGGGCATCGAGACCGTCGACGACCTCGTGGAAGGCATGGAACTGCCCGGCATAGTGACCAACATCACCAACTTCGGCGCCTTCGTCGACATCGGCGTCCACCAGGACGGGCTCGTCCACGTCTCGCAACTGGCAGACAAATACGTCAAGGACCCGAACGCCGTGGTGAAGCTTCACCAACATGTCCGCGTCCGAGTCCTTGAGGTAGACCGTCGCCGCAACCGCATCTCATTAAGTATGCGAGGTATGCAGCAAAAACGTTAATTTGCGAATTACAAGTGAGAGAACTTGCTGACGGTATCAACCAATGCCGTAGGATTGCCCATGTCGAAACGCTGGCTGTAAAGGCGTACACCGATCATACCTACACGGCTACGCACAGCCTCGAGGGCTGAGGTCAGCTCAATCTCACGGTTGGTTCCCTCCTCGTCGGCACACTTGATATCTTCTTCCAACTGCTGGAACACCTCCGGCGTTAGGATATACTGTCCAAATACGGAACAATACTCGCGGGAACCCATACTGTTACGCACGCCCAAGAACTCCTCAGCATAGTTGGAGGTTGGCTTTTCGTAAACGGTGGACACGTTGAGGATGCGTTCATCCTTATCCTCCCACACACCATTCATGATACCGAAATGGCTGACGTCGCTGAGCGCTACGGGATAGAGTCCGATAATGAGACAGTTATAACGCTCGTACTCCTCGATAAGCTGAAGGGCGCAAGGCTTGTTGGTGAGCGAGCGGTAGAGGGTGTCGCCAAGCATCAGCAGCACGGGCTCGTTGCGGGCAAATTGGGCAGCCTGATAGACAGCATGACCAAAACCACGTTTCTCGCGCTGATAGACATAGCGCAAACGCTTACCAATGTCAAGAATATGGTTCTCATATTCCTGCGCTTCCTTCGACAGTTTCAGCAAGTGCTCATCAGACAACGGACGTTCGAAGAAGTCTGCATAGAGGCGGCGCTCCTCCTCACTACCGAGAACGAGGCATATTTCCTCGATACCGCTCTGTATCAGTTCTTCGAGCAGGATAAGGATGACTGGACGCACCTTACCGTCGGGACAGGGTATGGGGAAGAAGTCTTTCTTCAAAGCACGGGTGGCAGGATAGAGACGGGTGCCAAAACCTGCCACAGGAATGATGGCGCGGCGCACAGTATGTACGGGCTTGATAGTAAGGGGATAGGCCTTCATGCCTTTGGCATTCAGATAATCAAGCAAATGCTGCTGGCAATCAGGATCACGTGTCAGGAACTGTACTGAACCGTCGCCGTGAGAACCTACGCCCTTACCGCCATAGATCCACGGCTGGATGGCAGCATCAGCAAGGATATCACGCAGTTTCGGAGCATCCAGCTCAGAGGGGCACATCGGAGTAACGTGGCTGTTGAACAGTTCTTCTGCCTCGTTCATGAGCTTTCCCAACTGCTCAACTTCGCCCTCTGCCATACATTTGATAGCTCGGTTGACAATATCCTGATTCAGTTCACCAAGAGCCTGCTGCTCGCGTTCCTCCTGCTCGTTGGAAGCAAAGGGGTAGGCACGGTTCAAATCACGAAGAATCTTCACCGTATTCTTTTCGCCACAAAGGTCGGCAAACACCCAGTAAAGGGGTTTCTTGACATTCAGCGACTGCACCTCGACCTCGTCACCGTCGAAGGTCATCAGGTTGGGCTTCACACCGAATGCACAAGCTTGGTCAAGACGCCCACAACGTGAAGTAGTACGCAACTCACCGACGTAGGCGATGTTCATCTCGCCTAAAGTATTAAGGTTCAGATTATATAAAATATTGAACGCACGCGCGACAAGCACACAGATGGCGGCACTTGACGACAGTCCTGACTTCATAGGAAGTGTCATAGACGTAATCTTGATGCGAACACCTCCCACCTTATACCATTCGAGCATATAGCTGGCCACCCCTGCACAATAGCAGAAGAAAGAACCCGACTTGGCGATGCGTTTCAGTTCCTGCTCGTCCATGCGACAGGCAAAGTCCTGCCACTCGTTCTCTATCTGTGGAGCCACACTCTGTACTTCAAAAAGTGAGGATTTTTCCACTTCGGCATAAATACCCTGCTCGATACCAGTAACGATAGCGGCACCAGGAACTATGTCGGCATTCATGGTACGGTAATGCCCCGCCCAGTCTGTATGTTCACCAAAGAGGCATAAACGCCCAGGAACGAAGAGTTTTGTCATATCTTTCAGGTTAAAAAGTACATATTTTGCTTACAAAGATACTACTTTATTTCAGTTTTTCGCAAAATTATTTGGTTATTTTAATTATTTTCCCTACTTTTGCAGCGTCAACAATGATTAATAACTCAAAACTTTAAACTTTATTGCCTATCGGAACACGAATACTTCATAACTAACAAGAAATCGAATATGAAGGATTTTGAAGGAATGACCAACGAAGAGTTGGCATTACTTTACGTAGGAGGAAACAATAAGGCTTTTGACGAGTTATTAACCAGAACTCAGTCGAAACTCTTCACGTATATCATGTTTGTGGTGCGCAACGAGGACGTGGCCAACGACATCTTCCAGGAGACGTTCGTCAAGGTCATCACCAAGTTGCAGGAAGGCAAATATACCGATTCCGGTAAATTTACCTTCTGGCTGACACGTATCGCCCACAACGCTATCATGGACTGGTACCGAGCTCAGAAAGGCGAACATATTGTCGACCTGGCTGACGACAACGACCTTAGCAAGCTTCACGGAGAATGCGTGCAAGACACGTTCCGCGAGAGTGAGATGGTGAACGAACAGGTGCGACAGGACGTGAAGCGGCTGATGGAGGCACTGCCTGCCACCCAGCGTGAGGTAGTTTTCATGCGCTATTATCAGCAGTTGTCGTTCAAGGAGATTGCCGAACTGACAGGTGTCAGCATCAACACATCGTTAGGACGTATGCGCTATGCTCTGATGAACCTCCGCAAGATGGCGAAGGAGCATCAGATAGAGCTCATGCTTTGCGAATAACTTCGTTTTGACGATTGATTACAAAGCCCGCAGGGCATGAATGATTTGTTCGGGCGTGGGGCTCTTGAAGACATAGCTGCCTGATACCAGCACGTCAACACCGGCTTCAACCAGTCGGGGAGCTGTTTCTCCCTGCACACCACCGTCGACTTCAATCAGCGCCTTGCTACCACTCTGGGCAATCAACTGGCGCAGTTGTCGCGCCTTCTTCAGCGTGTTCTCTATGAACTTCTGACCGCCAAAGCCAGGGTTCACACTCATGAGCAGCACCATATCCACGTCACAGATAATATCCTCAAGCAACGATACAGGCGTTGAAGGATTCAGCGTCACGCCTGCCTTCATGCCGGCATCGTGAATCTCTTGTACCGTACGGTGCAGGTGGTCGCACGCCTCCAAGTGGACGTTCATCATCATAGCTCCCAACTTAGCCGTCTGCTTGATGTAACGCTCCGGCTTCACAATCATATAATGCACATCAAGAGGCTTCTTGCACAGCGAGGCAACAGCCTCAAGTACCGGGAAGCCAAAAGATATGTTAGGAACAAACACGCCGTCCATCACATCAAGATGAAGCCAGTCAGCCTCACTACGGTTAATCATTTCTATGTCGCGGTCGAGGTGCAGGAAATCGGCTGCGAGTAATGAAGGAGAAACTAATGTCATTTTCTTATTGTTCTTTTCACTATTCACTTTTCACTATTCATTAGCGAAGTGTTAATTCAGACAAAACGCTTGTCCGTTCTTCACACGATAACTATGGGCGAAATCCCTGATAAACTGGAGTGTTTTCTCGCTCGGTTTGAGTCCTTCACTCATAGAAGCAACAGCGTCAATTACTTGTTGGGTAGAAATTTGCATAGGCCACACGTTTATTGTTATTAATGATGTTATACCTTTGAAACGTAATAGCCTACCCAATTATTATGTTACCGGACAAAATAATTTTCAATATCTTTCATACCGTTTAAGAATGCGACGGCATCCATGCGTTTTTTGCCTGCCAACTGCAACTCGTCAACTTGCAGCAGACCATCGGCAGTACCTATGTACAGATGCTTACGATCGGCAACGATATGCCCCACCCCATTGGTTTTGAGATCGGTCTTCGTCGTGCGGAAAAGTTTCAGTACCGTCTCCTTGCCGTCGGAAGCCACCAGCGTCGTCCACGCTCCTGGATAGGGGCTCAAGCCACGGATGAAGTCGTAGATGCATTTCGAAGGTTGGTTCCAATTCACCTCACAGGTTTCCTTGAAAATCTTAGGAGCCGATTTAAGTGAAGAGTGAAGAGTGCGCTCGGCCGAAGGACGCTTGCTACCAACGGGACGCAAGAAGAGTGAAGAATCACTTTGCTCAATGCTCTCCGGGTGTCCGTCGGCATCAATGATTCGCTGCAACGTCTGCAGGCAGATGTCGGCTCCAAGGTGCATCAGCCCGTCGTAGACGTACTCCACATCGGCATCATCGGGAATACTGAAGGGCAACTGCATGATGATGCGTCCCGTGTCGATGTCGTGGTCGAGGAAGAAAGTAGTCACTCCCGTCTCCGTCTCGCCGTTGATAACAGCCCAGTTGATAGGAGCCGCACCACGATACTGCGGCAACAAGGCAGCATGAACGTTGAACGTGCCATATTCCGGCATTGCCCACACCACCTCAGGCAGCATGCGGAAGGCCACCACTACTTGAAGATTTGCCTGATACGAACGCAACTGTTCCACAAACACTGGGTCCTTCATTTTCTCGGGTTGCAGCACAGGCAGTCCCTTCTCTATGGCATACTGTTTCACCGCCGATGGTTGCAGCACACTTCCGTGTCGACCTACAGGTTTGTCGGGCTGTGTCACCACCGCCACCACATTATAGCTGTTCTCTACCAATGCCTTCAGGGTCTCCACCGCAAACTCAGGTGTGCCCATAAACACAATTCTTAGATCTTCCTTTTTCATAATTCTTCTTTCGTCCTCTAACTTCCTCTATCTCCTTCTATCTCCTTCTATCTCCTTCTATCTCCTTCTATCTTCCTCTATCTCCTAATCTTCCGACATATCATGCACCATCTTTCTATATAAGGTATACAAGCGCTGGCGCGAGATATATCCCTTCAGGTGATTTCCCATATCAACCACGGGCAGCCATTCAGCACCCGTCCGTTCAAAGGTCTTCATAACGCTTGTCATGGGTGCTGTCTCTATGAGGGTGGCAACAGGTTCCTCCATAAGCTGGGAGGCCGTGAAGTGATGGTACAGTTCAATGCGGAACATCACCTTGCGGATGTGCATAATATCCACCTCGCCCAACAACGTACCAGCACCGTCGAGCACAGGAAGTACACGACTATGGCTGCGGCTTACCTTGTTGACGATCTGCCCCAGTTCCATATCCGGCTCTACGGCCATGTAGTCACGGTCGATGACGGAGTCGAGATTCATCAGGGTCAACACGGCATGATCGGTATGATGCGTCAACAAGCGTCCTTCCTTAGCCAGCCGCGAACCATAGATGCTATGTGGTTCAAAGATTATAATGGTAAGATAAGAACTGATGGACACTATCATCAGCGGCAATAGCAGACTATAGCCACCCGTCAGCTCGGCAATGAGGAAGATGCCTGTCAGTGGGGCATGCATAACGCCCGACATAACTCCAGCCATACCCATCAAGGCGAAGTTCTTCTCGGGCACATATACCCCAATCTCGTGCATGTTCCACAGTCGCGAAAAGAGAAAGCCGGTAAAGCAGCCGATAAACAGCGAAGGTGCAAACGTTCCTCCACAACCACCACCACCATTGGTGGCCGACGTAGCAAACACCTTTGTCAGCAACACCAGCGCTACGTAGGGGATGAGCATCGAAGCCTGTCCGGCAAAGAGTGAGTTATTGAGTATCTGGTTCCAATCGGCCTCGGTCTTACCGTTGAGCAGCAGGTTGATGCTGGAGTAACCCTCGCCAAAGAGCGACGGGAAGAGGAATATCAGCAGGCTCAGCATAGATCCGCCAATGGCCAACCTCACATAGGGTTTGTCCTTATAGCGCGCAAAGATTCCCTCAGCAAAACCCATCGTACGGATAAAGTAGAGAGAAACCAAGCCACAGCTGATGCCTAAGAGCAGGCAGGCAGGAATGCGCTGCACCGTCCACTCGTTGTCGAGATGGAACGTGAAAAGGGCTGCATCGCCACTAAAGATATAGGTAAAACACGTTGCCGTGACACAACTGACAAGGATGGGCAGCAACGACGACATGGTCATGTCGATGAGCAGCACCTCCAGCGTAAATACCAATCCTGCTATAGGTGCCTTAAAGATACCGGCAATGGCTCCTGCCGCCCCACAGCCCACAAGTGTCATCAACACTTTCCTATCCATCCGGAACAGCTTTCCCAGATTCGAGCCAATGGCAGATCCCGTCAGCACAATAGGTGCCTCAGCACCTACGGAACCACCGAAGCCAATGGTAATGGCCGAGGCAATGACCGACGACCATGTGTTATGCGATTTTATTCTTGACTTGTTCGATGAGATGGCCCAAAGGATGCGGGTAATACCGTGGGAGATATCGTCACGGACGATGTAGCGTACAAACAACGAGGTAAGGTAGATGCCTATCACGGGATAAACCAGATAGAGCCAGTTAGCAGAAGTCTTCGAGAACTGCGACGTTAACAGCGCCACAATCAGGTTGATGATGCCATGCAGCGTATAAGCTGCTACTGCCGCAAAGAAGCCAACGACAAGCGCCAGGATGATCAGAAACATCCTGTCGCTGACATGCTCCACACGCCAGTCATGCAACCGTCTTATCCATGCAATCTGTACCATATTCTCGTTACTCTTCATCCTTCAATCTTCAAACTTCAATCATCATCTTTCAATCTTCAATCTTCACTCTTCACGCTTCATCCTTCACTTGCGAAGCGATTCCCTTGGCTACAGCATAGGCAGTCGTCCACGCCGCCTGGAAATTAAAACCTCCCGTCACGCCATCGATGTCGAGCACCTCACCAGCAAAGTAGAGGTTCTTCACATGTCGACTCTCCAAAGTCACAGGATTGACACTCGTCAGCGCCACGCCACCGCAGGTGACAAATTCATCCTTAAAGGCAGCTCGCCCAGAGGTCATACAAGAGTCATTCGTCAAGGTATTCACCAAGCGGTTCAACTCTTTCTGGTTCAGGTTCTGCCAACGGTTCTTACTGCGCTCGCCCAGGGTTTTCTGCACTAAGTACGCCCATAGTCTTGCGGGTAAACCACACGGGGCGATACTGGTCAGCTGTTTCAGCGGTTGGCTCATAGCCAGTTGCTGGAGTTCCTCGAGCACCTCCGGCTCCCGTCGTCCCGCCCAATTGATGTTCAGCGGCACCTCATACTGATGTTCACTAAGGTAACGGGCGGCATAGCTCGACAACCGCAGAATGGCCGGACCGCTCATCCCCCAATGGGTAATCAGCAGCGGCCCTTCGGCACGCAGCTTCGTACCAGGTATCATCACCTGCACAGGTTCCACCACCGTTCCCATCAAGGCCGTCAATTGCTCATCGCTGATGCTCAGCGTAAAGAGCGAGGGCACAGGAGGTTCTATCTCATGACCACACGCCTGCAGCCATCGCAGTCCTTCGCCTTTTGGCGACCCTCCCGTACAAACTGCCACATAGTCGTAGTCGGCCACATCGTCAAGGCTTTCCACCTTTACGCCCGTTCCTATTTCTATATGATGCCTCTTTGCCTCGTAGAGGAAACAGTTGATGATGCTATGCGAATCCTGCGAGGCGGGAAACACGCAGTCATCATCCTGAGTGGTCAGTCGGACACCATGTTCCTCAAACCAGCGGTAGGCATCGCGGTAGTCAAACTGCTTGAAGAGGCGTTTCAGCAACCGGTGGCCCCGAGGGTATACCTGCGAGAGGTCGGTAACGCTGGCAAATGAGTTGGTGCAGTTACACCGTCCTCCTCCGGAAACCTCGACCTTTGCCAGTACCCGTTGGCTGCGCTCCAGGATGGTCACTTCCATTTCCGGCACCAGTTCCTTGAGGTTCACAGCCAGGAAGAAGCCCGCCGCTCCGCCGCCTACGATAGCCGTCCGCATCTTTTAGCAATTCTTACTTACGGATAATCTCCACCTGTCCGTCCTTTCTCAGACGGATAATGCTCGAGGGCTGATGGGGTTGGTGCTCCTGTCGGCGACTCCAGCACACATAGTCGACAGCCTCCACAATACGAGGGTCGATGTCGCGATAGTTCTGTGCTGCCGGCTCACCGCTGATGTTGGCCGACGTCGATACGATAGCCTTCTGGAAACGGTAGCACAGTTCCTTGGAAAAAGGTTCCTGCGTGATGCGAATACCAATAGAGCCGTCATCGGCAATCAGGTTCTCGGCCAGGTTGATAGCACCGTCGAGGATGAGCGTGGTAGGCTTTCCTCCCTCCTTCAGGCTGTCAACGAGCTGCCACGCCACATCGGGCACGTCACGTACATAGCGCTGCATACGGGCATCGCTGTCGACCAGACAGATGAGTGCCTTCGAATCGTCACGCTGCTTGATAGCATAGACCTTCTTCACGGCTTCGACGTTGGTGGCATCGCAGCCAATGCCCCAGACGGTGTCCGTCGGATAGAGTATCACCCCACCCTTGCGCATCGTCTCAACAGCATTCCGTATATCTTCTTCTCGTTTCATTGAAATTCCGTTTTATCCGATATTTAAAACTCCGACGTAAAGTGGAACTGTATGTGTTCGAAGTCCTGCTGCGCCATGCTCAGCACGTAGCCGGAATCGGCAAGGAACACGTCGCGTCCCTCCTTGTCCTTGGCCATATACTGATACTTGCGCTTCTTGAAGGCTTCAAGTTCAGCGTCGTTATCGCTCGATATCCAGCAGGCCTTGTACAGGTGAACAGGCTCCCAGCGGCACTTGGCATTGTACTCGTTCTCCAAACGATACTGGATAACCTCAAACTGCAGCTGTCCCACGGTGCCGATAATCTTGCGGCCATTGAACTGGTTGACAAACAGCTGTGCCACGCCCTCGTCCATCAGCTGGTCGATGCCCTTCTGCAGCTGCTTGGCCTTCATCGGGTCGTCGTTTTCGATGTACTTAAAGAGCTCGGGCGAGAACGACGGCAGTCCGCGGAAGTGCAACAG
>JAEEGG010005978.1_pt1 | contig 28652 bp, 8 predicted proteins | sample 9134161 | NCBI WGS metagenome assembly JAEEGG01 (sample SAMN16246543, study PRJNA631951) | gut metagenome | biome: gut microbiome; feature: rumen; material: CR-attached | host: Bos | place: Iran: Karaj | collected 2018-10 | reverse complement strand
TTAGCGGATGATCCAGGGCCATCGACAGAAGCAGATTCCCCATGCCTTGCGACGAACGCATTCCCATTGATATGCCTTTTGTCAGTACCCTTACAAACTGGTCAAGCAGACTAATCACCCGTTCATCCTTGAATACCCTTTGCACACACTTCATCACCTCGTCTTGGTTCACCGTGTCATAGAACTTGCGTACGTCGAATTTGTACCAGTACCGCAGGTCGGGATGTGTACGCAGGTCGCGCTCTATCTGTGCCTTGATGTCGTGCATTCCCCTGCCTCTTATGCTGGCTCCTGTCGTGCGGATATATCGTGGTCGCAAGTGCTTGTCAACAACTATCATCACCGCTCCCACTTTCATCCTTGTCCGCATGCTGAACACCTGAAGGTGTCGCTCTTTGCCAGCCTCCACGATGTCTTTTGGATGCCATTTCCCGAGGTCGATGTGTCCTGTGGCAATCTCTTCCATGACGAATCTTATAAACTCGTCACGGTGGCGCAACATCCACTTGCCCTCGCCAAGTCGCTTGCGCTCTGTTCCTCGCAGCACCGTGTCAAAGGCTTCGCTGAGATTGCCCCAGTTCACTATCTCTTCTATGACGTATCCGTCTCTTTTCATTTTTTTACTTCTGTTGCTCTGTTAAATGCAACTTCCTGTTACGGCTCCTTTGTTATCCACGCGATGTTCGCCCTCACCGCGAGAACCATCTATTGCCACGTCCTTCGGCTTACAGCCTTCAGTTCCGCAAGCCCAACATCTTCGACACTATTTATACCATAGTCCTACCAATCTCTGCTTGCATCTGGTGCGTGTCCCACCGTAATGTTTCAGCTTTCCACCGTACTGTATGTTGCAATGCCATTGCTTCTATCGGTGCTGTTGCTGAGGCTCGGGTCTCTCGCCGCGTCTATCCACCATCCCGTGATGGTATGACGTGGAGGCGATTATGGTTCATTTATGTCTGTTTGCGAGCCGAGAGCCGTTATTCGTGTTCGAGTTCGAGGAGGCGTTATTCGCATTCGTGTAGACGAGACCGCCATTCGCATTCGCATTGTTGTTCGAACGACCGACAACCCGGCAGTTGAGACCCTCTACCTTTCGCAGTGACCCTTTTCGGTCGCTGCTTTCATTCATCGGGAGGCGGGCGGACTGCCTTTCGGCAATCCGCTGCGCCTACCGCTTTCCGTGTATTCGCTTTGTTTCGCATTTCCGTGCTATTATTCTTCTGCTATAATGATTTGTTTCCCTTGTGGTGGACGGAAGGCGAGCCGAGAGCCGCTATACGTGCCCGAGTGCGAGGAGGCGTTATTCGCATGCGAGTAGACGAGACCGCCATGCGCACCCGCATTGCTGTACGAACGACCGACAACCCGGCAGGTAGATGCTGTGTAGTATTGACCATCGGCATAGTGAGAACTGAAATTGCTCTCGCCGGTGAACTTGGAGGCTATGATGTCACAGTGACGGCCATGGCGGGTTCTCGCCACCGTCTGGCCGCTCGTGGTGAGGCCTTGCACCGTGCGCTCGGTGTCGCTCTCTGGGTCATAGATGTGCCACACCGCATTCACCGGGTCGCCACTCACAGGATTCATCCTGCCAGCCAATGCCGACTTGTAGGAGATTACGTTGACGGCTACACGATCCATCCACTCGTAGGTACATGCCATGAAGCTCTCATAACCCAGCACCTTGTTGCCATTGCCACTCGAATAGGTGCTGTCACCAGCTCCGATGCTGTCAAGGTAACCAGTGCTGCCACCGCTCGACTTACCCGTGCCAAACTTGCGCTGACCGTCACGGTCGCCAACCTTGGCCATGGTGAGCAGGGCCACATCCTTGCTCATTTCATAGTCGAAGAGCTGGTAGCCTTCACCACGCATATAGGCGAGGTTCTGGAAGTCTTTGCATGTGTAATTCAAAGAATCGCCACTCATAGGCACGTTGCCTCCATTGTTGAGGTCTGTGTTGAGCTTGCCATTGCTCAGGTAACTCCAGCCTGTCCATGTGGTTGCCGTGCCAGTACCAACCTTGACTGTCTGCCCGGTCATGGAACGCAACTGCTTGGAGGCATCAATCACAGAAGCTTCATAGATGGCGCCAAGACAGGGCTTGTGCTCCACCCAGTCGGGCTCAATGGCTTCTACCTCCGTGCTGTCAACAGCAATGACTTCCTTCGTTCCGTTGGTGTTGCGGGTCGTGAAGACAAAGGTCTTCGCTCCGTTGGGAACGTTGATGAAGAGGTAGTCGCCGAGGCTCTCGTCGAAGTCAAAGTCGTTGCTGTTGTTCGCGAAAGCATACTTACTGATGATGACTCCCTCCGCATCGAGGAAGCACACACCGAAGTAGGAGTTGTTGAGTCCCGGCCAGCGTACCTGTTTCATGCCCTCAACGTCGAACTGATAGACATTGTAGTCATTTCTGCTCTGGAGTACTCCAGTGTCTTCCAGAGTACTCACATTCTCAGTGATGGCAGACATCGACAACACCATGCTCTCCATCGGCGTAAGGGCCGACAGAAGGGAACGACGGATAACGTTGGCACTTGACAACGGCTCATGCGACAACGAGGAGAAGGCTGTGTACTTCTTCTCATTCTTGAAGTCGTTGATACCTTTGTACCAGTAACGCGGCTCGTACATGAAGGCATCGTAGTCGTTGTTGAGGTAGTAGCTGACATTGTATGTGGTGCCGTCAAGCAGTTTCTTGTAGTCGCTCCTGCTCAACTTGACACACTCCATGTTGCCATCGTTCAGTCGCCCGAGTACTGGAATGCGGGCTGCCAGTATCTTCAGTATATGACCGCTTGGTGCATAGTCCTCCTCTGTCCCGTAACCAGTGTTGTTGTCAAGATTCTTGACATTGTTGCGCTGCGACGTGGTGTCGTCCTGCACAATCAGGGTGTACTGCGCCTGATGGATGATCAGCTCCGGGAAAGCTGTCTGCCATGCTGCAAGACTCTCTTCGTTGGTGTATTGGCTCAGCATGTACACTCCGCTCAATGCGGGTGCTTCCTGCGCTGTCAGGTTGATGTCAAGTCCGCTCCACCCTCTCGTCGACCAGTCGGCAAGGTCACTGCCATCATCGGTGACAGCGACACCTGTAACACGTACCGTACTCAATGCCGAGTTGGTGGCTCCGGCTATGCTCCTCAGCATCGTCAGCGGATTTATCTTCGCACACTGCTCCACAACGAGGGTTCTGATACTTGCTGCATTGGCAAGCACTATGCCGCTCATCTCCATGTCGGGCAGATAACGCAACTTCAAATCCTGATACGTGGAGGGCAATACCATGCTCGTTATCTTGCTGCCGTCGGCTATGTCGGCTCGCACAAGCTGGCTCCCGCTCGCTTTCAAGGTCTGTAGTCGCGGACATCCGCTGCACACTACGTTGGTGATTATCGTTCCGCGTATGTCAAGCTCTCTCAGGAACGGCAATTCGCCAAGTCGCAGGTCGGTAAGCGGCTGATAGGCTCCTATGGTCATGTTCACCTTGTTGTCGCTGCCGAGGATTATCTTCTCTGCCAACGTCATGACTCCGAAACTGAACGTGTTCGATAGCGAAATCTGACTCAGGTCTATCTCGCTCATTCGGTCGGCTTGGTAGATGTACAGCAATGCTCCCTCTTCATGTGAGAAGGTGTTGGCTGCAAAGGTGTAGCTCTCACCAGCCTCTAAGTAGACACTCTTCGACAACGATCCGCTCGAATCGTTGCCTATTCCGAAATATCCTGTCTTGGCTGCTTTGATGGTGATGGTGGCATCGTTGGCACTGTTCACACGACCCGACAACACTCCGCTGAAGAAGTCGCCTGTGCCATAGAAGCCGTCCCGGATTCTCCAGCGCCTCTCGATGAATGCTGGCAATGAGGTCAGCCCCAAGCCTTGTAAAGCATAGAAATAGATGGCATCTGATGTCGCGGTGAAGTCTATGTACTTGCGCTCTCCGTCATATGAACTGACTTTCTTAGGCCAACGTTTGATGCGCGAGGTCACAAAGAAGTACTGCGCACCCTCCGGCGAGAAGGGATGCATCGTTATGCCGTCCACCGTTGCTGTGCATGAACGCATGGCACTCGCCACGGTCTTCAACGCCAACTCGGTATTGTTGCCGTCTATGTACACCGACTGCTGCAGGTACAGGTTGCGGAAAAGCACCGAATTGTAACCTGCGTAGGGGTTGGTGTAGCCAGTCTGTGCGTCGGGCATCTTGTTGGGGTCTACCTCTGCATCGATAGTCTGGCCTCCGTCGTTGTCTTTGCCGTTGCAGGTGTCACAGTCATATACCTTGTTCAGGTACATACGCATGGGCATCATGCCCGTGGCGTTGGCATAGGTCTCGTTGTCGGCATTGTAGTATACTCCGTTCACCACTTTACATCCATCCTCCAGGAACCACATCGGCTGCATGTTCTTTGCCCTCTGGTCTACTGCGGCACAGTAGTCTGTGAATACAGAATAGGCCATCACGCTCTGTGGACATGCAAATCGCCACAACCCAGCTTTCCATCGTGTCAGTGCGGTATCGCTGTACAGGTCGTAGTCGCAAGTGTTGCAGAACATCATCCACCGCAGCAGGTTGTACGGCACTTTCTTGCCCATGGCGTAGGCTATCGCCAAATCGTCATCATCAACAAGGCTCTCATAGTAGTACGTCCATGCTGGTACGCTCTCTACCGATATGTCGCCTCCGTCGATGAGGGCTTGCACCCACTTCGAGTAACTCTGGCTCGGTGCCATCAGGTCGGCAACGCTCGACACTCCTTTGAACCAGTCCATGCCTTGGTAGTTCAGCAGTTCGAAACCGTCGGTCGGGTTCAATACACTGCCTGTGACTGTCCACCGTCCGTTGGCATTCTGCACCATCGAGCCTGTCTGCTCTTCCCACTGGCCTTCTACATATTTCATCACCTTGTAACTGCTTCCGCAGTACTGGGTCAAAGCGTAGGTCTTGGTGGTATCGAGGCCAGAAGTGGCAAGGAAACGTGCCTTGGTCTCTACCAACGTTTCGTCGGTGGTGCGCCCGGTCTCTCCTTCAGCAACAAGCATGGCCGCACTCTTGCCGTAGAACTCTACAAAATCCCCATAGTTCAGACATCCTTTCGTGTAGCCGGGAGTGTTGATGAATCCCAATGCGGTCTGCTCTTTCTTATCTTCCTTCCAGTTTCCCTTGGCATGGAAATAGGGACTCGCTCCCGTACTCTCCTTCGAACGGTACATCGCTATCGGGAAGTTGGCGGTACTGTGGTTCATCGACAATCCTGTCAGCTCTATGCTGCCTTTCGTCCATGTGCCGTCAAAGGCTCTCTGAGCTGGAGTGAGGTACTGCCCGCCTAACGCCTTGAAGGTGGCATTCATCATGTCGCACACCCCACAGTCGTTGGCATTGCTGCTGTCCGAAAAGTCAACCTTAACGGTGATGATGTCCACGGGTATGCTGTCCTCATGGATTTGTACCTTGTTGATGGCGGCAAGTGCATTGGCTTTGTCCCACAACGCTCCGTCATATCCCATCGCCACTATCTGCTCGCGGGTGTACATCAGTCGGATGGTGGTTCCTCCTGTCTGGGTGACCTTGTTATAGGTCGAGCCTTTTTTCTTCGCCAAGTAGTAACGAGGGTTCTTCACGGGTCGCTTTGCACTCGTCGTGCCTTGGTTTCGCCTTGCCGTGTCTTCAGATATGAAGTTGGTCCACGGTCGCTTGGGGTCTACATAGTAGAGGTTCACATATATCTGGTCTTTCGTCGACGTGGTATTGTCCAACCCCTCTATGTTGGTGTTGCCGTACGGACATTCGATGAAGTATGCCATCTCTCCCTCTGCCAACAACGCTGCCTGCGGCCTCAACTTGGTCGTGGTGACTCCCTGCTCGGTTATCTGCTGGCTTGCCATCACCGACTCGAAGTCGTACTCTCGTACCATGCTCGTCGTGTCTGTCAGCTTCACAAGGTAGTTCTGGAATGCCTGGTCGAACTGGAAGTAGTCGTTCCATGCCATGATATAATATAGGTACAGGTCGCCTTGCGTGCCATACATGTTGATGGTCCGCTCTTGTATTAGGTTGCTGCCTCCTGCCATGTAGCCGATTACAGCCACCTCTTCACCGTTCAGATATAGCTTGATGAAATAGTAGGTGTCACCGTCGCGTGTCTGTCCAAGACCTTCTATCGCTGGCTCTACCACTACCGCCACAGTCACCTTCTCGCCCTGTCTGTAGGCTCGCTCTTCTACATGGTTGCTCAAGCCCGACGCACAATAGATACCCACGGCTCGACCAGTGACGTAGAAGCCGGCTCCAACTCCTGGTTCGTAGCATTCCAGCAGAATAGCATCATCGTCCACAAGATTCTTGCTCGCAAAGGCAAACTGTATGCCCAAACCATTGCTTTCAATGCTGGTGGGCTTGAATGGCTTGTGGTTCAACGCTCCTGTCATGTCCTCGCTTACTCTCAACGCCATCTCTCCGCCAGCGGTCATTGGCACAAAGCCTGTCGTATTCCAGTTCACCCCCTGCAGCGTTATGTTGAAGTCGCCACTCTCTATGCTGTGGTCGGTCTCTTGATTGCTGCGGTTCGCAAAGTCGAAAGCATAGATGGCTCCAGCCTTGATAACGGCAGCTATCACTGAACCTGACACAACAAACTCGGCGGTAGGACTGCTCGACAGTCCGCTGTTTACCGTCACGCTCTCTGTCACACTCCCGTCGCTCGCTACGCCTGTCACCTGATGGGTGAAGGTATAGGCTGATGAACGGTGCGCGGTCTGCGTCGTGATGGGATGTCCGTTAAGGTTCACCACGGCTGTAGGTGCGTTGGTCGTCGGGTCATAGACTGCAAAGTTCACCTTTATCGTCTCGTACAACTGCACATGCGCTGTAGCACTGTCGGCATACCAACTTGTCACTACCAGCGGTACTGTGCTTGTGGGGTCTATGACAAATATGCTTGTGTATAGGTAGTTGCCTACTACTCCGCTGTTCACGTCAACTCCATGCACCCTCAACAGATATACGCCGTGGGTCAACGTCTCGCCCAAACAGTTGTTGGGGTTGATAGTGATGTTATGCGAATAGGTGTCAGTGACTACGGTTCTGCCCAACTCCTGCCACTGCCCGTCAAGGTATATCTCCGTGATGGCCGTGATTCCTTGCACTGAGGCGTTGTTCGCAAACTTGTACAACGGTATGTCTCTCGACACGCCTCCCACTCTCAATGCGGTACTGTCGGTGTACTGCAGCGTCTGTGTGCTGCTGATGGTAACATCTACGGCTGCCACCTGTATATTCCTGCTGCCGGTGTTGCCTGTGTCGTCTGTGGCTACAAGCTTGAAATTCCGTCGCCCTGCCGAATTGAAATAGCTCGTCATGTCGATGGCAAACGAGTAATCGCTCATGCTCATCGACGATGCACGGTTGAACTGGATGGTCTCTAACAGGGTGTTGGTGTCGCGGTCATAGATGTCTATCGTCGCTATCATGTTTTCTTGCTCGCTGCTGCCTACGGTGGTCACACTTCGCACGGCTGCATGGATCACAAGGTCGTTGATGTCGCCTACAAGGGGATTGTCCTGATAGGCTATCGACACGATGGTTCCTGTCCCTCCGCCTCCACCGCCTCCGGTGCCAACGGCAAATTGCACCTCGTCGCCGATGTCTCCACCTTCGGCATTGACCATCTTCATCTTCACCACTCCCTCAGTCTCGGTGTCGATGGCAAGTGTGGCGGGAATATGCTCGTAGGCTCCGCCTGTCGAGAACGCATCTTCGCCATCCTGTTCGGGTTCGTCACTCGTCTGTACTACTTCGCCTCCACTGCCAAAGTCATGCCACAAGCCTACCTCGCCAAAGTCGGCCACATTGCCAACAAATTGCTTCGTTTCCCATGTGTTCGAACCTGTCTTGTAGGTGATGATGAGTCCGCTCTTGGCATAGCTGATGCCGCTGCTCTGCGACAACGCATTGATGGCAGTTACTGCATACGACAGATTGTAGTATTGGGCTTGCGTACATGCTCCGCACAACGCATCGACATTGATTAACGTCTCTGCTCCGGCACTCATGCCAGCTAAGTCTATCCAATATGAAACGTTCGTGAAGTTGCTCTCACTGTTGTTGGGCCCTACATATTGGTAGGTCTTCCATGTGGTGGATGTGATGGCAAAGGTTATCTGCATACCGACACTCTTGTAACCCCGCTCCCATGCCACGGCTATGGCTCCGTCAAGGTCATAGAACTCGTTCTGTGCCAACGGCGCGTCAACGGTGACATTGTAACAGTTGCCCACGCTCGCGGCTCCGCCTATCTTCTTCCACGACTCGCTTTCGCTCCAGTCTTCATCCTCTCCAGTGGCTATGCTGCCTTGCCATTGCATTGTCTGCCATCCCTCGCTCGTCTGGAAGGTCAACACTACGCCCGGCACTTGGTACAACGCTGCGTCGGTGCGCCCGGCTACGGCTTCAAGCATCGCCACCATGTCGTTGTACACCGTCTCTCGGTTCATCAACTTCATGACGTTAACAAACAGCCTCGGTGCCATCATCGTCGCTGCACTCGTCGCATTTCCGTCAACTCTGTCTGACAATGCGGTTATGCGTCCGTTGGTCTCTGTGATGCTGTCTCTCACCGTTGTGAGGTCAACCGTTATGGCGGTCAAAACATTCTGGTGATAGACGTATAGCTGTCCTGTCGACATGTTCGCAAACAACTTGAATGCGTTGGGCGCATTGTTCGCTTCGTTGTTGTACAACCGCTCGGCTCCTTCTCCCCATCGGGTGTAACACTTCGAGGTGCTCGCATCTACTATGATAAACTTGCTCGCTCCTGTGTAATAGTGTACACTGCCTATCATGCCGCTTTCACTGTATGTCGTGGGACACTGTGTGTCCAGCAACTCGTATGCAAGTCCGTCAACGATTGCTTTGAATTGCATCGTTGGATAGTCTCTCGCCAACTTCGCCACATCGCTGGCATCGCTGGCATTCTGCGCTATATTGGCTATCCGTTGACCAAGGGTCTGGTTTTCTGGAATAGCTCCGTCCAACTGTTGCTTGTACGGCTCAAAGGTACTTGCGGGCAACGCAGCATTGGCAGTCCTGGCAGCTGCGTCCGCTGCTTCCTGTGCGTTCTGTATCGCTCGCTCTAATGCGGTCGTGTCTACCTTCGCAGGGGTAAGCAGATAGTCCGTGGTGCAATAGAATATCGTGCCGTCGGCTCGCACATACAGCTTGTTCACTATAGGCACCTGCTGCATGCTACTGCTCAACGCCATGTATCTCTTGTTCCCTCCGTTGTTCCACAGGCTGTAGTATTGCCCGAAGTAGAGCACGGCAAATTTCTTCGCTGTCTCTACAAAGTACACCGCTCTTCGCAGGTCTACCTCGGTTAACGTCCCCGGACACTCGCTGTCAAGCACCTCGGCTTCTTCACTGTCGTCAATCCCGGCAAAGAATGCTGTTGGGTTCTCTGTCGCTACAGCTACCATCGACTGCGCTGTCTGGGCTATGCTTACGGCATTGTTTGCCGCATCTACAGCTCCTCCTACTGCGGTAGTCGCTGCATCTATATCTTCCTGCATCTCCGACAGGGCATTCACGTCCAACGTGACACTAAGCGTCTCTCCGCTGTTTACCCACGACCCTGCCCAGCCTGTGTATAGCAGCACACTGTTGTTGCTCCCAACCACTCCGGCATACCAGCCGTCTATAGGTGCAGGGTACGCGCTGTTTAGGTCTGCAAGGGTAAGGAATACTCCCTTATTCGAACCTTTGATATTAGGCGCGTCAAGCCATCCCTCGACCTTCAGGTTGTGTCCTATGTTCATACTCCCGTCTATCCTCGCTTTCCCTCCTATCGATACATTGCGGATGTTCTCAACATCGCCTCCGTTCATGTTCGTTACGTTTACTGTGCTCATTTCTGTAATTGGGTTTTTGCCATGTCAAGGTACGCAGTGCCTCGCTCTGCTTCCCCACATGTCGTTAATGTCAATCCTGCCACTGTGTACACCACCGCCCGATAGCACTTCTCGCTGATGTCTATGCCTCCTGTGGCATCGATGGAGGGCCAGGGCAGATATACCGCCTTGCTCACCGTCGCTTCCTCACTGTTGCATGAATAGAACTCCAGCACCTTGCCGTCGTTCCTCATGCCTAAGGCACACACTGGTCGCTGTGCCGTCCCTCGAACGGCTTTCACTCGGCTCCTCAATTTCGAATAGTCCGGGTCTGACGGGTTCAGCAGTACATACACCGAACGCTCCCAGTCACTCATCTCGAACACTACCAGCCTCATGAAATCATCGGGCAGAAGTATCTCTCCACTCTCCTGGTCTTTCCATGTGATGGAACTGTCGTCTTCAAAATGATGGGCATTGTCCAACAGATAATAGGGAGCCTCTGTGTGCACCCTCTCCACGGCCTCGACTATCTTCGACCGTATTATCTCGTCGAACTTCACGATGTCCTCGTCACCTTCCGCCATCAACGCTTCGTCGCTGCGGTTCATGTCGAGGCTCACCCGCACGTCCCTAACTATATCTTCTACTTGGAATATCATATCCCGACGAATCTTACGTTTGCCTCTTTGCAAGCCGCTTCAAAGGCTTCCTTGCTTCTCAGGTTGTTCCCGTTGTAACCCTTCGTCGGACAATGCTCTTTCAGCCACTCCACAGCATCTGCCTTGCACGCTACTTCTACCTCTTCCACACCTTCCTCCTCGGTGCTGGATTTTGGGTTGGTGTCGTTCATTTCCTCTGCTATGCTTTCAGGAACAGTGGCTGTCTCGGCAACTGGGGTTGGGGTTTCTGTAACCTCTTGCGGTTCGGTGGTGGCAACATGCATGGATGCCTTGCGAGCCAATTCCTCGGCATCGTCAGGCACCTCCATCTCATGAAGAAGCACTATCTTCCCGCACTTGAACTCGGCACTGTTCTCGATGATGTCCTGCTCGATGAACCGACTCGTGGCATACGACGCTGGTCTACGGCTCTTGTCCATAATTGAGCCTCCACGGAAATGCACTTCTGCCTTGAAGAGACCATTGGTGATAATCAGTTTGCACTCCATCTGTCCGGGTGCTCCATAAATCTTTCGTTTCATATAATATTGATTTTTTTATTCTATAAATAAGAGGTGGCGAATGTGGCAATTCGCCCACTCACCACCTCTCGTTTCGTCCTCCTACTGTTGAGGATTAGGAACCCATGACCATGGTGCCCTTGTACTCTTCCCAAGTCAGCGTGTTGCTGCTCACATGGGCTACCCACATCGAACCGTGGGCTGCCGTCTGGTTGTTATTCAACACAACGTCCTGGGTGAAATAGTACACCTTACCGTTCTCAACGGTTGAAGCTGTCGGCGTGGTCGAACTGTTCCAGAATCGAATGGCGACATTGGCGGTGCCAATGCTCCTGCCTGCGCCCTCGATGAGCATGTGGCAAGTGCCCTTCAGACCAAGACCATCCCATTTGATGGTGCTATTGCTCGTCGCTTCCTCGCCCTCGATCTTCTCGTTGTGCTTGTGCTCCTCCGAATAGACGTAGTGCTTGATGCGGTTCTTGCCGATACCAAGCAGCAGTCCACTGTTGCTCATGCGCATCTTGTCGAAGGTGGGCAGGTGTTTAAGCTGGATGTCACCAAAAGCGGTGTGAAGGTTCGTCACCACCCAACCAAGGGTCTCGTTCTTGAGAACGGTGAACTCCACCTCGGGATGGTTCGAGAAGTCGACACACTGCAGACCTTCCAGAAGGTCCATACCGCAGAACAGGATGCCATATTCGGGCTTGTCCTCTCCACAGAAGAACATCTTGGCCATTCCGATAATCTCTTCGAAAGTCCAAGCTCCGCTCTTCTGCATCTTGCGCATCACCTGCCACAGAAGTCCTGTGGTGCCAAGTGCCGTCTGGAGTCCTACCTTCGGTGTGTTCACGGTCAGCTCACAAGGTACTCCGGCAAGTAGCGTTCTGTCGAGCTCAAGGAAGTACTCCTTCATGTTCTGCTCGAACATGGCTGCCTTCTTGAATGGGATAATCTTGCCCTGCTTGTCGAAGTAGTCCGATACTACGTCGGTCACACCAGTCTTCTGAAGGTTCAGATTGATGGGGGCGGGAACAATGCTCTTCGGAGGTACTGTGGCCTGTGTTTCATACAGCATGTTGCACATGGTCAGAATCTCCGTTCCTGCGGGAATGGCAGGGGTACCAGGTGTGGCAGCGGCTACACCATTGGAAATAGCTCGTGGTCCGTTTACGGCTATCACCGTCGGATTGCCCGATACGGTGTCTCTGCCAACAACATAAAGCATGATGGGAATGTTCGGAGTCGACACTCCGTTCACATCATAGCCACTCACACTCGGCACAAGAAGGGTCTGGCACTCGGCGGGAATTTTCTTGTCGGTCGAGATAAGGGGCAGAACAAACTGCTCTGTGTCGTTGTCTGCCGTTACGGCACTGGCGGTGGTGATGAATGAACGCTCCTCGTCAATCATGAAGTGCAGGACTTTCGGAGAATCCACTGGGGTCTGCTCCCACTTCAACATCATCTCCAGAAGGGGAGCGTTAGCGAAATCCCGGAACGAGAATAGCTGTTCATCAATACTCGGCTGCATGAAGCCGTTGCGGTCAATGCCACCGGTCTGCTGGGCAATGCCGGTGACGGTAGTAGGCTGGCCAGGCATCTGCGTGGGCAGTCCTACACTCCCCGGTGTGTCGGGGGCCTGGGCGACGGGTTGTCCCGTGGTTACTGTTGCGTCCATTTTCTTTTTTTTTAATTGTTAATAAATTTGTTTTTTAAACCTTTATCCCGATGCTCTCGGCATAGTCTACAAGACTGCCTCTGCTTTTCTTGTGTGCTGGTGCATTATTGGTGCCTCCCATGGCGGGCAGTCCGTCACCGCCTTTCTGCTTTCGCAGCTGCTCGTCTATCTTGGCGTTCTTCCCGGCTACCTGTCCCTCGGCTCTCGCCTCCTCCATGTCGGTATCATGGTTCACCGCTTTCAATGCCATGTCGATGGTCTCGGTTGTGAACTTGCCTACAATGGCTTCATTCGCCATCTTCATCACCAAATCCATGGCTGCGTCTACCGTCTTGTCACTCAACCCGCGCTCCTGCTGCATCTGTTCCAGCATCTTCATGCTCTCCGCAAAATTCGTCTGGTACTCCGCTTCAAGGTCTTTCTCCTTGGCAAGCCGTTCTACGTAGGCTTTGTTCGCCTCTGCATAGGCTTCCTGCTTGCTCGGGTCGTTCATCAGGTCGGTGACTCCGTCTATCCCCATGCGTTCTATCACCGCTATCCATGGATCTTTCCCCTTGGCCATGTCGGTGATGAACTGAGCCGATCGTGGGTCTTTGCTCAACAGCTCGCTGAGCTTCCCTTCGCGCTCTTTGTACCTGCCAAGCTCTTCCTCTATCGAGGCATAGTCATCATCCATCTGCCCGATTAATGCCTCGTCATCGGCATATTCTTTGTCGGGATACTTGGCTTTCAGCCTCTCAAGCGCCTTGTCTCGCCTGCTCTTTTGTTCTTGATTTTCAGCCATAATGATACTTTTTTACTTTGTCTAATCAATTGTAGTTCTGTTTGTTGCGCTGTCAACGCAACTATTCACCTTCTACCAGGCACCACACCCGGATTCGACTGCAAAAGTACTACCGTTTCACCCCCTGCCATCTATATGTTGTGAAAATTTATTTACGAGATAGAAAAATTATTTTCAATTTTCTGCGTTATTTCTTCGTCACCAATCACCACCGCCACAATGAAACATTCGGGTTGCTACTCCGACTTCACCGAGAAGCGTAATCAGGAATTGTTAGCCGCTTTCCGTAGGGTTTTTGAAGAAAAGCCTTTTTTCGACATCAACAAGGATTTTGCCCTCGTTGTCAATTCCCCTTGTTCTCGCTTCTGGATTTCCGAGGAACGTGCCACTGCTGTCGTCTCTGCCATGTTGCATGGTCAGCCTATTCTTGACTCTATGCGCCCTTCCAAGCGCGAAATGTTTCTCGATATATACCATCGCGTTCTTCTTATCCGTGACGATTTCCCAGACAGCCCTCTCTCTGACATCGTTTTCGTCGTGGTCAACTCTGGCGCTCCCAAGTTCTACATGAAACCTCGTCACGCTCGAGAAATCCTGTACAAAATGAAAAAGGGCTACTACCTGAATAGGTAGCAACCCATTTTTAATTCTCAATTCTCAATTTTCAATTACCCTATCGTCGCTTCGCTCACCACTCTTGCCGACCGATTTCGGTCGGCAACACTAACTCTCTCCACTATCCGTGGCATATCCATTTCATGGTAACATATCTCTGTGCCGATGGCTCGCGTCATGAGCCGGTCATCATGATAGCCTTCCATCGCCTCATAGCCTCCGTTGTCGGTCTCTACATACGTCAGGTATTCATCCAAACACTCCTCTTCATACTCCACATACAGCCTCTCCCTCAACACATGCTTTAGGTTCTGGATTACTACCTTCTTCGTCAACTTGTTCGTGTGGAACCCATATTTCCGTGGTTTTCCTTTTTTGATGTCAGCAGCACTTTGCTTCCTCATATATAGGTTGCCGTACACCTCGCCTATCAGCGTCAGTATGTATTCTGCCTCTCCCTCTGTGTTGTTCGTCTCTAAAGTGTTGCTCTCTATCACCAACAGCGCATTGTTGTAGTATGCCGCCACCTGTGCCGCTTTCCATGCCAGCTCGTTCATTTCTATATGTCCGTGCCACTCCGCCGCCATGACTGGCAAGTCACCGTCTATCATCGGCATTCGGTCAAGCACCCATATATCCGCATAGTCCGCGTCTTTGGTGTGGCCTTTGCATACGTCTACAACCACCAAGTAGCGGTCTGTCACTTCTACATCATCATATCTCTCTACGTCGTGCCATACAAGCAACCGACCATTCTCCTCTCTCTTGAACCGCAAACCCTCTAACGCCATCTCTCCGCTGTCTGCATTGCCATATATCTCGCCTCGCCATCTTGCCACTCGGCAGCTGCTCCTGAACTGCTCCACATCGTCGTTCGAGAACACCTTCCTTCCACTGAACGTGAACGCCTCGATGTCGTCGCTCGGAAACTCCGATGCCATATCTCCGTGATTGGTGTACTTCGACCGCTCCGACACATACCAGTGTATCGCCTCTAACGTGGCTCCCATCTTCCATAGTCGCCATAGATAGCTCCCCGGCTGCTCTCGGTCACTCTTCGCCTCGTCATTCTTCTTGTTCTCATACAACCAAATCGCAAAGTCTACCCGTTCTCTGTCATTCTCAAACTCCAGTTCGTATTGCTCTATCTCATACCACGGCACAAACATCGCCTCAAACTGCGACTCTCCTCTCTTCGCTGCCAAATACTCTTTGTGGAAGAAGTTGCCTACTCCGTTAGGCGTACTCTCATACACTATCATCGTATAAGGCTTCAGCAACACACCCGAACAGGCACTTCGCACTATATCCTCTGGCTTCTTCCCCTCTGTCTCTTTCCAGATTCCTACCTCCGACAGGTGTACCAGGTTATAGTCGCCTCCTCGGCAGCTGTTAGGCTTCTCGGCGGTTCCTATCTTTATCTTGAAGTTGCGCTGCGGCACTCGGTGTATATTGCCACTCTTTCCAACTCCCACAATCTTCGGCTCGTTCTCGCTATACACATCGCCCAACTCATGCAGCAACTCGACAGGGTAGGCAGCTATCATCCTGTCGAACATGTCTTTGATTTCGTCCGAACCTGTTCCCTGATGGGCTATGATTAGCGAGTTCAAACCCTCCATGTGTACCATCTGCAGCCATGCCATGTACAGCTGCGTGGCTGTCGATCCTCCCCACTGGCGAGCTTTTAAGATGATTAGGCGTATCGGCTTTCCTGCCTTCCGCATCTTCTCAAACCTCGCTATCAGTCTACGCTGCGGTCGGTTCAGACGAAACAGGACATCGCGTCCGCCTCCCTTCCTCTTGATGTAGATGAGCGTCGCTGCCCAGAACGCATAGTCATATTTTATCCTGATTCGGATGAATTGCTCGACTAACTTCTCTACTCTCTCTGCATAATCTGAACACTCCGAATACTCCGTATCGTCCGACAACGTATCTACTACCGCCTCTACGCTCCCTGCCTCTCTCAACGCTCTCACCAGTGGCTCTCCCATCATCTCTACAGGTAACCACTGCCTACTTATCGGAAAGTCGGGCAGAACAAACTCCCCTCGCTCTCCTATGCTTTTCTCTCCAGACACAGGGTCAAAAGGCGCAGAAATCACTTCCCTGCGCCTTTCGTTCTCTTTTAATATGTCATTTAACGCGTCAGCCAATTCTCAATTCGGTTATGCTGCCATTTGGTAACCCATCGCTTGCTGGAGCAATCCCATCGCCTTCGGGTTGCTCTTCTGCTGCAAGCCCTGCTGCACCCTGCCCATAAGCTCAGGCGACATGCCGTCGGGCATCTGACCCTGCTCCACCTGCTCCTTCTGGCTCTGGATGCTCTGTAGCAACTCGTCGGCAAACGGGAAGTCACCAGCCTGCAGCAACTGCTCAACACTGATAGCCTGCATCTCAAACAACTTCATCAAAAACTCGTTGGTGATGGCCCTGTACACTGGCGATGCTTGACTCGGCACTATGCTCAAGTCAAACTCCACGTCTCTTATCTTCGCCGGGTCATACACTATCTGCGTCCCTGCCTTGCCGGCTATGTTGAACGTTCGCTTCTGGTCATAGAACTGCTGGATGTTCTTCACATCTTTATATGCTGCGTCAAGCACAAAGCCCTGGAATGAGTCGAGGATTCTACGCAACGAGGTCGTGGCGTTCTGTGTCTGCATGTTGAACATGGCAGCACTCATGCCACTGTACTCTGCCTTGCCTTGCAGCGAACTGTTCACTCCCGACACGTCTTCCATCATCTTCAACTGCATGCTCAAAAACTCATGCAACCCGATATTCGTCGAGTTGGCTGAAATCTGCTGAGGTACCGCTCCTGTCTTGCTCGGCGTGTAGAAGATGACTCCGTTGAATTTCGCCCAATTGTCCGTAAACTCGCTCGGGTCTCTTCCCTTCAAACAGTCTTCCGGCACCATCAACACTCCCTTGGCACTGGCTCTGATAATCCAATCGTTCAGCATGTAGATGCGGTTGATGTATCGCTGCTGGTCGATAATGTCGTTCACAAACGAATGTATCTCGCCATCGATGAAAGGATACGCCTTGAACACGTAGGGATGGCTCTTGTGCTCGTAAGGGGTCTCGCCCTCTTTCAAAATGTCACCCATTGGCGACAAATAATAGTAGTACCAGTACGAGTCTATGAACCACTCGGCCTTGATGAACGGCACCTCTTCGTAGGGTATGCCTACCTGCTGCGCCTGGACCCATCGACGGTTGTTCTCATCTATCACCATCGATTGCAGGTCTTCTGGGTCTATCTTGAATATCTCTCCATTGTTGTAGTCGTGACAACGGTATCTCGGCTTGCTCTCTTTCCTCCACACCTCGATAACACGGCATCGGCTCGCGTCGCTGGGCATCAGAAAGTCTATGTTGGCATGTCCTCTGCCATAGCCAAACTGCTCCCATGAATATACATTCCAACCAAGGGTCATGGCCGTGTCGTATATCTTCTCCAAACGTTTGACAGCATCGGGACTATCTGCAAACCTCTCAAGCACCTCCTCACGGCTCATGTCGTGTATCTCGCCAATGAACGAACAATCCCACCCTCGGAAGTCGCGCATGTTGTTGTCCAGTATGATGTTGTTCGGCTGAACATAGTCTGTCCAACAGTCCAATTTGTTGTCTCGCCATCCGTTCCACTTCCTGTGCATGATGAGTCCGCTTATCAGGTACTCTTCCATCGAGTTTGCATACACCTCCGTCATGCGGTTCAGCTGCATGTTATACTGCAGCACCGTGCTCATCGTCTCGGCCTGACTCTGCTCGTCCCGGTCTCTCGCTATGCACGTCGGCTCGTTCTGCTGCCCAAGGAACAAGCCTATCACCGTGTTCACCTGCTTGCGGATAAGGTTCGTCTTCAACGGTATGCTCCCCTGCGACTTGATATACTCCTCCTCCGTCATCTTCTTCCCGTCCACACACACCACGTCGCCCCATTGGTCGCCATAGTTGTAACGCTTGTTCCGCTCCCGGTCCACTCGGAATTGGTACATGTTGTCATAATACCGCTGTGCCTCAAGCAGCACCTGCTGCCCTCGTGCCCTGTCGTCTGAATACCTCTCCTTGTTGTATTTCAGACTGTCGGCTCTCTCCGTACCCTTGGGCATCGTCACCCTACTGAGTCTGTGTAATTTCGTTGCCATTGTATTGTCATTTTTTTATTCTTCGTGCTGTCTTGTGGCTTCATCGCCACTGGCTGGCAGTTTGCAAAAGTACTCACCACCAGCCATCATACATCTTTATCTTATGAATTACTTCTTCCCCCTCTCATACGCATGTACCTTGTTCACCATCTCTCTCATAACGCTGTAGTACTCCGCTTCGGTTGCCTTGCGTTCCTCTCCTTCCTGCTCTTTCATGTCTTTCCAAAGATTGTCAATCTCTTTTCGATACTCGTCGAATATCTCGTACCTCGCATACTCTTCTGAGTTGTTCAGGAAGTCAAGTTTCTCGGCATACTTTAACGCTCCTTCGTCTTTCGCTTTCTCGTATTTCTTCAATAGGCGCTTGGTCTCTTCATACTCTTTCTTCAGCTCAAAGTACTCGTTCAACAGCTTTCTGTTAGCGGTTCGCTCATCACCATTCTTCACAAGGCGATTAGCCAACATCATGTTGCGCCACTCAAACTCACGGTCACCCCAAGCGGTCTCGCCCATTTTCATCAACTGTGTCGGCACCTTGAACCATCCTCCGAAATAGCCGTTCAACACATACTCCACCTGCGCTGGGTTCACAACGTCTGCCCACCCTTTCTTGTAGTCGTCGCCTCCTGTTAGCTCGTTAAGCCACTTGCTGGCTCCCACAATATGGCTGTCGGCATTCTTGTACACTTTAGTGAATTCTGGGTCGCTCTGGTTGAATGGTGTGTCTTTGTAGATGGGCAAACCTGTCCAGCTCTTGTTGCTTGCTGCTTCAACGATTGGCTTTGCCTGACTGGGTATGAAAGCATGTAGTCCTCCGCCTCCTTCCATGAAGTCTAACGGCAGTATCTGGCTCACTTGGCTCGTCAACTGGCGTGCCAACTCGCCATCGCTGTAATGCTCCTCTCCTGTGATTACGCCTGTGCCTAACTCGCCAAGTCCGTAGATGGCCCTGAACTCAATGGGCAAAGGTATGGTGATCCAGGCATCACCGACACGGAAGCAGATATTGCTCCTGCGGACATATTCTGGAAGGTTGTAGTAGGCGTTTTTGTCATCATCGTCGCCGTCACCTGCCAAGGCTTTTGCCAACAGCGGTATCACGGCTCCAAGGGTGAACATCACCGCAGCTCCGGCACTGAACTTGCCGGGATTACGTTTGGCTGCTCTCATAAAGTTGGTCATACCCTGCGTTCCGGCATTCCAGAACACATACAACAGTCTGCCACCTCCACTGATGAACGAGCCTATCTTGCCCCAATTGGTCTGTCCTACGGCTCCTATCATCTTGTCGCCACTGCCTTTCTTGTTGAAGTTGACGCTGACTTCTTTGGCATCGTAGATACTGCGCTCTATGCTGCGTCCCATCTCCTGACTGGTGATGAATGCTGCAAATCTCGCACAGTTCTCTACGCTGCGGTTCAGAAGGTCTAACTGCATTCCTAAAGCGTGCCATACCTTACGAGTCACGCTGCCTTGCCGTTTCAGCTCTTTAACTATCTCGCGCTTGTGTGCCTCGATGTCTCTCACGTTGGTGTAGCCGGTCTCGCCTCCGTTCATCATGAACTGCTTGAACATGTACTCGGTCGGCTTGCTGTCGTCTAACGTTCCTTTCTCCCACTTGCCAAACAGCTTACGCATGGTCACAGGATTCATCTTGCCGAAATTCTTGTGGAACTTCAACGCATAGTTGCCCCCCTCTTTCACCCATGTCATACAGTTGGAGTATAGCATATCGCGGAAGAAGTTGCTCACAACAAAGTCGGGTGTTCTCGTGGTGTAGGCTGCACTCATCTGATGGTTCATCCACTGTGCCAACTTCATGGCACCTCCAATGAAACCTCCTGTCTTGACATCGGGATTTGTCAGTCCATTCAACGCTTGTGCTGCTCTCGGATTGCCGTTGATGGTCAGTACAAAGGTCTCTCCGTTCCTCTTCACCAGCACTTGATGCTCGCTGAGATTACCAGGCAACACCCGGTATGGGAGGTTCTTTGCGTCACTCGCTCTCTTGTATTTGTCGGGTTCTGCCTGTGCCAGCTGCTCCATACGCTGTTCGAAGGCTGTTACCTTGCGCTCTACGTCTGCTGCGGTGTCGCTCTCCTCAATGTCGGCAAACACTGGCACCCACTCGTCGGTCACATCGTCATGCTGCAACCACAGACGGCTCACGCTCACAAGGTCACTCGGATGGTTCTGAACGAAGTTCAAGAACAGTTTCTTCATTTCGTTGCGGTTGGCTTGACGTATGGCCATGTCTGCCATCAGCCCTATAGTGGCTATCGGGTCATCGGCTTTGCTGCTGCGTCCTTTGGCGTGCTTGATGGGACTGCCCATTGGCCCTTGTCTGCTCGTCAAGTAGCCATACACCTCATCACTGGTGGTCTCATCAAAGCCCTGCAGCGGGATATACCATTCAAACATGTCGCGTATCTGCTCATAGCTCTCCTTGCTCAACAGTCCACTTCGGTATATCTTCGCAAGTGTTACGCCTGTGGCTCGCTTGGTGGCTGCCCACAGTTTGCTGACATCATGCTGCGACTCAAAGTCTGCCACTATCTGCTGTGCTGCCAACTCGGCATCATGCACATCGTCCATGCCTGTCAATGCCGTAAGTCCTGCATAGTCTCTCTCCCGGAAGTCGGCAAAGCTCTTGCCTCCTGTGGGGTTCTGCTGCTGGTATGCGGCAAAGTCTCGCTGGGCAAACTTCTCGTTACGCTCCAAGCCATGCTTCGCCATCATGTAGTCCGTCAGCTCTTCTCGCAACCATTTGTCGCTTCCGCATATCTTGTGGATCGCTTTCAGCAAAGGCTGCATGTACTGCTGAAAGTAGTTGTGCTGCTCGGCTGCGTTGGCACTGCTCATCCTGTTCTCGGCAAGATAGGCGTTCTCATTCCCCGGCACTTCCTCAATCCTGAATGACGACCGATTTCGGTCGGCATGGTTCTTTCCGAGTATCGCCTCGTATGCCTTACGCAAGCCAAGCATGGAGTCTTGCATAGCCTCTCTGAACTGATAACCGCTCTGTGACACCATCCGCTCATAGTAGTCTCTTGCCATCACCTCGTCTCTCTCGCTGAAATCTCCGTCTCGAAGCAATGAACCATCATCACTATCTTTTCGGGCTTCCATGGGTTCCATTATGGCTACACGCTGTCCGCTACGCACAAGTTTAGGCAGTACATCGTTTATCTCGTCTTGTGAGAACCGTACTATGCCATCTTCATATATCGGCAGTCCTGTGGCTGCAGACACAGACTTGGCGTCCTCTCCATATACCTCAAAGTGGTCACCCACTCTGTTCAGTATCGCAACACCGGGATATTTATTCTTCAACTCTGCTACTGGTGTTGGTTCATTCTGCTCTGCTGCCATCGGAATCAGTCCTTCCTTTCGTCCTGCATTTGTGTCTTCTTTATACTCGCCAACCTTCAACTTAGACTGCATGGCTATATCGCGGGCCTGCTGTATATAGTCCCAATGTACATATCGACCAGGCTCACGCAGGTTCTCATAACTGCACCATAGGATATACCTCAGTTCATTGTCGCTCAACTCTACCTCTACGGCTTTCTCCGCAAATCGGGGTCTGCCAAGCAACTTCTGTAGCATAGCATGGAAGTACTGCTTAACCATGCTCCACCATGTCTGTCTCTCTGGCTTTTCAAAGTCGGTGTCCTCTGCAAGCTTTGCAAGATATTCCTCTGTACCTGTGTGGATGTTCCATCCGTGACTTTCAGACATCTCGACTATCTCTTTTCTTATACTCTCCTTGCTGTTCGCAAACACTGCGTCAAGAAACTCGTCAAAATGCTTTCCATACATCGCTCTCAGTCCATAATGGGCTACGCCTTCATGTTGCAATGTCTCAATCACATCTTCCATCGACGTATGATTGTACAACACTACGACTATCTTCCCTGTCTTGGGGTCAAACCAGCCTTTGGCTCTCTTCTTTCGCTCCGATATACCTTCTACCTCATCGGCTGACAGCACAACATTGACACGACCTTCAAGTCCAAGCCTCTTGGCATATTCCTGCGTTGAGGCTACTCGCTGCTTCCAGCGTCTCGCTATCATGGCATCATGCTGTTTCTTACTGTACCCGGCTGCCCTACTGCTCGCCAAACTCTCCTCATACGACACCTCTACCGTCTGGTTCCCTTCCCCCTCACGCAGACGCTCCTCCTCTTCTTCTTCTTCCGCCTCTTCCGCATTGGTTATTTCACTGGCCTCCTCTACGTCAGAGTCCATCGCTGCATACTTCTTCTCTTTCTCCTCCATCTCTTTCTTCATCAACTCACTGTATTCGTCATAGTGCTTGTGTGCAGCTTCAAGCTCTTTGGAAAATCCAAAGGGTTTACCGTCTCGCTCTTTTACCTGTGCCAAGGCACTCTCATTCTTCTCGATGCCTCGCTCAAGGTTGTCTATCCGCTCTCGGAAGTCCTTACCGGTGATCACATTGTCAACAATGTCTTCAAGCCCCTCTCGTAACAAAGACTGCTTGACTGGCATATCTTCCAATCCAAGCTCTTCGCATGTATAGGTCATATTGCGACGAACAGCGGTGAATAATGTGCCTTGCTTCGCCTGTGTGTCAACTGTCATTTCCGTGGTGAACACAAAATCAAATCCTCCTATAGTAACCTTCAATGACAATTTCTTCTCTGACTCCTTGTAGGGATTCTCCCTCATGTCGCTGTCTATTTCCCTTATCTTCTTGTTGTAGTCTTTGATGAAGTCGGCCATGGATTCAAGGCTGTCATACTTCTTTTTGCCAGCCTCTATAACAAGACCATTTGCCTCATTCTGACTATTGGCTTTTTCTACTTTCTCCAATGCTGCTTTGACACTCTCCAGCCTGTTCCTCGAATTGCGTATCTTGCTCTCTAACCTCGGTATCTCGTTGTGACAATAGGTCTGGTCTGCCTCCCACTGCTTTTTCTTGTTCTCATACTTGCGAACGTCTTTCTCGGCTTGATTTTTCAGCATGGCATACTCTGAGCCTGACAACTGCGCAACGGTGTCGCCAAAAACATCTTCCTCTTCCTCCAAAACTCGATTCTCCATCGAGTTGCTCATCATCTGCTTACCGTTCATGATACTGTCGGCTATGGCTCCTTTGGTCTTCAAACGCTGGTATGCAGTCACGTCGAGAGAGTCTTCTACACCAAACCGCAACACTCTGACTGGCCTGTCCATATCTTTATGCAGATTGCCCTGACGTAAGATGCGACCATTTCTCTGGGTGTAGTCCATCGGTCGGTTAGGTGCATCTAAGTGAATCAACGTGTGCAGTCGCTCTTGGATATTCACTCCAGTACCAAGTGTGAAGGTGCTGCCCATGATTACACGCACCTCTCCACGGTTCACTCTGTCGAATATCTCCAGTTTCTTCTTCACACTCATACCACTCTTCATCACTACTATCTGCTCTTCTGGTACTCCCGCCTCTATCAGTTTCTCGCGTATGTCCTCATAAAGGTTGAATCCACTGTGTCGATTCTGGTAGTTGTCGGCAAACAGGGCTACGGTACCGTTATAGCTCTTGGTATCTTCAAGACTCCTCAACGTCTGGCGAACAGCCTCGTTAGTCTTGCTTTGCGGGTCGTCGGTAGCATTGGATACAACCAGCCGGGCATCTACGGCTGCTGCTTTGGCAATGCCGTACATGGTCAACGGAATATGGCTGTTCTCTTTCTTCTCCTTGCCTGTCATTTTGTCATACCTGTCAAGCTCTGATTTCACATGCTTCATCACACTGCGAAGTGCTTTCGTCTGTGGCAGATAGATGTCCTGTGCTTTGCCTCCTTCCATGTCGGGTATCTTGTCACTCACGCCACCAGCCTCGTTCGTCAGTACGGTGTCGGCTACTCCCGACCATATACGCACCAACTCTGGCAGGTTCACATATCCTGCAAATCGGTTGTTCTCTTTGAACTTGCCACTGGTGGTGAACTCCAGCATCTGCGTCAGGTTGCCGAAATTGCGTACAAAGTCATCAAAATAGTAGATTCCGTAGTCTTTCAACGTGTCTGACGGCATCAGATAACGCATGAATGTCCATATCTCGGCTGCGGTGTTGCTGATGGGGGTTCCTGTGGCAAACACCACGTTGCGTCCGTTGTTTTTCTCCAACACGGCTTGCGTCTTCAGGAATACGCCTTGGGCTTTCTTGCTGTACGACGGATCTACTCCTTTCACTCCTCTCTGCATGGCTGTGGCGAATCCAAGATGTTTGTATTCGTGTGCCTCATCGACGAGGATGGCATCAATGCCCATATCGTCGAAATTCTCCACATCGTCCGTCTGTCGGTCAAGCATCTCCAATGCCTTGACCTCGGCATTCTGCTTCGCTACGGCTGCTTTCTTGGCATCTTTCTCTTTTCTCTTGTCACTGATGAAGCCTGTCAGTACTCCCATCTCTTCATTCAGTTTCTCTATCTCTTTCTCGGCTTGGCGCACAATGAGACTGTTCCCGTCAGGGTCTGCGTCTTTCATCTGCTCCAATACCAGTTCTTTCTCTTCTATCTTGTCCTGCACAAATGCCATCTGTCTCTCCTCGCTGTCTGGTATGCGCTCAAAGACGGACTGAGGTACGACTATCATATCCCAGTCATTGTACTTGATTTTCGCATAGAAGTTCTTTCTACCCTCGGCGGTATGGTCTTTGTCCTCGATGGTCAACACCTTGGCGTTAGGGTAGAGCTTCTTCGCACTCTCCACAAACTGCCCAACGGTGGAGTTCTGAACTACTATCATAGGCTTTCTCGCTGTGCCAAGCCTACGCATCTCCATGGCCGTCGTGATAAGCGTATAGGTCTTCCCGGTTCCTACCTCATGGGCCAGCAACAAGGGTTGTGTGGTGCCTCGCACTACCGCCTTGCCTTGATGCGGTCTCAATGCAAATGGCTTTCCGTCAACCATCGTCGCGGCTCCTCCGAAATGCTCCGGCACAAAGTCGTCGGGTATGCTCTTCGGAACATAGTTGTTGAACATCTCGTTATAGACTTTCTCGATATGCTCGCTCATGGCTGCGTCGCTCTGCATCCTCCCTCGCGCCCAGTCTTTGAAGTCCTGTCTTATCTCGTCTATCTTGTCGGCACATGCTGTAGTGGCATCCTTGTCAGTGACAGTCTCTGTACTGCCATCATATTTCCTGCGAGTCTCACTGACTGTAATGGTCTTGTTCTGCATCGCTGCCTCGATAAGGTCAGTACCCATGATTGTCTTCCCCAACATTTGACTCACGATTCCAAAGGAGCGGTTTTTCTGCTCTCCTAACCATCCCGGCTTTCTCATATACCATGTTCCTCCTGCCAACGTAAGCGTGACTTCAACATCGGTACGCTCCTTCACATAGTCCTCATATAGTTTCGGGTCTATCCATGACGATCCAATGCTGAAATCAATTAGGTGGGCTGGAATGTTCATCGGTATTACACTCTCCAAAGCCTTAATGTTGGTGTCATAACGTCCGTCTGCGTTGTTCTGTTGGGCATGTGCCAACTTCTCACGCACGTTTCCGCTCAAATATTCATAGCTGACTTCCATCTGGCGTGTGGATGGATTCTCAAAGCCAAGTCCAGACTTGATTATCTCTTCTTTGACCGATTGTTCTGTATGCTGCGTTGCCAACGCTGTATCTTTTCCCCCAACCTTGTCAAGCTGCTCCACTATCCATGGCACATCTATTCGGCCATGTACATAGATACTCGCAATGATACCGTCTTTCACGTTGGTGGGTTCAGGGGCCTTCTCTTTCTCGACAACTCGCTGTCTGAAGATGTCGGTCTTCCCATACTCTTGTATCCGCTTGCCGGTCTTCACGTCACCTCTCTCACTGAATTTCTCCAAAGCAATGATGTTGGCAAAGTCCACATCATTCTTCAGGAACGATATGGATGTGTTTTTGTGAAGATGTCCGTAGGTGGCGACAAACTTGTCGTAGGCTGCATTGAGAGCCTCAAGCAAAGGTTGTAGTCCTTCGTCGCCTTCATTCTCTGTCTGGTACTCCAGAACCGCTGCCAACGCTTCTTTGATGTCGCTATATGCGTTGAAACACTCTTCTTTCGTATGCCCTTTCACTTTGTTGGCGTTGACATCAAGCGGAACGGCTTTGCCTCGCTGGGCTATACACAACTTGCCATCATTGATTACAAGACTGCCCTCTTTTACTCCTTCGCCCAAGTCTGCATATACTTCCTGCTGTTCGGTCTGTTGCGATGTTATTGCAACGTCTTCGACCTTTCCCTCCATGCTCTTCACAAAGGCTGCAAGTCGCTCTCCCTGGTCTATGCCTTTCTTCGGATATAAGCCCTTGCTGGTGGCTCTATAGGTGTCGCCATGCTCAAACGCAAAGGCCATCTCGCCTCCCATCATTTCGGGATGCTCAACAAAGTATTTGTTGTAGTCCATAGACAACTGCTTGACTACGGGAACATACTCGCCCTTGACTTTCTTGGTCTCGCCTGTGTCATACTCTACGCTGCGTTCACCCGTGGTCGATAGTACGTCGATGGCATGGACTGACTTCTTCCCATTTACTCGCTTGCGAACTACTATGATGTCGCTGGTAGCCCCAGTACCTCCAAAGGTCTCGTTGTTCATACGGAACGCTCCCACAACATCGGATGCACCTTCCTGCACAATCCACTCTCGCAGTTTCGCACTATTGTCGAGCGTACCACTCGAGGTGATGAAGATTCCGATACCTCCTTCTCGCAGTTTGCGCACATTCTTGGCTATGCAGAAGTCGTGAATGTCTTTGAATTTCTTGCTCAGGTCTTTGTCACCTGTTGTGTCGTTCACTCGCAGTCCAGTGACAAACGGCACATTGGTAATGGCTAAGTCGATACTTCCATTCTCTACCTGTGTCGCCTCAAATCCCTGCACCTCTACTTTGGCATCAGGGTACAGAAGTTTCAAGATATTGCCTGTGGTGCTGTCTATCTCAACGGCATGGATGTCGCTCCGCTCACTCATTTCCTGCGGCATCAGTCCTATGATGTTTCCTATACCTGCACTACCTTCAAGCACCTTGCCTCCTTTGAATCCCATTGCTTTGGCAATGTCCCACAGGGTATCTATTATCTTCGCCGGGGTGTAATAGGCACTGTTACGGCTCATATTTGCTTGTTCGTAACCTTCGTCACCTAACAACTCTTTCAGCCGTTTGCTGGTGGCAGTAGGGTCGTACCCATAGCCATATCCCTTCTCTTGGAATGCCTTTCCAAGACCACCCCAACCACTGAACTTACGCAACACCTCCATGTCCTCCGGTGTGGCTTGCTTGCCACTCTCCATAAGTTCCTGCATCTTCTCGATGGCGGCAATGTTGGCGGCTATACGCTTGTCAACATCTTTAGGTGCATAGTCGGTACCACGCTCCGCATGGTTGTTGTTCAGGTTTCGCTTAGGCTGTTCCACCTGCTGCGACGGAACACCGGGCTTTTCTATCCTCTGCTCGTCCGTAGGTGTTCCAGATACTCCCTTGCCTCTGCTTCCGTCAATACCAGGATGTGCTTTATCACCTCTACCCACTCTTCTTCTGTCAGGTCGCAAAGTTTCATCCCCTGTGCTTTCTCCCATCGCTCCATTCTGCTGAGGTTCGTGTCCTTCTCGCCCTTCCTCGCTGGTGCGAGATTGTACGTTAGTGTTCTCATGGTCTATTGTTTTTGGTTCAACATTCTGCCCATCAGCCTTATTGTTGTCTTCTATCCCACTGAACAAATCTGGCCCTTCGTACTGCGTCTGTTTCTTACGCTTTGCGGTACGCTGCTTCTTTAACTTGTTCGTTGCCTCCTCCGCATTCCTTTCTGCCTCGTTCTCTTTCACTACGTTCTCGGCCATGGCGATAAGGTCTTTCGCACCATCTTTGTCGAAATTGGTCACGTCAAAGGCTCTAACCTTGTCGTAGGAAGTCAAGTCTTGCTCAATGTCGGACATTTCTGGCAGATCTCGCGCCCCATTGTAGAATGACTTCAAGTATGGACGCACCCAGTCACCTAATGCCTCTATCATCTGCTTGGCATACTCAGCAAACTTGCGGGCTCCATGCTTGATAACATAATAGCTCATTTCAACGCCTATGGCAAGCTCCTCGGGATTGACTCCCATGTTGAGTTGCCCTCTCGCCTCTCGCAGTCTGCGTCGCAACTCCTCGAATCGCTCTGCATCCTCATCATCCACCCACTTGCTTTTCTTTGTCTCTTCCTTGGGCTGCGCTACGGTCTCTTCGGTCGCCTCTGCTTGTGGCTGCTCTGCAGGTGCCGCACCTTCTGCCTCGTCGCTTGCCTCTTTAAGGTCTTCGACAGTCAATGGACCACTGCCCCACAAATTCTCTTC
>JAEEGG010005975.1_pt1 | contig 28656 bp, 10 predicted proteins | sample 9134161 | NCBI WGS metagenome assembly JAEEGG01 (sample SAMN16246543, study PRJNA631951) | gut metagenome | biome: gut microbiome; feature: rumen; material: CR-attached | host: Bos | place: Iran: Karaj | collected 2018-10 | reverse complement strand
TCGACTTCATCAGTTCCATTTCCACGGCGTCCTGGATCTGTTCCACGGTCATCTGACTCTCGCCGCGTTGTGCGATATGGTCGGTAATCTGGTACAAGAGGCGTTCGTCTTCGCCTTTGTCCGTGTGTATCATGGCCTTACGGATGGCAGCCATAATTTTCTGTTCATTGAAGCCCACTATGCGTCCGTCGCGCTTTACAACTGTTTGGATCATATATTACTAAAGTTTTTAGTCAAAATCGCTTGCAAAGATAGCAATAAAAAATGAAAAGCTACCCATGAAGGACAGCTTTTCTTTTGTTAATTATTGCTAAGTTTTATGCGCTCAGAGTGCCCGTTTTATTGCTTCGCACTGAAAGCCAGCGCATAAACGCGCATCTGCTTCACCATTGCTACAAGTCCGTTGGAACGGGTAGGCGACAAATGCTCCTTCAGACCTATCTCTTCGATGAAATAGAGGTCGGCATCGAGTATCTCCTGAGGGGTGTGGTCAGAGAGCACCCGGATGAGCAGGGACACGATGCCCTTTACAATCAGGGCGTCGCTCTCCGCCCGGAAGTGAATCAGCTTTTCACTTTTCACTTCCTCACTTTTCACTTCTCTTTCCTCCGCCACCAGCCACACGCGGCTCTGGCAACCGTCAATCAGGTTCTGCTCCGTCTTATATTTCTCTTCGAGCGGTTCCTGTTCATTGCCTAAGTCTATAAGCAGCTGATACTTGTCCATCCAGTCGTCGAAACCGGAGAACTCCTCTATGATCTCATCCTGAATCTCGTTAATTGTCATCTCACTATTCACTTTTCACTTCTTCACTATTCACTAATTTAAACAGCTTGTCTGACGGGCGGACTTTCCCCGTGACCGCGATAGCCACCCGTGTGCCCTGTTCCGCTACCTCCACAGGCCCGTTGTCGCCATGGATCTCGTCGGCGGTGACGTACATCACACCTGTCGTGGGTCCCGTGATCAGCATCTTGTCGCCCACCTTGAAAGTGTTGGCCTCAACGGTAAACTCTGCTACGCCCAATTTCGAGAAATATTTCACGCCCTTGCCGATATAGACCTTGCGCTCAGTGGCGTTCGAACCGTAGTTTTTGTTCCATTCGCCCATGAGCTGTCCCTGATAGTAGCCGTCCCAGAAACCGCGGTTGAAGACGGTGGCGAGACGCTCGTCCCATTCGTCCTTCTGAGCCTCCGTAAAAGTACCGTCGAGCACGGCCTGGATAGCTTCCTTATAACATTTCACCACCGTATACACATATTCTGGACCTCGGGCACGGCCCTCGATCTTGAACACGCGAACGCCAGCATTCATCATTTTGTCGATGAAACGGACCGTTTTCAGGTCTTTAGGCGACATGATGTATTTGTTGTCGATGTCGAGTTGGTAGCCCGTCTCGTTGTCGGTAGCCGTATACGAACGGCGGCATACCTGGATGCATTCCCCACGGTTGGCGGAACGGTTGGCGGCGTGGAGGCTCATGTAACACTTACCGCTGATGGCCATGCAGAGGGCGCCGTGGCAGAACATCTCTATGCGAATTTGTTCCCCGCTTGGGCCGCAAATGTGCTCTGCCTCCACCTGACGGTAGATCTCCGCCACCTGGTCCATGTTCAGTTCGCGGGCCAATACCACGACATCGGCAAACTGTGCATAGAACTTCAGGGCCTCGATGTTCGAGATGTTCAATTGGGTGGAGAGGTGTACCTCCTGTCCCACCTTGTTACAATAGGTCATCACGGCCACGTCGGAGGCGATGACGGCAGAGATGCCAGCCTCCTTGGCAGCATCGATGATGTCGTGCATCAGGGGGATGTCCTCGCCGTAGATGATGGTGTTGACGGTGAGGTAGCTCTTGATGCCGTGAGCCTCGCACTCTTGGGCGATGTCGCGTAGGTCGTCGATGGTGAACGTGGAGGCGGAGTGCGCCCTCATGTTCAGTTTCTCGATGCCGAAGTAGATGCTGTCTGCTCCTGCCTGTATCGCTGCCGCCAGGGACTCGCGAGAGCCCACGGGAGCCATGATTTCAAAGTCTTCTATTCTCATTCGGGGTGCAAAGATAGTGCAAATCGAGCGAAATACCAAAAAATTTTGGATATTTCCGAGATGCAGCCTATCTTCGGCGAAGCCAAAGGTACGAGAAATTGCGCAAAAAACCAAATTGCGCAAACGTTTTTGCATGATTTAGCAAAAAAAGTCTTTGTTAACGGTCTGATTTCTAAGGATTATTTGTATCTTTGCAAAGTGAAAATAATAGCTAACAACGATATGCGAAGACTTTTTATCTTAACGGCCCTTGTGGCATTGAACATGACAGTGATGGCAGCTAAAAAGACAGTGATTAACCGGATAGATCCTACCGACTGGTATGTGGGATTGAAGAACCCGACGGTGCAGTTGATGGTCTATGGCAATGGCATCCGTGATGTGCAGAGTGTGACCACCGATTATCCCGGTGTCACGATTGATAGTCTGGTGCGCCTTGACTCGCCCAACTACCTTCTTATATATATTAATGTAAAGGACGCTCAGCCAGGTACGATGACACTGAAGTTTGATAAGACCAAAGTGGAGTACCAGTTGAAGGCGCGGGAGATGAGCGGTGAGAAGCGGATGGGATTCACCAATGCCGATGTGCTGTATATGTTGATGCCCGACCGTTTTGCTCAGGGAGCAGGTCACAACCCGCAGGTGAAGGGTATGCGCAGTTATAAGGAAGACCGCACAAAGCCCTCGCTGCGTCATGGTGGCGATCTGAACGGTATCCGTGAGCATTTGGACTATTTCAAGGAGTTAGGTGTGACAGCGTTATGGTTCACGCCTGTTTTGGAGAACGACTCCCCCGACCAAGCGAACGGTTTTTCTACCTATCACGGTTATGCGACCACCGATTATTACAAGGTAGACCCCCGTTTTGGCACCAATGCCGATTACAAGCGTCTTTGTGATGAAGCCCATGCCAAGGGTTTGAAGATAGTGATGGATATGATTTTCAACCATAGCGGTTTTGAGCACCCTTGGACGCACGATATGCCGTCGAAGGACTGGCTCAATGTGCCCGAGTGGCTTTCTGAGGAAAAGAGTGGTCGCGATCCCATGACCGGCTTCACAGCCAATGCAGACGGTTCGGAGCCAGCGAAGAGCGCCTATTTGCAGACCAGTTATAAGTTGACGCCGGTGTTGGACCCCTATGCCTCAAAGATAGATTTAAAGGAGACCACTGAGGGTTGGTTTGTGCCCTCGATGCCCGACCTCAACCAGCATAACCCCCATTTGATGCGCTATCTCATCCAGAACAGCATCTGGTGGATAGAGACCGTTGGCATCGATGGCATCCGCATGGACACCTATCCTTATGCCTACGCCGATGCTATGGCGCAGTGGATGAAAGAACTTGACGAGGAATATCCTAATTTCAATACCGTTGGTGAGACGTGGGTCACCGAACCGGCCTACACCGCTGCCTGGCAACGCGATTCCAAGTTGGCTGAGAAAAACTCCTACCTCAAGACGGTCATGGACTTTTCCTTCTTTGACAAGTTGAATCAGGCCAAGAATGAGGAGACCGATGCGTGGTGGAATGGTTTGAATCGTCTTTACAATTCTTTCTGTTACGATTATCTCTATCCGAACCCCTCGAGTGTGATGGCGTTTATTGAGAATCACGATACCGACAGGTTCTTGGGGAATGGTCGTGATACGTTGGCATTGAAACAGGCTTTGGCACTCTTGTTGACGGTGAATCGTATTCCGCAGCTTTATTATGGTACGGAAGTGTTGATGAATGGAACGAAGGAGGTGACCGACGGCAATGTGCGCAAGGACTTCCCTGGCGGCTTCCCTGGCGATACTCATAATTGTTTTGCAAAAGAAGGTCGTTCGAAGGCCGAGCAGTCGATGTTCCAATGGCTCAGCCGTCTGCTCCATTGGCGTCAGGGCAATGATATTATTATAAAAGGTACGATGGTACAGTTTATTCCTTATAACGGTATCTATGTCATTGCCCGTCAGTATCAAGGACGAACTGCTTTGACGATTTTGAATGGCATCAATAAGGCCGCCACGTTGGATGTCGGTCGTTATCAGGAGGTGATAGGCAATGCCGGGAAGGTGAAGGATATCCTGACGAACCGCTACTTCGATCTTTCGAAAGATTTTGAACTTAGACCTCGTCAGTCACTGATTTTGGAGTTCTGACAAGGATTTCTGTCGTTTATTGTGGCCGTCTGATAGAGATATTTGACGGCCATTTTTGTTAAATGTAGTTAATTATAGGGGGGGGTAAAGCGGAGAAAGGTAAAAAATAGGGGTTAAATCGATTTTTTTTGCTATTTTATTATACTACATATTATTTTTTTTGTATATTTGCACCGTCAAACGATATTGAAGATGCATTTTCTAACAAAAATATCCTTAACAGTTCTGCTGTTATTGAGCTTAATAATCCCTAGGTCCAGTGCACAAACCTTAGCACTCCGAACCAATCTACTCTATGACGCCACGCTCTCTCCCAATCTTGGTGTAGAAGTGCGACTAGATTCCACGTGGTCTGCGGGTGTCAACGTCGGATTCAATGCCTGGGATATCAACAAGGAAAAGAACAAGAAATGGCGCCATCTGCTGGTTTCACCCAATGTGCGTCACTATTTCGGTCATAAGCGCGACTCGCTTTGTGTATATGGTTATGCCAAGGATGGCGCTTACGGCATTCTCCGTGATTCTGTTGTAACCCGTCGGATGCAGTATTTCGAGGGAAACCTCATTTATTCTCACTATAATGTGGGTAATGCTAAAATCCCCTTCGGACTTTACTCCGCCATCAAGGACCGTCGTCTGCAAGGCGACCTCCTGGCCCTTGGCGCGAAATATGGATATGCTTGGATCTTGGCACGCGACTGGCGCATCGAGGCTGAGGCCGGCGTCGCCGTGGGTTATGCCTGGTTCAAGGAGTATGACTGCGACCACTGTGGCACCTATTATGGGAAAGGTGACCGCATCTTCCTCTTGCCCCAATTGGGGATTAATGTCGTGTATATTATCAACTAGCAAATGAGATACAGGAATACGATACATCAAACACTGCGAAAAGCGTTGGTAACGACGCTTACGGGTATCGTATGCCTGTTGTTCGTGGCATGTTACGACTATGACCAAGAAATAGAGGAAGCAATGCCAGTGACCCTTTCCCCTGTCAAAACGCAGTTCTCTTTTGCTGTCTCTGGTGTGAAGGCAAATAAGACCCGTATGGCAGAAGATGTCGTGCAAGGACAGAGTGAGCCTGTGTTCAGGGGAATACAGAATATCACGCTTCTTTCTTATGCAGATAATCCTGTAACAGGAGACGAAGCTTGGACGCCTATTTCCCTTCCGGTCAATGATGCCTATCCGAGCCCTGACAGCCCCACTCAGTTTTATGCTGATGTTGAGGTGCCTCCTTATACATCGAGGTTCTTGTTTTATGGAGAAGCAAAGGCAAAGGGAGTTAATAAGCATGTCAACGGTTGTCTTGACGCAATGGGACTAGACCCTAATACCGTTGATTGGAGTACTTCAAATATATCTTTCAATCTTCGGTCGATTTGTGGGACCACAAGCAATCCAAAAGCAGGTCTTTTGGCAGATTATCTGACTAACATTGCCAAAGAAATGGAAACACAAGGATTGGCAGACCAATATAACAAACTGATTAAGAATATCGCAGGTTCTTCTGTCAGTGTGCTGGCTTTGATTAAGCAGCTGTATAATGACATTGAGGATAATACGAAGAAAGCAGCCGTGGGTGCTACAATTTCGGCAGATGCCAGTGGATATGCTTCCACTTATCCAGGTATTACAGGAAATATGGCTACCATAGAGGGCGGTGTAATTACTGATTTCAATACTGGGTTGAAAGGTTATCCGGAAGACATTGGACTCCCTGACGGAGCAGCTTATATGTCATGGATGGAAGACCCGTCTGACAATCAGTGGAAATTTATCTCCAACTCAAATCATTCCACGATTCTATCCCCCAATTTGTTCTCTGGTGCCGCCCTATCTACTTACGCCTATCCACCTTCCCTTTATTATTGGGTTGACAGCGAGGTGCGCACCGCGAGTACCATTAATATGTATCACTATACAGAATGGTTGAATGCCCGTCAGTTGGGTTATGCTGTGAATGGCGTTCAAGACTATGACACCAGTTGGAAGCATTTTTTAGAAATGTATGAATACCAATCAGGTTTTGTCAATGTACTCTCTCATTCTGTGGCTTTGGCCGATGAGATCCGTTATGCTGTAGGTCGTCTGGATGTCACCGTCAAGGCCGCTTCTGCCACATTGAAGGATGCACAGAATCGTCAGGTGCATTTCACTGCTTCTGCTTTCCCCATTACGGGCATCTTGATTGGTGATCAGTGTCGTGTAGATTATGATTTTAAGCAGACTGCGACTCCGCCGAAAACGTATATTATTTATGATACTGAAATGCCAGAGGATATGGTGCTTTCAACGTCAGGAACACCCGTCAACAGTACCTTGGTGCTTCAGAGCAGATTGTTTGATGGTTCTGTCGAAGTTTATTCTGGGCTTGATGAAACTTCCAAGAAAAACTATTCTGTCAATATCGCTGTGGAATTTCAGAATAACAGCGGCTTTGATTTTTACGGTTATTATGATGAAACAACAATGCCTGACTATAAGCCCATTATTCCTAATGGAACTAAGTTCTATTTGGTGGGGAAACTTGAAATGGATGCAGAGCAGGCAGCCTCGCAAGGTTGTGTGTTTAAACAGGGTTCTATTACCCATGCTGATTTTGTTGTCAATAGTTTTGCAAATGCATATAATGTCGTTCCCGACCTCCGGAATCCCAGATTGCTGCTTGGCCTCACGGCTAACCTGTTCTGGCAGAAGGGGGTGAAACTCTCATCACCAGATAATCTTTAATGAATTAACAATTAGTAATAAATAACATTTTTGCTTATGAAAAAAATTTTTAAGTATGCCTATTTGAGCGCGATAGCACTCACAGGCGCCGTTGGTTTCTCCGCTTGTGCTTCAGGCGATGAGATTGTGGACAACCCGGATTATAACCCGGAAACCAAGTCAGTTAAAACTGCCATCACGTTGAACATTGGACGTGGCTCAGCGATTACACGAATGGCAGATGGCGTTACCCAAAATGATGGGTCCTTCCGCGGGATGGAAAAAGTCTATATCTATCCGGCTTTGGCTGAAATAACCAGTACTAATTTGGCTATTTCCAGTTCTGTGATAACAGACAATTCTATTTCTGGTATTACTTCAACGAATAGTTTGAAAACTTACTCTGGTGTGGATGTTCCTATCAACACCTCTCATTTCCTTTTTTACGGAAAGGCAACAAATACTGCATCAACGGTAGATGATAAATTGGCAAACGGTTATACGACAACAACATTTCCTGCCGGAACAACTGCGGGGGATTTTTTAGTTCAAGCAGTACCTATTGTCGGGACTACTTATTCCACTACAACGGAATGGACAACCCCTGTTACGCAGTTGAAGGCTTATTTGAACAGTATTGCTACAGTAACAGGTTGGTCAACAGCCACTAATCCCCGTCTTAATTATCTCTATACAGAATTCACTAAGACAAACAAGAATCGCGCAGGTTCTGCACCAGCAGTTCTTGCCACTGTACAATGGCTATATGATGAAATGTATTCTATCTCTTCTGGAGATGCTGCAACGATTGCCGGTAATGTCATAGCTGCGATAACAAACACAACGTATGTGTCCACATCTGGCACAGGAGCTGGCTTGAAACTGAGCTGGAGTGGCACAATGGCAAGTTATACTTCTTTCCCAGAAAATTTAGGAATACCTTCTGGTGCTGCTCAGTATCAATATAAGAATACGGGTTCAGAAGAAGCTCCTGTATGGGCTTTCGATTATGTTCCGACAGCAACCCTGAACGCCTCAAATACAGCAGTAGAGAACTTCGTTTATCCCAATGAGTTGTACTATTTCACGATGACAAACCTGAAAGCTACACCGGGTGCTGTTAGTTGGCCTACCACAACTAGTGATTGGGCTGATGCCACATGGGAGAGTTGGACAAACAAGGTTGAGAACAACTCGAAAAATATTGCTTTGGTCAACAACATCCAATATGGTACAGCTCAATTGGCGGCTTACGTGAAGTCCGTACCCGTAAGTGTAGTTATTGAAGGTGATTCAAAACCTGTGTTATATGATAATGCAAAGGAGTTGGATGCGACTTCGTCTGTCAATAAGCCTATTATTTATTCCGATGGTTGCTTCCCGCTCACTGCCGTCATCATTGGTGCCCAGCCTACGAAGGTGGGATGGAATTTCTTGCCTACAACTGGAGCGAGTGGTGCTTCATTTACTTGCGCTGTGTATGATAATCACATGACTTCTACGATTTCTGCAAACGAAACTAATGGAAAGAGTTCCAGTGCCACTGATTACGAGGATGGCTATTGTGGACCCAACAATACTTTGGTATTTGATAACTTAGGTGCTGCAGAAGGAACAGTAAGCGTATGTCTTGAGTTTGTGAACAACACCAGCTCAGATTTTTATGGCAAGGACGATGTCATCAAGAAAGGACAGAAGTTCTATCTGATAGGAAAGTTGGATCCAACAAGTAAAACGCTTACAATGAATACGCCAGATGTTTACTATCCCAGTACAGATGTGCGCGTGTTCGTTCAGGATTACACTACCAAGGCAAAATTCCAGATTACAGCTGGAAATGAAAGTTCAAAGGGTTCACTGGCACATGCCTATTCCTCTATTCCTGACCTCCGTACCACGACACAGGAAATTGGTTTGTCTGTAGATCTGGTCTGGACACCAGGCTTAGCGTTCTCAGACATCGTACTTGGCGAATAACAAATCCTTTAGTTCCTTCCCTCATGCGTGGCAACGCGTGTGAGGGAGGAGAACTGGGGGTGAGTTGTAATCAGAAAATGAAGTGGCGTTTGATTAAAGGATATTTGTATGACAAGGCCGCAACGCTTTGCCTTAGAGTTCTTTTACCCATTTCTCTCTTTACCTCCTGTTCGATAATCGACGAGGATCAGAGCGATTGTGGTGTGCAGGCAGAGGTTAACTATGAGCTGCGTCTGGTGACAAACATGACGACAGAAATTGAAACACAGTTGTCGACCGACATTGATATTCAGTTAGCCGATACATTGCGTGAGCATCTCAAGGGTATCTTCAGTGATTATGCCCATGATGTAGACTTATCCTTCTACGATACTAAAGGTGACTCTGTGCGTCTTCAGCATGATCGGCATATCATGGATGCCAACCAGGCCAGTTATACGCTGAACCTGCCTATGCACAACTACATGCATTTGGCAACCGCAAATATCGTTAACAACGACTTGGTCGGTTTGGCCGACGACGAGCATTGTCATCCGTCAAAACTCCGGCAGGTGGTTCGTGACACCATCGACTCCCACGACACGGGTCTTTTCACGGCAAGGCTTCCAATGGAAGTGTTAGAAGGTGTCGACCAGAATTTCAAGGTACGTCTGTATATGGCCAACTGTGCTGCCTGTCTGGTTATCGACCCTAGGGGGCACAGTGTTGACGGTATCCAGGTCTTTGCCACGGGCTTTGCCACAGGCTTCAATATATGTGACAGTACGTTTGTATTCCCTAAGCAGTCGCCTATCGTGCGTTCGACCCCATTAGCCTTGAATGGAGGCGGCAAGGTGGGGTATTGTGTTGTGACATTCCCGTCGCGTGAACAATCTGAGACACGTACAGTGATTGAAACGGAAGAGCCGTTTACTGATGAGTCAGGAAAAGAGTCGTTGTGGGAGTTCCAGGTCTATGTGCCAACGCCGGGATCAGATGGTACTCGTGCTGGCGCAAATACCTTTACGCGATCTGTTCTCAGTATCCATGAATCGCAGCGTGCTGGCGAGTTGAAAATTATCCCAGTCTATATAGGCAATGATGGGATTATAGAAACTGACGACGATAGTGAGAAGGTTGTTGGTGTCAGTGTCACCCTCGACTGGCAGCCAGGTAATACCTATGAACCTGTTTTATAATAGTAATCAGTGATGATGAGAGATAGATTAATGATGATATTAATGGCAGCAATGCTTTTGGTGGCCTGTCGCTCCTACGATGATGAAGGTCGCCATAATAAGTTTGTGTGTATGCCTGTCTATCTTTCTATTCCTGCTGCTGATATTGGCGGTCAAACCCGTGCGCCTGGTGATCCTGGCAACTATGAGCGCTTCGAACTGCCTCGGTATCTATGGCTCTATATGGTCGAAGATAATGGAGGAACAACTGAGGTGGTAGCCATGGAAACCGCCAAATTATTGGATAAAGAAGGTTGGTCGAAGGAGAAGTTGGGAACAGACTCCGTCTATACCTATTCTGCTGGTCTGTCGGTGGAACTGCAATCAAACCGTTCAGGCTCAGCCCGCATCTATGCTCTGATGTCGGCTTACGATCTATATAATGTCACTCCCATTACGAAGAACTCTTCTACGGAAGGAGATGTATTGGACATCACCTTTGACTTGCCAGATCCTTCTTCTTTGAGTACCACCTATGGTGAAGTGGTTCGCAACATCTATAGTTCACCGTTTAATCTGAAACCCAACGGCGAATATTACGGCACGGTGCAGAACTATGCTATTACTGGTGAGTCGCCTTACGTTGAGAACTTTATACTCTACCATGTCGCAGCCAAGCTTGATGTTATCTGGAATGTGGCAGATGAGAAGCAAGGCACCGTCCGCCTGAACAAACTCGATGTCACAAGTCTGAAGAAAACTGGTTGCAAGGTCTTCAGCCCACTTGAGAATAATTCGGTTCCGGAGTCTACCTATGACGAGAGTATCACCATCGACGTTGGTGCACAGTGGTATGGACGCCACTCGTTCTATATCATTCCCTATAATAATAACAATACAATCTATCCTGTGAAACTGAATCTTTACAAAAACGGAAACACATCGACAGCTGATAAGTCTGTCACAATTGACGCAGAATATAAGAGCGGTACACCCGCTAACGACATATTTACCCCGTGGATCGTGGCTCCGCTACAGATTACCACGGATTTGACACCATAGAAGACGATGAAAAAGACATTAGGACATATATACTCCATATATAATGTGCGCGCGTTAAGACATAGGCTGCTATCGCTCGCTATACTCTTTGCGCTGCCTCTCTCCATTTTAGCCGATGAGATTCCCATCCGCTATGTGAAGACCACAGGTACTTATGGTGCCGACGGTAAGTCGTGGAATACTGCCATGAACGATGTGCAGGAAGCCATAGAGGCACTTTATACCTATATGACGGAAAACAAACTGACCGAGGGGCGTGTCTATGTGGCTGGAGGCCGCTATTTCCCCTCACGCAGTACTGAGACAGGCAACGAAAACCGCCAGCATCTTTCCTTCCTTATTCGTCCGGGCGTACACGTCTTTGGTGGCTTTAATCCTAATGAGACTAATGACCATGTCGATCCATATAGTGAAACTGACCGTCCACATAATGCTCTTCCTTCTTTAGGTACCAGCCAGAATGGTATTAAGCAGCCTTGGAATTTCCAATATAAGACGGTATTAAGTGGAAATCTCTCCGAGAAACCTGTCAAGAATAATGATGGTACGCAAAGCATGGTAGAGGCAGAACCGGATTTTACCTATGACAGTGATCGAGGTACATATAAGACTATCTACTATGGCAACTCCTATCATGTGGTGTGGTTTGCTACAGCAGGCTTTATTGATGCAACAAAGGATGTAAACTATGGCTGGGATGAGACTGGGCTCGACGGTCATGCCCGTGCCTTGCCACAGCCCGCCAGCATCGATGGTTGTACCATCACAGGCGGCTATGCAGCCACAAAGTCTAATTCTGGCCACCCGCATACGGCTTATGGTGCCGGTGCCTATATGGTTGAGGGTGCCTCGTTGGTGAATTGTGTCGTCGAGAAATGTCTGGCCATGACCAATGGCGGCGGTGTCTATATGGATGGTGGCGGATTGGTGGATAATTGCTATATCAATACCTGTCAGGCCACTGGTCAGAGTGCACTGCAGGGTTTTGGCGGAGGCGTATGCATCAATTTCGATGGTGCGGTCACCCGCTCCTATATTGCTAACAATTCCGCCAATTCCGGTGGTGGTGTGGCTATCTGCCACCTTCAGGATGAGTATCCGTGGCATTCGAGGGCCAAGGAGGAAGGTGTCTCTGCCCAGCAGATCAATAATATGATGATCAATGTATACAGTCCGCATGCAACGGCCTGTGTCATCTCTAACAACTCTTCTACCAAGGAAGCAGGCGGTATTTATCTGAACAATGGCGGTGTGATGAACCATATTACTGTCACCAACAACAAGTGCTATGGTGCTGATGTTCCGTATTATGGGCGTCGTCAAGGTCGTTCAGGTGGTGTTTATATTTTGAATGGCGGACAAATATATAACACTGTGGTTTGGGGCAATAAGTGTCCCGCCAACAGTGACATCCAGTATGCGAGCCATACCTCTGGCTCTACTGAGACCCTCAAACCTCAGGTGTATTATTCTGCCTTTGACAACCATGAGACAACAGACTGGAGTGGCACCACAAAGGACAACGTCTATTCGCTTTCCAGCGAGAATACGAACAATTCGGGCAACAATGCCTATTATCCTTATTTCATTGGAACAGACGGAGAAGGATCTGCTGTAACAGACATCGGTGCTGGATTAGAAACCATCCCCCGTCCCATCTCTTGGAAACCTGCAGCCATTACTGGTCTGGCAGAGAAGGGTGTTCAGGTGACTGATGCTATTTCGGGTTCTTCCGAATGGATCAAACACGCTCATACAGAAACCGACATGCTCGACTATGAGTATGAACCGGTGTCAAGCCTGGGTGCTTTAGTGCGTCGCGAGGAGTCTATGGAATGTGCCATGGTTGCTAATCAGGAGATAAGCCTATACAGAGAAAATGGCTTTACTCAAGAGAACATAGGTTCCTATACAAGTGCTGCGGTTGCGAATGCGTCACATCCTGAAATATATCTGGGCACATTCCTCCCAGATGATGGAACTAAAGCAGAATTACCTACCGTTTTTGTGGATCCTTTGCGTAAATACTCTGATGCAAACAACAACAAGGTTATTGACATAGGAACGATTGAAGGAGCCAATTGGGAACACCCCGTAGGACACATCAATGATGCCATTCATTATTTCAGGAAACGTCAGTGGACAAAGGCTGGTGATAAGAAAGACTGGTACAATATTGGTGGTACTCCTGATGGAGAGGGTGGCTTTACTGGCGGAACTGACTATCCTTATGTCCAGATATTGGTGAAGGGTGCCTCTGGAACTGCCGTGACTACCACGGCTGGTCTTGATGCCTATTTGGGTGAGGAACTGCGCACGGCCGCAGTCCGTCCATGCAGTAATATGCGCATCTATGGCGGCTATGACCCCACATTGACAGAAACTTCAGCCGAACGAGGCAACCTGCGTGAACATCGTACCCGTATCTCTGCCAATGTCATCAATGCTGGCTATGAGAATAACTCAGCCCATGTGTTTGCACTCTCAAATGTCAAAAATGTGATTATCGACGGCTTTGAGATATTCTATGGCAATGCCAACCTGAATGCAGCCCAGTCGTATGCCCCTCATGGTGAGGCCATAGCCTATGGTGGTGGCGTGATTGTCAACAATGCCATTGCTGCTGCCTCAGAACGTATCGACATGACGGGCAACATCCTTCGTAACTCCGTCATTGCTCACTGTTCTGCCCCTGATGGCGCAGCTATCTATGTGAATAGTAGTAACAAAAAGGCAAATGGAGAGTATTGTGATGCCCAACTGAGCGTCATCAATACCATTATCCGTAATAATACGGTAGGTGATGGTCAGTCCGGTCTGTTGGCTGCAGGTGGACAGGGTGCAGGTATCGTAGCTGCTCGAGGTCCGAAGGCCATCATCCGTCTGGATCATTGTGACTTGGTGAACAATTGTGGTTATCCTCTGGAAACCCTATCGTCTGACGGAACAACGGCTAACGAGGGAAAAATCAGGATATACAACTCCGTCATCTATGCCAATGGTGACAAGGATATTCCTAATCGAAAGAATATAACCCAGCCACTCAGTTGCCGTAGCGAGACGATGAGTCAGGATCAAGTGGATGGCGATTATATCTACCTCGATTGGGATGCCCCCAAACCCAAGAACCCACCTCATTGCTATGCAGTGCTCTGCCGCGACATGAGTGATGAGTATCAGAAATGGGCTATCCGACAGAAAGATGAATATCAGAATACGGTTGGTCAGATAGAATTATATGCCGATGAGGCTTCAGCTTTGGCTGCTTTAGAGGGTCACGGCGGGGCTTCTGCTGATGGTCCCGGCTGGACAACGCCTGTCCTTCTCGACTATCCTTTCTTTGCTAATCCCGCCAAAAATGTAGGTCACAGTGAGGAAGGTGATAAGCCGATGAACGGTGGTAGCATCGACTATATGCCTCAGGCTATGAACCCAATGGTGAATGATGCTGTTGACGAGAGTAGTCTCCTCTGGGATGCAGATGATAATTCCCGTAACTATGGTGGTGACCCTGATATCGGTGCTGTGGAGTGTACCGAATTGCTTATTGGCGGTAGCGTCATCTATGTCACCCCCGATGGCGCAGGCCGTCGCGACGGCAGCAGTTGGGATAATGCCATTGCAGGAAATACGGTGTATAGCCTTTCCAGTGCCAATTCTGTTGCTACCGGCGATCAGTATGATACGGATAATAGTACTACACGTATTATCAATTCTTCTACAAAAGAACCTGTTCTCACCACTGATGACCGCTATTGTGGTGGATTTGCTCAGTCATACTTTACTGAAAAGAAAACAGGGGCTGTATCTACTACTACTGTTACCCATACATGGACAACAGAAAAGAATGTCTATGATGATGGTGGTCAAGAAGATGAATATATACAAAATAATATTCATACAGAATCAACGAGTGATCCAGTATATTCTGGAGGTGAAACGGTTACAGGTTTTACTAAAGGTTGGGGTGAAGATTCTCGATATCCTTATGGCGAATTGTCTGGTCAGTCGCGTACTTTCTGGCGAGCAGGAAACCGGTCTATAGTGGGACAGTTTAACAGCAGTCCTGTTCCCGAGGGGTGGACAGGATCTTTTAAAAGTTCAGATACTAAGACCATTGATGGTGTCGAATATCATGGTATTGGTGATGGTGGTTATAAAGCCATTATCAATAGCGGTGAATTAAAAATTCAGAATAATCGAACAGAAAAATATGTGAGTGGATTGCAGTATGCAGTAGAACAGGCTGCAATTGCAAACCAAGACAAAAATCCTGAAACAGATGAGTTGGTTCAGGTATGGGTGTCAAATGGAACATATACAGACTACAAGGGCTTCATCATGCGTGATAAGGTGTCTGTTAAGGGTGGCTTCCCTGCTGTAAGGTCTAATGGTGTTGTGACTCCAGGTGAGAATGAGCGACATGCCCTGATGTCAAATGTTATTAGTATTCCAACAGCCAAGGATGCTAAGGATTATGACCCCAAAGATTATGAGACTATCTTGCAAATATCAGATGTTAAGCCGATTAATGATGATAACACCTTTAATACCGGAGCTGTCAAGTTCTATGATAATGACTTGTCAGAGACAGAATTAACGAATACCACAAACTATTTATATAAACAACGGAACATCATCCACCATTTTAATAAGTTATCTGGAGAGGTAGATGTCACAGACGATTACATACTTCTCCCTACTTTTAATATTACTGGTAATCCGTCTGGAAATAATGGCAATCAAACAATAGGAACAGCCACAGATGATCAAGATTGCTGGCATATAACCTATCCGACGACCCAAACTTATTATAATGTAGATATCGGTCGTCAGGCTAAAACTTTGAAAGTATTTGATTATGATACAGGAACACAACTTTCAAATATAAATTCTGTATGGTATCGTTTTGCCAACGGTTCACTTACAGGTTTGAATATGTGGCAAACGATGAAGAATGTGGAAGCCGGGAAACATAAGTTGACCTTGGATATGATGGGAGGGTATCGTGACTATCCTGAGGGTAGCGGTAATAATTTCGATATTAGCACTCCATCTAACATCTACCTGCATATTAAAGATGCGAATGATAACGATTTGGCAACTCCTGTCTTGCTCAAATGTCGAGGTTATAATAATCCGACAGACAATAACAAGGATAGAGTCCGCGAGACAGCCTTCCGCAAGACCATAGAGTTTACTACAGCAGCAGTAGGGGATGTAAAGATCTTGGTAGAAGTGTTGGATGGTACGCGTAATACAAAAGAAAGGAATGCTACTTATGGAACCGATAATGGTGGTGACCCGAATCCTATACCCTGGAATTATATGTATGATGGTAATAGTGCTGGGAGTGGTAACAATTGGGGAACAAAGAACCCTAACCGCCGTGAATTCTTTATCACTAATCTTAATTTAGTAAAAATAATTGAGGGTTCAGAATACGTTGAAGATAAGGATGCGAAGGAAGATGTAACAACCAACGTAGCTGTCGGAGATATTCCTGAAGGATATCCTACCTCACCTGTTATAAGCAACGAAACCGTTTATTCTGTAACCAAGGAGCGTACTATGCTTCGCAAGCGTGTGTTGTCTATGCCTGATGTGGCAGTTCCGACCTATGGTCCTGGACGATTGGTTATTGGTAATAAAGTTCTTGACGATAATGTCGGTGGAGACCATGTTGGACATACGGAACGAGTTCCTAACTCAACTCGAACATCTAGAGAAGATAATAATCACTATATTCCAGACAACACCTATTATAAAGGTTTAACAAATGTTTCTTGGGATGGCTTCACTATTAGACATGGTTTCATGTATGACGAGGTGATGTGTCATGGTGGCGGTGCTGGAGTCAATATGTATGAGGGAGGACAACTAAGAAACTGTATTGTTGTAGATAATATTGTTGCCTCAGAACGTAACAAGGGTGGTGGTATTTTCTGTGATGGTACAACATCGTCTGTTGAAGGTTGTTTCGTTTTGAATAATTGGACTATACATGGAACATACACAGCGCAAGCCCAGATTTTTGCTGGTGGTATGTTCATGTATGAGGGTACATGTTTCAACTCTCTCTTTGCCGATAACCAAACGGAAGGTTCTGGCGGAGGTCTGGGCTTGTGTGTGGGTAGATTCTATAATAATACAGTGACTAATAACACATGTGGCCTTAGTGAAAACAGTAAACTGGTGGGTGGAGCGATCTCTATGGCAGTAGGCTCTACTCCAAACCTGTTTATGGCCAATACTATTATCTATGGCAATAATGGTACAGCATTCCGTGAACGACCAGGGAAAATATTAGCTAAACACCTAAATCCTTTCATCCATTGCTACATTCAGTCGGAGGTTGAAATGGATTCTTCACCATTCCTGCAGCATATTAACAATTATGACGCAGGTGTTGATGCAGAGAAGGCGGCTGCAAATAGGAACTATGGTATAGGAAATGTATTCGATAATGGTAACCCTGGTACGAATCCCTTTAGGGCTGTTCCTGAATTTGATTACGATTTCCGCCTAGATTCAGATAATTTTACTTGTATCAATTCTGGAACGACGGCTTTTGCCGCTACCATTCTTCAGGCTTTACAGTATAAAGGACAATCAGAGGATAACATAAAAAACGGTGCTTTCTATAAAAGTGTAGCTGCGGCGGTTATGCCAGAAAACGACGTGGTGTTTGCTGAACGTGAGCAGGATTGTCAGATTGATATCGGTGCATACGAGTATGATGCATCGATGGCTATCCAACCTTCATACGAACTGATTGACTTTGGCGGAAAGCGTATAGCAAAAGATTACGAGTTGTGTGCTGTCTATTATGTGTCTGAGAATGGTAATTCTGCTGGTAATTCATCGGCCAGTTCGCCTGAGAACGCTGCTTGTGCCACCAAGCTACAGGATGTGCTGGATGCTGCTGGGCGATTGAAGTATGATTTGTCAATAGGTGAGAGAAAATTCTCTTTTTCTGTTGTTCAAGTGACAGGAACGGTAACACCCAAGAAAGAAGTATATAATTCTGAAACGGGTAAAGTGACTTGGCAATCTATGGAGAGCCAGAACCTTTCCAATGTGAAGCACGTTATTGTGAAGTTAGCTGATGGTGTGTATATGCCAGACCGTTCTACAAACGACAATATGGCCAAAGGCATTTCAGAAGATGAAATCCTGACACACTCGCTGATCATTCCTCACGGTGTGGAAGTCTGGGGTGGCTATCAGTTTAAGAACGATTCCAGTGACCCAACGGATTTCTTTGAATATACCCGCGACATTCTGAGCCACAAGTCTATCATCAAAGGTGATGTGGAAAATAAGCGTACGGGTACTATCGGTAAAGCTTATCATGTGGTAACGTTCACTAACCATCTATACGATCTTGACGGTGGTATTTATAATGAAGGGGGTCTGAAAGGTGAGAATAAGTTGGCAACAGCCTTCACTGATACAGAAAACAACCGTGCCATTCTCGACGGCGTGTTTATACAAGGCGGAGAGGCCAACGGTGTGAATGATGAGGATAAGATAGGCGGTGCAGGAGTGGTGACAGGATATGCTCATATTCGAAACTGCATCATCCAAGACAATACTGCCACGATGCGGGGTGGTGCTTTCTATCTGATGCCTGGAGCCCTGATGAGCGGATGTATCATGCAGGATAATTCAGCCGAAGAGGGTGGGGCTATCTATGTGGTGGAACCAACAGCAGAGGAAAAAGCAACATACACCACGTCAGAACTTCGTGATAAGGCTTATGCCCGTATCTATAACTCTACCATTGTTTATAATACGGCCAGTGTAAAGGGTGGAGGTGTCTTCTTCGATACGAATATCCGTGCCAAGGGCGTGGTGCTCTGGCAAAACTTGGCCAACGACATGAACAATGTGGCGGGTACCTTCGACTCGGAGGCCATTCAGGCTGAAAAGAACTATCCCTTCTCCTATTGCGCCGTACAGAACCGACGTCTGCCGGGTGTGAACAATCAGGAGGTGGCAGGTGAGTCGGATGAGGGCGTGCGATGGAATTCTGATACAAATATTTACTGGAATGGCGAATCTACAAACTCTACAGAAGGATTCTACTACACCGACCGCGTGTCGGCACTGGTTCGTACGGGTATTCCATACACGATGTATGAGGAACTGCGTTTGAATTACCCTTCACTCGAACTGACTGACATCGTGGGTGTCTATCGTATGGATTATACCACGGCTACTAAGGGTGCTGACTATAAAAGTTATTTTGGCGAGGATAACGAATTGGTGACAAAGGCCAATAAATATTTGGAGATTGGAGCCCGTGCGCTGAATACCCAGATGGATCTCGATGTGGAGAGTGCAGGTTATCACATGACCCGTCTCTTTGTCGCTAAGCCGGAAAATGTTAACTCTACCAATGCTAATATTCTGCTGACCAGCGGCGATCCACTCTATAGTATGCAGGGTTCTTCGATGGCTAATCCGTTCACCAAATTCTCGGACGCTCTTGACTATATCGTCAAATTGCGTAATTATAAGAGCAATTTGACAGAAGGTGAAGAGGGATATGACGATGCTGTGGCTGTCCGTAACAAGTATGCTAACACCCGTTTTGAGATATTTGTGTCGGGCGGCAACTATTATCCTTATCAGAATGCTCAGGGCGAGGAAGGTAATGCCCGAAGCTCAACCTTTGTGTTGCCCGAGGGTGTCACCATCATTGGTGGCCTGAGACCTGACAGAATGTATTGTCAGGCGGGCTATGAGTTTGATAATTATCAGCCAGAAGGTAACACCGACAAAGGCACTAACAATCGTACGGAGATTCATGATGCCAATGATCAAGTGATCGATAATCCTGGTATTACGCTTGTGTCAATTGAAACAGATGATATCCGTGAAGCCAGGCCTCGTTATGACATCAACGATAACAACGTGTTTGAGCCATGGGAGTTCGAGAAAGAAACCGTATTCTCTGGCAATACGCCGCGAGGCAATGAAAACGAAGACAACGTGTTCCACGTGTTCACCTGCTTTGCAGATCCTAAGCATGTGGGAACATTGCCGTCTCAGACGATTGAGGGTGGCAATGAAACTGAGGGATCGCTGCGTAAGCGTATGATTATCCTCGACGGTGTGACTATCAAGGAGGGTAATGCTCGTGACTATGAATATGGAACTGTCAGGAACATCCAAATGTTCTACCGTGGTGGTGGCATCATGGTTGATGGTAGTTGGACGGATGCAGAAAATAATAGCGGGGAGACAAATGCAGATGCCAAGGGCATCCGTGACATCCCGCTTGTCATTTCCAGTAGTCTGTTCCAAGACAACAATGCCATTCAGGGAGGTGCTATCTTTACCAATGGTACGCTGAACGTGTTCAGCAGTTCGTTTGTGCAGAATATGGCTCGTGGGCCTGTAAACAATGTTAAGCAAGCCTCGGCAGATCGTACAACAGCGCTTGGGACTATCCAGTATGTGGGTGGTGGTGCTATTGCAACCACAGCCGATCTGCTCTGTGTGAACACCATCTTTGCCAACAACGAGGCGATGTTAGGCGATACACAAGACTTGTTGACAGAAGAGCATTCAAGAAGTGGCTTTGAAAAACAGGGCTTTGGTGGTGTCATCTGGGGTGGAACAAATTCCAGCGTTAACTTGCTGAACTGTAACTTGGTGAATAATCAGGCAGTCAGTTATCCTGGTATCTATCTGATGTCGCCCAATACGAGCAGCAACATGCATCACTTCTGTGTGAATACGGTATTCTGGGGCAATAAGGCTACAGGAGTGCCATCGAATCTTAGCGGTACTTTCTCGAGAATCACAGAAATCAGCGACGACGTGGTAAAATTCCGTACGATGTCTGAAAAGAGAAGTTTAGTGACTCCTCCGGGTGTTGAGACACTTTACTTCTGTGCTTACGAGGAAGGTAAGGGACCGCAAGACATGAAGGCTGCTGAGAATATCACCTATGGTGGCATAGAATATGAGCCTCATGCAGTGCCTTATAGTGGGGATAAAAGTGGTATTAGAAATAGTTTTAAGAAAGGTGATGTTTATTATAACAACAATGTCATTATTACCTCGGAGAACGAAGGCGTGGATGGTCCTAACTTCCTAAGACCCTCTACCGGTCCTGGTCGTGACGGCTATAGTGCTGATGCCAACTGGATGGCCAGCCGCGTGAATAAACTGACAGATAATGGCTGGTCGTATCTGACAGTGGCTCCAAACGAGGATGATGAGATGAAATTCAAGGTTGAGACATTAACTACTGGATCTAAGGCCTTCGAGATTGAACCTGACGATTCAAACTCCGGCGGTGTGTTCAACTATAATTCTTACAAGGTGAATGATCGTTTCCATCTGAACTTGATGCCTTTAGGAAGTGTTGATCTTTCTGATGAGGATCGTCCGCGTAACTATTACATGAAGTTTAAGGGGTCGGGTATGACTGACCAGATGGGAACAGGCGGTCAGAGCTTTATGCAGCGCATCTCATCGAATCCGTTGTCGCGTGATGAATATGAGGCCTATATCGACATAGGCGTCTATGAATACCAGCACCGTACCCTGAAGATCAATCAGGGTAGTGAGATCGACGTCATCTGGATTACGGATACGGAGGATCCTGAAAAGGGTAACGATGGTTACACATGGGAAACGGCAACCAGTAACGTGCAGGTGGCCATCGAGACACTGCTGAAGAGTCGCAATGACCATGGTAAGCGATTGAACATCATCGCGGGCAGCTACAAGCCTGTGACGGTGGTAGGTGATAATTTGGGCTATACGCTTCAGACCAGTGCCTATAATGATGGTGTATATACACCGTTTGTTGATACTTATGATTCATCGGAAGAAGCAAAAGCTTATGGTGTGAGATATATCAACTTGCGAGGTGGTTATGACAAAGAGATACCTGATGAGAACGGATATAATTACCAGAAGAATCAGGTGGTATTCTCCATGGAACCCCGTACAGGTGTGAAGGAAGGGGCCTTGAACCATATTCTTAATATTGCCGACATTGAGCAGTTTAAGACAACCGTGACACCGCAATGGGTATATGATTATGAGAATAGTACGTATGTAATCAGTAAATTTATTACAACTTCTGAAGCAACAGGAAAGGCCATTCCTGTCATCGTTGAGGGTATCACTTTCGAAAATGCATATGCTCAGGCAGAGAGTGAGACCAACAAGGGTGGGGCAGCCATCAGTTACAAGACGCAGTATAAGCATAAGAGGAAGAGTGAAGATCCTGATGATCCTAACTATAAAGTGTTTGAACTTGATGAGGAAAACCCGTTAGAGGCTCCAGAAGACGGATCGCCTAAAATTACTATCCGTAACTGTACATTCTCGCAGAATGGCAAGGAGGTGAGTGCTATTGAGACACCTGCTTCGGCTGTTCGAATCGAAGAGGGTGGTGGTATGGCGCTTGTTGTCAATTCGGTGTTCCATAGCAATAAGGGTAAACCTGTGGATGCTGTGAATACTGTTGTGCTGAACTGTACGTCGGCTATGAATGGTGGACACATCACGCTGACTGGTGATGATTCAGAATTGCACAACAGTGTTATCTGGCAGGATGACCAGAGGGCTGCTTCTGGCAAACAGCAGTTTGAAGTACCAGAGGGCATGTGTGCTTATTCTGGAACAACCCCCGTGATGACCGAAAAGATGACATTCAACGCCATCTCGGGATTGCCGAAGGGAAAGGATGTCAAAGGCAATGAGCCGTTGTCGGACACGAACAATGACTTGGAGGAAGGACCGAACTTCCTGTTTATGAATCCAAACGATCCCGATCCAGAAAAACGTGACTTCCGTATCCGACCAAGTCTGAAACTGCTGGATCAGGGTGATAATGCCACCTATGCAAAGTTTGTATGGCCAACTTATCAAGATCCATCCGACTATATGAAACTGATGCGTAATTCGCATGATGACCAGACAGTGGAACAGGAATTTACGACGAAGATTCGTGAAGGGAACTCTGTAACTGTCATTACATATAGAGGTTATTTGCGTGATAAGGATTTGGATCGTGCCTTCAACACTCGTATGTTGAATAATATAATCGACCGTGGTGCATACGAGTGTACGGGTCGTGGTCAGCGGGTGATTTATGTGAATCCGGAGAAGTTTGGTACGGGTCTGGAGTCGGGTAGCACTTGGGAAGATGCTTTAGGCCGTGGAAACTTGCAGCGGGCTATTGATGCGGCTGCTGTCTATGTCAGAAACAACGGTTCCTCAAAGAAGGCTTACGTCTTCGTTCGTGGTGACAACGTATATAACGAGGGTGAGATCACCATTCGTGATGGTGTGGAAGTCTATGGTACGGCTCCCATCACCATTGAAGCCGTTCCCACAAATCCGAACAGCACTGGAGAAATGTTAGAATATACAGAAAACGAACTGAAGGCATATGTCAACCACGTGAAGGCTGAGCGTTCGGGTATTGTATATAAGAGTCTAAAGACGGAATCTTTCACACCGACCTACTGTAGTGGTTTGGTGTCTATGGGTGATTATAAACTTGGTTCGGTCTTCGATGGTCTGATGATCAATAATGGTATCAGCAATACTGCTGAACATCCCGTGGTGGATATTGCTGATGATGCTAAGGTTGCTATACGCAATTGTATTATCATTCACAATCGAGTGGGGAATGATAAGGATGGAAATCCTCAACCTATTGTGAATCTGGCGGGTGGCCTGCTTTATAACTCTCTTGTCTATAATGGTTTTGGTGGCGATGTGGTGAAAGTCGGTGAGAATGGTTATGTGCTGAATTGTACTGTCATTGCCGAAGACAAGCGACAGATAGCAGTCACATATTCAGGAGAATCTGGTTCCTATGACGGTCATGTCAAAAATACCATTGCTGTGAATGAGGGGGCCTCGAAGAAGATGTTTGCACCTTATTTGCAGGAGGGAGCCAACATTTATACACCTGCCAGTCATCTGACCAGCCATCAGCCGTATGGATATCAACTGCATGAGAAGAGCACGGAAATAGATGCTGCGACACTGAACAACAATGAAGAGGTCAATGGCTGGTTGCCTGAAAAGACTACGACAGTAGCGGAAGGGAGTGGTGATGTGACATATCATATCAACTATGACCATTATGTTGATATCGAGCACGATTGTGACTTGTTGGGTAATCCGAGAATCATCAATGGTGCGGTGGATAATGGCTGCTTCGAAACGTGGCTTGTAAAAGAGGGTACAACTATTAGAACCGAGATTGGAACGAATCCCAAGGCATCCTTGACAAAGTTTGTCTCAGATGTAGCTGAAGGTGCTGAGGGTTATGATGGTAGTACGATGGTTGCTCCAGGGGATTATTGGAAAGATAACTTTGGCGGCAATTTCTATCCTCATGCAGGTAGTGTGGTTTATATCGAAAACAATGCCAACCTGGTATTAGACAAGATTGGCTCTGATCCGATGTTTGGAGAGGATAATCCTTTGGTGCCTGGCTACCTGCTGATAGAGGAGGGCGGTTCGCTTTATGGGCAGGGCAACTATGTGACGGCTACTTACGTGGCTGTTGATAAGACTATCAGCAATCAGTATTCGCTTGTGTCGGTGCCTTATAAGTGCGATCCAAATAGTACAGTTGTCATCACTTATGATTTAGGTAACGGTATCGTCACCCAGACTAGTCCCTCTGGTTTGACAGGTTCCACCTACGATGGCGAGCAGCGTTCGAAGTGGGATTATCATTACAAGGTAGAGAATTCTGACTGTTGGAAGCCTCAGAGCGACTTTGTCCCTGCCAACACGGGATGGCTGTTGTCGCTTAGTGCGGCTCCAGAAACTCCCACCACCTATCGATTCACAGGTTGGGGTGAGGCTCAGTTGGACTATATTTATACTGAGGATGGTAGCGATAAGACAGTGACGTTGACACAGTATAACAATCTTTCTGATGATGGCTCAGCCCACTTTACGAAGGAGGAGAACATGGGATGGAACCTAGTAGGTCTGCCCTGGTTGGTGAGTAATTATATGACTAATACAATTGCTGATGGTACATATGCCATGAACGTACCACATATATTCTATAGTGATCTGTCCAATACATTGTATAATTCAATTGATGCAGATAATGATGGTAAGCCAGATGTTTTGGCCAATGGACAATTCTATACAAAACAATCTTGGATTGCAGGCTCATCTTTGTCCCCAGGTGAAGGATTCTTTACGCAGACAGCTGTTTTGGGTGAGACAGAAACGTTGACCTTTAAGTTGCCCGTCTACAGTTCTGGCGGTGGAAGCGGAGCCCGACAGCGGGTTGGTATCACGCGCCAAAAGGCTGGAACTCGTGGTGAAGAAATGAAATTGTACGAGGATTTTGTGGATGTTTATCCAAAAGTTGAGGCTGATACAGAAATGAGTTATAAACTTGGGTCTGATGGTCTTAAATGGATGGCCTTCAATGAACATGTGGCTCAAATTTATGTTCAGAATGCTGTGGGCACACGCCTCTCACTTGTCTCGGCTGCTCCTGTAGAGACAGACATCGACTTGGGTGTGAAGGTGCCTGGGGCAGGAAACTATGTAATCAGTTTGCCTGAGCCAGAGGCATATGGTGACTATGCCGAGGTTTGGCTTATTGATCAACAGACAGGTCAGAAGGTGAATCTGAAAGAGGGCAGCTATGTGCTGACGGTTTCAGAGGCTGGTGACTTCAGCAATCGTCTGAAACTGCGCTTCGGTGGCCTTCAGGAAGAGCAGATGATGGTTGAAAAGGTGGCATCGCCAATCATAAAGGTGGCAGCCCGTAATGGTAGGATTCCTCTCCGAGGCTTCAGCAGCAGCGATCAGATCAACGTCTATACTGCCGGAGGTGCGCTGATGTATAGCGGTCCTGTCTCTGACATCGGCCAGAAACATCTGCCCGACGGCGTCTACGTCATCCGCCGAGAATAATCCTTATTGTGGCGATTTCGCCATAATTAATATGGCTAAAATATGCACTCGGGTGAATCGATCGATTCACCCGAGTCATTTAATCCATTCTCCCGGCTCAACCGATCGAATGACCCGAGTGGGAATATCTTTATCATCCTTTCTTTTTATGCCTTTACTTTTTAAAATTGCTACCATTCTACCACAAAAATCTAAAAAGCCCTTTATTTAAGGGCAATTTGTGTGTGGTGGTAGAATGGTGAAAGTATGGTAGTAAATGACAGATTTTAGCCAAAAAGTTTGGAAATGCGGTGGTTTTTTAGTAACTTTGTGGCATGAAACTGACATTCGTACTAAGAAACAAGGAAAATGCGCTGAAACTCTCGACAAAGACATTGGAGAGGTTTATGGAGCGCATTAAGACCGACACCAAGGATGGTGCTGTGGCCCGTCGTCGTAGGCAGCTGAGTATGGGGGAATATACCGACGGTTTTGACCGCCAGTATCCTTCGCACTTGATCTATCCTTCGGCAGAGTTCGAGAAGGACGATAACGATAACCTCCGTATGAAGACCTTCAACGGTGTGGTGGCGCTGACTGTCGACGGGTTGGAGAATCAGACGGAGATCGATGCCGTGAAACGGGCGGCCCAGATTCTGCATTATACACTGGCGGCTTTTGTCGGACCTTCAGGAAAGGAAGTCATCATATTGGTAAAGATAGAAAAAACGGACGGCACTCCTTCCGCCATAAGCGGTACTTATTCGGAAATAACCCAGCCTTATTGCGCAATAACCCGTCCTTATTCAGAAATAAGTACCCCTTATCTGACGGAGGATGAAGCTGATGCGCTCTGTCGGGAGGGTCATCGTCTGGCAGCTGCCATCTATCAGGGCGTTCTGCCGAAAGCCATACGTCAGGAAGCTGTATCTGTCAGAAGCTGTTTCCGCATGCCGTTGGACGAAACGCCTTATTACAATCCCAAGGCTTTGGCGTTGCCTGTGAGTGGACAGCCGAAATCAGAAGAACCTGATGACAGGGTTGGAGATGATAATCACATGGTCTCTCTTTCGGATTCGGACGAGGATTCCCAGGAGGTGAGCCGGAAGACGAAGCAACTTATGGACTTTCTGAATGCGCATTACAAGTTCCGCTATAACACGATTATGGGCTATACGGAGTATAAGGACAACGATTACCATTACATGGAGTGGATGCCTGTGGATGACCGTACGCTGAAGGGTATGACGATGAAGGTGCGGCTGGGCGGCATCGATGCCCGTGATAATGACGTGCGACGCTATGTACAGTCGAATATGATCAAACCCCATGATCCCATCGCCGATTATCTGTGGGCACAGTATTACAAATGGGATGGCAAGGATCATATCCGCAAGCTTGCCAGGACCGTGCCCACAAAGAACCCGCACTGGGAGGACTGGTTCTATACGTGGTTTCTCGGTATGGTGCGTCAGTGGCAGGTGACGAACCTCGCCAAATATGGCAATCAGGCTGTGCCGTTGCTCATCTCTACACAGGGCTGGAACAAGACCACTTTCTGCGAACAGCTGTTGCCACCGGAGCTGAGCTTCGGTTATACGGGTAATCTTCAGTTGGACAACAAGAAGCAGGTGCTCCAGCAGATAGCACAGATGCTGCTCATCAACCTTGATGAGTTCAACCAGATATCCCCGCATACGCAGCAGGGGTTCCTGAAGAATATCATCACCCTCTCGTCGGTGAAGATCAAGCGTCCGTATGGCCATCATGTAGAGGACTTCCCGCGTCGTGCCTCGTTTATAGCCACCACGAATCAGGCAGATGTGCTGGCGGATCCCTCAGGCTGTCGCCGTTTCCTGAGTGTGGAACTGACGGGACCCATTGATGTGAGCACGCCTCCGAACTACGAACAGCTCTATGCCCAGGCCATGCGTGCCTTGCATCAGCATGAGCCGTATTATTTCGGACCTGCAGAGACGCAGCAGATCATGGAGTGGAACAGTCAGTTTAGTGTGAAGACGGCTGGCGAGCAGTTCTTCCTCGATTATTTTGAGCCGGCTGTTGATGAATCGGAAGGGGTGTGGATGAGCGCCTCGGCCATTTTCAGTTTCCTGAAGGAGAAAGTGGGCATCAGTCTACTGAAACCTGCGAATGTGGCTGCCTTCGGACGTAGGTTGTCCAACATCCCCGGACTGAAAAAGCGTGTGACCAGCAGTAATTCCGAGTATCTGGTGAAGCGAAAAAGGGCCTGATTTGTTCAGGGGTCACCTTTGACTTGTTCAGATAATCTCTTCAAGTTGTCCGGATAATCCTTTCGAGTCGTTCAGATAATCCCTTAGGGGGGTAAGGAACTATCTGAACGAGTTGTTAAGACTATCTGAACGAATGAAAGGTGACTAGTCTATTTCTTGTAGTTCTTTAAGCCTTGATTCAGGAAGTCGAGGTAGGCGGGGATGTCTTCGCTGAAGCCGCGGCTGCCAGTGAGGGGCTTGCCAGTGGCAGGGTCGAGGGCGACGTAGAAGGGTTGGGCGTTGGCTCCGAACTTATGACTCTGCAGATAACTCCATTTGGCGCCTACGGTGCGCAGGGTCTTCTGCTGGCCCTGGGCATCGGTGATGACCATCGGCT
>JAEEGG010005970.1_pt1 | contig 28668 bp, 28 predicted proteins | sample 9134161 | NCBI WGS metagenome assembly JAEEGG01 (sample SAMN16246543, study PRJNA631951) | gut metagenome | biome: gut microbiome; feature: rumen; material: CR-attached | host: Bos | place: Iran: Karaj | collected 2018-10 | reverse complement strand
CCCCGCCGCCGCAACCGGCCATCATGAGAGCCATAACCAGCATCAGGGAACCAGCAACATACGTTTTTTTCATAAAACTTCTCCTCCTTGATTTTTAAAATTTTAATACGATTTTAAAATTATCATAGGTAACGTAAACTTACGGGAAGCTTACCCTATTATTATAACGCATGCCCATAAATGATTCAATGATTTGTGTGAGGTTTGGAAAACTTTTTTATGAAGGAGACGAATGAATCAGTGTTTCCTGTAATAAAAAACCGCCCGTCTGGTGACGGGCGGCTATGAGTGCGGTTATCGTCTGAAACCGTGATGATTATGATGTTTTGGCGGCATACGATGCACTTTGCCGTATGATTTAAAACCGGGGCTGTGGCGTTTCATTTGGTGGAGCGGGGCATGCCGTACGGGTTTCCAGGTGTGAGAGACAGGACCTCTGGTATGCATGGCCGGTCTGTGCTTAGCATACCGGTGTTGCATGTGTTTGGCATGAAGCCTATGACCCGGTTTCGCAGCGGGTTTGTAATGACGGTGCAGCGGACGTTTCACCTCCTGCTTTGCCTGCGCAAGACTCATGCGGCCATTGGCGGCTTCGCTGATTCCCGGTAAAAATGAAGTGGCAAGAAAAGCGGCCATACATGCGGCGGTTACTATTATTTTGAAGTTGAATTTCATCTCGTTTCGCCTCCTTTTAATCGTTTGCGTTGTTTTGTAGAATTTGTCGGATTGATTCAATCCTGTTCGTTGTGATTATAATAACCAAAAAAAAGGGCGAAAGCTTGACGAAAATATGTATTTTTTGTGTTTAATTATGTTTTACACAGTAAAGATTGTTTGATATAATTTAAAAAATTCATCAGCGTCAATTTTGATGACCCTGCCTTGTATATATAATAGAGGAATTTGGAACATGAATTGAGCAATGGTTCGGTATTCCCTACGCTGCGCCCGCAACAGGCGCAAACCGCTGGCGTAAGCCCCGGCCCGCACCGCGGATTGAACGTGTGCTGAACTGCACGAAACCCGGCGAGCGGAATCTCCAGTGCGCGGGCAGCAGTACCGTTGGCGCCGAGGGCCGGCTGACCCTCAATATCTGCCGACCCAATACGACGGAGGAAGGACTGCCCGTCATGGTGTATTTCCATGGTGGGAACTTTCAGATCGGGCAGGCGGAGGAATATCTGGGCTCACAGCTTTTATTCTATATCGGGAAGTTCATGAAGTACGGCCGCCTGGATTCCGCCATCGGCCCGGATGAGGTGCAGTGGCCGGCGTGGAAACCGGAGCTGCAGCAGGATATGTAAAATATAATTTTTTTATAATATAAAGAGATATGTTTAGTAAAAGGAGATGTGAATCATGAGACTAAGCACCTATGAAATCATCCTGCCGCTGGTCGGTACGGATGAAAAACCGATTGAGGGGTACACGCTGCTGACGAACGGCTTGTACGGCGCCGTGGACGTAGTGCCGAAGGAAGACGCGGACAAGCTGCAGGCAGGAGATTTTGCCGGATTGCCCGCCGCGCTGCGGGAACGGCTTATGCTGCGCGGACATATCACCCGAAAAGACGAAGCGGGCGAACTGGCGGACCTGAAACTTCTTTCACGCATCTTTAAGACCATTCAGGGCCGCAGCGGTGTGGGACTGGTCATCATGCCCACCTACGACTGCAATTTCCGCTGCCCGTACTGCTTTGAACAGCACAGGCTGAAGAAAGGGCAGGACTGGCTCGATAACACCATGAGCGATGAGATGATAGAAACCGTTTTCGGCGCGCTGAAGGACTACAGAGCGCGGGGTTATATGGTGAACGGCTGCTCGTTCTATGGCGGGGAACCGTTCCTGGCAAAGAACCTCGGCGTGGTAAAAAAGATTGCCGACAAATGCAGGGAAATGGACCTGTCTATGGGCGCCATTACCAACGGGTACGATCTGGAAACGTATCTGGACTTCATAGAAGAATACAAGCTGAGAAACTTACAGGTGACGGTGGACGGCACGGCGGAGCTGAATGACCGCCGGCGTCTCCACAAGGACGGCCTGCCCACCTACGACCGAATCCTGCGCAATGTGGAGCTGGCGCTGCAGCGGGGCGTGGGGGTAAATCTGCGGGTGAACGTGGGCAAAGAGAATCTGCACGGGATGAAGGACCTGATCGATGACCTGAAGGCCCGGGGCTTTATCGCGAAAGAAGAAGAACGGGCCAAAGAGGAAGAGGCACTCAGGAAAACCGACCCCCAGGCGAAGACGAAGCGGGGTCAGTTCTCGTATTACTTTAAGGCGACCACCGATGACGCGCATCCGGAAAAGAATATCAGCGAGCAGGATACCATTGACGAAATGATGAAGATCGGCTTCACAGCAGAGGAAGCAGTTGCCCGCCAGAGCCAGTACAACATGATCTGGAACCGGATGAAGAATCTCTTTAAAAAGGAAGGGTATCCGGATTTCTCCCCGGCGTATTGCGGCGCCGAGATGGGAATGCTGGTAGTGGACCCCTTCGGGAAAGTCTTTTCCTGCTGGGACGTCGTAGGGAAAGACGACCAGGCGACTGGGTATATCCAGCCCGGTATGAGCCGGTTCTTATGGAATTTCAACAAGGCAAAGTGGCGTACCCGTACCGTGGACCTGATACCGGCCTGCCAGAGCTGCCCGTATGCCTTTATCTGCCGGGGCGGCTGCGCTTCCCGTTCCAGCAACGCGTATGATGACTATTTCCGGGAGTTCTGCGGCGAGATCCGGGAGATTTTTGCCTTCACGGCATCCCGTTTGGCAGGTCAGGAGTGGGAAAAACGCCGTGCCGCCGTTGCCGCGGGTGAAGCAAGCATGGATGCCTGCGCGGGCGAACTGACGCTGTCCCTGGCCGGGCCCGCTTCGCGGTTTACAGAGGCGGAACGGGCGAAGATTATGGAAACAAACAGCCAGAAGGAAATGTTTGATATTGTAAAAGGGGCCGCTTTTTTCCCGGAACCTGAGAAAGCGGGAAAATAAAAATAATGAATTGTATTTAGGAGGGGACCAGTTATGACGATCAACAAAAAAGACATCACAAAAGAACTGGTAGAAAAAGCGTTGCAGTGCAAAACGGCGGAGGACCTGATGGAACTGGCAAAAGCCGAGGGCGTTGCCATTACCAAAGAAGAAGCCGAAGCCTATATGGCGGAACTGGCCGACATTGAGCTGGACGGTAAAGACCTGAAACATGTCGCCGGCGGGGATTGCTATCATTATTGTCCTCCGGATTGCCATCATTGCCCATATGATGTATAAGACTAAGACCGTCAGTATTTCCGCGTTATCTTTTTTCAAGGGTAAATCGTATGATTAAAATTCTGTTTGTCTGTCATGGCAACATCTGCCGTTCACCTATGGCAGAGTTTGTAATGAAAGATATGGTGCGTAAGGCCGGCCTGGAAAACAGGTTTGTGATTGAATCCAAAGCGGCCCGGCGTGATGAGCTGGGGAATGACACGCATTATGGAACCAGAGCCAAGCTGCGGCAGATGGGAATTCCTTTTGCAAAACGCAGGGCCACGCTGCTCAGTAAAGCGGATTACGCTGCGTATGATTACCTGATTGCCATGGATGCGGAAAACGTTCACGATATGCTGCGGCTGTTTGGCGGCGACCCGGAGAAAAAGATAACCATGCTGTTGCAGTTTGCCGGAGAAAACCGGGAGGTGGCCGACCCCTGGTACACGGGAAATTTTGATGAAACCTATGAAGACGTAGTGAAGGGGTGTAAAGGCTTACTGGAGGCAGTGAAGTAAAGAAAGTTTTTTGAAACAGTAAGGCCTGGTTCTTTTGGATAAATAGTAATCGTCAGATTTTATTATTTGCCAAGAGAAAGTAGGTTATTGAGCAAAATGTGCGAACGTTGAGAATTCATCAATGAAAGCATGAAATTGATGAATTTTAAAAACGAGAAAAAGGTTAATCCCTGTCAACACGCGTCACTGGTGGGTTGGCAGGGATTCTTAATTTGCGCCTGCAAGAGGAGACTTTTGGACTCAAAATGTTTTAAAATTTAGATAGTGGGGGCGGTTCCCCCTTTGATTCCGCAGAAACACTTTCGCAGAAACAATGCAGGTTTTTACAAAATAACTATGAAAGAAGTGACAGGAAAATGAAATATATTGACTATTTTCCGTTTGGCAATGATTCGATGGTCTGTTATCTTTCCGATTGCGTGAAAGCGACCGGATATGCATAATTTATGATACAGGACGAATTTGACGTAAGACTGCATGGATGGAAAAGTTTTTGTCAATTATTGTCAAACGAAATGAATAATATATAATTAATATAAACAACAGATGTAAGAACGACATAGGAGGATTTTTCTCAATGAACATTTTTCCTGCCCATATCCGTGAAACGGACGGAGCGATGCAAACTGTTTCAGAGCATTGCCGTGAAACGGCTGCATATGCAAAAAAAGCGTTGCAAGATATCCGTTTGGGAAATACTGCTTATCTTGCTGGCTTGCTTCATGATATGGGAAAAATGACGGAAGAATTCAGTGCCTATATTCAAAAGGCTGCTAATGGTCAGCCTGTTCGTAGAGGTTCCGTAAACCATACTTTTGCGGGATGTCGGTATTTACTTGAAAGTTATCATAATAGAAAATCAAGACCATTTTCTTTTATTACAGCTGAAATTCTTGCATATGCTATTGGTGCACATCATGGGCAATTTGACTGTGTGGATGAAGATGGTAATCTTGGCTTTACCCATCGTTTGTTGAAAGAAATTGTATATGATGAAGCGAAGGCTAATTTTCTTTCAAGATGTGCAGAAAATCAAAAGATAAAAGAACTGTTTGGAGATTCAACAATAGAAATAGAGTTTGTTTTTAAGATTCTACAAAAAATTTCATATTCCCGGGAAAAAGAGCTTGATTCATGTCTTCAGGAACTCTGTTTCTATTTAGGGCTTTTAACAAGGCTAATCCTTTCTTCGGTAGTGGAAGGAGACCGCAGGGATACTGCCGAATTTATGGCAAAAATTAAATATCCGGAAATTTTTGTTGACTGGCGGGAATGTCTTGCGTTTGCAGAAGAAAAACTGTTTGCATTACCAGCAGAAAAACCTATTGAAAAGGCCCGGCGCTCTTTTTCAAATCAATGCGCAAAACTGGGCGAATTGGGACCAGGTATATATCGTCTGAATTTGCCGACAGGTGCTGGGAAAACCCTGTCTTCGTTAAGAGCAGCTTTATCGCATGCGGCAAAACATAATAAAAAACGTATTATTTTTGTCATGCCATTGCTTTCGATTATTGACCAAAATGCGGATATTATCCGCCAGTATATTAAGAATCCTGATTTTGTCCTTGAGCATCACAGTAACGTTTTGCAGGAAGAAGCGTCAGGATTGGAAGAGTTAAACAAGAATGAGCTGCTGATGGAGAGCTGGTCTGCACCGGTTATTATCACAACATTGGTACAGTTTTTGAATACGCTGTTCAGTGGCCGGTTAAGCTGCGTAAGACGTTTTCAGGCTTTGACGGATGCTGTGATTGTCATTGACGAAGTACAGACTGTTCCTCTTAAATTGTTATCGCTATTTAACCTTGCGGTTAATTTCTTAAGCAAGGTATGTCATACTACCGTGGTTTTGTGTTCTGCGACCCAACCCTGTCTGGAGGAAACGACGCACTCGTTGCTGCCAGCCAATGATCTGGTTCCGTTTGATGCAAAGCTCTGGAAGGTTTTTGAACGGACTAAAATCGTTGAAGGAAAAACTTGCAGGATCGGCGAATTGGGAGAGTATGTTAAATTGCAATTAAAAGGGAATTTATTGCTGGTATGTAATACAAAGAAAGAAGCAGCTTTAGTATATCGTCAGCTGGATGGCGTTGAACGCTATCATCTTTCTGCTTCCATGTGCATGGCCCACCGCCAACAGACATTACAGGAAATAGAAAATGCGCTCAGGGAAGGCCGAACTTTTGTGTGTGTGGCGACGCAGGTTATTGAGGCAGGAGTCGACATTTCTTTTAAACAGGCTATCCGGGTCATCGCGGGGATGGACAATATTATCCAGACTGCCGGGCGTTGCAATCGTCACAGAGAAACAGACATTTCGGAAGTGCAGATTGTACGATGTACAGATGAGAATTTAAGTAAGCTGAAGGAAATTAAAGATGCACAGGATGCAACACTTGCGTTGTTAGATGCATTTAATAGGAATCCTGAAAGATTTAACAATGATTTATCTTCTGATGAAGCAATCAAACAGTATTATAAAAAATTATATGATAATCAGAAAGAAGGAGCGATGGATGGTATCATTAAAGGAAAAAATTTGTTTGAGATGCTTTCCGATAACAGTAGTTTTATTCCGGAAGAGTGTGAAGAAAAATACTTTTTAAATCAGGCTTTTAAAACAGCCGGGAAAACCTTTACCGTATTTGAAACAGAGACTTATGACGTTGTTGTACCTTACGAAAAAGGAAAGCATTTAATTAGTGAATTAGGAACGGAACGAGCCAAAAATGATCTTTTATATAAAAAAGATTTGCTTGAACAGCTGAAACCATATACTGTTTCAGTATATTCATATCAGAAGAAGCAATTACAGGAACAAGGCGCTTTATATGAACCAAATGAAAGTTGTGTGTTGGCTTTGCAGGAAATGTATTATGACGAGGATGCATTGGGATTGATGATGAATCCGACAGAGTTAGAGTTTAAGGAGGTGTGAAATTGCAACATCGTAATATTGTACAGTTTGAAGTTATGGGAGATTATGCTCTTTTCTCTGATCCAATTATGCGTATGGGCGGAGAGAAATGCAGCTATCAGGCGCCAACCTATGAAGCATTAAAAGGGATTCTGTCTTCTGTATATTGGAAACCGACCTTTATCTGGTATATTGATAAAGTGCGCATTATGAATCCGATACAAACTATGGTTAAAGGAATACGGCCTATAAAATACAATGGGGGAAACGATTTGTCGTTTTATACCTATTTGAGAAATTGCCGTTATCAGGTGGAAGCACATTTTGAATGGAACCAGAATCGCCCGGAATTAGAGAAGGACCGCAATGAGAATAAGCATCATAACATTGCGAAGCGCATGATATTACAGGGAGGACGGCGTGATATATTTTTAGGAACCAGGGAATGTCAGGGTTATGTTGAACCGTGTGTATTTGGTGATGGAAAAGGTCATTACGACGATATAGATGAATTATCCTTTGGTCTAATGCTGCATGGAATAACGTATGCAGATGAAGCATATTCAGAAGAAACAAAAGGAAAGATGACGGTAAGGTTTTGGCGACCGGTTATGAAGAGAGGCATTATTGATTTTGTTCGACCTGAAAAATGTGATCCACGATTATGCAAAACACTGCGTAATATGGAAATGAAAGTATTTGGAGAAGACTTGCAAAACTTTGCCGGCCTGAAAGAATTTGGGGAGGTGAATTGATTGGGTCTGTTCCAAAAATCCTGCGAGACGTATGATACATTTGCTCATCTTGCAGGAGTTCCACAAGAAGGAAAAGCTACACTGTTGCCTATTTCTCATATTATGCAGAAAGCCCAAATAGAAATAACTCTGGATTTAGATGGGAACTTTATCCGAGCTGTTTCAATAGATAAGGAAGATAGCAAAACTGTTATTCCTGCAACAGTGGAATCCGGGGGCAGAGCTGGAAGTACTATTGCAGCTCATCCATTAAGCGACCAGTTAGAATATATTGCGTCTTTTAGCTTAAAAAAGCATGAGGATTACGTAAAAAAACTTTCGTCATGGGCAAAATCTAAATACTCACATCCGAAGGTTCTTGCAGTTTTGAGTTATATTCAGAAAGAAACTGTTTTATCTGATTTGCAACAAAACGGAATCATTCTACTGAAACCTGATGGGAGTTTAGATAAAGGGAAGGTCGCAGGTACAGATTATTTAAAATGCATGATTCGTTGGAGAGTCTTAAATTCTGGATCAAAGGAAGCTTGCTGGGAAGATAAAACGTTGTTTGATGCTTACATTCAGTATTATCAATCGGTTATGAAAGGGAAGGAGGCATTATGTTATATTGATGGCTCAAACAAAGCCATAACGTCAAATCATCCCAAAGGTATTGTCGCAGCAAATTATGGTGCAAAACTGATTTCAGCAAATGATAGCAGCGGATTCACGTATCGTGGACGTTTTAAAGAACCTGAACAGGCTGCAACAATAAGCTATGAAGCTTCCCAAAAAGCGCACAATGCACTGCAGTGGATTGCAGCAAACCAAGGTGTTACTATTGCTGGCAGAACATTTTTATGCTGGAATCCAAAAGGAAAAAAGATACAAAATATCTTTTTGCCACTGTTTTTTTCTGAAGAAGATAATGTACTGTCCAAACCGACCGAATACAGAGATAAATTACGAAAGACATTAGCTGGTTATCGAAACGAGTTACCTGCGACGGCAGAGGTTATCCTTGCAAGTTTTGATGCGGCGACAACAGGACGTTTGTCCCTCACATACTATAATGAATTGAGGGCTTCTGATTTTTATGACCGTATTGAGAATTGGTACGCAACCTGTTCGTGGGTAAAAAATTTTAACGGTGAGTTTTCTGTTCAAACGCCGCAGATACAGAATATAGTTAAATATGCTTTTGGAACAGAACGAGGGCATTTTATAGAACTTGATGAAAAGATTTTGCGTGAACAGGTACAACGATTAACGACTTGCTTGACAGATGGTATGCCGATACCGGTTGATGTTGTTAAGTCTTTGGTACAGCGTGCTTCACAACCACTTGCTTATGATAAAAAGAATTATAATAAGATTTTGTTTACAGCATGTGCAGTGATACGTAAGTATCGAAATGATAAATTAAAAAAGGAGGAGTGGACGTTGGCTTTGCAAGAAGACAAGATGGATAGGAGCTATCAGTATGGAAGATTGTTAGCCGTTTATGAAAAAGTGGAACGTGATGATATTGACAAGCGTGGTGAAGAAAGAGAACCGAATGCAATACGACTTCAGTCGGTTTATCACGAACAGCCGCGCCGATATGCTGAAGTTATTAATAAACAAATTCAACCGTATTTGGCCAGATTGAAACCGAGTATCCGGGCATGGTATAGGAAATTAATTGGAGAAATCATAGTAAGGATTTCTGAATTCCCAGAAAGTGAACAAAATCGTCCGTTAGAAGATACATACCTGATGGGGTACTATCTTCAACGGCAGGCGTTATACAACAAAAAAACAGCAAATGAAACACTGGAGGAAAAATAATATGAGTACATTACAGAACAAAATTGATTTTGTGGCTTTTGTCACTGCAACTATGGCCAATGCCAATGGTGATCCGCTGAACGGGAATCGTCCCCGGATTGATTATGACGGGAATGGTGAAATATCTGACGTATGTATCAAACGTAAACTGCGTAACCGAATGCAGGATTTGGGTGAAAAAGTGTTTGTGCAATCCGAAGACCGTTGCGATGACGGGTATGGCAGTTTAAGCGAGAGGGCATCTGAGACATTGAAGAAAATTAAAGATCGTTCCGAATATGCGAAAAAGGCTTGTGAAACCTGGTTGGATGTGCGTGCTTTCGGGCAGGTATTTGCATTTAAATCAGCAGATAAAGATGGCGGCGTATCAGTAGGGGTCCGTGGTCCGGTATCCATTCATCAGGCGGTTAGCGTTAATCCGATTGAAATTCGTTCTATGCAGATTACAAAATCAGTGAATGGGGAACCCGCAGAAAAACGTAGCTCTGATACCATGGGACACAAGCATTTTGTTCGTTTTGGTCTTTATAAGATTAAAGGATCCATAAATGTACAGTTGGCAGAGAAGACAGGCTTTACAGAAAAGGATGCTGAAGTTATTAAAGAATGCCTGAAAACTTTATTCGAAAATGATGCGTCTTCTGCCCGTCCTGAAGGTTCTATGGAAGTTTGCCGCTTGTATTGGTGGAAGCATAATAACAAGGTTGGGCAGTATTCTACTGCACAAGTACATCGTTCTGTGAACGCGGTGCTTAAGAATCCGGATAAGATGCCGCACAGTTTTGATGATTATGATATCCAGTATAAACCGTTAAAAGGTTTGGAGCCGGAAATATATGAGTTATCCTGAATCTGACTTTTGCAACTTTCCGGAATACAGCATTATTCTTTCTGCAGGAGACAGTGGGCTTTGATTCATATTGAGCAGTTGTGGGCAGAGAATTTCCTTACAACGGATGGCGCTATTATGCATGAAAAGACTCATGATTCATTCAGCCGGGAAGTCCGCGGTGATTTGATGATTATGCGGGGATTATATATTCATTCTGTTGAAATGGGTATTTCCGGGCAATGTGATGTAGTTGAATTTCATCGTAATGAAAATGGAATTATACTAAATAATCGTGAGGGGAAATGGATACCTTTTCCGGTGGAGTATAAAAGAGGGACATCTAAATCGCAAGACGCAGACAGGCTGCAATTATGCGCCCAAGCTATGTGTCTGGAAGAAATGCTGTGTTGTCAAATTCTGGAAGGCGCATTGTTTTACGGACAGGTGCGCCGAAGGGAACGGGTTGTTTTTTCAAAAGAACTGCGTGATAAAGTTATTTCTATGACGGAAGAAATGCATATGCTATTTAAACGAGGATATACGCCGATTGTAAAAAAACATAAAGGCTGTATATCATGTTCTCTTAAAGACTTGTGTCTGCCTGAAATGGCACGCGGGCATTCTGTCTCCTCGTATCTGAAGAGTGGATTGGGGGAAGAGGAGTGAAGAAATTATTAAATGTTTTGTTCATTACCTCAGAAGATGCTTATGCCTCCTTAGATGGTGAAAATATTGTAGTTAACAGAAATAATCAGATTGCGGGCAGATTTCCCCTGCATACGCTACAGGGTGTAATAAGTTTTTCCTATGCGGGTGCCTCTCCGGCTTTGTTGGGGGCTTGCGCAAAAAGGAATATAACTTTTGTGTTTTGCACACCGAGGGGAAAGTTCCTGGCCCGCGTCTGTGGCGAAAGCCATGGAAATGTTTTGTTGCGGCGCAAGCAATACCGTATGGCTGATGATGAAGTTGAAAGTTGCAAAATCGCGAAGAATTTCATTTTTGGAAAAATCAGCAATGCCAGATGGAGTCTGAAACGAACCTTTCGCGATCATCCGATGCGTATTGACTTGGAAAAGTTTTCCCGAGCTTCGGAACAGATAAAAGAAATATTGCAGCAAGTTTTAGAGGTGAAGGAAATAGATTCGTTACGAGGATTTGAGGGAAGTGCTGCTAGTATCTATTTTGATTGTTTTGATGAGATGATTTTAAGCAACAAGGAAGACTTCTATTTTCACGGACGCAATCGAAGACCACCGTTAGATAATGTAAATGCTTTGCTTTCGTTTGTTTATATGCTATTGGGCAGTGAATGTGCATCTGCGTTGGAAACGGTGGGACTGGATTCATATGTTGGCTTCATGCATCAAGACAGGCCTGGCAGAAAATCTTTGTCATTAGATTTACTGGAGGAGTTGCGGCCCTGTATGGCAGATCGATTTGTTCTAACACTTATTAATAACCGAATAGTCAAGTCAAAAGATTTCATTAAACAGGATAATGGTTCCGTTTTGTTAACCAAAGAGGGTCGTAGTACGGTTTTACAACAATGGCAGAAGCAAAAATCGGAAATTATTGTGCACCCGTTCTTAAAAGAGAAGATTGCCCGTGGTCTGGTTCCGTATACGCAGGCATTGCTTCTATCGCGCTATGTGCGTGGTGATTTAGACGGATATCCTCCGTTTTTGTGGAAAGGATAGAAAATATGCTTGTAGTAATCAGTTATGATGTTAATACGGAAGATGCTGCAGGACGGCGCAGATTGCGCCAGGTTGCGAAACAGTGTGTTAATTATGGGCAAAGAGTTCAAAATTCGGTTTTTGAATGTTTGCTCGATTCTGCAGAATGCCGACGCTTGCAATCTACTCTTTGTGAGCTGATTAATCCGGAAAAAGATAGTTTGCGTTTTTATTTCCTTGGAAATAATTATGAAAAGAAAATAGAGGTATTTGGCGCCAAGCAAGGATATCAGCCTGAAGGCGTATTGATGATATAGCGAAGTGGAAGTGCACATTTTTTTCAGTAAGGTTCGCATTTGAAAAAGTTATAGTTTTTGATGTTTTAAATATATATGCAAGCTTTGAAGTTAATGCTTGAACGCAAAACTTTACGGAAAAGAGTTTTGTTGAGGGAAAAATGAATTCTTTTGTATAGTTTTGCCGTCGCACCTCGCAAGAGGTGCGTGGATTGAAATAGTACTACTGGAGGTGTAATGTTCCGCTCTGTTGGTCGCACCTCGCAAGAGGTGCGTGGATTGAAATAACAAGGGTGTGGGACTGGCGCAGCCGACCTGGGTCGCACCTCGCAAGAGGTGCGTGGATTGAAATGGTACAGAAGAACGAAGAAGCCCTCCACACCTTGTCGCACCTCGCAAGAGGTGCGTGGATTGAAATATTTCCTTACAGCCGTCCGCGTACCCCCGCGGGGTCGCACCTCGCAAGAGGTGCGTGGATTGAAATAGCTCGTTCCTGAGCGTCGCTAATTCTCGCCTCGAGTCGCACCTCGCAAGAGGTGCGTGGATTGAAATAGGAGAAGGAAGCCTCCACGCTGCATAAACCATTGTCGCACCTCGCAAGAGGTGCGTGGATTGAAATACCAGCTGTTATCAAGTAGTTACAACGGCAGCAGTCGCACCTCGCAAGAGGTGCGTGGATTGAAATTCCGCTCATGTAAGTGGTATCTGCCATCATGTGGTCGCACCTCGCAAGAGGTGCGTGGATTGAAATATGAGGCCTGCACTGAAAGAACAGGAACCAAGCAGTCGCACCTCGCAAGAGGTGCGTGGATTGAAATACTGTATAACAATCAGGACAGTTCCTTGGTAGTGGTCGCACCTCGCAAGAGGTGCGTGGATTGAAATTTTTCCACCGTTGTTGTTTATATGGCAAAGACCGGTCGCACCTCGCAAGAGGTGCGTGGATTGAAATCTGCTTCTAAACAATACAGGAACGTGTCTCTCGGTCGCACCTCGCAAGAGGTGCGTGGATTGAAATTGTACGTTGCATAGAATTTAAATCAAGCTTGAAAGGTCGCACCTCGCAAGAGGTGCGTGGATTGAAATCTGAACGCTCTGAACCGGGGGCAGGCTCCGCGTGTCGCACCTCGCAAGAGGTGCGTGGATTGAAATGGTTTTAACTGCGATTTCTGGCCGTTTTAAAGCGTCGCACCTCGCAAGAGGTGCGTGGATTGAAATATTTTACATCCGAAGACCATGACCATGCTGAAAGTCGCACCTCGCAAGAGGTGCGTGGATTGAAATATTATTGATATCCGCAGCGGTAATATTGGCTAAGTCGCACCTCGCAAGAGGTGCGTGGATTGAAATAGCTTCCGGCTGGCCATACTGAAAGACCTGCCCTGTCGCACCTCGCAAGAGGTGCGTGGATTGAAATTCATTTAAGGTGATGAATTTAGCCAACGAAACATGTCGCACCTCGCAAGAGGTGCGTGGATTGAAATCGTAGCTTGTACAGTTAATTCCAGTGCAGACGGTGTCGCACCTCGCAAGAGGTGCGTGGATTGAAATTGCTGAAGAACGATATCAACGAAACCGGGAAACAGTCGCACCTCGCAAGAGGTGCGTGGATTGAAATCTCAGTATGTCCACCATTTCACACGATTTGAATGTCGCACCTCGCAAGAGGTGCGTGGATTGAAATGTTCACCCGTTCTTTCAGTCCACGATAAATCACAGTCGCACCTCGCAAGAGGTGCGTGGATTGAAATAGCGCCTTCCGGATGCCTGGCACCTGTTTTTCCGTCGCACCTCGCAAGAGGTGCGTGGATTGAAATTCAAAGGCTTCGCACCACCCGTTAACGATTTTGGTCGCACCTCGCAAGAGGTGCGTGGATTGAAATCTGGTGCAGGCTGGACAGTATAATATCGTGGAAGGTCGCACCTCGCAAGAGGTGCGTGGATTGAAATAAAAGATAAGATTGATACAAGCTTACAGAGGGAGTCGCACCTCGCAAGAGGTGCGTGGATTGAAATATTACTGCGGCCACTTCCGGATCATCAGACCAGCGTCGCACCTCGCAAGAGGTGCGTGGATTGAAATAGATCAGACAGCTTCCGTTTGACGATGTTTAGTGTCGCACCTCGCAAGAGGTGCGTGAATCGAAATGCTTTCCCATATTCAGCGTACAGAATATTACGATTCACTATAGTAGTTTCACCATAAATTTGCTATAATATATCTGCCGAAAGGCAATTGACTAAAAGGGGGAATTGTTATTCGTAGTCAAAAAGTTAATAAGGAAGTGTTGCGGGAAAACAAATTGTCGGAAGCGGCGTTGCAACAGAAAATGCTGCTGGAACAACGGGATTTGCAGGAGAAACTGCAACGGATTGCAAAGATGCGTATGTTCGATGATACGCTGATGAATGCAGTGTTCGACAGTCGCATTGAGGAAACGCAGGTCTTGATTCAAATAATTCTGGGCAGGGATGACATCAGGGTTATTTCAACCAAGACGCAGGAAGAGTTCATCAATGTGTATGGCAGAAGGGTCACGCTGGACATCATCGCCCGTGATGCCGACAACAAGCTGTACAACATTGAAGTGCAGCGTGACAAGTACAAGGCGCCACCGCAACGGGCACGGTTCCATGCTGCGGTGACGGACATTACGTTGCTGAAGGACAGGCAGCCGTTTAAGGAGATGCCAGACCGGTACACGATTTTTATCACAGAGGAAGACAAGTTTGGCAAGGGGCTTCCCATGTACCATATCGAAAATACGATTGCGGAGTTAGGTGATATACCGTTTCTGGATGGCGGGCACATTATTTACGTGAATGGCGAGTACCGCGACCTTGCCACACCGATTGGGCAGTTGATGCACGATTTTGCCTGTACGCAGGCGCGTGATATTTTAAATCCGGTATTACGTGAGCGGGTGCGGTATTTGAAGGAGAGCGAAGGAGGGAATGCGGAGATGTGTGAATTGGTAGAAGAATACGCAGAAAAGAGAGCGAAAAGAAGAGAAATGCAGGTTAAGTTGGAATTGGCCAAAAATCTTATAGAGAATACGGATCTTTCGTTAGAAGACATTGCAAAAAATGTAAAACTTCCACTTGCTACCGTAGAAGAGCTTGCACGCGGAAGAACAGCGTGAATATAATGTAATATTTCAGAATGAAGGAGGAAGCCAACCATGTTGAAAAGAATAATAACTTGTTTGTTGGCCTTGTCACTTCTGGCTGGAGTACAGGTGAGCTTTGCCGCAGAAAAAGCAGGTGCGGAGGCGGGACCGATTTCCAAGGCGGAACACAGTCAATATCCACGTGCTTATGAAAAGGCGATTCTTGCCGCGAAATCAGAAATTCCGGCAACAGCCGAGTATCAGGGCATGTTGATTGAAAAGGAAACCGATAAGACGATTGCCTTTTCGTTTTTCGATAACAGCACGCTCCGTGCCTATGAAGTCACCGTGATAAAAGAGATAAATAAGGTGAAAACTGTTAAAATCGGAGGAAGCAGTATTCCCGGCAGCACGACTGTTAATAAAACAGTCGAAGATGTCGAAGAAATCATTAGCTTGGAGTATCCGGACGGCAAAATTAAATCAATTGAGCAAAAGTACGAGGGAAACCTCACCTATTATGAAGCGCAGCTGGAAACGCAGCGGTTTACGGTAGACCTTAAGATCAATCCGGTAACAGGAGCCATCGGCAGCCGGGTGTTGGAGTTTAAAGTGGAACCGCCCAAGGCGGAAGAGAAGAAGCAACCTTCCAATAGTCCGGCAAAAGAAGAACAGGTAAAACCGAAGCATCATAATCCGATTCCACCTGTTCCCGGCGAATGGATGTGCGGCAACTGCGGTACCCTGAACCACGAGGGACAATTCTGTACCAATTGCGGAATCCGGAGACCTGCGGATATGGAAGCACCTGTTGTTAAATGCAGCAAGTGCGGATGGAAGCCCCAGGATCCCTATAACATCCCGAACTTTTGCCCGGAATGCGGCGCTCAGTTTGAAAAATAGCTCAGGCTTTTTTAACGCCATAATAATTCCCGTTCCAGCGTTTTCCGGCGTTGCGGACGGTAAGCGGAACGTAGTGGGGGCCTTTGGATTTTCGGTACAGCGCGGAGTGTTCAAATACATTTTCGATGGCCTGTTGGCCGAATCCACCCAGCCAGAACCACATACGCTGGCAGAAGCGGAAGTCTTCCCGGCTTTTGTCCTGCCAGCTGTGCCCGTGATAGTACATCCGCTGCAGTTCCGGGTCGGCGTCAAAGGCTTTTTGCAAAATGAAATCAACAGAAGGGACGCTCGTTGTCAATGTATTGTTGACAGCGGGCGCTTCTGTGTTTTTCGGGCGCAGGCTTTCACAGTAATTTATTGCGTGCGTCAAATCTGCCAGGCAGCTGCCGCAGACGGTATGTCCTGTCACTGTGATACCCCTGCCGGAACCGTACCATTCGTACTCTTTCCCGTGGTAGCCGATGGTCTTGCGTCCGGGTAAAAGGTAAGCGTTTTTATTTGGCAGAAAGCCCCACACGTGCACGCCGTTGCCGGAAGGGGAGAGGTCGCACCAGGCGTCGGGGGCAAGCTGCAAAATTTTGTTCAGCCGGGGTGAATCGGGAGTGCAGTCATCAATGTCGATACAGGCCAGGTCGTTTTGCTGGGAGAGAAGCAGACTCAGTCCGCCGTTGGCAGGTACGGTACGTAACGCATCTGCAAAAGGTCGTCCTTCCGTTTCCCAATACTGCCCGCGCAAAACGGTTTCCCCATGCGTCGGCAGTTTTTTCGCTTTGCCGTCAACAAAGACGGGTTTCCAGTTGATCCAATAGGGCAGGGCTTTCAAAAAATCCGGGATGCCGTCAGAGTTTACTTCTATAATTTTTGTTTCTTGTGTAATCATAATTTTCCTTTCTGAAATCATAAGGTTTTCCCTGTGCTACTAAATAATGAATAGCACTGGGGCAGCATTTCTTTTTTGTCTGTGCAGTTGTTTTTAAAAAGTGCATTAAGTACACGAAGTACATAAAAAGTACATCTATCAAATCCAGCACCACTGCTGGCTTTTAACAATCCGGATGTACTTAATGTACTTTTTTTATATATCATTTCCATAAAAAAAGTGTGATATGAAATAGAGTGGGAGAAAAAGTACACTAAATACACTGAGTATCTGCAAACCGCGTAAATACTGGAATAACAACGATGTACTTTTTTAAAATAAGTGCATTATGTCTTACAAAAGTACACGAATGATGCAAAAAGTACATTTGGCTCCAACGAAAAATTATTCGGCGTGAAAATTTCCCTAACGCTTGCAACATATTGAATACATAAGGCGCACAGGCAATTTTCAAAATGGCAGCCTGTTTCAGCGCAAACATAAATTATCATAACCAAAACCGGTCGCCCGGCGAATTTTCATTTTCCCGTGCAGCTGCATGGCTTCGGCAAAACTTTTGCGCTGCCAGCCGTGGTTTCCGTTTTTGAACAGCCAGTTGTTGAAATCTTCCAACGCCTTGCTGAATTTCAAAAAGCCAAGGCTGGGTTCCGTCCGTTCGTCCAGCCACTGTTGCAGCAAATCGCTTTCTTCATAAAATGCGGAAGCGGCTTTGGCTACTTCATCCGGCACATCGTTGCCCAATCCTTCCGCAAACCAGAGTTTTGCCCCTTCCACGCACCAGGCCAGGCAGGCGTTCAGGTTTTCCGGCTGCAGCAGTTTTTGTTTTAACTTGGTATCCCGGTTTTCGATTTGTGCTGTAAAAGGAACAATCACCAGACGGCGGCGGATGCCTTTGTCCATGGCATCGGATATCGCGGGCAGGTGGTTGGTCTGCAAAATCAGCTTGAAGGAAGGACAGAACTCAAACGGTTCGGCGTTCAGATGCCGGGCGGTCAGCGTATCGCCGCCGGTGAGGAGTTTGACCTTTGCTTCGTCCAGACGGCGGTTGGGGTTGCTTTCGCTGGACAGCACGTAGCGTTTGCCGGGCAGCTTGGCGAACTCCGGCGTGGGGCGCTGTCCGTCGGTCACGTAAGCCGTGGCCAGCAGCGTGTCGATAGACAGGGTGGCCTTGTAGTCGCTGATGGCCGCTGCAATGGTTTCAAAGAAAGTGCCCTTGCCGCTGCCGCCGGGGCCGTAGGCGATAACAAACTTTTCTTCTTCCGTGCTTCCGGTGAGGCAGTAGCCCATAAACTTCTGCATCCAGCGGCGGACGGCAGGGTCGGGAAGAATGGTATTGACGGTTTGCAGCCAGAGATTTTGCGCCAAAGGTGTGGCGCTCTTTCCATTGTTTTCATTGTGTGAGGCAGAAACGTTACCCGCCGTTGCGTCCGTTTTTGCAGGCATTTCATTTTCGCAATCATCGGGATGTTGCTTTTGGGTAGCAACATTATCCTCGAAACCTGCCGCGCAGATTTTTGTCAGCAGATCCTTTTTGTCAAAGGGCTGTAACGTGCCGGTAGCCAGGTTCAGCGTGCCGTTCTGTACATTCAGCAGAAACGGATTCGCATCAAAGGCGGCAAAGTCTGTGGCGTTGCAACCCTGCCAGTAGTTCACGGCGTCTTTGAAATGGTGCAGGGATTCCGATTTTCGCAGCCAGTCCAAAACGTTAGCACGACGTTTTTGTTCCGTCTGGTCCAGCGTCTGGGGCAGGCTGCGAATGGCGGAAGCCAGTTTGCGGTAGGCAGCCACGGCGACGTTGCGGAGCACGGCGTTGGTTTCTTCCTGCCAGTGCTTTCCGTTCCAGTGCGCCCACCGATTGATTTGCGGCACGAACTTCCAGTCGCTTCCAATCATGACGTGGAGCCGTTCCGCGTTGCCCGGATCGGTGTAGGGCAGGTTCATGAGGTACTGAATTTGGGTTTGGTTCATGGGTATCCTCCTTGAAATTTATTACTCTACTTGTATAAACAATTTAGATGGTCAAAATGCAACCGGTATTTAAAATAATCCCTCTACTTGTATAATCGCTTTAGCTCCAAAATATTCAACCACATCTTGAAAAAATTTTCCCCTCTACTTATCTATTCCGGCGAGGGGGCCGAAATATGAGATTGTTTTTATAAAAAATTTAAAATGTTACAAAAAAAGTGAAAAAGGTTTACAGTTTTTCGTGCAAATTAGTACTGGAAGTTTAAGTGGATATGCGATACAATGAGTTGTGAAAGCAGGAAAAATTTTGGTAACTGAGATAACCATTACAAAGGGAAGCATACACTGCGTCAGGCTGCGTTTGGCTGCAAGCACAGGGTAGCTTGAACCGGGGTTTTTAAAGGGGGTATTCTTGCAATGAAAAAGTTATTCTTCTTCTTATGTTGCCTGTTAGCTTTATCAGCGACGGCTTTTGCGGAGAAATCCGAATGGTTCGACCCGGGTTATGATTTTACGAAAGCCAAAAGTATTTGTATTGACTACGCGGCCGCCCCTGAAATTGCGGACGGCGTCCGGGATAAGGATGCGCAGGCTGTGTTTTTTGAGCGGGCCAAAGCGGATATTGTCGATAAACTTATCAAAGCAAAATATAACATCGGGCTCACGGACAAAGCCAAAGGGAACGCAGCAGGCAAAGAAGCGGCAAACACAAAAGCTATGAAAACGCAGTCTGCCGAAAATCCCCGGCTCGCTTCCGGCGATTATGATTTAGTGCTCAGATGCACGGTTTCGCAATATGATACCGGGAAAAAACATGTGGAAGCCCATACGGAAACGGTAATGGTTCCGGTTACCACCACCGTGTTAGACGTAACCGGTCATATGCAGACCATCACCATACAGGAACAACAGGTTTACAATATTCCTGCGGGAGAATATCCTGCCGCATTTGTGAAGGCCCGGTTTGATGTAATCAACACAAAGACGAACCAAAATGTCTGGACGTGGGAGGATGCGCGGGAAAAGGTTGCGGACCCGGGCATCTCCAACGTTAAACCGAAAGAAGTTCTTACAGGTATCGTGGCAGATTTTTCAGCGAGCTTGCGGCATAATTTGAAAAGCAAAAAGCCGAAAGGAAAGTAAGAAGACACGGATTAAATATGTTTTAAGGAACCACTGGTTGTTTCCACAGCGCCTGCTAACAAGCGGGCGTTTTTCTTTTTCCGTAATCAGTTCCGTTCCATCATTTTCCGGCGATTCGAATGGTACAGTATCCCCCCCTACTATAAACAATTTGGGTATCGAAAACGCAACCAACAATCTGAGAAAAACTTTTTCTGTTCACTTATATAATCCGGCGAGGACAAAAAAACGCAACCAAAATTTGAAAAAATTTTTCACTTCACTCTTATAATCCCGCGAGGGTGAAAAAACGGAACCGGTAAAGCAAAATTATTTTTGCTCTCACTTATATACTCCGGCAAGGCGCCAAAATCTGTTGGAAAAATTATCCTTCACTTGTATAAACAGGAACGGGTATTAAAATGCAAGTCGATTCACCAAAAAATTTTTCTCTCTACTTGTATACTCCCGAAGGGGTACCCAAATCTAAAGTGGTTTTTTCAAAATTTTTAAAATGTTACAAAAATAGTGGAAAAGGTTTACAGTTTTCCGTGTAAATTAGCAGTAGAAGTTTTAGTGGGATTAAGATACCATTATCAGTGAAATCAGTAGTAATGTCGGTTAACGCACCGCACGGGAGAGAAACATTTGACAACAAAAAACGCCCGTGCTATATATAAACGTAAAAGGAGGGCCAAGCCAAATGAAGGATATACAGGTATTGAAAAAAGAATTAATTGAAAAAGCCATGCATTGTAAGAATGCTGAAGAGCTGATGGCACTGGCCGAGTCCGAAGGCATTAGCCTGACCAAAGAAGAGGCCGAAGCGTATGTGTCTGAAATGGAAGACGTGGAACTGGACGGGGAAATGCTTGAGCAAGTGGCAGGGGGAGTATGTTGGGGCCAAAGTTGTGATGAGAACGAAACCAATGCCGCTCATGTCCGTAACACCGACAATCCTGCCCGGATCCATTGCTTCACGGGCGATTCAGAGGTGGCTGTGCCAGGTGGTATTAAGCTCATAAAAGATTTACAGGTTGGCGACAAAGTGATTACGCTGGATGCGGAGGGGAATGAAACTGTCGGCGTGGTGACGGAAGTCATGCCGCCACAGGAAGAGGAAATTTTTGAGGTTACCTTCTCTGATGGAACCGTTTGGCGCGCCACGGGAAACCAGACACTTTATTTTGGACACGGGAAGAGCTGCACTGTGAGAGAGGCGCTTGGGAAAACGGCGCTGAAACGGGGCGGCGCTGCTGTGACAGTGACCGGCGTAAAGTCTGCCGGCATTTTCGAAACCGTGTATGACGTGCTGGTTGGCGAAGAAGCGGATGAGGATGTGATTTTTGTGGCGGGGATTGCTGCCGAGGGGTATTTTACGCAAGGGGAACGGAGCCAGGGGGCGCAGGTGAAAACCGTCGCATGAGCAGGTTTATTGTGTTTGACTGCATTTCAAATTTCGTTTGATATGTTTATGATATGGTATTTTCTTTTTCTAAAATTTCTGCTATACTAATAACAAGGAACAAGGAAACAAGGAAAACGCGTTTAAACGGAGGCGATAAGAATGGCAGAATCAGCACAGACATTATATGAACAGAAGCGGGTTACCATTACATCAAAAAGACAATTCACCATTCCTCAAAAGTTTTATACAGCACTTGGTTTTGCAAGGGAGGCTGTTTGCACGATACAGGGCGGAGCGCTTGTCATTAAACCGGTCGTGTTTGCTCCGGGCGGAGATTTTTCTGAACATATTTTAGCGGATTTAATAGCGGAAGGATTTTCCGGTGAAGAACTGCTGACGGAATTTAAATTAAGACAGGCTAAAGTTCGTCCAGCGGTTAAGGCTATGTTGAAAGACGCTAAGGCGGCTGCGCGTGGAGAAGGTGAGTACGCCACCTATGAGGAGATCTTTGGGGCGGAGGAATGAAATGGCGGAATTGCGAATTCTTCCTCCGGCTGCCAAATATTTTAAAAAGCTGAAGGATAAGCAGTTAAAAAGATTGTTTCAGGAAGCGATAGATGAAATATTGGAAGACCCGTCTGTCGGGGAAGAAAAAAAGGGCGACTTAAAAGGGATCAAAGGATACGATATTTTTTATAATCATACGAATTATGAACTGGCTTATACTGTAGAATATGTCAAAAGAAACAATAGTGATGCAGTAGATGTCGTTGTTGTGATTATGGCAGGAACCCGTGAGAATTTTTATGAGGCATTGAAACGTTATTGGTCTTGAAAGATTTAAACGGCATTGAATATGATAGAAAACAATAAGGGTTATATTTTACGGCGTCTGTCCAAATAATTGGCAGACGCTGTTTTATGTGCAAAAAATTGTAAGGAGCTTCCTAAGGTTTTCTTGTGCTATATCTTGTGACAGTAATAAAAAGATGATAAAATAATAATTGTCAGTGGAAGAGAGACTGATAAGCCTAAAGGTCTTCTATGATAAAAATTTAATCATAGGAGGCCTTTTATTTCCATTAATGCTTTAGCAGTCAGGAGGATGAAATATGTTCTGTTCACGTTGTGGTAAGGAAATAGCAGATGGATCGGTTTTCTGTAATTATTGCGGAGCCAAGCAGTCGGCGCCTGCTCCTGCTCCGGAGAATAAAAATGGCATAAGCTTTGCTTCCACTATCTGTCCCAATTGCAGCGGACATCTGAAAATTAACGTAAAAACAAATACCGCCGTTTGTCCCTACTGCAACAGCCGTTTTGTATTAGACATGGACGACAGCATGGAAGAAGCAATGCAAAACGCTGCTGAAATCGAAACCCTGATGGACGATGCTAAAAAATTTGAAAAAAAGTGTGATACGGAAAGTGCGTTGCAATGTTATAAAAAGGTGTTAGAGCTGGATCCGGATCATGCAGAAGCAAAAGAAAGGCTGGCCAAAGTCAGAATTCTGAATTACGTTTATCTGAAGTCAAAAATGTTTGACGACTATACAATTATGGAACTTCGCAAAGACTCCATGACCTGCCATAAAAAAGACGGTTCGAAAGAAATCTGGCTTTTCCGCAAAATGACAGACTTAAGCTATTTCTTCGGATCTATGGATTTTACCTACAAGGGAGAAGTATCCTCCAGAACCATCGGTGTGATGGATGAAAAGGAAGTAGTAACGTTTATACGGAATGCGCAAAAGGGCATCTATCCGCCCATCGATAAAGATTTGTTGGATGAGGATGAATAAACGAAGCCAAGAGTGACGAAGAAAGACACGAAGATAAGCGGCATCGTGGATATGGATTTTGAAAATACATGGAGGTGACTTGTAAACATGGGTTTCTTTGATGATTTGTTCAGCGACGATAATGACGATAAAAAAGAAAAGAAACAGAAGAAAAAAAGAAAGCATGAAGAAGATGACGCAGACAATGACAAAGGTTTCTTCTCCAGTATTTTCGATGATGACGATGATGAGAAAATCGAATTTGATACGAAAGAATCGGACCGGGAGAATCAGGAGTCGAAGTTTGACGAAGATGATTCGGAGGATGATGACGGCAAAGGATTTTTCTCCAGTCTTTTCGACGATGATGACGACGAGAAAATAGAATTTGATACAAAGGAATCGGACCGGGAGAATCAGGAGTCGGAGTTTGACGAAGATGATTCGGAGGATGATGACGGCAAAGGATTCTTTTCCAGTCTCTTCGATGATGACGATGACTCCGACGATGATGACGATGACGATGACGACGACGATGACGATGACGACGACGATGATGACGATGACGACGACGATGACGACGATGATGACGACGACGATGATGACGACGATGACGACGACGACGATGATGACGACTAACGCTTTTTAATTTTGTAATCATGAAAAGAGGCAGTAAATGGAAAAGTCATTTAAAATGAGAAAGTTTTTTAAGTTGTTATGTGTGGTTATGATGTTCGTACTGTCCCTGTCCGTGACGGGTTGCTTTGATGATGACGATGAAAAGGAACCGGCCTCTTCGAATTCGGGCAGCTCTGCTTCCTTCAGCAATAAGGGGATGAAAGAGCTGGAAGAAGTGAAAATTAAGGTCAGGGAAGGCAAAGTCGTTACGCTGAACAATCAGAATCCGCGCAATTTCCGCGGCGCCCAGCCTGTAGCGAAAAAGCCTTTTACGCTGATGATTTATATGTGCGGTACGGACCTGGAAGAAGAAACGGCGGCCGCGTCCAACGATATTATTGAGATGGCCGCATCCAAATTCAAAGGCGACAAGCTGAACGTTGTGATTCTGACCGGCGGAACGAAAAAATGGAATATTAAAGATATTGAGCGAAATACCACCAACATTTATACGCTGGAAGGGGAAAACCTGATACGTCAGGCGACCTTCGGGCGTCAGTTGCTGAGCGATCCCCGAACCCTGACCACGTTTGTAAACTATGCAGCCACGATTTATCCGTCGGATAAATATGCGCTGGTATTCTGGGATCACGGCGGCGGCCCGGTCTGGGGCTATGGTGTGGACGGCATGGCCAAGCCGGAAAAGAACAGTCTGTTTGTTCCGGAACTGAAAGCGGCTTTGGCGAACTCTGCCCTGGCGCAGAAAAAAGCTGAGTTTATCGGCTTTGATGCCTGCCTGATGGCAACGGTGGAGACGGCGCAGCAATTGCAGGACTTTGCTAAGTATATGGTGGCATCCGAGGAAGTGGAACCCGGATTTGGCTGGGACTGGCGCTGGCTGAGGACGTTAAGCGAAAATACGGATAAGGACGCTTTGATTTCCCTGAAGGAGACCGTGGACCGTTTTGTTGCCTTCTGTGAAGATAACAGCAGCTGGTTTTTCGGTGATTTTGACGGTACGCTTTCTGTTACCGATTTGCGTAAGATTGGCCCGGTTGCCACTGCCCTGAATGACATGGGGAAGGAAGCAAACGGTATCTTTTCCAGTCATAAGAAAGCGGTTACTTTTGAAAAAGGCCGTGCCAAAACAAAAAGTTTCGGCGACCTGGGGGACGACGGGAACTTTGACCTGGTGGATCTGGGCGATTATGCCGAAAAATTGCATAAGGCGTTTCCAAACCAGGCCGAAACATTGCGGAAAGCGGTTGCAGATGCGGTGGTTTATACAAAGAATTCCAGCAGCGTTTCCTATGCGACCGGCCTGACAACCTACTTCCCATACAATGCTTCGTTCAATGAGGCGCAAGGTACGTGGCCTGTTTACGCCAGCCTGTACAAAAACGTAAGCGCCATTGCCGGACACACTTCGTTCCTGACCCGTTTCTGCCAGTGCCTGATACCGGACAACCCTGCTGCCGGCCAGCATAAAAAACGGGCCGGCACAAAAGCAGCCAAGGGCGGCGTAGAGGTAGTTCTGCCCGCTGAAGATGAGGCGCAGGCCATTGAAGCAAAGTTTGTGCTGTGGCGTGAGCTGGAGCCCGGCAGCGATTACTTTGTGCGCTTGCTGGTGGACAAGGATGTAGAGAGCGAGGGCGGCAAATACAATGCCAAATTCGACGGGAAGCTGATGAGTTTCCAGGATGAGTTTATCTATGTCCGCGAAAAAGACAGAAATGAAAAGACCGGAGTCGTTACCTATGATTCTCCGGCTTATCTGAATGGTATTAAAGTACGGGTGCTGATCCGCAAAGATGCGAAAAATAAGGACGGCAAAATTGTCGGCGCCCTGCGGGTGAACGGTCCGCAAGGAAGCAAGGTTTCGTCCAAAGACATTATGCAAGTTAAGAAAGGCGATAAACTGCAGTTCCGTTATTGGGCGAACCTGTGGACCAAACCGGGCGATGAGGCAAAATATGCCGGGCAGCCCACACACAAATGGGTAAAAGGCAAAGAGCTTACCGTGGGCGACAGCCTGACACTGAAGAAAAAAGCGGTAGGAAAAGAATTGTATCTGGCCACATTCTGGATCAAGGAAATGAATGCGGATATGAAAATCAGCAATTACTATACACAAAAATTGGAAATGAGAAGAAAGTAAAAGAAAGAAAAAGAAAGTAATCCCTGTCAACCAGTTCACGTAGCAGATTGGTTGACAGGGTATTTTTTATATATCCAAAATTTCAGATAATGCTACTTCTCAAATCTGTTATAATTCAAAATGTAAGTGATTTTGCTCTTTGAAAACTGAATAACGTCTGAACCAACATGCCTGACGCCCAATTCATAAACTCAATTTGAAATAATTACTACGATCATTACAAAAAAGGAGACTTGATACCATGGAAGAACTTAACTATGAAGAAACAACGAAAAGTTTGGACGAATTATTGAGAAGCATACAGAGAGGCTATGTCAAAGACACAACAATGGACCGGGCACCGGTTCATTATCAGGCGCCGGATTTTTCTTCTGAAAATCCGGAAAAGGATTTTGAAGAAGGAATGCGTATCATTGGATCAATTGACCTTACAGTGACCGAAGTGACGGACGAAGTGATCCGGGACTGGAAGGCCCGGTACGGAAAAGTGTATAAGCTTGCCGCCGATGATGAAGATATCACGCTGGAGGTGTATATCAAGAAACCGACCAGGGCGGCGATTTCGAGGTTCCAGTCGGGTACATCCGGGAAGAAATCTATCACGGAATCAGCCACGCGGTTTTTGCTTGATCTGCTGCTGTTCCCGTCCCAGGATGAACTGGTAAAGATCTTTGAAGAGAAGCCGGGTCTGCCTACCGCATTGGTAGGGGAGATCGGCGATCTGGTTGGTATCACGGCAAATTTTACCACGACCGAATTGTAGAAGAAATCCAGGCGCAAAAAGAAAACCCTCTGGCCATTGCCAGAGGGTTGATCATCCGGGAGTTGGGTCTGAAGCCGCAGGAGGTGGATGCGCTGGGCGATGAGGAATTCATCCGCTGCGCCGCTACCGCCAGCCTGCTGGTTGAGATAGAGCGGGAACAGTTTAATTCTGCTGTTCAGAAGAGTGTCGGTTCCAGCCTTCTTTAAATCCTGTTTTACACGTATTAAAGGTTGTACGAAAAGCATCAAACATCATTAAACAGATGTTGTAAAGAATAGGGATGCCGTAAAAGATACAAGCATACAGAATGCCGATTACGGCGCCGAAAATAAAGGCTACAGAGCACATACCGAGCATCGCATCCATAATACAGCCCCCCTTTTCAAAATTTCTTCGTAATTATTATACCGCAAAGAAAGGCTTTTTGCAATGGCTAAAGAGTACAAAGTTGGCGTCGAGTTTTCCGCCAGGGATAACGCGTCGGAGAAAATAAAAAAAATCCAAAACACCTTTATGAAATGCGAAAAGATGGTACAGAGAGGCCAGGCGATGCAGGCATTCGGGCAAAAGATGGGGCTTACTTCTGCCGTCGTAGGCGCAGCTGCTGTAAAGGCGAACGATTTCATCAGCAGCATGAAGCAGCCTTTCATGGAAGTGGAGGAATCCCTGCTTGCATTAAGGACGGTAACCACGACCACCATGGGCGGCATGGACAAATCCATGGAAATGACAAAACAGAAAGCCATTGAGTGGTCCAAATCTCATCGGGACAGCGCGGCGCAGTATATCCAGACGGCCTACCAGATGGCGTCTGTGGTTTGAATGACGTACAGGCCATTGCGGCTACGGAAACCGCTATGCGGACGGCGCGGGCCACGATGGGTGATTCCGCTGACGCGGCGGCGCTGATTGCGGTCGCCTATAACAACATGGGCGATAAAAGTAAAGACGCTGCGACCGAGATCGGCAAATTCGGCGATGTCATTGCCAAGACCCAGCAGCTGTTCCAGATCAAGAACCTGAACCAGCTGTCGGAAGGCTTAAAGTACGCGATTCCTACTGCCCTGCAGTTTGGTCAAAGCTTTGAAGAAATTAACGTGGCAGTCGGTGCGCTGAACAACGCAGGCCTTGTGGGCGGTCAGGCCGGTACGGCTTACGCTGCTGCCATGCGCCAGATGACCAAGGCCAGCAGTGAACTGGGATTTTCACTGGCACGGAACGCCCAGGGCGGTATTGATTTCATAGGGACGCTGGCAAATATTAACCAGATGTATGGCAGCTTTGAACAGATGTCCCCGAAAGTACAGGAGGCATTTAAAAAGGCGTTTGGTGATGAAGGCTTGCGCTTGAGTGCAAGGCCCGCCTTTTTGTAGAGGCGATAGACTTTTTTGTGATTAATATGGATGCCCTCTCTTTGCAGCATCATATTGATACGGCGGTATCCAAACCGTTTCCAGCGAGATGCTATCGCTTGCATGGACTCCGTGATATTTTCCTCTTCGGAATTGTCCCTGGGCTCGTAACGCTTCGTGCTGCGAGATATCCCTATCAGCCTGCAAGCTCTGCGTTCGCTGATGTGAAAGTCCTTCTGGATTCTTTCACACGCTACACGTTTCGCTGCAGGCTTTACGAGTTTTTTGAGATAACATCCTTTAGGATTTTGTTATCCAGCGAAAGCTGCCAATGCCATCAAATAGTGTATCTTCTGGCCAAGTCAGATCTCCTTTTGGTTTTTTGTTCTTATTCTTTTCTTGTATCACATAATTGTGCAGTTTTGCCAGTCGTTCTGTGTATGTTCCTTCTAATTCGGAATTAAAAATGTCCAAAATTTTGATGCAGGCATCACTGTTCTTCAGAGCTTCTCGTATCTGTATCAGTAATGTTTTTGTTTCTGGGTTA
>JAEEGG010005967.1_pt1 | contig 28673 bp, 12 predicted proteins | sample 9134161 | NCBI WGS metagenome assembly JAEEGG01 (sample SAMN16246543, study PRJNA631951) | gut metagenome | biome: gut microbiome; feature: rumen; material: CR-attached | host: Bos | place: Iran: Karaj | collected 2018-10 | reverse complement strand
GGCAGCATAGAGCATTGCGGCGGACTCTCGCTGAAGTATCTGAACTTCGATTGCGCAGCCACGTCGAAACCCGTGTTGGCCTTCAGTGCCACACCCGCAGAGGGCATCTTGGATGCCGATAACAACAACCACAACCAGATTACAGACCCCACGACGATACAGAACTGCAACTTCACGGGTGTGAAGGGCATGATGCTATTTGACAATAAGGTGAAGTACTGCCTGAAGACCTTCTACATGGAGAACTGTCTGGTACACCTTGAGTCGGTAGGCATGAGCAACAACTCCATCTTCTACGTCTACGACGGTGGCGGATTCATCAACGACTTCACCATCAGCAACTCGACCATCTGGAACACGGGCGAAAGCGATTTCAAGTACCTGATCCGCTACAACAATTCAGGCCGCTGCGACCGTGCAGGCTATACCTCGAACTCAATCAACATCATGAACTCAACGATGTATAACCTCTGCGTGAGCGGACAGATGTGTAACCATGGCGGCTACGACGGCCGAGCCACCTCTAACTACATCGTGACGAACAATATCTTCGTGAACTGCGGCAGCGCCCAGGTGCCCCGTCGTATCGTAGGCCGCAGGGGCGGTGGCGACATCAAGTTTGCCAACAACACCTACTGCAACTACGAAGACGGTGTTGCCAAGTTCGAGTTAGAGGGTGCCCCTGACTACGTGGAGGGTGCTAAGTCAGAATACGATGACAGCAAAAGTGCCCTGCAGTGCGATCCCGCCTTCGTGGATCCCGCCAACGGCAACTTCACCCCGCAGGGGGCTGAACAGTTGAGCCTTAGAACTGGTGACCCGAGATGGCTGCCATAATGAATTGAGAATTGAAAAATGAGAATTGAGAATTATGATTACCAAGATATTTAATTATAAACTGAACACAAAGACATGGAGACACAAGGTGTTTTATCTTCGTGCTATTCTTTGTGTCTTTGTGTCTTTGTGTTCCATTATAGCGTCAGCACAGAACCAGACGGTGAAAGGACAGGTGGTCGACGAGAACGGCGAACCCGTGATCGGCGCCTCCGTCACACTGGCTACTGACAAGTCAAAGGGTACCGTCACCGACATCGACGGCAACTACTCGCTCTCTGTTCCCAAGGACGAGAAAGTAACAATCACCTATATCGGCTACATGCCGCAGACCGTGAAACCAGGCGGCAAGACCCAGCTGCAGGTGGACAGCCAGAACCTCGAAGAGGTGGTGGTTGTGGGTTACGGCACCCAGAAGAAGGCGCACCTTACAGGATCGGTGGCCAATGTGGAGATGGACGAAATCCAGGATCTGGCCAACGGTAGTCTGGCCTCGTCGCTCCACGGACTGGTGAATGGTATGTCAGTCAGCGGCGGCGATGCCCGTCCTGGCGAGAATGCCCGTATCACCATCCGCGACGTGAATTCCTTAGGTGACGTGGGTTCTGAAGCCCAGCAGCCACTGTTCGTGATTGACGGTTATATCTATCCCAACGACGTAAAGGTGGGCAATAACCGCCAAAACCTTGGTGCCGAGGCTTTCAACAACCTCGACGCCTCTGAGATCGAGAGCATCTCCGTATTGAAGGATGCCTCAGCCGCCGTCTATGGTGCCCGTGCCGCCAACGGTGTGATCCTCGTGACCACCAAGAAAGGTAAGATGGGTGCGCCCAGCATCAGCTACAGCGGCTCGTTCGGTATCAACGACGAGGTGACGCGTCCGAAGATGCTGAGTGCCTACGACTGGAGCCGGCTCTATAACACCATCGCAGCCGCCGATCCCACAAACACCAGCCTCAACCACACCACAGCCCTTTATCAGGCAGATGAGTTGGAGGCCATGAAGGATCTGAACTACGACCTGCTCGACAAATACTGGGAGAGCAGCTTCCAGCAGAAGCACTCCGTGAATGTGAGCGGCGCTACCGATCGCGTGAGCTACTTCGCTGGCGGCAGCTATTTCAAGCAGGACGGTAACTTAGGCAAATTGGACTACGACCGCTGGAACTACCGTGCCGGCGTGGATGTGAAGATCAACGACTGGCTGTCGGCCAACCTGACCGTCAGCGGTGACTACGGCAAGAAGAACAAGCCCTTGGTGAAGGTTGGCGGTTCCGGCGATGAGAAAGACTATAACCTGCTGCTCACCCGTCCGGGCTATCTGCCAGAATATATCAACGGCTATCCGATGGTTTCCTATGGTATCAGCAACGGCCAGCGCCACGGCAGTCAGGCCTATAACTTCGACCTGCTGCAGAACAACGGCGACTACAGCCGCACCATGACCTCGAACACTACCCTGAACGGAAGCCTCTCCATCGACATGGGCTGGCTCAAGGCACTGAAAGGTTTGAAGTTCCGTTTCTCCTACGCCAAGAGCATCAACAACGACAAGACCAACCAGTACGGTTCGAACTTCGTCATCTACCAGATGGTAAACCGCTACGGTTCAGGCAAGCACATGTACACACCCACCTCGGGCGACGATCCCACGTTCGACTATCTGTCAGAGAGCAACTTCCTCGGCCTGCAGAAAGACAACGGCAATATGCTCTATCGCACGATGACCCGTACCGACAATTACCAGATTAACTTCACCGCCCAGTACCAGCGTAAGTTCGGACAGCATGACATCAGCGGTCTGTTCTCGATCGAGAAGTCAGAGCAGGAGAACGAGTACCTGCAGGGCCAGCGTGAGACCCCATACCCCTTCACCACGGGTCAGTACAATTCGGCCACTGGTGAGATGACCACCGTGTTCACCCGTTCTGAGAGTGCTTCGCTGTCATATATCGGCCGTATCAACTATGTCTACGCCGACCGCTATCTGCTGGAGTTTCTCTTCCGTACCGACTACAGCTACACGAAGTTCGGCCCCAACAATATGCGTGGCTACTTCCCTGCCGTTTCAGCAGGTTGGGTAATCAGCGAGGAGCCCTGGTTCCAGAAAGTCGACGCCCTGAAATGGATCGACTTCCTGAAGATCCGTGCCAGCTGGGGTCTCACGGGTCGTGACAACTGCGCCCCCTGGCAGTGGATGCAGGTGTATGCCCAGGATGCCAACGGCGGTATCGTGCTCGGCACAGGTGCCGGCAATGACGCAAGCAACCGTATCACCATCAACAAGAACAACTCGGCCGTGAATACCGACGTACATTGGGACAAATCGTACAAGACCAATATCGGTCTCGACTTCCAGGTACTGAACAAGCGTCTGGCCGTGGGCTTGGAATACTACTACGAGAAGAACCGCGAGATGCTCATCAACCTGCGACAGGATGTGGCTGCTACCATCGGTACGCAGTCGGCATCGGTGAACCGCGGCGAAATCGACAACTGGGGCTGGGAGCTCTCGCTGACCTGGCGCGACAAAATCGGCAAGGACTTCAAATATAAGATTGGAATCAATACTGGCTACAGCGACAACAAGGTGAAGCTGATGGACTTCGAGACCGATCCGAAGAACATCTACCACAGCATCCAGCCTGGAGGCCGTACTGACATCGGTCTGTGGGGTATGCAGTGCATCGGCATGTTCCGCTCATTCCAGGATATCGAGGAATACTTCGAGAAATACAACATCACCAGCTATATGGGTATGACCAAGGACAAGGTGCGCCCAGGTATGCTAATCTATAAAGATGTACGCGGTGCGTACGATCAGGCCACAGGCACCTATGCTGGGCCTGACGGTGTGGTAGACCGCGAAAACGACCTGGTACAGTTGGGTGACCGTGGCAATATCTACGGCTTCACCATGAACTTAGGTGCCGACTGGAAGGGAATCTCACTGACGGCTCAGTTCGGCGCCACCTGGGGTGGCTATACCACCATCCCCAGCCAGGCCTTAAGCGTGCCCTCTACCTCGAACATCGAGTTCTACAACTTCCCCTCGTTCTGGAATCCTGACAATGTGTATGTCTATCAGGACATTGTCGACGGTAGCGGCAACGTGGTGATGAAGCAGAACCGCGAGGCCTACTATCCCAACCTGAACTACAGCATCAACTCGATTGCGTCGAGCTTCTGGCGTGTCAGCAATGCCCGTGTGGCCCTGAACCGTCTGACGATTGCCTACACCCTGCCTAAGCAGTGGTTCAAGAGCATCGGCATCAAGAGTGCCCGTGTCAACCTGACAGGACAGAACCTCATTAACTTCTACAACCCCTATCCTGACAACTTCACCAACCCCATGGCCGGCAGCTATGGCAGCTATCCAAACCTGCGCAAGTGGACGGTGGGTGTGAATCTTTCGTTCTAATTAAGAATTAAGAGTTAAGAATTAAGAGTTATGATTACTAAGATATACAATAAAAATATGGTGAGGAGAGCAATAGCAAGAGTATTCTACTTACTCCTTCTCTCCTTCTCTCCTTTACTCCTTACTTCCTGCAGCGAGGAATTCATGAAGGAGAAGAAGAACTTCGACAATGTGAACGAAGGTATCTACGACTATACTGAGGAATGTGAGGGTCGTCTGAACGATATCTATGCCTGGTGTCTGCCTGTCGTGGGCGATGCCAACGGTACCATCAACCGCAACTTCCCCGTCTCGATGGGTAATGCCGATATCTGCGCCCAGTCGACGGAGGAATATACGGGCTTCAGCAATTTCGTTGATCCGCAGATAGAACTCACCTCGATGAGTGGTACGAACAGTGTGCCCGACTTCTTCGCAGGTCAGGCCGCCAACATCCAGGCCTCCGTCTACGGTCGTATCCGTAACATCAACGACTGCATCAAGGGTATCGAAAACGGCAAGCTCTCTGACGAGGAAAAGGCGCCACTCTTAGGTCAGGCCTATTTCTTCCGTGCCTGGGCTTACTTCAACCTGTTCCGCTGGTATGGCGGCGTGCCCCTCGTGGAAGAGGTACAGGAGCCCGTAGAGGGTGCTTACACCCCACGCTCCTCGGCTAAGGCCACAATGGAGTTTATTCTCAAAGACCTCGACCGTGCCGCCACCATGCTGGCTGACAAGACCACCCATGGCGGATGGACGGGCAGCAACTGGGGACGTGTCACCACAGGTACGGCACTGGCCCTGAAGGGACGCGTACTGCTCTGGTGGTGCAGTCCTATCTACAACCGTTCCAACAACGAGAGCCGCTGGAGCGAGGCCTATCAGCAGATGAAGGCCGACCTCGCCACCATCAACAGCTGCGGCTATGGTCTCTACAAGAGCAATAACAACGTGAACGGTTCCGACTTCGCCGCCCAGTTCCTGCAGAGCGGCCAGAACCCAGAGGCCGTATTCGTGACCCTCTACAACAACATCGAGGGTGACGGTCTCGACAATCAGAAAAACAATGGTTGGGAAAAAGCCATCCGTCCGAAGAACACGGGTGGCAGCGGCAAGAAAGCCGGTCTGAAACTCATCCAGATGTTCCCCATGGCCGATGGTAAGGTACCTGCCAGCACAGAGGAATATACCAATCCCTACTCGAAACTGGAAACCTCGTCGTTCACCATGGAGGATCACTATCCCTTCATGAACCGTGACCCACGTTTCTATCGCACCTTCGCCTTCCCTGGCTTCCGCTGGGCCTACAACGGCGATGCCAGCAGCATCGACCCCAACAACCCAAGCGACGGCAAGAATTTCGTGCTGTGGAACTATGTATGGTACACGGAGCTCGACGATGCTGACAATCCTGAGAAGGGCGACTCCTATGGTGCCGACAATCTGCTGAGCAGCAAGGTGGGCGTGTATGTCCGCAAGAAGAGCGACGACCTCGACGTGAACTCATCCACTCTCTATCAGTATATCACAGGTTCCGACAAGGGTGCAGCGCCTTACTATTCTGGTGCATCCCTCATCGAACTGCGTTATGCCGAGGTGTTGCTCAACCTGGCCGAAGTCGCCTGTATGGCAGGACAGATGGGCGAGGCCGTCGGCTATCTGCAACAGATCCGTGCCCGTGCCGGCTATACGCCTGAGAACAACTACGGTCTGCAGGCCAACCTTGCCAGCGACCAGGCCACCTGTATGAGTGCCATCCTCTACGAGCGTCAGATTGAGTTTGCCTACGAGGGTAAGCGTTTTGACGACCTGCGCCGTTGGATGCTCTTCGACGGTGGTGTGGGTCAGGAGGCCTTCAATCCGAATTGGAAACTCACCGGCTGGGGTGGCAATACCTGCACATGGTTAGGCTTCACGCCGATGAACAACCAGCGTCGTGAGAACATCGAGTTCGCCACAGGCAGCAGCTTTGGCGTGGGTGGTACAACCTACGACAGCGACCCGTTGCTGAAGGCTGGTGTTGTGCGTCCTGAGGGCGTCGACTTCCGCAAGCAGGATATCACCACGCAGTTGGAGACATTGAAGGCCTGGTATGAGACCAACCTCAAGGTCACCATCAAATACGGCGATGCCCGCGACTCCCAGCACAATCTGCTCTATATGAACTTCCGTCCCAAGTACTATATCCTTGGTCTGAGCAACAGTGCACAGAGCTCCAACAAAGCACTGCCACAGACCATCGGATGGGAGGATTATAACAACGGTGGTGCAGCTGGTACCTTCGACCCATTGGCAGAATAAGAATTCAAGCTTTGAAATGAGAAGACATATCATCGCTCTATCGCTCGTGTCTGCAGCATGGTGCTTAGCCACTGTGCTGCAGGCTGCGCCTAAGCCCAAGAAGCAGCTCTACATCCCTATGGACTACTCCACCTGCGGCTATCACGCTTCGGAGCAGGCCATTCCTGATGTGAAAGCCACCGTCATGGTAAACTGGCAGGCAGGCGATTGCTCGCGGCTCATCCAGCAGGCCATCGACCATGTGACCGCGCTGAAACCAGATGCCAATGGGCATCGTGGAGCCGTTCTTTTAGGCGAGGGCATCTATACCATCAGCGAACCCCTGCGCATTACAGCCTCCGGCATCGTAGTGCGTGGTATGGGTCGCAGCAAGACCACGCTGGTGAAGCAAGGCGTAGACAGAGGAGCGATGATATATGTGGAAGGAGACGAGGAGACGAGGAGACGAGGAGACAAGGAGACAGGGAGACTGGGAGACAGGGAGACGATTCTGAAACTGGAAGACAACAAATTACCTGCCGGAAGTACAAAGCTGACCGTAAAGGGGGCGACCCTGAATCCTGGCGAACGCATCCTGATCATCCGTCCCTGCACAGAGGAATGGATCCTGCATCTGAAGATGGACGACTTCGGCGGCGGATTGGACTATACTGGGTGGAAACCTACCGATATCGACATCACGTGGGACAGGACAATCAAAGCCGTCGATGGCGACACCATTACCCTCGACGCTCCTATCACCACCACTATCAGTCAGGATTTCGGCGGCGCTTATATCGTCAGGAATCCCCTGCTATCGGAGATTACCGAATGTGGTATCGAAAACCTGACGTTGGAGTCTGAGGTGAACCTATGGAATCCAAAGGACGAAGACCACTGCTGGGACGGCATCATCTTTGACAATGCCCGCGACTGCTGGGTGCGCATGGTGAACTTCCGTCATCTGGCAGGTTCGGCCGTGAATCTGCAGAAACTGACCAGTCGTATCACCGTCGAAGACTGTATTGCCAGTGAACCCGTCTCTGAAATTGGCGGCTGGCGCCGTCAGGTTTTCCTCACCCGTGGTCAGCAGACGCTCTTCCAGCGCTGTATCTCGCATCAGGGCATCCACGACTTCGCCGCTGGTTTCTGTGCCGCAGGACCCAATGCCTTCGTTCAGTGCGAGGGCGAAGAGTCGTTAGACTTCAGCGGCAGTATCGGTTCATGGGCGGCAGGCCTGCTCTTCGACATTGTGAATATCGACGGCCACGACCTCCGTTTTGCCAATCTGGAGCAGTTCCAGTTTGGTACGGGCTGGAACACTGCCAACTCCATGTTCTGGCAATGCACAGCCTCGACCATCGAGTGCTATTCGCCTGATGGCGACAACAAGAGTAGCGGTCACGGTTGCTGGGGCACCCTCACAGGCAACGGCGAGTGGACTAGCAGCAACGACCACGTATCGCCACGTAGTCTCTTCTACGACCAATTAGAGAAACGCTTAGGCCATCTTCCCTTCGAACCCTATCTCCTGCCACGCAATACCAACGCCACCAGCTCGCCCACAGTAGAGCAGGCGATGGCAATGGCTCAGGAATCACTCACTGAAGCCAGACTCACAATGGAGATGTGGATTGATGTTGTGGAGCTGATGAAGGAAGATTCAATTGGAGAAATGAGAAATGAGGAATTAGAAATGAGAAATGATGATTACCAAAAAACATCTGGCAAAAGTAATCAACATTCCTCATTCCTCATTTCTCATTCCTCATTAATAACTGCCAACGGCTCCCTCCTCACTGGCAACCTCTACTCCATCCCCTGGTGGAGCGGCCGCGTGAAAGACAACTTCATAGCGAAGGACGCCAAGCATGCCATCACCCGTTTCGTGCCAGGTCGTGAGGGCACGGGCTGGACAGACCGCATCGACTCTGTGGTGAGCTATCTCTCTGCCCATCACTATGCTTCCCTCGATCATAACTACGGCCTCTGGTACGACCTGCGCCGCACTGATCACGAGCGTGTGCGCCGTGCCAACGGCGATGTGTGGGCTCCTTTCTACGAACAGCCCTTCAGCCGTTCTGGCATCGGCACTGCCTGGGACGGTCTCTCGCGTTACGACCTCACAAAGCCTAATCGTTGGTATTGGAGCCGTCTCAACGAGTTCGCCTCGAAAGCTGCCCAAGAGCAGATTCTCCTTTTCCACGAGCACTACTTCCAGCACAACATCCTCGAAGCTGGTGCCCACTGGGTAGACTGTCCCTGGCGCCCTGTGAACAACATCAACGGCACTGACTTCCCTGAGCCTGTGCCCTTTGCAGGCGACAAGCGTATCTTCCTCGCCGAGCAGTTCTATAATGAGCAGGATTCTGTGCTCCGTCCCCTGCATCGCCAGTATATCCGCATGTGTCTTGACCAGCTGAAAGACCAGCCCAATGTGGTTCATCTCATCAGTGCCGAATACACAGGCCCTTATCACTTCACCCGTTTCTGGGTGGAAACCATCGCTGAATGGGAGACAGAGACTGGCCGTCACCCAATGATTGCCCTCAGTTGCACTCGCGATGTGCAGGACAGTCTTCTGGCCGACCCCATCCTCAGCAAAGTCATCGACATCATCGACATCCGTTACTGGCATTACAACACAGAAGGTCTTTGGGCACCTGAGGGTGGTAAGAACATGGCACCGCGTCAGTGGATGCGTAAGATGAAAGTGGGTAAGACGGGTTTCCAGGAGGCCTATCACGCCGTTCGCGAGATGCGCGACCGCTATCCTGACAAAGCCGTCACCTTCTTTGCCCAGCAATACCCAGACTACGGCTGGGCCATCCTCCTTGCAGGCGGCTCGCTGCCCAATATCCCCATCCGCGAAAAGAGTGCCGACAAGTTACAAAAGATATTCCTGAAGGATGTCTGTAGGATGCAGCCCATCGAGGGCAAGGACTGCGTGGCCGTCGGCGATGCTGCCACAGGCTATCTTCTCTATCCTCAGGGCGATGCCCCCACCATTGGGGCGTCCAACGGCAGATACAGGCTCTATACTATCGACATGAAAAGTGGTGCCGTCAAACTCCTTCAGAAGTCCGTCCGTCTGAACGGTTCTTTTGCTGCCACCACCAAATCCACGGGCCAGCTGCTCTGGCTCCGCAAACAATAGTTATAGGAAAAAAATCATATTTTAGGGGTCTCTTTCGGAAATAGTTAGTACTTTTGCAGCCGACAAACTACTTATAAGCAAAAAACTACTAAAAGCAACAAAGAGATGGAAGACTTCTCTAAACTATATGACAAGCATGTAGACGGACTCTTCGCATTCGGATCAAAGTTCATGACCGATCGCGAGGCACTGAAAGACTGTATTCAAGATGTATTTGTGAAGCTGTACACGCGCAAGGATGGCCTCAACAATATCAGCAATATCGAGAGCTATCTCTATATCTCGCTGCGCAACCGCATCAACGACGAGTTCCGTCGCAATAACAAACTCTGCGACAGTGAGATTACCGATGCCAGTATGCAGGTGATTGCTGAGACCGACGAGTGGAACCGTGAACAGATGGAGCACAGTCAGTCGCTCTCCGACAGCGTGGCGGAGTTTTTCGACAAGCTCTCACCCCGTCAGCGGCAGATCATCAACCTCTATTATCTGGAGCATCGCAAATACGAAGATATCTGCAGGATTATGGGTATCAACTACCAGAGCGTGCGTAACCTGATGCACCGTAGCATCTGCCGGCTGAGAGAATATGCCGGAAGGATGCAAATCGCCGTCTGACGGATGGTTACACCATGGGCCGTTGTTCGTCATATAAGAAAAGACGAACCATGGCAGACAAAAAGACACCAAAGTATATTCCGCTCACCCGTGAAGAACGGGAGGAGTTGAAGTTGCGTATCTCAATCGCCATCGGTTTGTCGAAGCACTGGCATTTCACACAAACTTGACGATATGAAACAATTACGCATAATTTTGATCATAGCCTCTGTTCTCTCACTCTTTGGAACAGAGGCTTTGATGGCACAAAAGTATAAGGTTGGCGTTTGCGACTGGATGATCCTGAAGCGTCAGAAATTAGGCGAGTTCGATCTGGCCAAGCAGTTAGGTAGCGACGGCGTGGAGATGGACATGGGCGGACTGGGACAGCGTGAACTGTTCGACAACAAGATGCGCGACGACAACGAGGCCAGGCATTTCAAGCATGTGGCCGACAGCTTAGGCATTGAGATCGGCACCATCGCCATGAGCGGACTGTATGCCCAAGATCTGACGAAACGCGACAATTATCTGGCATTGGTGGAGGACTGTTTCGACACAATGGACAAGATGGGTGGTGCGCAGGTGGCGTTTCTGCCCCTCGGAGGTTGCGGCAATGACTGGGCGACAGATAAGGCCAAACGCAGTGAGGTGGTGAAGCGATTGCATGCCATCGGCGAGGCAGCCAAGAAGCGTGGCAAGCGCGTGGGTATCGACACACCTCTCGACGCGAAAGGTAATCTTAGGCTGCTGAAGGAGATCAAAAGCGAGGGCATCGCCATCTTCTACAAATGGCAGACCATCGTGGAGAACGGCTGGGATATGGTGAAGGACATCAAGACGTTAGGCGCGAAGAATATCTGCGCCATCCATGCATCAAATACAGACCGTGTGTGGCTGCGGAATGATTCGACCTTAGATGTGCCGAAGATCAAGAAGGCCCTCGACGAGATGGGCTGGAGCGGCTGGCTGTTCGTGGAGCGAAGTCGTGACACGTCGATGGTAAAGAATGTAAAGATGAACTACAGCGCCAACGTGTTCTATCTGAAGGAGATTTTCAACAGCAATCCAGAACCAGCCGTGAAGCTCGACAGCGAGGGGCGCGATCCGCAGTATGTGCAGACAATTATCGCTCGCTCGCAGAAGGCGACTGACGAGTTAGGCATCACTTGGACACCCATGGGACAGAACGTGCTGAACATTATCTGCAACCGCTATTTCAAACTCAACGACATTTATGCGGAAAGAGATTCTATCAAGAAGACAGATAAGAAGCTGGCTGAAGCGCAGTGTGATTCAAAGCTGTATCGTTCACACTGGGGATTTCTCGCAGACCTCTCGATGTATCTGAAACCGCAGGAGATTGACAAGGTGAAAGATGTCATGACATTCGATGTGGTCAGAGTTACCTATGAAGCCCAGTGCGACATGATTCCGACACTCAAGGAGTCAGAGAAGCAGCAGATCATGGCATGGCTCATCGAGGCTCGCGAACTGGCCATCGATGCCGAGAGTTCGAAGAAGAAGCATGAAGTATTCGGCAAGTACAAAGGCCGCATCAACAATTATTTATCCAAGCGCGGCTACGACCTGACGAAAGAACGCGAAGAATGGTACAAACGTATTAAAGAAAGAGGTGGCGAGATATGAAGAAAGGAAGAAACAATAATGGGCGATGGAGAGTGGTCGTAATACTATTCACTCTTCACTATTCACTATTCACTGCCCTTGCTCAGGGTCTCACGGACATGAGCAAAAGCACAGAGGCGAAGATGCAGAATACGCCATTAGGAGCAGTGAAGTGGACAGGCGGTTTCTGGGGAGACCGCTTTGGCGTGCTCAGTGAAACGACCATCTGGGACATGTGGAACACGTGGAACACACCGTGGGAGACGCTCGACGAGAAGGGCGCGCACGGCAGCAATGGCTTCAGAAATTTCGAGGTGGCAGCTGGTACGGTTCAGGGCAAGCACCACGGTCCTCCTTTCCACGACGGCGATATGTATAAATGGCTCGAAGCCTGTGCTGCGGTCTATGCCATTATTAAAGACCCCAAGCTCGATGCGCTGATGGACAAGTTTATCGAGCAAGTCAGACTTGCCCAGCGCAACGACGGCTATATCCATACACCCGTGGTGATCTCGGAGCGGAACTTAGGCATCGACTCGCATGCCGGCGACAATACCAATATCGGCATTGAGATTGGCGATGACCATAAGAAAGCCTTTGCCTCAAGACTGAATTTCGAGACGTATAACCTAGGTCATCTGATGACGGCTGGTATCGTGCATAAACGTGCTACGGGAAAGACCACACTGTTTGAGTGCAGCAAGAAGGCGGCCGACTTCCTCTACAACTTCCTGACCAACGATGCGGCAGAACTCTCGAGGAACGCCATCTGTCCAAGTCACTATATGGGTGCGACGGAGATGTACCGTGAGACGGGCGACGAGAAATACCTGACGCTGGCGAAGGGCCTCATCGCCATCCGCGACAGCGTGACCAATGGCGAAGATCACAATCAGGACCGTCATAAGCTGCGCGACCAGTACGAGGCAATGGGTCATGCCGTCCGCGCAAACTATCTGTATGCGGGCGTGGCCGACCTCTATGCCGAAACTGGCGAGGCTCAGCTGATGAAGAATCTCTCGGCCATCTGGAAAGACATCGTGAATCATAAGATCTATATCACAGGCGGCTGTGGCGCACTTTACGACGGCGTTTCACCCGACGGCACCACCTACGACCAGCCCTCGATCCAGCAAATCCATCAGGCCTACGGTCGACAGTTCCAGTTGCCGCAGGAGACCGCACATAACGAGATTTGCGCACAGATTGGCATGCTGTTGTTCTCATGGCGTATGTTCCAGACCACAGGCGACGGCAAGTATCTCGACAACATCGAGACTGAGCTCTATAACGGTATCCTCTCGGGTATCTCACTCGACGGTAAGGACTATTTCTACACAGAGGCCCTGCGCCGTACGAAGGAGTTCCCCTACGTGATGCGCTGGCCGAAGCACCGACAGCATTACATCTCGTGTTTCTGTTGTCCTCCGAACACTGTTCGCACCCTCTGCGAGGCGCAGGAGTATGCCTATTCGATCAAGGATGATACGCTCCTCTACGTGAACCTCTACGGCCAGAACACGCTCACGACGAAAGATCTCGAACTCGAACAGACGACCGACTACCCTTGGGACGGAAAGGTTCGCATCGAGATCAAGAAGGCCAAGCACCTCAAGACCGTCAAACTGCACATCCCCGCGTGGTGTGACGGCTACAGAGTGAAACTGAATGGCGAAGAGATTTTGGGGGGATGGCGGTTCGACGGCCAATGGTCGAAGGATGGTGTTGTCATATCGCCGACAAAGGAACATCCCAAATGGAAGAAGGGTGATGTGATAGAACTGAACCTCAACATGAAAGTACGACTGATGGAGGCCAACCCGCTTGTCGAAGAAGCGAAGAACCTGATCTGTGTGATGCGCGGTCCGTTGGTTTACTGCCTCGAAGGTCAAGACATCGAATACACTTACCATATCAACGAAATCTCCTTACCCGCCGACATCGAGTTCAAGGAGACGCGCACCACCATTGCCGGCCACGAAGTGATAGCCCTCGAAGGCGAAGCCGTGCAGACCGCACCGTGGAACGAGTGGAACAACGAGACACTCTACCGCAAACTCTGGCGTCCAAGAAGTGAGAATAAGGTTAAAATTCGTCTCATTCCCTACTACGCTTGGGACAACCGTGGCGTGGATGACATGAGCGTATGGCTGAACAAAATTAATTAAGAGTTAAGAGTTATGATTTCCTGGAGGACGATATTGGTGATGGGGTGTTGCTGGTGTATGAGTGCGCTGGCAGGAGAAATCAGGATCACACCAGACTCGTCGCTGGCAGATGCCATCAGACAGGCCCGTGAGATGAAACGGACAGGTAAGGCATTGACAATGACCATTCATCTGGCGCCAGGCATCTATCAACTCTATGAGCCCATACGATTACGCCCTGAGGATAGCGGTCTGACCATCATTGGACACGATGCCATCATCAGCGGAGGTCAGGAGATCAACATCTGGAAAGAACAAGACCAGAGTCTTTATGTGGCCGACATACCCGACTTCAACGGACGACCTGTTGACTTCCGTCAGTTGTGGAGAAATCGAGAGAAAGCCCTCCGTGCTCGTGATGTCGTCGACTTTGAACAGATGCATCGCATCCTGACCTACGACAAGAGAAATCAGGTATTGTGGATTCCCAAGGCCGCAGTAGCTTCCCTGCTTCATGAAGACAAAGTCAAGGAAGGCTGCGAGTACATCGAGATGGTGCTGCACGAGATGTGGTGTACATCGAATCTGCGCATCAAGTCGCTTACTCCCCAAGGCGACTCTGTGGCCGTGCGTTTCCACGATCCGGAGGCAAAGATACAGTTTGAGCATCCGTGGCCCTCACCCATGACACCAAATACAGGCCATCCCTCACCCTTCTATATCACCAATGCCAAGCCATTGCTTGACAACCCTGGAGAATGGTATCACGACATCCGGGAACACAGGCTTTATTATTTTCCGCGTGAACATGAGGGCACAGTGAAAGTCCTGCTTGCTACTTATCCCGTTCTTGAAACCCTTATCGAGGTGGTTGGCACCGCAGATCATCCTGTGCACGATATCACCATCAAAGGCATTACTTTCAGCCACACTACATGGATGCGACCCTCGCAAAAAGGTCATGTGCCTTTACAAGCTGGTATGTATCTGACAGAAGCCTATAAGCTCCGCCCGCAGATAGACCGTCCAAACAATCACAAACTCGACAACCAAGGGTGGCTAGGCCGTGCTGATGCTGCCGTAGAAGTGCGCTATGCAGAGAATGTCTGCTTCGATAGTTGCCGCTTTGAACACCTCGGTGGCTCTGGCCTCGACTATATTATCGGATGCAAGGGTGGAAAGGTGAGCAACTGCAGGTTTAATGATATCGCCATGAACGGTCTGGTGATCGGGAGTTTCTCGCCTGAAGGCTTAGAGACTCACCTTCCCTATCAACCCAAAGACACACGTGAGGTGTGCAGCGGGCAATCTATTGAGCAGTCGGAGTTCTACGACATCGCCAACGATGACTGGGGTTGTGTAGCCATCGCAGCAGGTTACGTCAGCGGCATCCATATCGAGCACAATACCATCCACGATGTATCGTATACAGGTATCTCGTTGGGATGGGGTTGGAATCGCGACACTGTCTGTATGAGAAACAATAAGGTTCATGCGAACCTAATCTATAATTATGCTCAGCACATGTACGACTGTGCGGGCATTTACACCCTCGGCAACCAGCCAGGCACCGTAATCAGTGAGAATGTTGTGCGCAACATCGCCAAGCCCAGCTATGTGCATGATCCTAACCATTGGTTCTATCTGTATACCGACGAGGGGTCTTCGAACATCACCGTGCGTGACAACTGGACTCCCTCAGAGAAGTATCTCCAGAATGCCAATGGACCTGGGAATGTATGGGAGAATAACGGGCCACATGTCAACGAACAAATCAAAAGAAATGCAGGAAGACAAAAGAAATAAGGCAACGTGGATATGGTATCCAGGCGATTTCGAGATCTGGCTGGGTAATATCTTCAACAATCGTCGCACGGAGCGTGGGGCGATGTTCCCACCATTCTGGAAACAAGACTCACACTGGGTGACGGTGGAGTTCTCAAAGAGTTTTGAGTTGACGGAAACTGAGACTATCACCATCGGTTGCGAAGGACTGTTTAATCTTGCCCTCGACGGAAAATTACAATTCGGCATGCCCAAGACCTTTGAGATACACAAAGGTCAGCACAAACTGAATATCAAAGTGTGGAATCAGGCCACTCCTCCAGCCCTCTTTATCGATGGCAAGACAATCCAGACTGACAGCACCTGGCTCGTCACATACGAGGATAAAATCTGGATTGATGAGAATGGCGTGGCTCACGGCTCTGGGATTTATGTGCCGGCAGCCTCTTGGAATTTCGACAGCATCGACACCCCACCCTCAGGTTTTCAGCTGGAGCGCAAGGAGCAACGTCCTGTATGTGGTCGTGCCACGACGACAAACGGTACACTCTACGACTTCGGCCGCGAGACCTTCGGTTATCTGAAAGTCCAGGGGCTTAAAGGCACCGTCCGTATCTACTATGGCGAGAGTGCGGAAGAAGCCCTCGACAAAGAGCACTGCGAAACGCTCGACGTGCTCCATGAAGGAGAGTTGTTGGGCAGCAAGGCCTTCCGCTATGTCTATATAGAGGAAGAGGAAGGCAGCAGTTATGACGAGGTGCTCATGGATTACGAGTTTGCCCAGTTCGACACCAAGCACAGCGGCTCTTTCCGCTGCTCTGACGAGGAACTGAACCGCATCTGGGAGGTAGCGGCCTATACAATGGACCTGACCACACGGGAGTTCTTTATGGACGGCATCAAGCGTGATCGTTGGACGTGGAGCGGCGATGCCATTCAGAGCTATCTGATGAACTATTATCTGCGCTTCGATACAGAATGTGTGAAGCGAACCATCCGACAACTGCGAGGCAAAGATCCTGTGACGGCACATGTGAATACCATCATGGACTACACCTTCTATTGGTTCATCAGCATAGACCAATACTTCCAATACACTGGCGACAAAGCATTCCTTGCTGAGATGCTGCCACGTATGCAGACACTGATGGACTATGTGGAAAGCCGACTCAATCAGGATGGGATGGCCGAGGGGAAACCCGATGACTGGATATTCGTGGACTGGACAGACTTCCCCATGCATAAGCACGGCACACTCTGTTTCGAACAAATCCTGCTGTATCGGGCCTATACAGCCTTGGTTCGAGCCAATTACCTGACCGGCCACAAGGATGAAATGAAGAAATACGTCAATAAAGCTGTCAGTCTGGGTACAAAAACCATCGAGACCTTCTGGAATGAAGAGAAAGGCGCCTATATGCATGCTGTCGAGGACGGGAAAATGAATGAGCAGATCACAAAATTCCCAAACATGATGTCGCTGATTATGATGTACGACACCGATGAAAAGGCGCAGCAGATTCTCAACAACGTAATGCTTAATCCTGATGTGCCAGCCATCACCACACCTTACATGCGCTTCTATGAACTGGAAGCACTCTGCAAAATGGGATTGCAGGAGAAGGTATTGAAGGATATAAAAGCTTACTGGGGTGGAATGCTGCGAGAAGGAGCGACTTCATTCTGGGAGAAATATGTGCCCTCAGAAAAAGGCACAGAACATCTGGCGATGTATGGCCGACCTTATGGCAAGAGCCTCTGCCATGCTTGGGGCGCTTCACCGATCTATATCATTGGCAAATACTTCCTTGGTGTACGGCCTTTGACTCCTGGCTACGAGACCTATGAAGTGCGCCCTACTCTCGGAGGATTGGAATGGATGGAGGGCGAGGTGCCGACACCATTTGGAAAGATCAGAATTAAGGTTCAGGAGAGAAGGAGAGAAGGAGAGAAGGAGAGAAGGAAAGAAGTGACGGTCTTCAGCGATGGAGGTCAAGGTTCCCTCATCATAGGAGACCGTCAAATCGATATTCCACCCCAACAAGTAATCAATATCACACTATAATATGTCTATCCGAAATATCATCATAGCTGCGTGTCTGTTCCTGGTTCTGCCGATAACAGGAAAGGTGAAGGTTATTACCAAGACGCCGCAGACGGAATATGCCGCAAGCAGGCTAAAAGCCATCGAGGGAAATTTCACCATCAGCCTCATTGTGAGTAACGCGGGTGAAAGGCTACGGGTAGGCGAACGCAGTTCGGGAATGGCGGAAGGATTTACTCTGATGCGCAAAGGCAAAAAGATCAGCATCACGGGCTATGATGGCAGTGGAGCGATCTACGGCACCAACCGTCTGTTGGAATTGTATCAGCAAGACCCGTCGCTGTCGACCCTGACAACCCTCACAGAAGTGCCTCAGATGAAACTGCGTGGAGCCTGTGTAGGGTTGCAGAAAACCGTCTATCTGCCAGGGCATCGCGTCTATGAATACCCTTACACCCCGGAGAACTTCCCTTGGTTCTATGACAAAGACCTGTGGTTGCGTTATCTCGACCTGCTGGCAGAGAATAATATGAATACTGTCTATCTCTGGAACGGGCATCCCTTTGCTTCGTTAGTGAAGCTAAAAGATTATCCCTTTGCCCCAGAGGTGGACGACGAGACGATGCAGAAGAATCAGGAGATGTTCGGCTTTCTCGTCGAAGAGGCAGATCGCCGAGGTATCCGCGTGATTCAGATGTTCTATAACATCATCTTAAGCAAGCCCTTTGCCGATCATTACGGTTTGAAGACACAAGACCGTAACCGTCCCATCACACCGTTGATTGCCGACTATACCCGTAAGTCGATTGCTGCTTTCATTGAGAAATATCCTAAGGTAGGCTTCTTAGTATGTCTGGGTGAGGCAATGTCTGGCATTGAAACCGATATCAAATGGATGACGGAAACCATCATTCCTGGTATCAAGGACGGGCTGGCTGCCTCCGGACGTACGGACACACCACCTATCATTCTCCGTTCTCACGATACAGACGGACCTGCCGTTTTGAAAGCCTCGCTACCCCTCTATCCCAATATCTATACAATGAGTAAATATACGGGGGAGAGTCTGACGACATACGAGCCAGGAGGCCCCTGGGGAGAGACACACCGGCAGTTGGCGGCGGCAGCCCCCATCCATATCGACAACGTTCATATCCTCGCCAATCTCGAACCCTGGCGCTGGTCATCCCCTGCCTTCACACAGAAGACCGTTCAGGCCATGCATCGCGTGCATCACTCAAAGGGAATTCATATCTATCCACAGGCATCGTATTGGGACTGGCCCTATACAGCAGATAAGCTACCCGATGGCGAAAGGCTTCTTCAGATTGATCGCGACTGGATGTGGTATAAGGTATGGGGACGCTATGCCTGGAACTGCGACAGAGGTGATGATAAGACCTTCTGGAAACAGCAACTGGCAGACTACTACGGCATCGACACCATTGCAGCAGGTCATTTGCTGAAGGCCTACGACGAGGTCGGAGAGATTGCGCCAAAGTTGCTGCGTCGGTTCGGCATCACCGAGGGCAATCGTCAGACCTTATTATTAGGCATGAAGATGGCGCAGTTGGTAAATCCGTATAAGTTTAATATCTATCCGGGCTTTTATGAGAGTTGTGGGCCAGAGGGCGAAAAGCTCATCGATTTTGTGGAGCGACAATACAAAGGAGAAACTCATAAGGGCGAACTGCCGTTTGACATCGTCGATCAGTGTGTCAATCATGCTGAAGCTGCGGCAGATGCGATTAAGAGGATGGGCGACTGCATGCCGAAACGACATCTGGACGAGTTCCTGCGTTTAAAGAACGATTTCGAGTGCTACCGGCTCTTCGCCAAATCGTTCCACAGCAAAGTGATGGCCGCCAGTCAGGCACTTGCCTATAAATGGGATAAGGACATCAACCATCTCAGAGGTTGCGAAGGATGGCTTGAACAGAGCCTTGACTATTGGAAGAAACTCTGCCGTCTTACAGACGAGACGTATCTCTACGCCAACTCCATGCAGACAGCCCAGCGCCGTATTCCTATAGGTGGCGATAATGGTAAAATGAAGACCTGGAGCGAACTGTTGCCAGTCTATCAAGATGAACTCGATGCCCTAAAGGCGAATATCGAGAAACTAAAGTCACCAGCCAAGAGCTCTGTAGGCACTACACCCAAAGCGCTGACACCAGCGAAGGGCGTCGAGTCTGTCGCTGTGATACAGCGACATGCAGGGACTATTACCCTCCAGAAAGGTGCTATTCTCTTTGAGAACCGTGAGGACACACGTATCGACAGTCTTGCTCCAGAACTCGTCGGTCTTCAGGCGCTGGTCTTGAATCGCGACACCACCCGCATCGTGGGCACCACAGTTGAATTCACCTGCAACGAGCCAGTGAAACTCCTCGTAGGCTTCTTCCAGGACGACGACCCCAAATGGGCCAAAGCGCCTAAGCTTGAGGTGGATGCCACAGGCAATGAATACGGTCAGGCAGAGCCTATCCTCACCAATGCCGTGAGTATGTTCCAGATGCCACCCGTACATATCCATGCGTACTTCTTCGAAACCGGTCATCACGCCATCAATCTGCCCAAGGGTATCATCATGGTGGCGGGATTCACCTCTGATGCCATCAGACCTCGCGATGTCGGTCTGCAAGGGGCTGGTGATGAAGTAGACTGGCTGTTTATTAAATAAAACTCCGATAACAATGAATACGAAGATACTGTTTGCCCTGCTGACCCTCTTTACGCTGACCGCTGCTGCTCAAGACATCATGGAAAGCGAGATGGAGCGTATCTATGAAGAGGTGAAGACGCCCTACAAATATGGTATGGTGGTGGCACCTGCGGATAACTATCATAAGATAGACTGTCCGACGGTGTTTCAGGAGAACGGCAAATGGTATATGACCTACGTGGTCTATAATGGCAAGGACGGAACCGACGGTCGCGGCTACGAGACCTGGCTTGCAGAGAGCGAGGATCTTCTGAATTGGAACACCTTAGGCCGACTGCTCAGCTACAAAGACGATGGTTGGGACATGAACCAGCGAGGCGGATTCCCTGCCCTCATCGACTGGACCTGGAATGGCGACTATCATATCGGCACTTATAAGGGTAAGCATTGGATGACTTATATCGGCGGACATGGCACTGGCTATGAAGCCGTAAAGGAACCACTGAATATCGGTATTGCCTGGACTCAAAGCGACATCACGAAAGCCCATGAATGGATGTCGGCAAATAAGCCTCTTCTATCCATCAGCGACAAAGATATACAATGGTGGGAAAAACTCGTGCAATACAAAAGTACAATTTACGATGATCCCAAGAAGACATTGGGCAAACGCTTTGTGATGTTCTATAATGCAGGTGGTATCAATCCCGCCAATAATCTGAAGGCCGAGCGCATCGGCATCGCCCTCTCTGACGATCTGAAGAAATGGAAACGTTATGCCTGCAATCCTGTCTTCGCTAACGAGGTTGGCGGCATCATCACGGGCGATGCACAGATTACCAAAATGGGCGATCTATATGTGATGTTTTATTTCATGGCCTACGACCCCTCCCGCAAATACAATGCCTTCAACACCTTCGCCGTGAGCCGTGACCTCATTCACTGGCAGCGTTGGGAGGGTGACGATCTGATCTGGCCCACAAAGAAATACGATGAGATGTTTGCTCATAAGAGTTATGTGATGAAGCACAAGGGTGTAGTCTATCATTTCTATTGTGCCGTGAATAACGATGGTCAGCGCGGCATCGCCCTTGCTACCAGTACCCCCATGGGACGTAGCGCCGTCCGTTTTCCTGTACCTGAACCGAAAGGCAAGCGGCGCATCATCAGTCTCAACGAAAGCTGGAAGGCTTCCATCAATAGCGACAGCATCGCCACATACATTAACCTCCCCCACAATTTCGATGATTATTACGGCTATCGACAGCTTCGCCACGGAAATCTGCACGGATCTGCCACCTATCAGAAAAATTTCGAGACCGAAAAGACAAAAGGTAAACGTTATTTCTTACAGTTTGAAGGTGTCGGCACCTACGCCACTGTGACCCTCAACGGACAGGAATATCCCCGCGAACTGGTGGGACGTACCGTCTGGACGCTCGATGTCACTGATGCCCTCCGCAATGGAAAGAATACGCTGCAGGTCCTCGTCGACCATCCTGCCATGCAGACCGAAAGTCCCTGGGTCTGTGGCGGCTGCTCATCGGAGTATGGTTTCTCTGAGGGAAGCCAGCCATTCGGCATCTTCCGCCCTGTGACATTGATTGAAACAGACGAGATACGGATAGAACCCTTTGGCGTGCATATCTGGAACAACGCGGCCTGTGATTCCGTGTTCATCGAAACCGAGATTAAGAACTACAACTCCAACCCAAAGAGCTTTGAACTGGTGAGTAAGTTCACCGAAAAGAGCGGCAAGACGGTATTCAGGTTATCTGAGGGCTTGCGGCTCGAACCAGGTGAGATACGCACCATCCGTCAGGCCGCCCACGTAGCTAACGCCCACCGCTGGTGTCCCGACGATCCCTACTTCTATACCCTCACGTCGATGATCAAACAGCCAGATCACTACGATGGTGATAATAACCTGCATAGTGAGCCTGCCCTCGTCACCACCGACGAGTTCACGACACCTTTTGGCATCCGCTCCATTACCTGGCCCCGCTTTGGCTCCCCCGATCATCGCTTTTACCTCAATGGTGTGCCCACCTTCATCAATGGCACTTGCGAATACGAACACCTCTTAGGCAACAGCCACGCCTTCACCAACGAACAGATTGCCTCACGCATCAAGCAGATCCGCAATGCAGGCTTTAATGCCTTCCGTGAGGCCCATCAGCCGCATAACCTCTACTATCAGCAACTGCTCGACGAACAAGGTCTGCTCTTCTGGAGCCAGTTCTCGGCACATATCTGGTACGACACCCCGCCATTCCGCGAGAACTTCAAGCGATTGTTAGTACGCTGGATCAAAGAACGTCGCAACTCGCCCTCTGTCATCCTTTGGGGGCTGCAAAACGAGAGTGTATTGCCAAAGGACTTTGCAGAGGAATGTTCCGATATCATCCGCAGTCTCGATCCTACAGCCTCCACCATGCGCCTTATCACAACCTGTAATGGTGGCGAGGGCACCGACTGGAATGTCATCCAGAACTGGAGCGGCACATACGGTGGCAATGCCGAGAACTATGACAACGAACTACAGCGCGACGACCAGTTGCTGAATGGCGAATATGGTGCCTGGCGCACCATCGACCTGCATGGCGATATGAAATACAGCGAAGAGTCGTTCAACGAACTGCTGGATATGAAAGCCCGTCTGGCAGAAAAGGCTTTTGCAGACACGACAGGCCAAGGTGTCTGCGGTCATTTCCAATGGCTCTTTGCCTCACATGACAATCCAGGCCGCACGCAACCTGATGGCGCCCTGCGTCGCATCGACAAGATCGGCCCCATCAATTACAAAGGCCTCACCACCATTTGGGAAGAGCCCACACCGGCCTATTACATGTATCTTCAACACCACAGTCCTGTATGTCGCTGTGCCACAGCGACAATCCCCACCGCAGCCGACCGTAATATCAATCTCGTAAAGGCTGCCGAAGGCTATCATTACCTCTACCGTATCAACTGCGGTGGCGATGCCTATACCGATGAATTCGGCCAACGATGGTTTGCTGACGATACCCTCTACAGCCACTCTTGGGGTCAGGACTTCGGCCTGCATCCCTATCAGGCCTCGCAACGCCATATCAATGATGACATCAGAGGCACTCAGAGCGACGAACTTTTCCAATACTTCCGCTTTGGTCGTCATCGGTTGTGGTACGATTTCTCTTTGCCTGACGGTGAATATCGTATTGAACTCTACTTCGCCGAACCCTGGCATGGAAAGGCTACGGGTAGGCGCGTCAGCGGGAATGAATACGGCAGAATCAGCGACGACTACGAAGGACTTCGAATCTTTGATGTCGCAGTAAATGGCAAAACCGTCATCGACGATCTCGACCCTTGGGCGGAAGCCGGCTATCTCGGCGCCATGAAGCGCATCGTTACTGCCAAAACAAAGAACGGCCGTCTGCGCATCTCTTTCCCAGAGGTGAAAGCCGGCCAGGCCATCATCGCCGCCATCGCCATCGCCTCCGTCCAGCATGTCGCTGTGGTACAGCGACAAACAGCAACAGCCTCCTGGCGCAGCCTCGACACCGATACCATCGCCAAACTCCCTGCCTCAGTACTTCCGCAGGACATCGAGACCCGCCCTGCCACCGTCTACGAGCCTCAGAATACGAAGAAAGGCCAGCCAGCCACCTTCATCATCAAACCTGGACTCGGTCAGGAATACGCCCTCCGTTTCCGTTACAAGAACACCACTGGTGCTCCTGTGAAGGCCCGCATGACCATCACCGATTCAAAACGCATCGTTCTCGTCGACAAGGAGATTTCCTTCCCAACGACTCCTAATAAGTTCAAGATGCTCAGCACGACGACTGGCACCCAGATCAATGCCGGCACCTACACGCTGAAAATCGAAGCACAAGACATAGAATTCAAAGACATCGAGATACAATGAAGACATCCATCATAGCCCTGATAAGCCTGCTGGCGACAGTACTATCCGTCTCTGCACAAAACAGGGATTGGGAGAATAACCATGTGCTCCAGGTCAACCGTGAGCCGGCGCGTGCCTATTTTATTCCCTATGCCCAACAGAAGGGCGACCGTCAGATGTCACTCAACGGCACGTGGAAGTTCCGCTGGACAAAGACGCCAGATGAGCGTATCAAAGACTTCTGGCGCACCGATTTCGACTGTTCTTCCTGGGATAATCTGAAGGTTCCTGCCAACTGGGAGGTAAATGGCTACGGCACCCCTATCTATGCCTCCGCAGGCTATACCTTCAAGATCGATCCCCCTTACGTGACAAAAGAGCCGAAGAAGACCTACACCGCTTATGAAGAGCGTAATCCCACAGGACAGTACAAACGCACCTTCCAACTCCCCGACGACTGGAACAAAGGCCAGACGTTTCTTCGTTTCGAAGGTGTGATGTCTGCCTTCTATGTCTGGATCAATGGCAAGCAAGTAGGTTATTCCCAAGGCTCGATGGAGCCCTCAGAATTCAACGTCACAAAGTATCTGAAGCCCGGCCAGAACGCCATCGCCATCGAGGTCTATAAATACTCCGATGGTTCCTATCTCGAAGATCAGGACTTCTGGCGTTTCGGCGGCATCCATCGCGATGTGACGCTCTATCATACTCCCGATGTCCGCATTCGCGACTTTGCCGTCCGAACCATCCCTGCAGATAATTCTGAGTACTCCGATTATTCTGAGTCCTCCGATTATATCCTCCAGATCAATCCCCAATTCTCCGTCTATGGCAAAGAAACAGGCAAGGGCGATTCCCTTGTCGCCATCCTGACCGACCACGATGGCCAGACGATAGCGAAGGGCAGCACTTCCGTTGAGGAAGTTCTGGATTTGGAACACAAAGCTGCCCGTATGAACGAATGGTATCCCCAGCGAGGCTACCGCAAGTTCGACCGCATCGCGATGACCGTAAAATCCCCTAAAGAATGGACGGCAGAGACACCTTACTTATATACTCTCACCCTCCAACTCCGCGACTCGCTTGGCAATATCCGCGAACAAGCCCAGCAGAAGGTAGGTTTCCGTCATCTGAAGATCAATGCCGACGGCGAACTGCTGGTCAATGGCAAACCCATTAAGATACGTGGTGTCAACCGTCACGAGCACGATCCTTACACGGCTCGAGTCATGACTGAGGAGCGCATGCTGCAAGACCTTCATTTGATGAAAGAGGCCTACATCAATGCCGTGCGTCTCGCCCACTACCCCAACTGTCCTCGCTGGTATGAGCTCTGCGACAGCATCGGTATCTACGTGATGGACGAGGCCGACTGCGAAACGCATGGTCTGCGTGGCACTCTCACCTCTACCTCTGACTGGAATGACGCCTTCATGGATCGCTGCATCCGAATGGCCGAGCGCGACAAGAATCATCCGTCGATCATCTTCTGGAGTCTTGGCAATGAGAGCGGCTATGGACCTAACCATGCAGCGATGGCAGGCTGGCTCCATGAGTTCGACCCCACACGCTTTGTGCATTACGAGGGAGCCCAAGGTGATCCCGATCCGAATACGGTCGATGTCATCAGCCGTTTCTACCCCCGTGTCAAGCAGGAATATCTCAATCCCGGCATCCCCCAAGGCAGCGATGCAGAGCGTGCTGAGAATGCCCGTTGGGAGCGATTGCTGGAGATTGCGGAACGCACCAACGACACCCGTCCTGTCCTGACCAGCGAATACGCCCACTGCATGGGCAATGCCCTTGGCAATCTGAAGGAATACTGGGATGAAATCAATTCCAACAAGCGTATGCTGGGTGGCTTTATCTGGGACTGGGCAGATCAGGGGTTGAGAAGGGTTGGGGGTGGGTTTTTCTACGGTGGCGATTTCGGCGACCAACCCAACCTCAAGGCTTTCTGTCTGAACGGCATTGTCATGAGCGACCGCACACTGACCCCTAAATACTATGAGGTACAGGCCGTCTATGGACAAGGCAAGCATCCATTGCCACAGCCACTACCCTACAAGCCAAAGAAATCAAAAAGCAAGCCGCTTACACCTGATCTCATACAACTGGTATCCAACATCCGCACTCAGGTTTTCCGCGCCCCGACGGACAATGACAAGAGTTTCGGTAACTGGCTCGCCAAGGACTGGAAGAACTGTGGACTTGACACTTTGAACCTTCCGGTGACCACTGAACAGCACGACAACGAACTGACCTTTACTTTCGACATTCCCGATGGTCTGCCGGAACTCCCCCGCATCGGCATTGTCATTGAACTACCTCGCGAATACGAACTCCTCACCTGGTACGGCCGAGGCCCGTGGGATAATTACCCGGATCGCAAGGAGTCTTGCCCCATCGGCCTTTGGAAAAGCACAGTCTCGGAGCAATATGTGCACTATCCCCGTCCGCAAGATTCCGGCAACCACGAGGACTGCACGATGATAGAGCTGAAGACAAAGAAAGGGAAGACCCTCCGCATCGAAGCCGTCGACAAGCCGTTCTCCTTCTCAGCTCTCCCCTATTCCGCGCAGTATATCGCCAGCAAGACCCACGACTACGAGTTAGAGGATCAAGGCCATACCTACCTCTCTATCGACTGCGCCGTGCTCGGACTTGGCAACAGTTCCTGTGGTCCTGGCGTGCTGAAAAAATACGCCATCGACAAGACGAAGACCCATACACTCCGCATCACATTGTCCAAATAGTAACATTTTTTTTCGCTTTTTTGCAAAGATTTCAAAAAAAATTCGTATCTTTGCGGCATAATAACCAAAAAAGCAAAACAATGATGAAACAATTTTGGACATTAACCGTCATCTGTCTGATGACCGTATTAAACACAAATGCAGATAGTTATCAGAACATGGAACCTTTGAAATTGGTGACTCCTGAGATGAAACCCGAGTTAGATTTAAGAAGTCTGCCTGCAAATCCCTTTGCCGACAGTAAGGTTGAAACAGAGGCCTCCTATAGCGACAGTCAGGGGCTGGATTTCGATTTCTTTAAGTCAAAGACCGCCCTAGGTGTAAAGCCCTACAAGTTCATGGACGATATGACCTTTGTAGGCGTGCCCCTCTTCTTAGCAGGCTTGGCTGTCAAGGGTGATAAAGCGATGTTCCGCGTCAACAACAAATATGGCAAGGAAAATACGCAGTTGCTGACAAATTTCAAAACCGGTATTGATGATTACCTGCAGTTCTTTGGTCCTGCGATGACCGTTGGATTGAAGTTAGGTGGCTACGAGGGCCGTAGCGACTGGCCCCGTCTGTTGGCAAGTGCTGGATTATCATACGCTATCATGGCAGGATTCGTGAATGGCATCAAGTACACCGCCAAGGAGATGCGTCCTGACGGATCTACCGCCAATTCCTGGCCTTCCGGTCACACGGCTACTGCTTTCGTGGGTGCCAGCTTGCTGCATAAGGAGTACGGTCTCACACGTTCACCTTGGTTCTCAGTAGCGGGTTATGGTATGGCCACAGCAACAGGTGTGATGCGCGTATTGAACAACCGCCACTGGATCAGCGACGTCATGTCGGGAGCAGGTCTCGGTATCCTTTCCACCGAGTTGGGTTACGCCATCGGCGACCTGTTGTTTAAGGGAAAAGGCTTGTTGCACAATGACCTGCTGCTCAATTCTGAGAAGCCCTCTTTCTTCGGCATTTCAATGGGTGTTGGTTTGGGTTCCAAGCACATCGACTTTACCATGGACGATTTGGTTGACACCTGGCGCTTCACCGAAGAAGATTTAGGCTATGATGACGATATCGATTATGAGAGCGACGAAACGCCGAATGTTACGTTCCGTGCCGCTACCGTTGTTGATGCCGAGGGTGCCTACTTCCTCAACAAGTACATTGGTATTGGCGGACGTTTACGCGTACGTGCCATGTCAGCCAAGTCGTTCGGACAGTATACAGAATATGCAGCCATGAACCAGGTCTGGGGATGGTATGATGTGATAGGCAATGGCCTTTACGATATTGATCATGATGATAAAGCCGCCGAAGATTTCTTCAACTACACTACAGTAGGGGGCAGTCCCGTCGAGGATCTTGGAGCCACAGTCGAGAGCGACCACCTGGCTGAGTTCTCAGGCAGCCTTGGTCTCTATTTCAACATTCCAATCGACAAGCATTTCTCTATCGGCACGAAGGCGCTTATCGGACGTTCTTTCACCCAAGAACTT
>JAEEGG010005966.1_pt1 | contig 28675 bp, 16 predicted proteins | sample 9134161 | NCBI WGS metagenome assembly JAEEGG01 (sample SAMN16246543, study PRJNA631951) | gut metagenome | biome: gut microbiome; feature: rumen; material: CR-attached | host: Bos | place: Iran: Karaj | collected 2018-10 | reverse complement strand
AGGCGACAAGGTGAATATCATCGGCAACGGCGTGGTGCTCGACCCGGCTTTGTTCAAGGCTGAAGCTGAGGCACTTGCACAATCGGGCCACGACCTGACCAAACGCCTTTACATCTCGAAGAAGGCACACCTGATTCTGCCAACTCACCGCTTGCTCGACGCCGCCTACGAGGCTGCAAAAGGCAAGAACAAGGTGGGCACAACGGGCAAGGGCATCGGTCCGACTTACACCGATAAGATTAGCCGCACGGGCGTTCGCGTAGGCGATATTTTGCTGAATTTCAAAGAGAAATACGCTGCCGCAGTGGCACGCCACGAACAGATTCTCAAGTCGCTCAACTTCGAGTACGACCTGAAGGCATTAGAGCCCGATTGGTTCGCCGGCATCGAGTATCTGAAGAAATTCACTTTCGTGGATAGCGAACACGTTGTAAATAAGTTGCTTAACAGCGGCAAATCGGTTTTGGCCGAGGGCGCGCAGGGCACAATGCTCGACATCGATTTCGGCTCATATCCGTTCGTAACTTCTTCAAACACAATATGTGCCGGCGCCTGCACAGGTTTGGGCATCGGTCCGAACAAGATTGGCGAGGTTTACGGCATCTTCAAAGCCTACTGCACACGCGTGGGTGCGGGTCCGTTCCCAACGGAACTGTTTGATAATGTGGGCGAAACCATCTGCCAACTCGGACACGAGTACGGCGCCGTAACGGGTCGCAAACGCCGCTGCGGATGGCTCGACCTTGTGGCGCTCAAATACAGCATTATGATTAACGGCGTCACCAAACTCATTATGATGAAGAGTGACGTGCTCGACGATTTCGACACCATTAAAATATGCACCGCATACAAAATTGACGGCCAGGAAACCACCGATTTCCCGTTCGATATCGACAGCGTGAAAATCGAGCCCGTTTACAAGGAATTCAAGGGTTGGAAGTCCGATTTGACAAAAATCACATCGGAAAGCCAGTTCCCGAAAGCCTTTGCCGACTACATCAAATTCATTGAAAATGAGACAGGTGTGCCGGTGAAGATTGTTTCGGTTGGTCCGGACCGCACAGCGACGATTGAAAGATAAGTAAAGTATTGATTGTAAGGCGATAGGCTGCAGTAGAGACGCGCCACGGCACGTCTCTACCAACACCTAACACCCAATCCCCAATAACAAAAATAATGAAAACAGTCATCGAGCCGTCAGTCATCGACGGTATAATGAAAGATTTGGAAATCAACGATATAAAGACCGCTTCGATACGTCAGGTGGGTGCCATTGTGCGTGCCGCCGAAAAACAGACGGGCACCGAATTCATCCATTTTGAAATGGGTGTGCCGGGCTTGCCGCCATCGGCAGTGGGCGTTGAGGCCGAATGTGAGGCTCTGCGCCGCGGCGTGGCATCGAAATACCCGATTATCGACGGCATTCCCGAAGTGAAGGAGCAGGCATCGCGCTTCATCAAGGCGTTTGTCAACACCGACATCATGCCCGAAGGCTGCATTCCGACTGTGGGCTCAATGCAGGCGTCGTTTGCATCGCTTATGCTCTGCTCGCAACTCGACCCAAAGAAGGACACAGTGCTCTACATCGACCCAGGATTCCCTGTGCAGAAAATGCAGGCGGGCGTTATCGGCGTCAAGGTGGCGTCGTTCGACATTGCCGATTTCCGCGGCGACAAACTCGAAGCCAAAATCGAGAGTTACTTCAAGCAGGGCAACATCTGCGCCGTGCTCTATTCGAGCCCGAACAACCCGTCGTGGATGTGCCTGAACGACCAGGAGTTGGAGGTTATCGGCCGCCTTGCCACAAAGTACGACGTTGTTGTGATTGAGGACCTTGCATATATGACAATGGACTTCCGTCAGGATTTTGGAACGCCGTTCCAGCCGCCTTACGTGGCCAGCGTGTCGCACTACACCGACAACTATGTTATGCTTATGAGCGCGTCGAAGATATTCAGTTACGCAGGCCAGCGCATTGCAATGGCTTGCATTTCCGATAAACTCTATCAGCGTCATTATCAGTCGCTTAAAGACCGATACAATATTCCGCGCTTTGGCGCCGCCTTCGGTTACGTGTTCCTTTACACCTTCTCGTCGGGCGTGTCGCACTCGGCGCAGTGCGCAATGGCCGCAATGCTGAAAGCCGCTTGCGACGGCACCTACAAATTCGTGGCCGACGTCAAAGAGTATGGCGATAGAGCGCGCAAAATCAAGGAGATAATGGAGCGCCACGGGTTCAATGTTGTTTACGACAAGGACAACACTGTTGACGTGAGCGACGGGTTCTTCTTCACCATCGGCTACAAGAATATGCCAGGCGCCGAACTGCTGAAAGAACTTCTGTATTACGGAGTTAGCGGCATCGACCTGTCAACCACGGGCAGCACCCGCAACGGCATCCGCGCCTGCTCATCGAACATTCTGCCGCACCATTATGCACTGCTTGACGAGAGAATGAAGTTGTTTGCACAGAATCATTGATTATTTAGGATTTAGAAATTGACGCTACTTGTACAGACGTAGCGCGCTACGTCTCTACTTTAAACTTATAACTTAACAACTTATAACACAACACAATGGACGGATTTTATTATCAACCTGAAATTGAGAAAATGCCACGCAAGGAACTTGAAGCCTTGCAACTTGAGCGATTGAAATGGACTGTGAAACAGGCGCTTAAGTCGCCTTTCTACTCGAAACTCTATGGCGAGTTGGGCATCACACCCGACACAATTCAGACGCTCGACGACCTGCGCAAACTGCCGTTCACCGTTAAACAGGATATGCGCGACAACTATCCGTTTGGTTTTTTGGCAGTTGACAAGAAAGAACTCATCCGCTTGCACTCATCGAGCGGCACCACAGGCAACCCAACTGTCATCTGCCACACAAAACACGACATCGACACTTGGGCAAACCGCGTGGCACGCAGTTTCTATATGGTGGGCTTGCGCGACACAGACGTGATTCAGAACTCGTCGGGCTACGGAATGTTCACAGGCGGACTTGGAATGCAGGCAGGTATTGAGTGGTTGGGCGCATTGTCAATTCCCGCTGCGGCAGGCAACAGCAAACGCCAGATTAAGTGCATTATGGACTATGGCACCACCGCCATCCACGCCATACCTAGTTACGCGCTACGCCTTGCCGACGTGTTTGAAGAAGAAGGCATCGACCCGCGCAAAGATACTCACCTGCACACGTTTCTTATTGGTGCTGAACCACATACCGAAGAGACTCGCCGCAAGATTGAAGAGCGCTTCGGCGTGAAGGCCTACAACAGTTTCGGTATGACCGAAATGAGCGGCCCAGGCGTGGCTTTCGAGTGCAAAGAGCAAAACGGAATGCACATTTGGGAAGATTCGTACATTGTGGAAATTGTTGACCCAGAGACACTTGAACCAGTGCCAGACGGTGAAGTCGGCGAAATGGTACTCACCACGCTCGACCGCGAAGGTATGCCGCTCTTGCGCTACCGCACCCGCGACCTTACCCGCATCCTGACAGGTCCGTGCCCCTGCGGCCGCACACACCGCCGCCTGGACCGTATGAAGGGCCGCAGCGACGATATGTTCATTGTCAAGGGCGTGAACATCTTCCCAATGCAGATTGAGAAGATTCTTATGCAGTTCCCCGAGTTGGGCTCGAACTACCTTATCACCATCCAGCCCGTCGACAACAACGACGAGATTATTGTGGAAGTGGAATTGGGCGACCTGCAGACCGACGATTTCGGCAAACTGCAGAGCCTGACAAAGGAAATCACCCATCGGTTGAAGGACGAGATTTTGGTTACGCCGAAGGTGAAGCTTGTTGAGCGCGGCTCGCTTCCGCAGTCGGAAGGCAAGGCTGTACGTGTGAAGGATTTGCGTAAATTGGTTTAAAACTCTAAAATTATAAAACTATGACAATCAGTCAAATATCGGTTTTTGTTGAGAATAAGTTCGGACGCTTGAACGAGATTCTCTCATTTTTGAGCAAAGAGAACATCCGCATCATTGCGGCCACCGTTGCCGATACCACCGAGTACGGCATCTTGCGCCTGATAACCACCAACCAGCACAAGGCTTTCCAACTGCTGAAAGCGCAGGGCGTTTCGGCCAACCTGAGCGACGTTTTGGCCGTGAAAACCGACGCCACCGTCGGCAAATTCTCTGAAACAATTGAGTTTTTCACCAAGGCAGGCATCAGCATCGAGTATATGTACTGCTTCTCTGACAATGCCAGCGGCGTGGTCATCTTGCGTCCAAACAATATGGAAGCCGCTCACGAAGTTATCCGCCGCAATTCGTTGAATTGCCTGACGGAGAGTGAGTTGTGTGGGTTATAGAGCATCAATGCTCACACTAATTAAAAACGTGTCTGTTTCAGGCACGTTTTTTTTGTGCCATACAAAAATCCGGCGTCACCTTATATTCTATTCTGCCCTCCATTGTGTTTTTTGTCGATTACGGCGCATTTTTCATAGAAATAAGGCAGAAGAACGCACTTTTTTTACGCTATATTTGTCCTTTGACTGAAAGTACAACATTCAGCATATTTTAACATAACTAAAAAAGTATCATGAAACACAAAACAACTCTGTTGGCAATTGGTCTGGCAACCATCATCGGCGCGCAGGCCTACAACGCCAGTGCACAACCGCAGAATCAGAACCAGGCTGTGCCAAGTGGACCAAGCATCGACAACTACTTCACCCCATCGACTGCCGATGCGATGAAACCTGACGACCAGGGCTTTATCCGCCGCTGGCTGTTGCTTGACCCAATCGGCAAACCAAACCGCGGCAACACCGTCTTCACTGACAGTTACCTCCGCGATGCGTTCGCCCACGAGTACTATCCAAATCAGTACAAAACCCTTCCGAAGGACGGCGAAAAGGTTAAAGCAACCGTTCAGATTCAGCCCGAAGCCAAATTCGACGGCCCGCGCCCACCGATGGGTTTCCAAATGCCTGAACCTGTATGGGAAAAACGGACTTTGGTTTGGCACGCTTTCGACAGCAAACTTTACAATGTGAAATTGTTCCGCTTTGCAACTGGCACAAAACAAACACGTTACGGTATTATTTTCCACGCTGTCACAGTTATCAACTGCGACGAGGATATGACAGTCCGTCTGGCTGTTGGCTCTAACTCGGCATCAATGTGGTGGCTCAACGACCAAGAGGTTCTTCTCCTCTCGGGCGACCGCCGTATGGTTGTCGATGACTGCGTTTCGCCAATCATCAGCCTCAAGAAAGGCAAGAACATCTTGCGCGGTGCCGTTATCAACGGTCCTGGTATGAGCGACTTCTGCGTTCGCTTCCTCGATCTCGAAGGCAAACCTGTCAAGAACATCACTATCACCAACAAGTAATTGAAAATCAAAATAATGAAAAATAATATGAAACCGATTATAACTTTAGGCGTTTGCGCATTGACAGTTGCTTTGGCAGCGAAAGATGCAAACGCACAGATTGGCAAACCTTTCATCCACGACCCATCGACAATCGTTGAGTGCGATGGAAAATACTACACATTCGGAACAGGCCAAGGCGGCCTCATCTCAGAGGACGGCTGGACATGGAACGGCGGCGCAGTACGCCCGGGCGGCGGCGCTGCACCTGACGCGCTTAAAATCGGCGACCGCTATCTGATTGCCTACAGCACCACTGGCGGTGGCCTTGGCGGCGGCCACGCAGGCACTGTTGTTACAATGTGGAACAAAACTTTGGACCCGAAATCGCCTGATTTCAAGTTCACCGACCCGATTGTGGTTGCATCGTCGGAGTATGACGAGGACTGCGACGCTATCGACGCAGGTCTGCTTCTCGACCCGACCGATGGCCGTCTGTGGCTGTCGTATGGTACCTATTTCGGATTCATCCGTTTGGTGGAACTCGACCCCAAAACTGGCAAACGCGTTGAAGGCAACGAGGCTATCAACATCGCCATCGACTGCGAGGCTTCTGACCTGATGTACAACAATGGTTGGTACTATCTGCTTGGTACTCATGGCACTTGCTGCGACGGCGCCAACTCTACCTATAATATTGTTGTTGGCCGTTCACGCAAGGTGACTGGTCCTTATCTCGACAATATGGGCCGCGATATGTTGCAAGGCGGTGGCCGCATGGTGATTGCCGCTCACGACCGCGTTATGGGCCCTGGCCACTTCGGACGCTACATTGTTGAGGAAGGCGTTGAGAAGATGTCGTGCCACTTTGAGGCTGATCTTGATTTTGGCGGACGTAGCACTTTGGCCATCCGTCCACTTTTGTGGAAGAACGATTGGCCGTATGCAGGCGAACTGCTGAAAGACGGTGTTTATGAGATTGAGTCGGAGCGCCGCGGCTATGCTCTTGAGTTGGCTGTTGACTTTGTTCGTATGCCTATGGCAATGCGTGGCTTTTTCGGTCGAAACGACACCACTCCTATCAAACCTGTAGCATCACAGAAACTTGAAGATGTTCAGGCAACTTGGCCTGCTGGCGATGTTGCTGTCCGCGCAGGCGACTATATGACCCGCCCGCACCAGAAATGGAGCATTGTGGCTCTTCCCGAGAAGGAAGGCTTCCTTGGCGGCGCATACTGCAAGATTGTGATTGAAGGCACCAACCGCGCTCTGACCGCAGCCCCGAACTACGAGGTTATCGCATCGGAGTACACTGGCGCTGACACTCAACTGTGGCGCATCGACCAACTGACTGACGGAACCTACCGTCTGATGCCGAAACAGGCACCTGGCGTTGAAGGCGAGGTTGTTTTGGTTTCAACTGGCGACAGCACCGTTGGTCTTGGCAAGTTCGACATGAAGAGCGACAACTCAAAATGGAACTTGAGAAATCATTAATTTGGTGATTCACTGAATAGTAAAGCCGACTCGTTTGAGTCGGCTTTTTTTGTGGTTTTTCCTTTGCTTTTTCTAACCAAAAGCCTTAACTTTGCATAACAACTCTAAAAAATAATAGAAATGAAAAAGATTTTTGCCTGTCTGCTTGGACTTTTGGGTTTTGCTGGATGTGATGATGTTATAAATGGTGGTGAGGAATATGGAACACCATACGTTGAATTTTCTGTGAAAGGCACAGTTACTGACGGTGAAAAAGCCATTGAAAATGTGAAAATAGAATCAACACAAACGCACCCATATTTATTCAGCGAACCGTGGAAAACATTGACTACTAATGCAAAAGGCGAGTTTGAATTATCTGGACAAGAAATGCCGTATGACACAATAGGCATAAGACTAGTGGCTAACGACCCTGGCGGCAAATACAAAAACGATACTACTGAAGTTTTGTTTTTTAAAAACGAATTTTCTGGCAAAAAGAAAAAAAACGATTGGTTTGAAGGTTCCGCAGAAAAGACTGTGAATATCACACTAAAGAAAAAATCCTGATAATCAACACCTTTTATGAGACGCATTCTTCAAATGCTACTGACAATATTAGGCTTTACAGGATGCGATTTACTGATTAGTTGTATGGAATACGGCACGCCATATGCTGAATTTGAATTAAAAGGAACTGTGTCGGATGGTGAGGAACTTATAGAAAACGTAGAAGTATCATTCAGCAGTAACAATCCATATCTTGATAGCCTTACGATGATAACCAACCATAAGGGTGAATTCTCTTTTAAAGACTCTTATACAGAGGCGACTGATTTTCAATACTCACTTATTGCCAACGATTTGAATGGCAAATATGAAAGCGACACCATCAAAGGATACATACTGACATCTGATTTCAAGAGAAAAAAGCGAGACGACAATTGGTTTGAGGGCAAGGCAACAAAAACCGAGAATTTCATATTGAAAGAAAAGAATGGCAAGTAAGAGAATCACTCTCCGCAAAAAATTAGCACTTGAAATAACCCGACTTGCCAGGAAAGACACTGTGCGGGAACACCCGCTGAGGACGCTTTTCTGGGAATGCACCTTGCGCTGCAATGCCGCCTGCCGCCACTGCGGAAGCGACTGCAAGGCATCGGCTGCCGCAAAAGATATGCCTGTGGCCGATTTTCTCAAGGTAATCGATTCCATAACTCCGCACGTCAACCCGCATAAGGTGCTTGTGATTTTCACGGGCGGCGAAGCACTTGTCCGCAACGACATTGAGCAATGCGGCATCGAACTATACCGCCGCGGCTACCCTTGGGGCATCGTGAGCAACGGCTATCTGCTGACCGCCCAGCGGCTGCTATTGCTACGCAAAGCAGGTCTGCACGCCGCAACCATCAGTCTCGATGGCTTTGCCGATGCCCACGACTGGCTACGTCGCGTGCCAAATGGCTTCCAAAAAGCAACTGAAGCCATCAAACTGCTTGCACAAACCACCGACATAGTGTGGGATGTTGTAACCTGCGCCAACCAACAAAACATTGATACTCTGACTGATTTCAAGGAATATCTTTTGAGTATTGGAGTGAAACGCTGGCGGATTTTCACGATTTTTCCCGTCGGGCGCGCGGCTGAAAATCCCGAACTTCAACTTTCCGACGAGCAGTTCACCCGCCTGATGAATTTCATTGCCGACACCCGAAAAGAAGGACGCATACAAGTCAGTTATGGATGCGAAGGCTTTCTGGGTGGCTACGAAGCCGAAGTCCGCGATGCCTTCTACCACTGCGATGCTGGCATAACCGTCGGCTCCATCCTGCACGACGGCTCAATCTCGGCCTGCCCCAGCATTCGCGCCGACTATTCGCAGGGCAACATCTACAAAGACGATTTTTGGACCGTGTGGAACAATGGATTTGAGCAGTTCCGCAACCGCTCGTGGATGAAAAATGGCATCTGCGCCAATTGCAAAATGTTCCGCTACTGCGGTGGCAACGGCTTCCATCTGCGCGATGAGAAAGGCAATCTGCTGTTTTGCCACTATCAACGGTTGGTTAGGTAATTTGGCCGCATTGGGAACTACAAGGAACGAGTTATAAGTTTTAAGTTATTGAAGTTTAAGTTTGGTTGAATTGCTTCGCTATTGAACAGGTTTAAACGCTTCGCTGTTTAATAAATCCCCCTAACACACGGATTTTTCATTTAGCACCGAATTGAACGAATTAAACAAATTCCCAATTGGATAAAAGATTAAAATGCAACAAGTTGCATTTCAATTACGAATCTAACAAATGGCTCGTCGCGGATTAGTTAAATTTGTCAGCCGCTTGCGGCTTTTAATTGTAAATCAATTCCTTTTAAACTGTCTAAATTCGGTGATAGATTTTATATGAAAGATCCGTGCCCCTAACATTATTGTTTTAATGCGATTAAAACTGTATAACACAGTTTATTGTATATTTGCATAATATGATTTACAAAAGATGAAAAAAATAATACTCTTTTATTGTTTATTGCTTGTGGCAACAGTTGCTCAGGCACAGAAAGTCTCGGTTGGCACAGCCAAATCGGCAGCCCGAAATTTCTTTTTGAAACACACCGGACAGGCGGCAACCCTTGAGAGAATCTCTTTCGCCGGAATTCAAAACATATACATATTCAACCGCAGCGGTGCCGATGGTTTTGTAATCGTTGCCGGCGACAAGAATGTCCGTCCGGTGCTTGCGTACTCGTTCGACGATAAAATTGACCCGGAGAATAATCCCGAGGCATTCGCCGCATGGCTGCAATCGTACGACATGGGTTGCGAGAAACCCGCCGCCAATAGCAAGAACCAGACTCTCTGGAACAATTTGCTTACGTATTCCGCGTCTGCACCAACTTTGCTTGGCGAGGGAGAATACATTGCACCCATGGTCACTTGCTCGTGGCATCAAGGTACGCCATACAATATGTATTGTCCTGACAGTGCAGGATATCATGCTGTGGCAGGATGTATGGCGACTGCTCAGGCACAAATTATGCGATACTGGAATTTTCCCAAACGTGCCATGGGTTATGAAAGTTATTTCAATCCAAAATACGGAGTAGTTCTTTCCACCTCGTTCCATACATACGATTGGGATAATATGTTCGACACGTTACGAACAACAACAACCGAAGAACAAAAGCAAAATGTGGCACATTTGATTTCGGACATTGGTATAAGCGGACATACTGTGTATGGAGGTGGTGCAACCTATGCACCTTTTGTACTTTCTACTCATTTTCAATATAATCCAGATTCTGTACACCACGAAAAGAAAGAGAACTATACGAGCGCACAGTGGAATGCCATGGTGTTGGAGGAATTGCGGAAAGGTCGTCCGCTTTTGTATGAAGGAGGTACTGGGAGTTCTGGACACGCATGGGTTGTTGACGGATACAAATACGACGAAGACAACGGTGGCGACATGTTCCACTGTAATATGGGCTGGGGAGGAAAGGGAAATGGATATTACAACTTGGATAGTATCATCGGATTCGAGCCGCAAAGTGCGTATTTTGGTTTGGAACCAGATTCAAGTTTTGCAATTTCCACACCCATACTATTATTGTCGTCCAATGCGCGCGACACATCTTTTATTGTCCATTCTGATTACCGAGGCTCCGAAGATGTGATTATTTCAGTTGACCACGATTGGCTGTCGTTATCACAAACATCGGCGTTAGGCGGTGGAGAATATGCAGACGTACAGATTTCTGCCTTGCAGAATACAACAGGGGCAAAACGGTATGCCACAATCACCATAACATATTGCGGAAACACAAAGAAATTATATGTCGTCCAAGATGCTCCTATTTACGATGCGGAACATGGTTGGTATGGATTTTTGTCGGCGGAAAACACAAACGAATTTAACTCATTGGCACAGCCTGGTATGGAATTCATTATTTGTCCCGAATCTATTGCAAACTTTTCCGCAGGGCAAAAAATAGAAAAAATCAGTTACCACTCTTTTAGCACCAACGATTCCATTACCATAAAAATATACGAAGACCCACATGCCAATTTGGACTATAGTCTGACAACAGAGGGCCAATCGAGGTATGCCGATACTATTTGCGGCACGCTTGTGTATTCGCAGGAATATACATCGGCACAAGGCGGCGCACATATTATTGACCTGAATACTCCCTACACGGTAACCGACAAGCCTTTTTGGATAGGCATATACAATAACAGTAAATCCCATACTGTAAAAATTGCGAACGACGAAGAAGTCATTTTCGATCTGATTGAAATTGAAGATAAAAATATTAAAGCGTCGAGATTTATCAACAACAAGTTGTTTTTGACAAAAAGAGCAGATAATATGCTTTCTAATAATGCGTCAACCTTGCAGTCATATACCAATCCGGAGAACGCAGGTAAGGACTACAAACTGTCTATGTATAAATATGGCATAAGTTTTTACGTGAGCGATGGGCAAACGAACTATGTGGATTCCATAGAAAACAATTCCGATATTGCGGCCGCATTCCTCCTAAGCACCACAAAGGCTAACGCCGCCTACAAATCTGCCGTGCTTTCATCCACAAGCAATATGAACGTGTATCCATCTATTATAAACTATGGTCCGCAAAACGTGGTTGCTCCAAGTACAATTCAGACATACCTGACGGCAGGCAATTCGGTTCTGAAACCATACACGTTACAAGACACGCTGTTGTCGGGATATAGAGACTTTTTGTATCGCAACGAAGGTAATGCCACATATACAATTACGGCTCAGGAGTTTAACGAAAATCTACTCTACGGAACGTTTGATGTTTGCATATCGGCTGAATTGATGAATGGAACGGATTTGTTTCAAAATAATAACAAATTTTGTATCAAAGTTAAACGCGAACGTCCCCAATTCGTTATTTCGGCAACACCGAACAACGATGCGTTCGGCTCGGTGAGTGTTGTCACCGACGAGCATATTGCGGGCAAGGCGAATTTGGGCGAAACGTGCAGGATTGTAGCCACGCCCGGCAGCGGCTGCCGTTTTCTGCATTGGACTTCAGGAGGGAACATTGTTTCCACCGATGTGGCATTATCGTTTGTTGCCAAACACGACACCAGTCTTGTGGCACAGTTCACCGACAAGGATTTTACAATCACTGCGGTTTCCAGCAACGAAAATCGAGGCACAGTTTCGGAGGGCGGTTACTACGATTTAAACGAAATGGTAACCCTTACCGCCACCCCAACCTATGGCTACCAATTCGACACGTGGACGTGTAACGGAACAGTGGTGTCATCGGAACAGACATACACGTTCCCTGCAACGGGCAATGCAACATACACCGCGAACTTCGTTCCTCGGACGTTCACGGTTACGTTGTCCTTCGAATACAACAACAATTGGGGTACGGTGTATGGCTCGGGCGAATATCTGTATGGCGAAACGGTAACCATTTCGGCTGTCGCGAAGGAAAATTATGTGTTTGAATGTTGGATAAGCAACCACAAAGAAGTGTCGGAAGATGCGACATATTCATTCGTTATAACGCAAGACACAACCTTTTATGCCGGTTTTATAGGAGCGGCACTTTCATATACAATTATAGCGGGCAATGGCGGCACTGTTTCCAACGAAGGCACGCATAGGGCAGTGTACGGAGTATATAAACTTATTTCCGCAACGCCCAACGAGGGATATAAGTTCGTAAACTGGACCTCGGGCAAAACGGTTGTTTCCAATGCTGCCTCGTTCCGACTCAAGGTGGAACAAGACACGGTGCTTACAGCCAATTTTGCCAAAATAAACTATTACGTTATTGAAACTTCCGCAACAGAAGGAGGTACGGTTACCAGTGGAGGCACCTACGAGGAGGGCGAATATGTTACGTTGGTCGCCACCCCCGACAACGATTGCAAGTTCATCAACTGGACGGTAAACGGCGAGATAGTTTCAACCAACGCGTCGTACCGTTTCGTCGCAAGTGCCAACGCCACGTATGTTGCCCATTTCGCACATTACTATGAAATTTCGGCAACGGCCAACAACACGGTGTACGGTACTGTTTCGGGCGGCGGCGAGTACAATCTTGGCGAAACCGTCACCCTTGTCGCCACGCCCAAAAGCGGCTGCGATTTTGTAAATTGGACACTCGACGGAACAGTGCTTTCCACAGAAGCATCATACACATTTACAGCAACGGCGAATGCTGCGCTGACTGCAAATTTTACGCCGGGAACGTTCACTGTCACTTTATCCGGATTCAACGGCAATAATGAGGGCGGAACGCTTGTTGGTGCAGGCAATTTCAAATATGGCGACACTGTTACTGTTTCGGCTATTCCTGATGCCATGTATGAATTTGCCGGCTGGTACAATCGTAATTATCATAAGGAATCATCACAAGAAACATATTCGTTTGTTTTAACACAAGAAACGACATTAATAGGTTACTTTAACGGCATTCCGCTCACTTATTCGGTTATAGCCGGCAATGGCGGTACGGTTTCCACCACAGGAGGCTCCTCTCGATATAAAAACTATGTTACTATTACCGCTACTCCGAACAGCGGGTACAAATTTGTGAACTGGACTTCGGGCGAAAAGATTCTGTCGTTATCTGAATCGTTCAAATTCAGAATGGAGCAAGACACCGTTATTACCGCCAATTTTGCCGATACCGCGGGCTTTGTTGATGTAGATTATTGCGTCATTTCCACCTCATTACCCATCGGAGGTTATGTTTCAGGTGCGGGTGTTTACCTGCCGGGCGATACTGTTAATCTTGTGGCCGTTCCCGACAAAGGGTTCAAATTCATAAGTTGGGAACTCGGCGGAACAATTGTTTCAACTTCGGAGAAATACACGTTCACCGCAAGCAAGAATGCGAATTTTATTGTCAGTTTCGAGGCTCTGCCCGATAATACAGTCGAGATTGCAGCAACTGCAGGTGCGGGCGGCTCTGTTTCAGGCGCGGGCACATACCTACGGGGAAAAGCAGTCTCTCTGATTGCCACTCCCGATAAAGGATTCCGATTTGTTAATTGGACGAGTAAAAATCTTATTATATCGACTAATGCCAAATTCCACTTCATTGCAAACAGTGATGGCGATTTTACAGCCAACTTTGAGGCAATTCCTGATAGTCTGATGGTTACCGTTGCTGCTACTGCCGAGCATGGTTTGGTTTCGGGAGCGGGAAAATACCAGAAAGGCGATACTGTCACCCTTGTAGCAACCCCCGACAAAGGATACAAATTCGTAGGTTGGACGGCAAATAACGGTATAGTTTCAACCTCGGCGGAATATTCGTTTATGGTTGAAGAAGCAATTACCATCGTTGCGAATTTCATGGTTGACAATGACAACACAGCCATTGAGGAGACTGGAAATCAGACGTTCTCCATATATCCGAACCCTGCGACAACAGGATTTTTCGTTGAAAATGCAGAAGGGACTGTGGAACTGCTCACCTTGGGCGGCAAACGCATTTTTGTAACCGAAATCAGCGGAAACGCGTGGATTTCAACCGCCGGACTCAAAGCAGGCACATATCTTGTCCGCTACGGAACACAAGTCAGGACACTCGTTAAAAAATAAGAGAGCATCGAAAACAGTTAAATTATCTGCCCTATGATGTTTATTGAACAGCTCGAATACAAAGAAACCCACGACAGCAAGAAGAAACTGGGCTACATATACCTGTTTTTCGGCATTCCCGGATTGATTCTGCTCATTATTATGGCCTTACTCATTCCCGGCCGAATGGATTATTTCCAAAACGGAACCCATATAACGGGGAAAATTGTTGGTTCTAGGAATATTATGGACGGCTCGTATGTTATAGGTCAGGAAATTACCTTCACACGCAAAAGCGAAACCGATTCCTCCGCGTATTTTACAGTATTGGAAGACGGAGACAATGATTACATACCAGGCAGAACTTACAATTTCTATTACATAAACGACGACATAAGCACAATAAAATCGCGTACGATGCTACTGTGGCCCCTCTTGTTTTTTGCAATAATGGGCGGAACATTTGCCGGCTGCGGTTTTATTCCGTACTTGTACCATTTCCGCAACCGAAGGCGTAACCGACGCTATTTCAACGAATTTCCGTGGGTTGAGATTCAGGGGCGCAATGCCGAACCCGTTGTTGCGGTTATCACCCGCATAAAAAAGAATTACCTGTCGCGGTCGAGCATGTTCTATCCAAAGTGGAAGTCGTACTACACGCTGGAGTGCGCCACACCCGACAATAGCCGCACGTTCGAAAGCCGCCCCTTCTGGCTCGACCCCGAAGGCATTTTCAGTGCAGGCGACGAGGTTGTTGTGGTGGTTGACAAATCGAAGCCCGGCCGCTACATTGTCGATGTAACCAGTCTTTTCAACAAAAAAGCGAAAGGAGGCGTAAATGGACTTTTTGAATAAATTTTTCGGCTATCTCCACGATGCGTTAACGGCAAACGGACCTGACTTGTTGGCTTTCTTCATGTATCTTGGACTTGGTATGGTTTTGCTCGGTCTGTTTTTTTACCTGAAACTGTGCGGAGTGGGTTCGGTAAAGGTCTATGCCGAGCTGTTCAACGTTAAAGACGGTGAAATACGCGCACGCGGGCATGGGCATATAAACGGGCAGTTCTATCCCTCCGTTAAAATCTATTTTCCCGGAGTAAAAACCCCGATGTACCGCTACAAATACAATGGCGATTTGTATGTGAGTACTCCGTTATTAGTTTCGAACCGCGCAAGCTACAATCCGTTGCCGGGGCCTTGCTATATCTATATCAACAAAAAAAATCCGAAGCATATCTACTCGCCCGAACTCAAAGGCGTGTTCCACCTTCTTGCCGGTATGGGACTGGCTTTTATGTTCTTACCGTTTGTTATAGATACTTTCTTTTTTTGAATAATTTGTCATTAGAGAACCATAAAACCATCTGTTCGGTCGGAAAGTCGCAAACACTAGTTGCTCGACCGTTGTTGGTTTGCTGGTAATAACGACAAGAAGATAAAAAACTACCTGTTGTGCATTATTAAAAACTGGAATTAACCACAAATACTTAACCCATTCTTTTTAAACCTGTTAAACTTGTTAAACCTGTTAAACTTGTTAAACCCGTTAAACTCATAGATAAATCAGGTCACACTGTGGAAACCCAATTCACCTATCTATCAAGCAATTAATCATTTACTCTTCTTCCCAAAAATCAGCATTGCTTATGCCGAACTCTTGCGGGTGGAAAACAGGTTCGCGGCCTTCGCTTTTCTGCCGCTCGTAATCGTTGAGCGCACGCAGCGCCTGCGACGACAGCAGCAGTATGGCCAAAATGTTTATCCAAGCCATCAGCCCGACGCCAATGTCGCCCAACGTCCACACTGAGCCGCTTCCCGACAAAGAGCCCGCAAACACCGTCAGGACGGTGACGCAGCGCAACAGCCAAATAATCAGGCGCTCGCCCTTGTCGCTGGCCGCGCGGTCATCTTCCAAAAATTCGGGGCGGTTTCGGCGGCGGCGCCAACGGCTGAACAGGTAAACAAGGTTGGTTTCGGCGTAATAGTAATAGGCCATAATGGTTGTGAAGACGAAAAAGAAGAGCGCCACCGACACAATTACGTCGCCCGCCTTCGGCCCCACAACGGTGCCCAACGCCGAAGAAGTGTAGAACACGCCTGGCTCGCCCGCAGGGGCGTTGGCGTTTTGCTGAAGATAGGTTACAACGGTTTCGCCCGTGGGCGCGGTCTGTACAGTGTCGATAATGTTGTAGGTTTTGCACGCCAGAATCATCAATGCCGTGGCGGTGCAGACAAGCAGCGTATCGATATAAACCGAAAACGCCTGCACAAGTCCTTGCTTGACAGGGTGATTCACGGTTGCTGCGGCGGCAATTATCGGGCCTGTGCCCTGCCCCGCTTCGTTGCTGAAAATTCCGCGTTTCACACCCATCGCGATTGTCGTGCCCAAAATGGCGCCGCCGACTTGGTTCACACCGACAGCCCCGCGCAGCATCTGCATAAACATATCAGGCACAACATCGTAATTGACAGCAAGAACCACAATTGAAAGAACGATATAGATAAAGGCCATAAACGGCGCAACTATCTGTGCCACTTGGGCAATACGCTTTACGCCGCCAATAATGACCAGCGCTATCAGCAGAGCCACCACCGCGCCTATCATCCACGGCTCAAGGCCGAACGTGCGGGCGCAGGAAATGGCCACGCCGTTGCACTGAAGCGGCGGCAGACACACGCCGCAAGCCAATGCCGTGAACACCGCAAAAAGGCAGGCAAAAAACGTGCTGTGCAACCCCTTTTCGATATAATACGCAGGTCCACCGCGGAACTGTCCGTTGTGTTTTTCCTTATAGATTTGCGCCAACGTGGCCTCGGCAAAGGCTGTGCCCGCACCAAAAAAGGCGATAATCCACATCCATACAACGGCGCCAGGACCGCCAAAACCAATGGCCGTGGCAACGCCGACAATGTTGCCCGTTCCCACGCGTCCCGACAAGGCCAAGGCAAACGCCTGAAACGAAGAAATGCCAACGCGCCGCTTGCTGTTGTTGGCTGCGCCGAAAAGCAGACGGAACATCTCGCCAAACCGCCGCACCTGGACAAAACGCGTGCGCAAACTGAAATAGAGCCCCGCGGCCAAACATAAAACCACCAACGCTGGACACCAAACCAAACTATTTATAAAAGATACCGCTGTGGCGAGCCACTCACCAATCTGGTAGAAAAAACTGCTCAAAATGCAATCCGTTTTTTAGATTCGACAATTCGTGTGTCAACTAAACTCATTGTTAAACACACACTTACACTCAAAATTTTGCGGCGCAAGATAGTTTTTTTCTGTTTTTCAACAGAACAATTCAGCCATTGATTTTTTACGGAATCTGAGCACACCGTACAGTTTTGATTTTCAACTTATCAGAGAATCACGCCTGATTTATACGGAAAGCGAACAAGGCAGCAAATGAAACGGAATCGTTTCCATACTCATAAAGCAAACATAATCAGCAAAATGCCATCGCAATAGCAACTTCCTCATCCGCCACTCGTCAAAAATAGAGCGGACAAAAAGCAAAATGAAATTCGGCAAATTATATTTGCAACCGAAAACAAGACGCAAATCTGCGTTATTTTGGGGGAATCAGATTGAAACACAATAATATATGAAAGGTTCATCGAGCCAAATAAAGAATTTGAGTTTGGTGGGTGCCATTGTCGCCTTGGGCATCATTTTTGGCGACATCGGAACATCGCCGCTCTACGTTTTCAGGGCAATTTTGGCATCAATCGGCGATGTGACGGCCGACACCATCATTGGGGCGCTGTCGTGCATTGTTTGGACGCTAACTCTGCAAACCACAGTCAAATACGTCTTCATAACGCTGAAGGCGGACAACCGCGGCGAAGGCGGCATTTTCTCGCTCTTTGCGCTGCTGCGAAAGAACCACCGCAAACTGTTCATCATTGCCATCATTGGCGGCTGCTCGCTGCTGGCCGACGGTGTGATTGCGCCGTCAATCACGGTGCTGTCGGCGGTTGAAGGTCTGTCGATAATGAATCCGCACTTGCCCGTTTTGGCTATCAGCGTGATAATCATCACTTTCCTGTTTTTCATCCAACAGTTCGGCACCAACACCGTGGGCAAGTCATTTGGACCGATTATGTTGGTGTGGTTCAGCACGTTAGGCATTCTTGGGCTTGTCAATCTGATTAACTGCCCGATGGTTCTGAAAGCCTTCAACCCCTACTACGGCGTGCGCCTGCTGGCAAACCACCCGTCGGGGATTCTGCTACTGGGCGCCGTCTTCCTTTGCACCACTGGCGCCGAAGCGCTCTACACCGACCTTGGCCACTGCGGCATCAAAAACATCAAGGCAAGTTGGACTTTCGTGAAAACAATGCTGATAATGAACTATATGGGCCAAGGCGCGTGGATTATCGTCAACGCCGACAGCATCGACGGCAACGTGAATCCGTTCTATGCCATAATGCCCGAATGGTTCCTGCCGATTGGCATTGTGCTGGCCACGATGGCGGCCATTGTGGCTTGTCAGGCATCCATAACTAGTTCATACACACTGATTAGCGAAGCCATATCGCTCAACTTCTGGCCGAAAATCCGCATCAAATATCCGTCGCAGGTCATCGGGCAGATGTACGTGCCCACCATCAACTGGATTGTGTACGGATGCTGCCTGTTCTCGGTGTTCCACTTCCGCAACTCGGCCGCGCTCGAGAACGTTTACGGCTTCACGGTCACCATCACAATGCTGATGACATCGACGCTGGTGGTGGTCTATCTTCGGCAGAAAAACAAGCCGCTGTGGGCCATCGTTCTGTTTTCGGCTGTTTACCTGATTGTCGAAGGCTCGTTCTTCGTGGCCAACGCGCACAAATTCAGCCAAGGCGCGTGGTTCACCACAATGCTGGCCACCCTGCTCACGCTCATAATGGTGATTCTGCACACTGGCCGCCGCATCCGCAACCGATTCATCACATTTGCAAAAATCGGCGATTATCTGCCTGTCATCAAGGATATTAGCGAAGATGAATCGCTGCCGAAATATGCCACAAATCTGGTTTACACCACTCACGCCAACTTCAAAACCGACATTGAAGCGAAGGTTATCGACAGCATTATCAGGCGCATTCCGAAGCGCGCCGACGTTTACTGGCTGCTGCACGTCGATATTCTCGACACTCCCTACACGCTCGAATACAAGGTTGAGCACCTGGTGCCGAACAAGGTCATCCGCATCGATTTCTTCCTTGGATTCAAGATGCAGCCGCGCATCTACGACTATTTCAAGCAGGTTGTCAATCATTTAGGCGAAGAAGGGCTCGACCTTCGCAGTTCGTACCCGTCACTGCGGAAGCACAACATCCCCGCCGATTTCCGCATCATCCACATTGAGCGCCGCGTGCCCAAGCAAGCCGACCTGTCGTTTGGCGAGCGGCTGGTGCTAACGCTCTACTATCCGCTCAAGCGTATGGGCCTTACCGATGTTTCGGCCTGGGGCTTGGATGCTGGCAATGTCTCAACAGAGTCGATTCCGCTCACCATCCCGTCGAAAACATATATTCCTGAGATTGTCAGGGCCGAGTGATTGTATTAATCGATAACAATTTGAACCCTACGGCTTACTCTGCCCCCACTTTACTACTTCAGTATTTGGGAAACAATCTGTTGCCCAACCACTTGGCCACGAACCCGTCTCGCAACTAACATTTTTAATGTTTTTGCAACCATTGAAGGCCTTTTCTCCAATGCTTGCAACCGACTTTGGAATGAAAACTGTTGTTACTGATTCGCAGCCCGAGAATGCGTATTGACCAATGCCAACCACATTATATTCAAAATTTTCGCACTTTGCCGACGACGGAATCCTAAGCAATTCGCCATGTCCTAAATAGCCTTTTGCGGTAACTGTATTGTCCGACGTTATGAAATAGGCAATGCTGTCGCTGATGAACGATACTTCCCAATTGATTTGCCCCAAGTTATTATTCCAATATCTGCTATTGTTTTTCGCATCAGCAGTCCAACCTTCTGGTCTGGCACTATGTTCACAATAAAAGACTATCTTATTGCCGTTGAATGCGTTGGATGAAATTGTTGTAACCGATTTTGGAATCACCACCGTTGTCAGATTTCCGCAATCGGTGAACGCAAAACTACTGATGCTTTTTACTGAATTCGGAATAGTTACAGAACCCAGACTACTGCAATTTGAAAAGACATTCTTTCCAATACTTTTAACTGAATTTGAAATAGTTACCATTTTTAATCCCGTGCAACCGGCAAAGGCATTATCACCAATATCGGTTACCGAGTTTGGAATGGTGACAGAAGCCAGTTCAGCGCACCCCCCAAAGGCACCCTTACCAATATTTTTGGCTGAATTTGAGATGGTTACCGATTTCAAAGCAATACAGTTGGCAAATGCATTTTCACCAATTTCGGTAACAGAATTCGGAATAGTTACGGAAGCTAACTCAGTGCATCCAGAGAAGGCATTTTTGCTGATATTTTTAACTGAATTTGAGATAGTTACTGACTTCAGCGCAGTGCAATTGACAAAAGCGTTCTCGCCAATATCGGTAACTGAGTTTGGAATAACAACAGAAGCCAACTCTATGCAACTCGAAAAGGCTCCTTTACCAATGTTTTTGACAGAATTTGGAATAGTTACAGTTGTCAAGGCTGTGCAATTAGCAAAGAGATTCTCGCCAATACTAGACAACTTGCCAGGGAGCGTAATCGTTTTTAATGAAGTGCAACCAGAAAAGACACCTTTGCCTATGTTTTTTACAGAAGATGAAAACCTTACTGCTGTCAGCCAAGTACAATTTGCAAAAGCATTGTCGCCAATATCGGTAACTGTGATTGGTATTTCTACCACACTTATATCGGTATCGGCGAAGGCATTGCTGCTTATAGATTTAACCATGTAAACATCGTCCAAATGTGATATTATCATTGGAACAGCCACCGAATCAGGATTACCAAGAACTTTTATCAAGGAAACCACATCGTTGTTAACAAACTGATATCCAATACCGTCTTCAAGAAACGAGTTCCAAAAAGCAGTTCCTTTTCTGTTGCTCCAATGAGAATCGACGTAAACCCATCCAGATGGCCGACTCTCCGCTTGGCAGATAAAAATGCAGTTTTCGTTGTTGAATGCTCCATTCCCGATTGTCTTCACCGAGTTTGGAATGGTTACGTATTTCAGATTCTTGCAGTTGAAAAAAGCCGCCACCCCAATGCTCGTCACTGAACTAGGAATATTCACCACCCGCAATCCGCTGCATCCCGAAAAAGCATAATTCCCAATGCTCTTAACTGTGTTGGGAATAACAACTGTACTCAACAAATAGCAATTGGTGAAAGCACTCTCGCCGATGCTTGTAATCGTGTACTTAATGCCGTCTTTTTCAACTGTTTCAGGAATTACTATCTCTGTAACAAGTTTATCAGTTATTTTTGTTGAACTGCGAATAACCTCAGCGGTATATGGTCCATTGCCGCTTTTAATCGTAACAGCAAACGACAATAAGCCTACTTCGAAATTTTGAGCCCGCAACACAATTGCACAAGCCAACATAAACAACAACAAAAGTGTTTTCTTCATATTCAACAGTTTTACTATTAGTTAAATTCGCTAAAACAGTTTTTTCTCATTAACGATTGACAAATATAGAAATTTGTTTGTGATGGGTTGAAGTGTTTTCCTAAAAATGGAAATGAGTAGTATCTGATAATCAAGCAGTAGTCCGCACTCAATCGCTGTAATCAATATCGAAATTTATCTCGACTTCGTATCCTGCGAATTTCTGCACAACGGCATCGGCAATTTGCTGGCGCAAAGCCAGTTTGTCGCTAACCTTGAAGTCGACAACTGCGTCGAACGAAATCAGTTTCGAGTTTGTGTCGATGAAAATGCCGTGAACCTGCAGCACACCGTCGAAACCAGACACAATGTTGCGTATGTCGCTCTGCATCAATCCGTATTCACCGTTTTGCCTGTCGGTGGCGTAGATGCCGATGGTTAGAAAAACGCCGTACTTCATCACAATCTGGCGCTGTATCCGTTTGGTTAACAGGTGAATATCACGGGCGGTCATTGTTGAGTCAACTTCAACGTGCGCCGAGCCGACAGCGCGGTCGTGGCCATAGTTGTGCAGAACAAGGTCGTAAACACCGATAACGCCCTCAAATCCAGCAATATCGGCTTTCATACTATGCGTGGTTTCGCTGTTGGTGCGGGCGCCTAAAATCTGGTTCAACGGATTCATAAACAGTTCGATACCCGATTTGATGATGAACACTGAAATCACCGCACCGATTATGCCGTCAACCACAATGCCGAAAATCAGTGTAATGGCAGCGCCCACGAGTGTGGATGTGGAAATGACGGCGTCGTGCAGGGCGTCGGCACCCGAGGCAATCAGCGCATCGGAACTGAAACGCTCACCTTGGCGTTTGACGTATCTGCCTAATACTAACTTAGTTGCAATGGCCACCACAATCACCACAATTGTCATCGCAGAGTATTCGGGCACCACTGGGTCGATAATCTTTTTTACCGACTCGATGAGCGATGCCGCGCCAGCCGCAAACACAAGCCCTGCAATCAGAATGGCGCTGAAATACTCAATCCGCCCGTAGCCGAACGGATGCTCGCGGTCGGGCTTGCGGTGCGCCAGTTTTATGCCCACAATGGTAATCACCGACGAGAGCGCGTCGCTCAGGTTGTTGACGGCGTCGAGCAAAATGGCTATTGAGTTGGCCATCAGGCCCACAATCGCCTTAAAAGTGGCAAGCAGCAGATTGGCGGCAATGCCGATGAAACTCGTTCTCGAAATCTGCTTCTCGCGGGTGGTTATCTTTCCCATTTTTTAGATTTTTTTGTCAGCGTTAAACGCCGCAAAAATATCATTTCACAGGCGTAATCACAAACTCAAATTCGTACGGCCCGAAAGGCAGACAGTACTGCGGCAGCGGCCAGGCGCCCCACGAGTTCACGCAGCCCATTCCCATTTGCGCTCCGTCGATGCAGACGGCGGTCAGGTGCTCTGCCTTGAGGTCGGTTGAGTGGTACTGGCGCTTCTCCTTTGTGGGGCAAAGGTTCTCCATTGTGTATGGCAGAGCCGATGCCGAGAAAAGTTTCGTCGATGTGAACTGCAATCCGCGGCCCGCAACGTCGGTGATGGCATAGCGGCGCAGGTCGCTTTTGGTGCCAGTCTCCTGCGGACGAATGTACGGATAGTATTGTTCATCAACGCTTTGCGCATAGTGCCCGATGGGTTGCGACAGTTTGCGGTCGGCGTAGTTCTCCACGGGGCCGCGGCCGAAATAGTCGATGCGGTCGAACGATTCGGGCATCTCCATCCGCATTCCAAAGCGGAACAGATTGGGCTTCGCTTTTATATCGCTGTTAGGCGTAAATTTTTGATTCACAGCAATCTGTCCCTTATCATTGATTCGGTAGGTGAGCGTTAAATCACCAAGCCGCTCCGAATTTGCGGCAACAACCTGATAATCAGTTTCAATTTTCAAAATTTTGCTTTCATAGGAAACCGAACTTTGCTTTGGTTTGCACGAAGCGTTTTCCCACGCTTCGAACCGCCGTTCCAAACGTGCGCCGTAGTCGTTGTCGGTGGGGGCGCGCCAGAAGTTGGGGCGCAGCGTGCTGCCGTCTTTCAAATATTGGCGGCCGTCAATAACAATGCTGCATAAGAAATTCGCTTCATTGAGTTGATATTCAAAGTTTTCGCCTTTAATAATTGTCTTTTGGGGCGCTGCTGTGTCCACAGCAATCGTTTTTTTGCTTTCCGCGAAAGAGTCTTTTAATTTCGCTTCCGCGATAACTAATTGGTCGTAAGCCACTTGCGAGCCTGCGGGCAGAATGCCGTCGGCCTGTTTCAGTTTGTATTTGATGTTGAAAAAGACATCACCTTGAGCGGGAATCCGACTGCCATCGAACCCAAGTTGCACTGTGGCAGACGATTGCGGCCCAACGTTGATGTCCGACACAATGCCCGCCAGAATGCTTTTGCCGTCGGCTTCGATGCTCCATTCGGCATAGTATTTCGAAAGGTCGGTAAAGAAGTTCTCGTTCGTGACTTTGATTGTACCTTGCTTAATATCAACAAGTTCTGTCCAAATATTCTGATAGAAATATTTCACTTCGTAGGCGTGCGGATTGAGCACTCGGTCGGGCGAAATGAGACCATTGCAGTTGAAGTTGTTGTCGGTGGCGTCGTAGTTGTTGTAGTCGCCGCCGTAGGTGTACTCAAGCGTGCCGTCGGCGCGGCGGCGGTGCAGCGCTTGGTCGACAAAGTCCCAAATGAAACCGCCCTGCAACTTCGGATATTTGCGAATCAGGTCCCAATACTCCTTGAAACCGCCGCACGAGTTGCCCATCGCGTGCGAGTATTCGCACTGAATGAGCGGGCGGTAGGCCTTCGGGTCGTTGGCGTAGCGCTCCATCGTTCCATAATCGGCATACATCGGACAGAAAACATCGGTAAATTCCTTAAGACCAGCGGGTTCGTACTGAACGGGGCGGCTCGATTGGCGCTCCTTGAGCCACTTGTAGCACGCTTCGAAATTCTTGCCAGGACCTGCTTCGTTGCCCAGCGACAGGAAGATTATGGCGGGGTGGTTTTTGTAGGTCTCGAAGGCGCGTTGGTTGCGCTCAAGGTGTGCCTGTTGCCACGTCTCGTTGTGCGACAGGCAGCGGTCGGTGTAAATCAGGCCGTGCGACTCAAGGTTGGCTTCGCTCACCATATAAAAGCCGTAGCGGTCGCAGAGTTCGTACCAGTACGGGTCGTCGGGATAGTGGCAGGTGCGCACCGCATTCACGTTCATCTCTTTCATAATTTTTGCGTCCTGTTCCATACGCCAGCGCGGCACGCAGTAGCCATAGTCGGGGTCGAGTTCGTGGCGGTCGACGCCCTTAATGAGAACGGGCTTGCCGTTCACCCAAATCTGCCCCAAATCGGTTTTCTGCTCAATTTTGCGGAAGCCGACATTTTGTCTAATCACCTGAAGAACAGTGTTTTTATTGTCGAGAATGGTGATTTCGAGCGAATAGAGATTCGGCTCTTCGGCCGACCATTTTTTCACCGCGCCGCACTTCTGCGAAAGCGCGAAGGTGTTCTTGCCCTTCGGTTGCAAATTGGCCGAAAATACCTGATTGTCAGCGTTATCAAAGAGCGTAGCCTTCACCTTTGCGCTACCCGAAGTTTTTACGGTAATGTCGAGTGCGCCGTTGGTGTAGTTGTCGGTCAGGTCGGGGACAATCTCCACATCGTTGACGTGAACTTTGGGCTGCGAGTATAGATAGCACTCGCGCGCAATGCCCGCAAAGCGCCAGAAATCTTGGTCTTCGAGATACGAGCCGTCGCACCAGCGGAAAATCTGCATAGCAAACAGATTATCACCCTTTTTCAAGTATTTGGTAATATCAAATTCGGCGGCCACCTTGCTGTCTTCAGAGTACCCGACAAACTTGCCGTTCACCCACAAATAAACGTTCGAAGTGGCTGAGCCAATGTGTATTACAACGTTCTGCCCAGCCCAGTTGTCGGGTATGGCGATTGTTCGGCGGTATGAGCCCACGTGGTTGTGCTGTGTGCCTACTTCGGGCGCGTTGTTTCCCGAGAACGGCCCCCAGGGAAAGCCCACGTTGGTATAGACGGGGTCGCCGTAGCCGTTGAGTTCCCACAACCCAGGAACGGGCATCGTGCCCCACTGCGAGTCGTCGAAGTTGGTTTGGAAGAAGGTTGTCGGCCGTTGGTCGGCATTCTCAACCCAGTTGAATTTCCATTGGCCTTCAATCGATAAATAATTGGCTGCCAGCGTCTTGTCGCCGTTTTTTGCGTCATCGGCACTGCTGAAAGCAAAATAGTCGGCGTGCTGTTCCATTCGGTTTATCTGATTCACTTGTGGATTGCGCCACTCTTCTTGTGCGCTGATTGTCAGCGAAATGCTTGTGAGCGCCGCCGCAATGGCGAGTTTTGTTCCGTTCATTTTATGTGTGGTATTAAGTTTATTTGACGATAAAAGTAAAAAATACTTTTATATATCGAATGATAGAGGGATAAAAAAATAGGGGCGGAAAAAATCTACCCCTATTCTTTTATATCTAACCAATTCTATCCGATTTAAACCGGATTTTATAGAGACGCCACAATGTGACGTCTCTAAAGATATCAATCGTTTATCATCACGCGTTTTGCCACATTGCCAACTTTCACAACGTAAATGCCTGTACCTTTCACGCTGATTTCTGTACGGACGCGATTAATCGCGTCCCTACCAATCATTCTACCCATTGCATCATAAACGCGGATTTCTTCGGTGGCGTTCTCAACCACAATGGTGCTGTGGTGGGCGTAGATGTTGATGGCATTGGCGGCTGATTCAGCAACTGCTGTGCTGTCATCCTCTATGGCAACATCAAAGGTGGTGGTGAGGGTTACTTCTTCAACCTTGAGTGTTACAGTAAGCTTTTGTGTGCCAACCTTGTCGGCATTGAAGCCGCCTATCATATCTGCCTTTAAATCAACAGTCTGAGTAGTGCCATTGCTGTAGGTGACGGTAAGTTTTCCTCCTGCGACATCCAACTGCTCGCCTTTCTTGTAGGTTACCTTATTGGGCATTACGCTAATCTTAATCGACTGTGCCACAACAATCTCTGGCTCTTTTACTGTAACCTCAAATGTTCTGGTGTATGGCACGCCATCAACCTCAAATGTAATGGTAACTTGCTGAACGCCAACGCTGTCTGGATTAAAACCTGTGACCATATCGGGTGTGATGACCACTTCGGTGGTGGTGCTGTCGCTAGTGGCAACCACTATTTTGCCGCCATCAAGGTTCAGGTTGTCGCCAATGGTGTATTCAAGTTGGCTGACAACCACTTCTGCGTCAATCTGCGGAACAACAAGTTGCGGAACAGCAACCTTTGTACGGCTGATTTCGGCACGGCAAACAGAACAATAGACAACCGAATCGTAAGAGCCTGCGGCTACGTAGGTTGCGGCCACAACATTCTCGATGGCAATGCTGTCGGCTTTGTGACCAGGGGCAGATATTTCAACCGTCTTGCGGCTGATTTCGGCCTTACAAATGGTGCAGTATACCACAGAATCAACCGAACCTGCAGAGGTGCAAGTGGCGGCCTTCAGGTTTTCTGCAACAATCTCGCCTTTAGAGTGGCCTTGAGCAGGAACAATCTCTTGCGCAACAATCACTTTGTTGCATACAGAGCAATGTTTGCCCTCGGTTTTGCCTGCTTCAGTGCAAGTCGCTGCCACGGCGACATCAACAACTTCTGCATGGCCTTTAGCAGCAACGACCTCTTGCGCAACAATCACTTTCTTGCAAACCGAGCAGTGCTTGCCCTCGGTCTTGCCAGCTTCGGTGCAGGTTGCTGCTACGGCAGTATCCACAACCTCAGCGTGACCTAGTGCAGGTATTTCTTCAGTTGTCGTTTGATTTTCAAAACCTTCTTCAGTAAACACAGCCGTATAGGTTCTAGTACCGACGGCCTCACAGGTGGCAGCAGTTGTTACTGCTGAAGTTGAGTTAACTGTCTCGGTTACAATGAGAGTATTATCATCCACACAAACTTTTGTGGCAGTACAGGTTGCATTATCCGTACTCCAAACGTAAGTCGGCTCACCATAATTGATTTCCTTTTCTAAGGTTACCAAAACTGTATAAAAGTGCTCAGCAGATACACTCCACTTATCTTGCACGTCGTCGAACGACTTAACTACTATTTTAAACAAGTTGCTGTCTAACTTTACGTACTCCGCGCTATCGTTTTCAGATAAAGAGAATTTGGTGCTACCCACAAGGTTACCTTTAGCATCATAGTAATAAACGCTGGCGCCTCTAACAGGCTCTGTCCATTCATATTGATGAGTTTCCTGATTATATTTTTTTGTTTGTGACTTGGTGATTGACAATGCTTCATTATTGTTATCATCAAATGAGTTTATGCTCAGGTTTGGCATGAACCACTCGTTGGTGCCATTATCCCATCTTCCCGAATAAGATTCAATAATCGTCCGACCATTTTCATCTTTTAAATATTCATCCTTATTGGAATTCACCCATTGGTTATTATTGTTGTATCCCCAATAGTCATTAATGAACATGTTATCATTCTGAAATACCAGCAGTAGGGTATTAACGTAGTATGTAACAGACGCCATTACATTTCCATAATAATTATTATAATTAAAGAAGACATAATCGGAACTTTCTTCCCAATCATTTGATTCTGCATTCCAAGAGTAATATACCGGATACAACGGTTTGC
>JAEEGG010005964.1_pt1 | contig 28681 bp, 25 predicted proteins | sample 9134161 | NCBI WGS metagenome assembly JAEEGG01 (sample SAMN16246543, study PRJNA631951) | gut metagenome | biome: gut microbiome; feature: rumen; material: CR-attached | host: Bos | place: Iran: Karaj | collected 2018-10 | reverse complement strand
TACATCGTAGTCAGCGCATAATTGGCCGTGGCAGCCACATGGCCACGAGCCTACTCGATGATCTGGCGCAGATCCTGCATCAAAGATTGTGTCGACGCTGTCGCGACAATTTGATTATTCTTTTCTATCTCGTCCATAGTTCAGTCAATATTAAAGCCAATACTCCCTAGTTGTTTTCTAATCTCTTCCTCAAGTCGGTGGCTTTCAGCAAAGAGGCCACTAAGCTCTGTGGTTAATCGATTCATCTTCTCCTCAAATGGCTCCCCATCGTCTTCCTGCTCGGCGATGCCGACATAGCGGCCAGGCGTGAGGATGAAGTCTTGTGCGCCTATCTCTTCGAGGGTCTTCACAGCACAGTAGCCTTTCTCGTCTTGTAGGGTGCCGTTGCGGTAGTCGGTGAAGGTCTGGGCAATGCGATTGATGTCGTCCTCGGTCAACTCACGGAGTTTGCGGGTCACCATGGTGCCCATGTTGCGGGCATCGATGAAAACGACTTTGCCTGGTTGGGATTTCTGGCGGCTGAGGAACCACAGACAGACGGGAATGCCGGTGCTGTAGAACAATTGGCTTGGCAGGGCAACGATGCCTTCCACGAGGTCAGCCTGTAGGATGTTCTTACGGATTTCACCTTCGCCTCCGCTCTGGCTGCTTAGCGAGCCATTGGCCAGCACCATGCCGATGCGGCCTGAGGGCGACAGGTGGCTGATCATGTGTTCCAGCCAGGCAAAGTTGGCATTGCCCGCTGGCGGGATGCCGTATTTCCAACGGACATCCTCTTGGAGCTTATCGGCACCCCAGTCGCTCATGTTGAAGGGTGGATTGGCCATCACGAAATCAGCTTTCAGCGTGGGGTGACGGTCGTCGAAGAAGGTGTCGGCGTTGCGGTCGCCCAAGTCGGCTTCGATACCACGAATGGCGAGGTTCATCATGGCCATCTTGCGGGTGTTGGCGTTGATTTCCTGACCGAAGATACTCAGGTTCTTGATGTCGCCTTGATGATGGCGAACGAAGTCGGCACTCTGGACAAACATGCCACCGCTTCCCATGGCTGGGTCGTAGCAGCGGCCTTTGTAAGGCTGCAGCACCGCCACAATAGTTCGGACGATGCAACTGGGCGTGTAGAATTCTCCAGCGTTCTTGCCTTCGAGCGAGGCGAACTTGGAGAGGCAGTATTCGTATGTACGACCTAAAAGGTCTTTGTTCTCTTCCTGTTTGCCCAGCTCGATGGTGTTGGTGAAGAGATCGACCACATCACCCAAGCGGCGCTTGTCCAATTCCGGACGGGCGAAGTTTTTAGGAAGGATACCTTTCAGGCGGTTGTTCTCTTTCTCAATTTCCATCATGGCATTGTCGATGACCTTGCCAATCTCTGGAGTGTGAGCCGCTTCGGCAATGACGCTCCAGCGGGCATCTTCTGGCACGTAGAAGATGTTTTCGGACACATATTCATCCTTATCCTCCTCGAAGCCATCACCTTCATCGACCAGTTGTTGGTGTTTCACGTCGAAACAGTCGGAGATGTATTTCAAGAAGATGAGGCCTAGCACCACGTTTTTATACTCTGCCGCGTCGATGGAACCGCGCAGCAGGTCAGCTGCTTTCCATATCTTGTCTTCAAAGCCAATGTCGGCTGTATTTGTCTTGGCCATACCTTAATTGTTTAAAGATGCAAAAATAAGGAAAAAAGAAAATCATCCTTCCCGTAAGCAAGAAATTGGAACAACAATTTTTTATAAATTTGCACCGCTTCAACAGGAAATACAATGATCAAAAAAATCTATAAATTCGGCGGGGCCTCCGTGAAGGACGCTGATGCCGTACGTAACCTTAAGAACATCGTAGCACAACATAAAAACGAGGACATCTTCCTGGTGGTCTCAGCCATGGGCAAGACCACCAACATGTTAGAGAAAGTGCTGAAAGACTTCCGCGAACAGGAAGGAGAACTGGGTATTGACGCCCTTTCTGAAGTGATGAGTTATCACGAGAGGATTATCCTTGACCTCTTTGACCAAAACCATGAGCACCCCGTGATTGAGTCCATCTCGGAGCTGTTCATAGAGCTTTGGGAAAAGCTGCAAAACACCCAACAGCCTTACGACTACCAATACGACCAGACCGTGAGTTACGGCGAGCTGATCTCCACCACCATCATCCAGGAATACCTGAACCACTGCGACGTGCCATGCCGCTGGCTGGACGCACGGAAATATGTCATCACCGACGAGACCTTTCGAGCCGCCAACATCGACTGGGATGAGACACGACTCAGAATCAGCAAGCTAAACGAGGAGCACTTCCAAGGTGTGGTGTGCATCACGCAAGGTTTCATCGGGAGTACTGGCGAAACCAAACGTTCCGAGGAAGGCTTTGAATGCATCAAACACTCCACCACGCTTGGCCGCGAGGGATCCGATTACACTGCCGCCATCTTCGCCAACTGCCTCGACGCCGAGGAAGTCACCATCTGGAAAGACGTGGACGGGCTGCTCAACGCCGACCCGAAACGGTTTAAAGAGACAGTCCAGCTTCCCCACATCACTTATTCCGAAGCCATCGAGCTGGCCTTTTATGGAGCCAGCATCATCCATCCCAAGACTATCAAGCCACTGCAAAACAAAAACATCCCTCTCAAGGTACAGTCGTTCCTCAACCCTGACCATGAACCTTCCGTCATCGACGGCAAGCCGGATACAAAAACAGAGAAGATCCCTTCCTATATCGTCAAGGACAACCAGACCCTGGTCTCCATCTCACCCCGCGACTATTCTTTCATGAACGAACACAACCTGAGGCTCATCTTCGCCGCTTGCGACGAGTTGAACATCCACGCCAACGTAATCCAAACCTCCGCTTTGATGCTCTCCTTCTGTTTCGACCATGACGACGAAAAACTGAAAGGCCTCGTCGCATTACTGCGCGAGACCTTCCAAGTGAAATATAACAAGGGCTTGACCCTCTTTACCATCCGTCACTACGACTACTCCTACACCACAGGTGACCGCTTCCTCGAAGGAAAGAAGGTTTATCTCAAACAGAGCAGCCGAAGCACACTGCAATTTGTAGTTGAGAGTTGAGAGGTGGCTATCGCAGGCTTTACTCTAACCTTAATAATCCCACTTGTCGAATGAGAGTTTGGCGTTAGCTGCCTTGCGTTCCTTGTTGACGGCATCGTATTTCGAGGTGTCAACCGTGGTTTTCTTTCCAGCGTTTTTGTCCTTGGCAGCCTGTTGTTCCTTTTCGAGTTGTTCTTGCTCTTCGTTCAGCGCATCGTTGGCCTCTTGAACGGCTTGGTTGATGGAGTCGAGTTTAGCGGCTTGTTTTTCAGCTTGTTTCTCGGCTTCCTCCTCGATGGACTTCGCAATCTTCTCGGCCTGCTTGTCCGCTTCTTTCTGAACGACTTTTTCAACTCCCTTGGAGACGGCTCTTCCGATGATGCCGCCCAACTGAGCATGAGCCGGGATCACAGCCACGGCAAACAGCATGGTTAATAACACGAATAGTTTTTTCATGGTCTTCACATTTTCAAGGTTGAACATAGCTTTGAGTTACTTTTTCAGGGAAGTCAACACGCTGGTGCTGAACAGTTCACCTTTTGAATAGGTCTCCATCTTGACTTGACCGATACCACGGGCATACCACACCTTCAAGGTAGTCTCGTTCTTGATACCCATCACACGTCCTTCAGAGGTTTGCTTCAGCACATAGCACTTGAAAGTGCCGGCTGGGGTAGTGATTTCTTCACGATTAACGATTTCATTCTCGGTGATGGTGTTTTTCACACGGAAGCCACCGAGGTCAACGATCATCTCACCCAAAGGCAACTTGTATCCAACGGCGAGTTTGTTGGGGATACGCAACAATTCAGGATCCGTGGCGGTGAGGTCGATGTTTCCTTGGCCCATCGAAATCATGGCGCTTCCATTACGAACCTCCATGCCCGTTTCCACGGTGGTCACGGTGCCCCCCGCATTCACGGTGGTTTCCATGACAATGTCGTAATCCATGTCGCTGATCATTTTCACGTCCTTATAAACAGTCGTGGTGGTACCCGTCTCCTTGCCTTTGGCGTCATAGTCGGTGTAGGTCAGCTCTGCCCCTTTGGTGACACAGCAATAAGGAGTCTGAGCATGGACTTGCATGATTCCTGTCAGGAGCAGGAATAACAGAAACAATCTTTTCATGTCAAATTATTTTTAGTATCAAAGTGCAAAAATACAAATAGATTTTAAATTGCAAGAACCATTCCAAAAAAATGTACTTTTGCGGACATGAAAATCATCGCCCACATCCACACCGAGTTCCCAACCAAATTCGGCATTCCACGACAGAGCGGCATCGTAGAGACGCTACAAGGGACCATCATTTTCGAACCGGAATACCGAAACCCAGAGGCGTTCCGAGGCTTGGAGGAGTTCTCACATCTTTGGCTGATCTGGGAGTTCTCCGAAGCGAGACGAGACACTTGGTCACCCACGGTAAGGCCTCCACGACTCGGTGGCAACGTGCGCAAAGGGGTCTTCGCCACGCGATCGCCTTTCCGGCCTAATCCCATCGGGCTCTCCTCAGTGAAGCTGGAGCGGGTCGAGATAGACGCGAAGCTCGGACCGGTGCTGCATGTCAGCGGCGCCGACCTCATGGACGGCACTCCTATTTTCGACATCAAGCCTTACATCGTCTATACCGACAGCCATCCCGATGCCGTCAGCGGGTTTGCCGGCAAGCCAGCGAATCACCTGCTGGAGGTGGAATTCCCCGAAGAGCTGCGGTTAGGAATCCCCGAGAGACAACAAGAGAGCCTTATCGCCATCCTCGCCCATGATCCGAGGCCTCAATACCAAGATGACCCCAACCGAGTTTACGGCATGACATTCGGAGATTATGAAGTGAAGTTTCGCGTTGATGGCAATAAGGTCACCGTCACGGAAGTGACTAAGAATCCATATAATTCGCTACATTCACCGAACAGACTAACTCGCTAAATCTGTTTCGGTTAGTCCTGTGACTTTCCAGATGGTCTCCTTATCTATACCCAAATCAAGCATTTTACGGGCAGTTTCTTGTTTTTCTTCCGCTATACCAAGTTCTTTCCCTTTCTCCAGTCCGATTTTTTCTCCTTTCTCCAGCCCGATTTTTTCTCCTTCTGCTCGACCTTCGGCGAGGCCTTTGGCTTTACAAGTACGCATGATGGCCTGTTCAACCCAAACGTTATCGATATTCTTGTAGTAGGCATAGCGTTCCCCTTCGGTCATGCCAGCCTCTTCCATCAGGGCAACCGCCTTGTTTGTCAAGGGGTTTTCAATCAACTCTGGCGGGACTGTTTTGGTTGCCCCGTTGATTTCCGTGAGGAAGCGAAGCCACAGGTCGCGCATCTTGGTCTCTTCTTCGTTTTGGGGTTTGAACTTGGGCAGCTCGACAAAGGCGATGTGGAGACCCTCAATTATTTTGTCCGAATGTTTGTCGTGGACGAGTTGGTAATAATGGTAGTATTCGTCCTTGGGCAGATCCGTCTCGAAGACATCGTTCACGATATTGAGGGAATAGACAGGCTGAAGAATCTTATATTCCTTTCCTTTTTCCAGCTGTGAAACGTATGCTTTGGAGGCGTTGAACAAGACGCGCGACTTGAATTCCTCGCTCCACACCATCTGCATCTCAACAACGAACTTGCGCCCGGCTTTGTCTTTGCATTGTACATCCACAACGGAGAACTTTACGTTGGGGATTTCCGGGATCATCTCGGGGGTTAGATACTCGATGCTCTCAATCACTTGGTCACCTTTCAGGGGGAGCATGGCGTTCAGGAAACTGAGCAACAGCTCCGCATGTTGTCCGAAGACTTTTTTGAATGTCACGTCGTAACGTGGGTCACAATACCTCATGTTTAAATTGTTTTATGGGTTAATAAAAAAGTGTTTTTAAAATGATGCTGCAAAGATAAGGTATATTTTTAAAATATACAAGTGTTTTGACGAAAAAAATTTCATTATTCTAAAAAACAAAAGAGGATGACTAAAAAAGCCATCCTCTTCATGAGATATCGTGCCGCTGGCACGACGTTTTTCTCTCAAGTAAGACTAGTTGATCTTTTTCATGGCCGTCTGCATAATCTTACCGCCTTGATTCATGTCGGCGATATAGACCAAGAGATAGCACTCATCAGCGTTATAGGACGCATCCAAAGCACCCGTGACATTGACGGTATATCTTTCCCCCTCAACACACGGTCCATTGCACAACGACTGACCTTGCGCACCATTCAGAGTGCCACGGAACACATTGCGGAAGTCATATTCCTGATTCACACCACCAGGTGTCGTCTGCCATCCAATGATATGATCCTCTACCAGACATACCGTGACGGAATAATTTCCATTCAACTCAGCCAAAGCCATTGCGGTAGCCTCCACTTGCAGCTGTCGGCTCTCAGCGTCAAACCAATTGGTGATCCGCAACTCGAAGGTCTGATCCTCCTCTATTGCGGCTTGGACAGGCGAGTCGAGCTGTTCCACATACAAAGCATGGCCACCATCCAAGCCAATTTGATCGACACAGAACAAAGGATTTGAGGTGTTACCCGCATACCATTCATCGCCTTCTGGCGTGATGAAATCAGGGAAGAAACCTACAGGTTGTGCGAGATAGCCAGCATGGACACTCAGGATAAAGACACGATCTTCTCCCAACTGATGTTGCAGATTATGGGCGTATTCAGCCGCATCGGGGCAGTTGACACAACGGGCGCCAGTAAAATCTTTGATCAACACCGTTTTACCAGTAGCTTCCCAAGGCTCATCTGCCACAATGGCCGTCACAGTGTATTCCACGGCCGAGCCATTCAAGGCTGTCACAGTATATACCACTGGATTACTGAAATCCTGTTCAACACCCGAGGCGGGATCAACCGTGGCGCCTTCCGACACCTCAATGGTGGGTACCAGATGGGTGAGGTCTGTCCCAACAGGGAATGCCAACATGATGGTTTTTTCATTTTCGTTGATCAAACCTTCACAAGCAGGGTCCTCCACCGTGAATGAGAGGATGCTTTTCTCGTTTTCCGGATCGGAAATCACCGCGCTCACCTGATATGCCACAGTAGAGCCGTCGAAGGCCGTGACCGTATAAATGACAGGGTTCGTGAAATCCTGTTCCACGCCCGACTCCGGTTGAATCGTGGCGTATGCCGACACTTTAATGACAGGCGTCAGATGACTCACATCCACCCCTTGAGGGAAAGTGAGCGTCACCGTCAAGGCAGATTCATCAATCACTCCCGCGACGGAATCCACAACAAAACTCAAAATTGCTTTCTCGCTTTCAGCATCTTGAATAAAAGGCTCTTTTTCAATATCGCAGGCTGTAAACAGGAACAAAAAGGCCAACAAGGTCAAACTGAATCTTTTTATCGTTTTCATAAAGAATAATTTACAAAGTTAGAAACTAGTTGAAACAGTCAAAGAAACGCCTGAGGAAGCGGGGACCGTACGGCACACGCCACCGACGCACACCACGCCTTCGCTCTGACGACCGGCACTCAGCATGACACGGGTAGCGTCTTGGATATAGCTGACTGTACCCGTGAAATAATGGTCGCGGTATTCAGGCACCGGGTTGCCATAGTTCCATTTGTCGCCGATGGAGAACGACCAATGCGGGGTAATGGTGTACTCCAACAAAGCAGCTGCCCAATGGCCGCGCTTCTGGTAGTCTCTCTTTTCGCTTTCCTCATAGACATAGCCACTGTGGACTTCGTTCTCCCAAAGGCCTTGCACCTCACAACGCAAGCTCTGTCGTTTGTTGATTTTATAAGTCACATCCAAGAAACCGATGTTAGCCTTCACCTCTGGAGCACCGGTATGGCCTTCGATGGTCTCCATGTCATAACGCAAATTAATGTATTGCGCGGTGATATGCCAGTCAGAATTGATCTTTTTGTCAACTTCCACATTGATATCACGAAAGAAGCGATGGTTGCTGACAGCAAAAAAACGGGAGGTATAACCCAAAGAGCCAGGATAGTTCAAAACCGTGTTTTGACCCATCATCACCGAATCACGCACAATATCATTGACTTGACTGAAATTAAAGGCGAGTTTGGTTCCATATTTACCCCCAAGAGCCGTTCCTTTGGGGATGGTATAGTTCACTTGGAACTGTGCCGCCATCTCACCGTTGGGTTGGGTGGAATAAGTGTACATGGAAGGCAGGCTGTGCGTATGCGTATAGTTGATGGGAGGGATGAAGTTGATGTCGAGGTCGTTCTGCTTGGCGGTGTACATCGACTTGAAACTCATGTTGTCGGTACGTTTCAGCTGAAGCACCACGCCCAAACCTTTCTGTGAATAGGACAAGGACGACAGCAATGCTCTTCCCGACTTGTAAATGAAGTTATTGATTGAGGAAGGGTCGTTGATTTTGTAGGCATATTCCGTGCTGAAGTTAAAGCGTCCATAACCCAGATTGATTCTTCCTGCGGCAGCGGACACATTCTCAGGAATGTTATAAAACGAGCTCATATCCTCTTGTTTTTTACTGACGAAGCTACCGCCAAGGCTCATCTTCAACTCTGATTCACTCATAGAGGAGAGGCTTTGGTTGAGATCCCACTCGGCATCCACGCCACGGACGATGCCACGATTGTCGTCAGCGGCAAAGTCACGTTCGTTGTAGGGAGCCCAATAAAAACGTTGGCGGCCATAGACACCTTTCAAGGTGAGGCCATTGCAAGGACGGAGGACTGTCCTCACGCCACGCAAGGCATTGTCCATTCCCAACGACCATTCTTCGTAGGTACGGAACACCAAGCCACTTCCAAACTGGTCATAGATATCACCCACGGTGACACCGATAAAGCCATTGTCATAAGAGGCGAAGAAGTTGGCCAAGCCCACGCCGTTCAACTCAGGACGAAAACCATTCAATTCAGGAAGGAACGCCTCGAAGCGGATTCCCGCCGAGAAGTCGCCGTAAGTATAACCAATCTTACCGAAGCCGTTGACACCGAGCTTCTTGTCTTTAAGATCCAAAATATCAATGGCTTGATCTTTACGATAGTATTGCGCATCCGTTTGGAAGCTGCCATTCACTTGGGCATTCTCCAAAAACGATTGGGCACGCAAAGAAAGCGCGCCAAATATCAATAATAGTAAAAAGAAAAGGTTTTTCATAGAAAAGAGAGGGTTTTGACGTGGGACTCGAGACACACATCACGAGTCCCGCGTCGCGAGTCCATATTTATTTCTTTGAAACTTTCAGTATCTCCTCGTAGAGGTCGTTTTCAGCGCCCTCGAAATAACCAGAGTGTTGATACACCAGTTTGCCTTTGCCGTCGAAGAGGAAGGTGTAAGGTGGATTGTTCACGTTCATGGCGCGAGCAAGGTCTTTGTTCACGTCGAGAAGCACCTCAAACTCCCAGCCCTTGCCTTCAACAAAAGGCTTCACCTTGGCGGTGGAACGCGAGTCGTCGATAGAAACAGAAAAGATTTTCACGCCCGTCTCATCCTGCCAGTCCTCATACACCTCGTCCAAAGCATTGTGTTCCTTGATACAAGGGCCGCACCAGGTAGCCCAAAAAGTCATCACAAAAGGTTTTCCGTCATTCGATAACTTGGCGATGTTGACATCTTTTCCCTGCAAGTTCTTGATAGTCACATTGGGAAGATCCGATTTCTGCTGTGCAAAAAGACCCGAAACGGCCATCACAGCAACAAAAAGAGCAATTAGTTTTTTCATGGTAAAAAAATTGTTTATAGTTTAACTATTATTTGTTACATAGATTTCCAAAAGACGTGTTGTGGGTAGCGTTTTGATATTCACTTTTTCAATGACGTTAGGGATCAAGACAACCTCGCCGCAATTAACAAATACCGAGCCATTTTCCCATTCCAACGAAAATTTTCCTTCCACGGGCATCAGGAGCACGAAAGAGTCAAGTTCGGAATAGTCTTTAGCCATCTCGCCTTGAAGTTGAAGTATATTAGTTGTGAAATAAGGCGAGTCGATCACGGGCACGGTCTTGTTAAGGACAGTCGTATAAGGTGTTTTGTAGTTCTCCACAGGGTCGAAATCCACCGCGTCGAGCGATTGAGGGATATGCAGTTCACGGCGCATCCCAGCGAGGTCGATGCGATCCCAGTCATAAATGCGATAGGTGGTGTCGCTAGTCTGCTGAATCTCAGCCACCATGATGCCTGGGCCGAGCGCATGAACGCGACCAGCGGGAATATAAAAGACATCCCCTTTTTCCACCATCTCGTGGTTCAGCACCGATTCGATGGCGTTGTCTTTCAACACACGGATGTATTTCATGCGGCTCATCTCGCAATTAAAGCCAGCAACCAACTCCGCTCCAGGATCGGCTTGCATCACATACCACATCTCGGTCTTGCCGTTACCCAGCTCCCGTTTCTCAGCCAGCTCATCATCGGGATGCACTTGCACCGAGAGCCAGTCGTTGGCATCAATAATCTGGATGAGCAACGCGAACTGCCCTCCATATTTATCGAAGACATCCTCCCCCACCAGGTCACCCATGAAGGTCTCCACGAGGTCGTTGATCTCATCTCCCTCGAAGTCACCATTGTCGATGACACTTTGTTCGTCCCAAAGGCCGGAGAGCAGCCACACCTCGCCACAATTGGGCAGCGGGCCATAGTCCATGCCAAGCTGTTCCTTGATTTTTCGTCCACCCCAGATCTTGTCTTTGAAGATGGGCTTGAATTTCAGTGGATAAAGTACGTTGGTCATGTCAGTTTATTATTTCGGGAGCAAAAATAGTATATTTCTTTGAATTTCTTTATTTTTGCAAAAAAAAGAGATTATCATGCAAACCCTCATCGAACTACGACATATCCTCCATGCACATCCCGAGCTTTCGGGAAAAGAGGCGTTGACTAACAAGATTTTAAACGAATGGGTGCGACAGACCCGACCCGACAAGCTGATTGAAAAGATTGGCGGCTTCGGCTTGGCAGCTATTTATAAAGGTGAGAAGCCTGGCAAACGGATTTTAATCCGGGGAGATATTGACGCGCTCCATATCCCCGAACCAAACGAGATTCCATACCGTTCTCAAAACCCGGGCGTGTCGCACAAATGCGGGCACGACGGACATGCTACCATCCTCTGCGGACTGGCTCAATGGCTTGGCGAGCAGCGGCCCGACCAAGGGGAAGTGGTCTTGCTCTTCCAACCCGCCGAAGAAACCGGACAAGGAGCAAAGGCCATCTTGGAAGACCCTCTGTTCGAGCAAATCAAGCCCGATGTGGCCTACGGACTGCATAACCTACCCGGCTTTGAGAAAGGGAAAATCATGGTGCGCGAAGGATGCTTTGCCGCTGCTTCGTTTGGCTTGAAACTCGTTTTCGACGGACGCACCGCCCATGCCTCCCAACCCGAGACCGGACACAGCCCATCGGAACTCCTTGCGTTACTCATCCATAACCTAGAGAAGAAACGCGAACAATTAAAAGAAGTGAAGCCCTTGACCACCTTCGTCATCACCCATGCCATCTTGGGAGAAGAGACCTTCGGAGTAGCCCCTGGCCATGCAGAGATATGGCTGACCCTTCGCAGCTACGATGACCACAACTTACAGGTGATGGCCTCTCAAATCATTGAACTATGCCGCGCCAAGGCCAAGGACTATCTTTTCGATTTCAACTTCTCGGAACATGAGGCTTTCGCAGCCACCAACAGCGACACCAACTGCGTGAAAACCATAGAACAAGCCGCCAAAAACCTCGAACTGAGTCTTGGTCATTTAAACGAGCCTTTCCGTTGGTCAGAGGATTTCGGGAGGTTTGGCAGCATCTGCCCAATAGGCTTCTTTGGCCTCGGATCAGGATTGGAACAACCGGCCTTGCACAATCCCGAATTTGACTTCCCTGACGACATTTTAGAAGTGGGAATGGCAATGTTTTGGGAAATCATTCGGGAAGAAATAAGAAGTAAAGAATAAGAATTTGGAGGAAGCCGTAAAGATATGGAAGACATCGTCAAAAACCCATTAGTGATCCGCTGCGAGTATTGTGGCGGTGACCAAAGCTACAATATCGTCAAACAGAAGTATTGTTGCGCCCACTGCGGTGCCGAAGCCGATGCCACTGAAAAGAAAAAACAATACCACCGCTGGAAGAGCCTTCGTCGAGAAGTCGTCATGCAAGATCTCGCCAAGGTCAAGACATTTGCATGTCCCAGCTGCGGTGCCCAAACCATGGTTACTGGCGAGGATGCCTCCACGCAATGTCCGTTCTGCCAAAACACCATGATTGACGCCTCATTTGCTGGCAACGACCTGCCCGAGGTGATTCTCCCTTTCAAAATCAGCAAGGAAGAAGCTTTGAACAAATTGAAGGCTTGGCTCAGCCAAAACAAGAGCAACCCTGCCGCCCAACATATCGAGAAAAACCTCCACCGCTTCACTGGCTGCTACCTGCCTTATCATATCGTCCGAGGTGCCTATCATGGAAACATGGCCATCAGCCTTCAATCCGGTTCCTCCGCCCATTATCCTTTCAGAGCCTATCTGAGCCACACGGCGGTGAATGCCTCCAAAGACTGGGATAACCTTTTCCTTGACGGCATCGAGCCCTTCGAGTTCGACGAGGCGCGTGAGTTCGACTTCGGCTACTTGAACCATCAGAACGCCAAAATCCAAAACGTGGTAGGCGAGGCGCTGAACGCGCGCATCGAAGAAGAGACTCGGGCGGAGCTTTACCGAAACCTCACAAAAAAAGAACGCACCAAAGAACTCACTGTTTTTCTCAACGACCATGAGAACGAGTCCATACCGGCTCTCATGCCGGTGTTTCTAGTGAAATGCAAAAACGGCATCGCCGCCGCCGTGAACGGACAGACGGGAAAGGTCTCTATCGCCACGGGAAAAACGAAAAACCTAACAGGACTTTGGTGGCTGTGGCCGACTCTGGCCACCTTGGCAACAGGCATCCTATCAACATTATGGATAGGAGGTGTAGGGACAGGCCTCATTTTCGCCTTAGTGTTTGGTCTTGTATTCTTCGCCATAGCCCATAACCGCCATCACGCGGAGTTCATCGACGAGGTAATCACCGTTCCAAAAGAAAAGGAAAGCCATAACGACACACAAATTGAGTTCTTTGCCGACTTCGGGGAAGGGCCGGTCCCCACCGAGCTGAAGTTCTTTACGCCATGGCGCATCATCAAGTTCGTTGTCATTCTCGCCGCAGTGATCTTCCTGCCCGTGTTACTCGCCGTCCCAATCCAGCTCCTTAAAGGGCTCCCCCTCTCCGACCTCCAGATAGGCTATGGAGCAGCGTGGTACTGCATGCCCGGCTTCATGGCCATCGTGTTTTCAGGTGGACTGGCCAAAACGATGATGTATGGCGCTCCTTTATATTATGAGAAACGTCCTGACGGCACCTTGAAACACAGAAAGACAAAAACACAAAGAAAAAACTCGTTGAATCAGGTACTACCGGGACTCAAGAACCTCAAAGAAACGAGCGGGAAAGGCAAGACCATGCGTCAGTTAGGATGTGTTATCATGATAACTCTCATGATATTACTGGGTAGTGTGTTGGCTATCCTCTCCAAATAACTACAACAACCGTATGATCTCGCTGACAATCGCCCGCGAATAGGCATTGGCCACCTCCACGATGAACTTGCCGAAGTCAACACGGGCGTTGTGGTCGGCGGTATCACTGATGGTCCGGATCACCGTAAACGGAAGGTTGAACTCCAGGCACACCTGCGCCACAGCAGCCCCTTCCATCTCGACACAAAGCACATCAGGTAACAGCCCTAAGATCTCTTGGCGTTTCTCATTACTGTTGATGAACTGGTCGCCACTGGCAATGTCGCCGAAATAGAGTTTGGGCGCAAGGCTGAATTCACGGACAGCCTCCTCACCCACCATCTGCTCGACACCCTTTTTCAACAAGTTAGCCACCGCCTTCCCGGCAAGCTCCGTCAGCTCAGGATCACTGCCCACATAGACACGGTTCAGCAAGGGCAACTCAAAACGGGAGATCATGGGACGGGCATCCAAGTCATGCTGCACCAAACGTTTGGAGATGACAATGTCACCCACCTTAAGTCCTTCGGCCAAAGCACCGGCAGTGCCGATAAAAAACAAGTCTGTCACGCCAAACTCCTGAACCAACAAGGTCGCAGTGATGGTAGCGGCGACCTTGCCCCATTTGGAGAAAGCCACCACGCAACGCACAGAGCCGATCTTGCCCACCACAAACTCACGATTGGCAATTTTAACAATGGTTTTTTCTGTCAAAAGGGCTTTCACCTCGTCAATCTCCTGAGGCATTGCACCTAATATTCCGATGTTTTTCATCATAACAATAGTCTATAATATGAGGTGCAAAGATAAAAAAGATTATTTTTGCAAAAAAATTCAACCATGAAGAAGATTTGTATTTTTTGCGGCAGCAGCATGGGATTCGACCCGATTTATCGTGAGAAAGCCAAGGAATTGGGACAGGCCATGGCCGACAAGCAATGTGAGTTGTTATATGGTGGCGGAAGTGTGGGACTGATGAAAATCATCGCGGACGTGATGATGGAACGCAAATGCAAGGTCACTGGAACCATCACCGACCATCTGATGGGCATGGACGTGGGCTACAACGACATCGACGAACTCATCGTGGTGGATTCGATGGCCGAACGCAAAAAGATACTCGAAGAGATGGCTGATGGCTTCATCGCCATGCCTGGCGGACTGGGAACGATGGACGAGTTCTTCGAGGCATACGTACTCAGCCAGCTGCGCGTCTTCGACAAACCCGTCGCCCTCTACAACGTGAACGGATTTTATGACGACATCATCCGCTTCATCAAGCATTCCACCAACGAAGGCTTCATCCGCAAAGAGCACGCCGAAGGCCTCATCGTCAGCGACAACCCCAATGAACTGCTGGAAATGATGGAACACTTCCAACCCACCGACGTTAAAAAATGGGTGGTGGAGATCAAGGAACAAGTAAAAGGAGAGGCTAAAGGTTAGAGGGGAAAACGCAACTGATTAACTAATTAAAACAACAAGACATGATTATCATTGGCATCACCGGTACGCTGGGTGCGGGGAAAGGCACCATCGTTGACTACTTGATTAAAGAAAGAGGGTTTGTGCACTATTCTGTACGGGCTTATATCGCTGAAGAAATAGAAAAACGAGGCTTAGAGGTAAACCGCGACACGCTGACCGCTATGGGCAACGAGCTCCGCGCCACGCATTGTCCAAGTTATATCACGGACCAGCTCTTTGAGCGGGCGAAGGCCAACGGCAAGAATGCCGTCATCGAGAGCGTGCGCACCCCAGGCGAGATCGCCTCGCTAAGACAGAAAGGCGAGTTCTACCTCTTCGCGGTTGATGCCGACCGTAAGATCCGTTACGACCGCATCTATCTACGCGGCTCCGAGACCGACCATGTCAGCTTTGAGACTTTCGTCGCCAACGAGGAACGGGAGATGACTGCCACCGACCCCAACAAACAGAACTTAGGAGAATGCATCCGACAAGCCGACTTCGTGTTCATGAACGACGGCACCATCGCCGAATTGCATCTGCAAGTGGAGAAAGTCCTCACTCAGCTCCATGTGCGCCCCTCGTGGGACGACTATTTTCTGAACCTTGCCGACACGGTGTCGGAACGCGCCACCTGCGACCGCGGTCGCAGCGGCTGTGTCATCGTCAAGGACAAGCAAATCCTTGTGACAGGCTACGTGGGCTCCCCAAAAGGACTTCCCCACTGTGACGACGTGGGACATCTCTTCCGTAAAGTGATCCACGAAGACGGTTCCGTGACCCAGCACTGCGTGCGCACCGTACACGCCGAGCAAAACGCCATCTGCCAGGCCGCCCGACGCGGCATCGCCCTCGACGGCAGCACCCTCTATTGCCGCATGACCCCCTGCCGCACCTGCGCCATGCTCATCATCAACTGCGGCATCGTCCGCGTGGTGTGCGAACGACGCTACCACGACGGCGCCGAAAGCGAAGCCATGTTCAAAGAGGTGGGCATCGAACTCGTCTATAAATACGACGAAGTGCAACAGTATGAGGGACAGAGAGAGGTTAAAGGTTAGAGATCGAAGAGGTTTTTTTACCGAAGAATCTGACAATCAAACCTAAAATAGTCAAGGAAATCACAAAGGAAAGCCAGGACGGCAAGCCTATAGCACTGGGTAACACACCGACAAAAAGCGCCACACTGCCCACCGTCAAAGCGTAAGGCATCTGTGTCTTCACATGCTGCAAATGGTCACATTGACTCGACAAGGAACTCATGATGGTGGTATCCGAAATCGGCGAGCAATGGTCACCCATCACCGCTCCCGCCATCACCGACGCCACCACATTATAGAAGATGGGCATCGTGGCCTCCACGGAAAGACCCTGACTTTGACACAACAGCCAAGAAGACGGCAGAATCAAAGGATATAGAATCGCCATCGTGCCCCAGGATGTACCAGTTGAGAAACCAATCAAACCTGCCAACACAAAGGTGATTGCAGGCACTAAGACCGGCGACAACGACCATTTCAGCAACAGCTGAGAGACAAACTCCGCTGTATGCATGTCCTTGGTCAGCAAAGCAATCGACCAAGCCATGGTGAGAATGACCACAGCATTCAACATGGACTTGAAACCTTCCACCACCGACTCCATCACCACCGTGAACTTTTTATGACCCCGGCAGATCGTCACGACAATGGCAGTCAACAACGACACCAACGATGACCACACCAAGGCCTGATACGAATCGGCCGCGCCAATGGTGGAAGAGAGTTTTGAGAAAAAGCCCTGTGAAGGCTGGGACCATATCTGTGCATCATAGCCCGTAACAAACAAGCCAATAACCGTACCCACAATCAACACCACCAACGGAATGAGGGCATCAATAGCATGAGCGGAGGCCGACACCCCCGACTCTGTGGCGCATCCCTTTTCGCCCGAAGCCATCCGAGCGTTGCGTTCCGCCGTGAGCATCGGACCAAAATCACGGCCCGACAGGATAAGCATCAGCACAAAAGCCAAAGTGAGAAAAGGATAAAAGCTATAAGCCAAAGAATTAAAGAACACCGAATAGGACGACATATCCAGCCCGATGGCTTCGATTCCACCTTGTATATAACTCAGCTCCGCGCCAATCCATGTGGTGATAAAAGCCACCGCTACCACTGGCGCCGAGGTGGAGTCAACGATATATGAGAGTTTCTCACGCGAGATATGCAGCTTGTCAGCCAAAGGACGCATGGTGTTACCCACCACCAAAGTATTGGAATAGTCATCAAAAAACACACAAAGATCCATGATAAACGTCATCAACTGCCCAGAACGAGAGCCGCGAGCCCGCTTCGACAACCAGTTCACCACCCCTTGCATACCCCCATTGACGGTGATAATCCTCACCATGCCACCAATCAGCATGGTGAACACGATAATCTTCACGTGGTCAGCATCATACAGTGAACCAACGATATAAGTGTCAACGACACGCAACATCCCTCCTGACAAGGACACCCAGGGCGAGGACCCCGAATACAAGGCCATGAGAAAAGTTCCTGTTAACACACCCAAAAACAAAGACGACAACACCTCTTTGAGCAACAAAGCCATCACGATAGCTACTAATGGGGGGATGATGGACATCCACAACGGCATAGGACCCGTAACAGGTCCGAGAATCTGCAACAAGCATAGCGACAAGACCACGGCGAGAACCACGGCCAACAACGCCCAACTTTTTTTCACAATTTTCATGAATTATTAAAAAATAGGTGTTATTTTTTTGCAAAACTAACAAATGTATCGATTTTGGCCTTATATTTGCGAAAAAATAATTTTTTGTCCATATTATTAACCAAAACATAACGAAATGAAAAAAATGCTTTTACTGATGATGTGCTGCTTAGCGGTAGCCTTCATTTCATGCCAACCCGATCGCACGATTACCGCCTCAGCTGATCCCGCAAATGGCGGCACCATTACAGGAACTGGCACCTATTCAAACGGCGAGACCTGCACGTTGACGGCAACACCTAACAATGGGTACATCTTCGTCAACTGGACTGAAAACGGCAACGAACTGACAACCAACAACAAATACAGCTTCGAGGCTACAGCCGACCGCCACTTGGTAGCGCATTTCATGGTTCAGCAGCCAGACAACCATCAATTCATCGGTTCCTACACCGGGTCTATTGTCCTCAATGGCACGCTCAGTGTCCCTAATGCACCACAATACAGCATGCCTCTTGATGGTCTGACCATCGATTTGTCCGCCGTGATCACCCCAGGCAGCACTGAAGACATTGTGCATGTGGTGTTTACCATGAACAAAGAAGACTATGAAACGGATGCCGCTGTGTCCGGAAACAGCATCGACTTCGGCGTTCTTTCCTACAACTACAAGGAAAACAACGGTTCTGATGTCATGATTCAAATGACCCCCACAAGTGTCCTCAACGGGAACACCATCAACATGGAAGGACCTTTCGAAGGCGTAGGACAGGCTACATTCCCTGATGTCCCGATACCTGTTCCGCTCACAGCCACCGGCAACTTCACCGGCATGCTTACCAAGGTAACACACTCATCCAAATAAGAAACGCAGTTTTTCACCAACCCTCTAAAATCATCCATCATGAAAAGAATAAGTTTAGCTTTTATTTGCCTCTTCAGCGCATTGTTTTTCACAAGCTGTGACCCAGGGGCCTTCGATGAACTTCTGGAACAAAAGCCAAATATCGTCTTCATTGAAGAAGAAGGTTATGCCATGAACAACAACACCGTCTATACTGAATCGGAGTTGCGTTTTAAAATCAAAGCATGGCCCAATGAAACCAGTGGCAAGCCCTTAAAGACCTATCTTTTTGTCATCAACGACTCAAACGGCACCATCCTCCATCAGGAGTCAAGAGACCTCACGGGCAGCGAAGCGGGAGAGATGGAATTCATTGAGACCTACATCCCAAAAACGCCAATGACACTCGAAATCACCGCCACGGTCACGGATGAGGTGGGCAAGAAAAACACTGCCGCCATGGTCATCACCGCCGTCCTTCCTCCCACGGAGGATGAAGTGATTGGCACCTTCTTCGGAAACATCAAAATCAACTGCGATGTGACATCCGACACCCCCGCTATCGACGGAAACCAGATCAACATAGAAGAGAAAGGCGAAATGAGGTTGAGCGCAACAGCCGACAACCAAGCACAAGCCTCTTTCACCATCGATAATACGGAGATCATCCTTACAGGCATCCGAAACGGCAACAAGTTTACGTTCGACCAATTTGAATACTCCACGGTTGTCAGTCTTGTCATGGATATTGACATCGTATTGAACATCAACATGGTGGGTATTCTCGAGGACGGTGTCTTGACTGTCGAAGGCGATGTGGAAGGCCATGGATCCACTTTGTTCAACATGGTTCAGGCCACGCTCTTAGGAAACATCGAGGGAGAAATGACGCTTGAGGAAGAATAACAAAAGAAAAAGCCGGACTTCGAGTCCGGCTTTTTTAGTAGCGGGGGCAGGACTCGAACCTGCGACCTTTGGGTTATGAGCCCAACGAGCTGCCTCTGCTCCACCCCGCATCATGAATATGGCTGCAAAATTACACTTTGTTTTAATACGGCGCAAGTCTTTTTAGGATTTTTTTTGAATTATGGCACATAAAGCAGGCTATGTCAACATTATAGGGCGACCCAACGTGGGCAAATCGACCCTCATGAACCAATTGGTGGGAGAGAAAATCTCCATTATCACCTCCAAAGCACAAACCACCAGACACCGAATCCTCGGCATCGTCAACGGTGACGACTTCCAGATGGTCTTCTCCGACACGCCGGGCATCATCAAAGATCCCGCCTACAAGATGCATGAGATCATGAACCAGTTCGTCAACGTCGCCCTGATCGACGCGGACCTCATCCTCTTTGTCGTGGACATCACTGACAAAAAAATAGAGGAAAACACCGTCGAGAAACTGAAAAAAACAGACATCCCAGTTTTCGTGCTCATCAATAAAATCGACCTCTCCAACCAAAAAGGAGTGGAAGAAGCCATCACATACTGGGAAAAAGAACTCCCAAACGCCACTGTGTTCCCCATCTCGGCGCAACACAACGCTAACATCCAACACGTCTTCGAGCAGATCCTCACCAAATTGCCGGAATGCCCGCCTTACTTCCCCAAAGACGAACTGACCGATAAGTCCATGCGGTTCTTCATCACGGAAATCATCCGAGAGAAAATCCTCCTTAACTACCAGCAAGAGATCCCCTATTCGGCACAAGTCGATGTGGACTCTTACGAGGAACGCGACAAGCATATCGTCATCCGGGCTACCATCTACGTGGCACGCGAGTCTCAAAAAGCCATCATCATCGGCAAGGGCGGCAGCGCCATCAAAAAACTGGGCATGCAGGCCCGAACCGACATCGAGGAGTTCACCGGAAAGAAAATCTTCCTGGAGCTATTCGTGAAAGTCGATAAAGACTGGCGCGACAACGAACAAGAACTGAAACGCTTTGGATATGAAGCGTGATCTGGAATTAAGAATTTAGAATTTAGAATTTAGAGGGAGCGGGGAAATCTCTAAATTCTAAATTCTAAATTCTAAATTAGTATTATCTTTGCAGCCAAAATATAGGTTTATGTCAAACATCGTAGCAATAGTAGGCCGTCCCAACGTGGGAAAATCAACCTTGTTTAACCGTATGCTAAAGCAGCGTCAAGCCATTGTGGAAGAGACCAGCGGCGTGACGCGCGACCGCCACTATGGAAAAAGCGACTGGAACGGAAAGGAATTCACCGTCATCGACACCGGCGGCTATGTGGTGGGTTCAGACGACATCTTCGAGGAAGAAATCCGCAAACAGGTGGACCTCGCCATCGATGAGGCCGACGTCATCATCTTTGTCGTGAACGGACGCGACGGCCTCCATGTCCTCGACGAAGAAGTGGGACTCGTCCTTCGACAACAAAAGAAGCCTGTGCTCCTCGCCGTGAACAAAATCGACGAGCCAAACAAAGAGGTGTTGGCCAGCGAGTTCTATGCCCTGGGCTTAGGCGACCCCTACCCCATCTCAGCCATGACAGGCACCGGCACCGGCGAACTGTTGGACAAAGTGTGTGAGCTGCTTCCCAGCGACACCACCGACTTCGACACCTCGTTGCCCCGTTTCACTGTGGTGGGAAGACCTAACGTGGGAAAATCATCCCTCATCAACGCCTTCCTCGGCACGGACAGACACATCGTCACCGACATCGCTGGCACTACACGCGACACCAACGACACCCGATACAACGCCTTCGGCATGGACTTTATGTTGGTTGACACCGCAGGACTTCGCAAGAAAAGCAAAGTGGAAGAAGACATCGAGTTCTATTCCGTGATGCGTTCCATCCGCGCCATCGAAAACTGCGACGTGGCCATCCTCATGATCGACGCGCAAAACGGCTTCGAGGCCCAGGACATGAACATCCTTCGACTTATCGAGAAAAACCGCAAAGGACTCGTGGTGGTGGTGAACAAATGGGACCTCATCGAGAAGGACTCCAACACCCATCTTGCTTTTGAGCAACAAATCCGCGCCAAGACAGCACCCTTCACCGACTACCCCATCATCTTCACCTCGGCCATCAACAAACAACGCATCTTCAAAGTGCTGGAAACCGCACATCAAGTCTATGAGAACCGCGAACGACGCATCTCCGTCCGCGAACTTAACGATGTCATGCTCGAAGTCATTGGCTCTGTGCCACCCCCGACGGCATCCCGTGGACGCTATATCAAAATCAAATACATCACTCAACTCAAGAGCGTGTTCCCACAATTCATCTTCTTCTGTAACCTTCCCAAGGACGTGAAAGAATCGTATGAGCGTTTCTTGGAGAACAAAATCAGAGAACACTGGAACTTCTCCGGAGTGCCGATTCAGATGATTTTCAAGGAAAAGTAATTAATAATTAAGAATTTAGAATTTAGAGGGAGCGGGGAAATCTCTAAATTCTAAATTATAAATTATAAATTCAATGGAAGAACAAGGGGTAAGACTCGACAAATGGCTGTGGGCGGCAAGGCTCTTTAAGACCCGTGCCATTGCCACCGATGCCATCAAAGGGGGCAAAGTCAAAATCAACGACACCGCTGTGAAACCCTCAAGGGAAGTCAAGGAAGGGGAAGTCATACAAGTGCAAATCGAACAACTGCACAAGGTGGTTCAGGTGAAGACCGTCATCAAAAACCGCGTCTCCGCCAAACAAGTGCCTGAAGTCTATACCGACCTGACTCCCAAAGAAGAATACGAGCGTATCGAGTTTATGCACGCCTATAAAAGCGAGTATCGTGACAGAGGCGCGGGACGACCCACCAAGAAAGAACGCCGCATGATTGAGAAGATGAAAGACGATTTCTGATCACTCCCCATCCCCATAATCGTCGGTTCTCAACAAATACCCCTGCTCATCATAATAAGTCCATACACCACTGTGATGATTGTTGGTGTAATTGCCTTCCATGTAAAGATGCCCGTTGGGGTGATATACAGTAGCTTTGCCCGTACGAAGCCCCTCGTGAAAAAAGCCAGTGGTCTGCGTTTTGCCATCTTCATAATAGCTCGTCCACGGCCCCTCGCGATGCCCATCCTTTATGGCACCTTCCATCATTAAAGCACCACTCTCATAGTACCCTATTTCCTTGATACACGTTCCAGAACGGTCGTAAACGCGTACCAAATAAGGCTTCCCGCTATCATAACTTTCAATTACTTTTTCCGTATAGCCATTGCCGCACGAAACCATCAGCAATGCCCAAATAAACACCAAAAATATCCTTTTTTTCATCATATTTTATTCCCCGGGGTTGCACCCCCGGCTGTAGTATGTGACCCTTTCAAGGCTCTAAATTATTAATTCTTAATTCTCAATTAAATTCCAGTCGTTCCCCTTTGTTTTCCTCGTGGAAAACGCCGTTTTCAAACGCCAAATGGCCATTGACAAAGGTATGCGTCACTATCGAATGAACCTCCAAGCCATCGTATGGAGTCCATCCACATTTCGACAGCTCATCAGCGTTGGAAATCATCCCTTGATGGTTGAAATCCACCATGACCAAATCAGCATGATAGCCTTCACGGATAAAACCTCGACGGTCAATACGATACAAAATCGCTGGATTATGGCACATCAGCTGCACCAGCTGAGGAAAATCAAGGCCATTGTCACGCATCACCTCCACCATCACTTGCAACGAATGCTGGATGGAAGGGAATCCTGACTTGCTGGTGAAATAGTCATCGGTAAACTTCTCCTCTCGCAGATGAGGCGCATGATCAGTGCCAATCGTATCAATAATTCCCGTTTGCAAGGCCTGAAGCAAGGCCTCACGGTCACGATGCGACTTGATAGCGGGATTACACTTGATAGCAAATCCCTTCTTCTCATAGTCATGATCATCAAACCACAGATAATGAGGGCAAGTCTCCGCAGTGATTCTCTTGTCGCGCAATGGGATGTCGTTTCTAAACAAGGCCAATTCCGCTTTTGTGGAGATATGCATCAGATGCAGCCGTGCCCCGAACTTCTCCGCCATATCGACGGCCTTTGACGAGGATTTATAGCACGCCTCCATGGTGCGGACAAAAGGATGGATGCCGGCATCCGGAACCACTTCTCCCTTCGCCACAAGGTCTTTACAACGCACGGTATTGGCATGAATAGTCTGCTCGTCCTCACAATGGGCGGCTATCAAGCAGGGAGATTCTCTAAACAGCCGCACCAGCACCTCGTTTTGGTCCACCAACATGTTACCTGTGCTGGAACCCATGAAGAGCTTGATGCCACACACCTTTTTGGGGTCAGTCTTCACCACTTCTGCCAGGTTATCGTTCGTCGCGCCAAGATAGAAGGAATAGTTGGCCAGTGACTTCTCTGCGGCGAGGTCGAACTTCTGTTGCAGCAGCGCTTGCGTAGTGGTTTGCGGGAGCGTGTTAGGCATGTCCATGAACGAGGTCACCCCACCAGCCACGGCAGCGCGGCTCTCCGTATAAAGATCCGCCTTATGGGTCAATCCCGGCTCACGAAAATGCACGTGTTCGTCGATGATGCCGGGGATAAGGTATTTACCCGTACCATCGATTACCGAGGCGGAGCCCGCATCAAAAGGCTCGCCATCAGGCACGATTTTGGCTATCTTGCCATCAGAAATAAAGACACTTGCCAGGAAGGTCATACCTTCGTTGACAAGTGTCGCATTTTTAATCAAATAATTCATCAGACTTTCTTAGGTTTAATCTTTCCTGTCATGCCTCTCCAGCGTAAGTTAAGCACGCCGAAAATGGCTTCTCTGAAGATGCCTTTGCTCATCTTCGACTGTCCTTCGCGGCGGTCGGTGAAGATGATCGGCACCTCTTCGATTTTGAAGCCCAGCTTCCAGGCGGTATATTTCATCTCGATTTGGAAGGCATAGCCCACGAACTTAATACGGTCGAAGTCGATGGTCTCCAAGACCTTTCTCGTGTAACACACGAAGCCTGCCGTGGTGTCACGCACTTTCATGCGGGTGATGAAACGCACGTATGCCGAGGCGTAGTACGACATCAGCACACGACCCATAGGCCAGTTGACCACGTTGACGCCCGTCTTGTAGCGGGAGCCCACGGAAAGGTCAGCACCATTAGCGCAGGCGTCATGCAGTCGCGCCAGGTCATCAGGGTTATGCGAGAAGTCGGCATCCATCTCGAACACATACTGGTAGTCCCGCTCCAAAGCCCATTTGAAGCCCATGATATAGGCGGTACCGAGGCCTAGTTTGCCAGGACGTTCCAGCAGGAACAAACAGTCGGAAAACTCAGCCATCATGCCTTTCACGATATCCGCGGTGCCATCGGGACTGTTGTCGTCGATGATGAGGATATCGAAAGCCATCGGCAGGTTAAAGACATAACGGATAATCTTCTCGATGTTTTCTTTCTCTTTATAGGTGGGTATGATGACTAAGTTTTCTGACATGTTCAAAAGTTATTTTATGGATTAAATTACCTTCCAAGCACAAAGTCACTCTCCGTGCCACCACTGTCACGAAGGCCTGCCTGACCAAAATAGGTGCGAAGCTTGCCATTCACTGACAAGACCTTTCCCAAATTTTCCGGATGATCCTTAAGGTTCACTTGAGCACGCAAAGGCTTACCTGCAGGCAGGTTCACAATGATACATGAACTCACATCCTTGCAATCGGGATCATCAGCAATAAGCACATTGGTGTCAAGATCGAAAGGAGCGGCCCAGTTAATCTGGTCGTTAGAACTCACAGCATTGTTTCCACTCTTCACTGAACCCACAATATAGCCTCTCACCCATGCGACAGGCTTTTCACTCTGCAAGGCGATTCCTGCTGCAACATTATACGGGTCAGCTTGTGTGCCACTGCCTTCCCCTTCACCCGGGGTAGGAGGTGTGGGAGGCGTGTCGCCACCACCATTGGCCTGACCTTCTTGGACGGTGATACGCTTGACCTCAAAGGTTCTGGACTCAGAATCCGTGGAAGTGAATTTGATGGCCACCGTGACATTCTGTCCCATAAAGTCATTCAGGCTGGTTTCAACCGTTTGGAAATCACTCCAGTTTGCTGTGTTTGGATAAACAGCCGACATCTCTGTCCATGTAGCCGTAGTCGGATCGTTTCCATAAACATAATTTGTAGAAACCTGCAAGGTCACGTCTTTGGCATTGCTATTTTGATATTGAGCTGCATAATTAACAGAGACCTTGGCATCACTGACTCCAGTGACAGCCACCGGCGAAGAGATGAGCCAGTCTTCGTTAGCATGAGACGAGCCACTCACATAACCCGTCATCTTAGCCGTGTTATAATCGATCATCCAAGACTGAGGTCCTAACACGTCTTTCGTGATGTAGCTTCCAAACTCAGAATCGAAGGACTGAGAGTAAGGCATGTTTTGAAGCTCACCATCTGGGGTAGGAGGCGTGGGAGGCGTTTCGCCACCGTCAGCATGGCCTTCCTGAACCGTGATGCTCTTGATCTCGATGGTTCTGGACTCAGAATCCGTGGAAGTGAATCTGATGGCCACCGTGACATTCTGTCCGATAAAGCCATTCAAGCTGGTTTCAACCGTTTGGAAGTCGTTCCAGTTTGCTGTGTTTGGATAAGTGGCCGACATTTCCGTCCATGTAGCCGTAGCAGGATCGTTGCCATAAACATAATTTGTAGAAACCTGCAAGGTCACATCACGCGCATTACTGTTTTTGTATTGAGCAGCATAATTAACGGAGACCTTAGCCTCACTAACTCCCGTGACAGCCACTGGTGAAGAGATGAGCCAGTCTTCGTTAGCGTGAGACGAGCCACTCACATAACCCGTCATCTTAGCCGTGTTATAATCGATCATCCAAGACTGAGGTCCTAACACGTCTTTCGTGATGTAGCTTCCAAACTCAGAATCGAAGGACTGAGTGTAAGGCATGTTTTGAAGCTCACCGTCTGGGGTTGGAGGCGTGGGTGGCGTTTCGCCACCGTCAGCATGGCCTTCCTGAACCGTGATGCTCTTAATCTCGATGGTTCTGGACTCAGAATCCGTGGAGGTGAATTTGATGGCCACCGTGACATTCTGTCCGATAAAGCCATTCAAGCTGGTTTCAACCGTTTGGAAGTCGTTCCAGTTGGCTGTATTTGGATAAGTGGCCGACATCTCCGTCCACGTAGCCGTAGCAGGATCGTTGCCAAAGACATAATCCGTAGAAACCTGCAAGGTCACATCACGCGCATTACTGTTTTTGTATTGAGCGGCATAATTGACAGAGACCTTAGCCTCACTGACTCCCGTGACAGCCACCGGCGAAGAGATGAGCCAGTCTTCATTAGCGTTTGAGGAGCCACTCACAAAGCCCGTCATCTTGGCGGTATGATAATCGATGATCCAGGACTGAGGTCCTAACACGTCTTTCTGGATGTAGGTTCCGAACTCCGAATCGAAGGACTGACTATACGGCATGTTTTGAAGTTCACCATCTGGGGTAGGAGGCGTGGGAGGTGTTGGACCATTGCCAGGCTCACCTTCTTGTACAAGGATATATTTCACCTCAATGGTTCTGGACTGTTTCTCTGACGAAACGAATTTGATAGCCACCGTGACAGTCTCACCAAGGAACTCATCAAGGCTGGTCTCAACCGTCTGGAAGTCTGACCAGTTTGCGGTGTTGGGATAAGTGACAGGCATCTGGATCCAGTCAGCCGAGAGAGGATCTGACCCTGCCTTATAATTCTTGGAGATTTGCAGCGTCACGTCTTCGGTGTTGCTGTTCTGATATTGAGCAGCATAATTCACACACACCTTCACATGATCAACATTCGTAAGAGCGACAGGAGCCGACAGCAGCCAGTCTTCGTTGACATAATTATTGCTACCGACATGGCCAGTCATCTTCGCGGTGTTATAGTCAATTTCCCACTCCTGGTCGCCCGCCACACTGTAAGTCGTGTAAGTGCCAAAAGAAGTAGCGAAATCTTGGAAGTAGGGCAAGCCCGAATTACCTCCTGGCACATAGTCATCGAATTCCAACTCTTTTGCGGAGCGGATATAGAGTTGCCAAGTACTGTTATAGACCGAAGCGATGGCGACCAGATTACCTGTGCCTTGAGGCAGTGAGTCATAAGCGAAATTAGCATAGTTGCTGGTACGGACGATGACGTTGTTGGAAGGATCCAAGGCGTCGATCAAGGTACGGTTTCCTGAGGTGGTGGCATCCGCGAAGGTATTCTGCTCCGTGAATTTCACATTCTCCAAGCGAACCAAACCAGCAAGGTATTTCCCTTGGTTGATTTCAGCAATGGTAGCTTTGGCAGGCTCGATGTCCTTGTTATTGGCCAGGATAACGATATGGCCGTCAGCTTCAAAGTTGCTCAGCTGGGGCAGGTTGTTATACAAAGAGTACGTGACATCCTTCAGATAGACACGGATGGAGTCACCGATACGCACACCGCTGACAGCGTTGAGGTGAAGCTCGAGGGCGGCACCCGTTTTGGGGTCTTGCATGAAGGCGGACTTGTAGAGGTTACCCGACTGTTCATCAGCAGTGATGATGCCATACACCGAGGCGTCCTCCTTAAACACAGTGCCTGATTCCATGGCAAGTATCGAGTCAATGGTATAAACCTGGCCTATTGGCAAAAGCTGGATAGGCGGTTCTGGATAGTCTTTCTTGCAAGAGACAAACAAAATGCTCAGCAAAGCAAGAAGCAAAAAACTAGATTTTAATACTTTTTTCATATTTACAATATTTATATTTAACTATTCTCAACTATCAATTACTTCCTCACTGTCAAGCTGATGAAATAATTCAGCCCATACATATAGGAATACTTCTCGGGGAACATATCGGGATTGTTGGCGTTGAAACGCAACTGCTCGTAACCGTAAAGGACAGCACTCTTGTTGTTGAGCAGGTTGTTGACACTTAAATTGAAGAGGAAATAGTAGCCTTTGTAACGCTTTGAGAAACCGCCATAGAAGTCAAGCGTGAAAGTGGGCTTTAACGGGTTTTGGCTCAGAACGTCCTCGATGCGGATGTCGCCCACGGCGTAGTGGTCCATACCGTGTTTCGTGTGGTTATAGGGGTTCACATCGAAGTACATATTGGCCATATAGTTACCG